>ENA-ORBV01003070-ORBV01003070.1-microbial-mat-metagenome-genome-assembly--contig:-NODE-3070-length-34113-cov-9.382007_pt1 | contig 34113 bp, 43 predicted proteins | sample MGYA00237777_ERZ505514 | MGnify/ENA primary metagenome ERZ505514 (study PRJEB26160, sample SAMN06269048) | microbial mat metagenome | isolation source: Oligotrophic lake microbial mat | place... | reverse complement strand
ACCGGTCGTGTAGCAGTCTGTTGTAGCCGGGGGCGGTGACCCCGGTGCTCGGAGCGCGTGGATCGTCGGCTGGGACGCCCGAACCGGAGCGCCGGGTGGCGCGGCGATGGACCCTCGGCCCGAACGGCGACCGAGCAGGGAGGCGAAGGACTCAACCGGGGTCGCCGCCCACGTCTACAGCGGAGGGCGGAACCGGTCGTGTAGCAGTCTGTTGTAGCCGGGGGCGGTGACCCCGGTGCTCGGAGCGCGTGGATCGTCGGCTGGGACGGCCGAACCGGAGCGCCGGGTGGCGCGGCGATGGACCCTCGGCCTGAACGGCGACCGGGCAGGGAGGCGAAGGAGTCAAACGGGGTCACCGCCCCCGTCTACAGCGGAAACGAGCCGGGCCGGGCAGACCGGCATCAATTCTTCAGAGTCAGGCACTTTCATTCGGGCGTAAAGTGATCTCCGTGACCTCTGGAGTGCAGTTGAAGCGCACGGGAATATCGACGAGGCCAATGCCGCGGTTCGTGTAAAGAAGCATGTCGCGAAGTTGGTAAAGCCCGTGGTCGTATCGGCGTCCCCAATTCGGTAGTTCGAGAGCGCCGATGAGCGGAAGGCGCACGTGGCCGCCGTGGCTGTGCCCGGACAACTGCAAAGAAATACGTCCATCGGCGGCGGATGTGTCCGCGTAGTCCGGTTCGTGAATGAGAAGAACAGTCGGAACGTCGCGGCGTCTGTCGCGCAAAGCGCTGTTCATGTCCGGGTGACCGGCCCACGCTGACTCCAGACCTGCCAAAAGCAGCTCGCTCTGGCCAACAGTGAGTGCAACGCCGGAGTTCTGGAGGACGGCCGATGCCGGAATGCAGTAACGCGCTGCGAACCACGTTGGAGCCTTTCCAATGGTCGTGATTGCCAAGCACGGCGAACACGCCCGAACGCGCGTTCAGGCGCGCTAGCTCTGGTGCAAGTTCGTGGATCGCCTCGACCGTCGCATCGACATAGTCGCCAAGGAGCACGGTCAGGTCGGGGCGCAGGTTGTTCGCGAGCTGAACCGCGTTCTGAATGTGGTCAATCTTGGTGAAAGGGTGGAGGTGAAAGTCGCTGAGAACGGCAATCCTGAAACCGTCCAACGCCGCTGGCAATTTGGGGAGATGCGCGGCGACACGCTCAAGCGACAACCGCTGCGGCTCAACGAGCGTGCTGTAGGAAATGCCGCCGAGCCAGACCGCGATCCCGGGAAGGCCATACTTCAGGAATGTTCTCCGTGTGAGTTTCACAAGCAGGTGAAAGCGCCGAACGACCCCAATATTTCAGCGACGGCGGCCACGAGGCGCGCCGATTGCAACTTCGATGCGATGCCGCCGATCGCTGCAGCGAGAGTTCGGCATTTTAGAAGGCTTGCATGAGAACCGGGTTGCCATTCTCAGCTATGCCTCTTAGGCGGAAACGATAGTCGCTGTGTATATTAAGCAAAAAGTCTTGAACCTCTGCAAAATGATTGGAACCATGATACATTGTTATCGAGATTTTTGGCCTGTTCTTTCGTATCAATTCCTCCGCGCCAAGCAACATGGGAAACTCAAAGCCTTCAATATCAGCCTTGAGAAACGTAATCGGAATCAAGGGTGCAGATCGGAATCTCCAGGGTGCCCTTGGCGCAAACGCGAGAATAGATCTCATCATTGGTCATTCTCAATCGTGCGTTGGTATGCCCTACTCCGATTTTCATGACCTCGACGTTGGCGAACCCATGGAATGTCCTATCCAAGGCTGCGTGCCACATGGGAACGGGCTCTACGGCAAAAACCTTCTTCGCGTGCTGTGCGGCAAAAAATGAGAATAGCCCCTCGGCGGCCCCGCAATCCACAACGGTGTCAGACGAATCAACTGGAGTATTCTCGGAGATGAAGTGATGCCAGTTCCTCGAATTGAAAACTTCATCAACTGTCTGACACAAATCGATCCAACTGGCGTTGCGTGGATAATAAAAAGGCTCTGCGATGCCGGAAAAGCGAATTTCCGTGAAGTCGTCACTGTCGTTTCGCTGCTCAATATATTGCATGGCTCTTTTCTCTTTGCCCGGCTGGGTCAGCCAATGCAGGATTTCAGGCAGCGGCGGCCTTTCAAAACGTCTGTGGATAAAACTTGCGAGATAAGGTCTGATAATTCTATAGCGAAGTGGTATCATATTGTGTCTTTCTCTTAAAGAACATTAAAGATGAGCCGCGGGAGGGACTGGCGCGACTCATGGCTCTGCACGAGGGGTGACAGTCCCGGACGTTGGCTCACTGCGGCCGCATCCGCGGCCAGGGGTTCGAGCGTTCGCCCTCTGCCATTCGGGCGACAGATTCATGTCGATGAGAAGTCTCACGTCACGGCCAAAGGCACCTCAAGCTCCTCGACTCGCCAGGCGGCGTAAGAAAGCGCCTCGCGGATGTCGTCGTCTGCCAGATACGGATACAAACGCAGAATCTCCTCGTGGGAGCGGCCTGCGGCGACGAGGCCAGCAATGGTGCCGACGGTGACGCGGAGGCCACGGATGCAGGGCTTGCCACCCATGATATTCGGGTCGTGTGTGATTCGAGTGAGTGCAGGCATGGATGGAGGCTACCGGAAAGTGTGAGACAATGCACGCCGAATCACGAGGCGCGAGGAAACGCCTAACGACCTCAATAGCTCAGCGACAGCGGAGTGCGGCCCGGCACCTGCATGGTGGGTGGAAAGGCGGCGGCGGAAGCAGGTGCCGTGACGCACGGCGCTGCAGCGCATGTTAGGCGATTCGTTGGATTCACTTGCGGCGTCCAGAAATGATTCGGTCATACTCGCTGTGATGCCCAATCCAGAACCAAACGATGTCGGAACCATCCTCAATGGCAGCAGCGCGGTAGTGGATGCCGACCCGAACCGACCACATCCTGCCGACCTTCTTGAAGTGGAGGGGCGGGTGCCGTGAGTCGGCCTTGAGTAGTTCGAAGTTCTCGTCGGCAAGTCGCTGAATCTCCTTTGGAAGCTGCGCGTAGAACTGTCAGAACTTCGGGTTGGCGCGGTGCCTCACAAGTCTCGGCAGCGTCCCTCGCGCAGGTCACGGATGGCCTCGGCGGCGAGAGCGTCCAAATGTCCGGCGGCGACATCCTGCTCGAACTGCTTGTCCCACGCGGCGGCGTCGAAGGAAGAAAACCAGTCACGGAAGGACATAAGCTCATCACGAGAGAGCTTGCTGACGGCGTTTTCGATTTCGTGAACGGTGCGCATGTCGGGAGAATAAACCGCTCCGATTCCTGGGCAAGCGCAGAATCGCCTAACGACCCAATAGCTCAGCGACACGCGGTCGCTAGATGGAGTGGTCCGCTGTGAACGCGACCCGCGTGCTTGACTGACGGAGATACGCCCCAAGGATGTCTTGATCGCGCTGCAAGTTCTGTTCGGCGGCGGCATGGCCGGTGGAGCGAGCAACGCCGAGGCGCTCGCGAATTAGTCACGTGGCAGCCGCCACCGTCATCGGGGCGCTGCGCCGCTTTCTGCCCGACTTCCTGCGCGAACATCCCGTGCGGGACCGGGCGCGGCGTCGCGCCATCTGGGCGCTTACTCATTGCCGCACGGCGGCCATGGGCGGGCATGTCCATGCCTGCACCCAATGCGGGGAGAGCCACTTCGCCTACTATTGATGAGAGAGTCATCCCGACTCTCTCACCGCTTCGCGGCTGCCTGCGGCAGTCTATCTCAGCCCTGCCCTCGGGCTTCGGTTCATTCAACCACCGGGCGTGCCCGCAATGCGGCAGGGAGGTCACCGCGAAATGGGTGGATCGCGAACTGGGCAAGCGCGTCGGCGCTCCCTACTTTATGGTCACCTTCACCCTGCCGAAGGAACTGCGGGCGCTCTTCTCGAAGCATGCCCGGCAAGTACATGAGGCGTTCTTCGCGGCGGCCTCCGAGGCGCTTTCCGGCACGCTCGCCAACCCGCGCTGGCTCGGCGCCGTCCGCAGCGGGTTCACGATGATCCTTCACACCTGGAACCAGCGCCTGCTCTTTCATCCCCATCTCCACTGCATCGTGCCGGGGGCGGGCCTCGATGCCGCGGGCCGCGTGGTCAGCGTCAAGAGCCCCGGGTTCCTCGTGCCCCAGCCCGTGCTGCGCGGCGCGTTCCGCCGATGCTTCAAGCTCAGGCTCGCCGCGCTCAGACACCTCCACCCCGACAACCCGTTGCCTGCCGTGGATCCGGCGGTGTGGGAGAAGGATTGGGGCGTGCATCTCCAGCCCTTCGGCGACGGCAGGCGGGCGATCCAATATCTCGGCACCTATGTGTGCCGGAGCGCCATCGCCGATTCACGCATCCTTTCCGTCAGCCAGACAACCGTCACGTTCTCGTGGAAAGACCGGGCGCACGGCAACGCCAGGCGCAAGGAGACGGTTGCCGGGGTGGAGTTTGCCTCGGCTGCCTCCCGGCAACCTCGCCCGTTCGGGCGGCGCCACGCACCGGCTGTCTCACGCGCGCCCGCGCGCTCGACTGTCAGACGCTATCTGCGCCATGTTCTGCCATCCCGCAGCGCGAGCGCGTCGCCTTTCAGACCGGATGCCTGATGGTCCTCGGCCCCAAGGCTCCGCCCCCCAAAAAGCCGCCCATCCTCAGCCCGTGTTGCGGAGCCCCGATGTTCCTGCGCTCGCGCCTGGGTCGCTCCTGGGGTTTCGAATGCCGGCCGCCATAGTCCAACCGACTTCCCGTGTGATCACCACTGTCCGAACGTGGCCGGAGAATGGCCCTTTCCAAACCGACGGAAACGGTCCCGATCCCTCGCGTACTCCTGCCCAAAAACGCGGCTCAACGCAGGCAGTTATCCACGAGAGTGATCCGGAAGAGGTGGCTATGGCGCACACTCTGACCGAAATGGTGCCAAACAAAGCGATCCGAACTGCGAATCGCGGGTTCGAATCGGACCGGTCAGTCCCGCTCGGGGCCGGCCAACAAACATAAGAAGCATAAGCCCGCGCCAACTGATTCGGCGGGCTTGTTCAACCAGGGGTGCAGTCAAAGCCTCCGCTGCGCTCCGGCTTTGCTACACCCTTTACTGTTCGGCTTTGTTGCTCATTCCGAATCAAGTCTTTTTAAAATCCTTTTTGCCAGCGGTTCCTTGATCTCGTTGTGGCGCGGGACCGCCTCGGTAATGCCGTTCTTCGGGTTCGTCCAGATGGAATGATTACCGCCCTCGCGTTTGAGAAAGCAGCCAGCTATTCGAAGCCGCCTTTCCAAATCTCTGCGCTTCATCCCACCAGAATTGTCGCTTGGATCGCGTCGTCGGGCAGCCCGCGCAAGATGTCAGACCGGCGATCCTCCAAGACCAACTCGATTGCCTCGATAAGGCTTTGCTTCGCCTCTTCGACGCTCTCCCCCTGTCCGTTCGCACCTGGCACCTCTGGACAGATGGCCCAGTACCCACCTTCAGGCGCAGGCTCAATGACCGCGGTAAATTCGGATTTCATTCCATGGACCGTATCACTTTGGCGGCATGGTGGCCAATGTTTTTGCCGAACGTCCTCGTCAGCAATCGCTGGCTGGCGGGGCGGGTGGATCGCAGGGGTTGGGAGCGAAGGGACTCGGCCTGCTCTTCTCTTCGAAGGCCCTGTGCCTGAGCGCGTGGCCACGGTGGACTTCGCTCGAAAGTGAGGCAGGCCAGCGATTGGCTGCACGGGCTTGTTCCAGGGGTGTACTCGAAGCCTCCGCTGCGCTCCGGCTTCGCTACACCCTTTATTGTTCGGTCATATTAATCTTTAGTGACGACGGAAAGGTGGACTTGAGCCCATCTGCGACTTTTGCCTGACTGAGTGGATACTCCAAAATGACCACAATAAGACTCTTGGGCGTCTTAACGTAGCGCGTATATGCACCCGTTGATGGGCCTTTCTGAGAGAACGACACAGATGGGTAATCAGCAAATGAGGACGTATCGATATCTGAAACCGTCTGGCCGGATTTTCGGAATTGCTGAGGTAAAGCTGCAAGATCGACTGGAGACCTTCCCTCGATGATCGGTGTTTCTGTCGCTGAGAACTTGATCCCCTCGGCACTCTTCGCGTCAACGGTGTGTGTCTTGATTCTCCCGAATTTCGGATCGTCGTCAATCACAGTGAAATCATTGAACGGAATCGGAAGGAGGACCGAGAACGATCCATGTGTCGATGCAGCAAGATACCACCCAGAAGAATCTTTTGTAGTCGCCTGCACTCGATGCATCTCCATCTGAGGTTCTGCCCAAACCAATGATGACGAGAACAACAAAGTAATTGTGAGCAAGTAGGATTTCATTTTGTGACCGAACGACCCCAAGCTCAGCGACTGCGGAGCGCGGCGCGGTAGCTGCGTGGCGGGGCGAAGTGAAGGCATACGAGCTAGAGAAAAAGGTGGCTCGGACGAGAGACGCCCGGACAAGGGATAGCAGCTACCGTGACGCGCGGAGCAGTTCGCTGCAGCGCATGGTTAGGTCTCGTTCGACTTGGCCTAGAGTATTCGAGCAGCGAGCTTGCCGCATAGGTCTGTGAGCTGGCGTTCAAAGTCTCGCGACACGTCGGGAAGGCCATACTTTGCATGGATTGTTTCATGCAGGAGAGTGCCTGCGAACTCTTCAAGGCTGGTAAGCAAACTTCGCTTGAGAATGATCCAACGATTCTGCGGGTCCCACAGTCCGAGTGTGTGGCAGCCGGAAAATGTGTCGGAACTCATCGTTTCGGAGATTCGGATGTCACTGACAATGCTTGGTCTGCCTCCGACGCATGCAAGAATCCGGTCAACATACTGCCAAACAGCAGACTCGGTTTGTGTCAGTTGGGTGGGTTGAATCCATTGGAACTGGAAGGATTCATTATGCTGGCGGATGAATTGGGAGATTGCAGTAACGGGCTGCCCAGCGGTGTCTGTAATTCCCTCAATCTTCTTGGCAAGGTTGTCGGGCACAGTGAGCACTTGGTAGCCGGAAGTTCGCGCAGTATCGACGATTTCTGGGCGCATGATTGCGTCAGTAGTGCTGATAAAGAGCACTTTGCGCTTGGCACTGAGAATCCGCACGGCGTGCTCCTGAACGTCAAGCCATGAAAGCTCGTCGTGGGCATCGCCATACGGTTGCCGCTGAAGATCGTCTGAAAGCTTGGCGGCGATAGTCTCGGATTGCGCGCCAAGTAAAATGCCTCGAATGCGATCGGAATATGCGGAGCGGCCGAGATTCTGGCGTTCCCGGTTGAGCGCCTTTCGCAGGGTCGCGTTGAGGGAGGTGATGTTGTAGCTGAACAAAAAGTTGTCTTCCTCCGCGACTTTCATTCCGTTGATGTAGATGCACGCTGGCCCATTGCCTCGCGCAAGGACTGTTCCGAAGCGCGCCGTCTCCAGTGGTGGAACCGTCGAGAAGGTTAGAAAAAGACCTTTGGCGGCATCTATGTCGGATTCGCTCACGCCGTAAATGCAGCAATCCGTGCCGACCATGCTTGGATCGCTTGGTGGTGAAACGGTCGCATGGAGGGTGACAAGGTCGTCGAAGGAATGTTTGCTGACGCGGGCAAGGCTGATGTCACCCGCGGCTGAGCGAATAAGAACCTTGATGCCTCTGCGGTCGAACGTTGCGAGAGCGTCTTTTAGGCCGATACCAAACTTGCCGATCAAATTAGGGTGGCCGATTTTTTCAGGGTTCTCGGTCTGGATCAGGTCTTGGTAGCGCAGACCGCGCCCGAAGTCTCGAACGTGCCACCAGCCGTTGGAGTCGTGAAATATCTGCGGCGGGTCAGTGCTCGTGAGAACGTGCTCGTCAATGGCGTTGGCGATCAACTCGCGGACAGCATGGGACACCTCCCAGTTTTCGAGGATCTTATCGATGTTTAGATCGAAATTCTTCATTGGGCGTGGCGCGAGAGACCTAACGACCCCAAGCTCAGCGACCGCGGAGCACGGCGCGGCACCTGCACGGTGGGTGGAAAGGCGGCGGTGGAAGCAGGTGCCGTGACGTGCGGAGCGGTTCGCTGCAGCGCAGGGTTAGGCGTTGCGGTCAGTTCGGAATCGACGCATGGCCAGACCGAGCGCACCAATGACGCCAAAGATTAATGTCGATGGTTCGGGAACGGTATTTACCGTAAAATTGACTCCGGCATAGTCGCCGGGCGTGCTCGTTTTGGTGATGCGAAATTCAAACACCTCGCCGATGGAGACAGGGATGTTCTGCAGTGCCAAGGCACCGCCCGAACCTGTGTCGAACGAAAAGGGCGTCGCGCGATTGTAGCTGTCGCCGCTAAAGATGTCGCCCTCGGTGAGCAGGATGCCGTCATCGAACAGCGCCCAATGATTGCCACGGCCAATATCGCGGCCCATCCAGGTATTGCCCGAAATGGTCGCGAAGCCGTTCAGCGGGCTGGTCCAGATCACATTGCTGACCCCGCTGCCGATTCCGTTGAATCCATCCGTGCTGTGCGTAATGACGTCACCGGTTAGCCAGTCGTGAGTGATGTTGACCGCCGCCGAACTTTTCAGCCAGGTGGGAAGGTTCGATGACCCCGTAGCGAAGCGCGCCCAAGCCGGTTGTGCTTGTGGCGAAATCCCCGCTGAGACCCTGCCAGGCGTTCACATGGGGTAGCGCGGTAGTGCCCTGTCGATAAGACCAAACACCATTGGGATTGTTTGCATCGCTCCAATCGGCGTTTAAATCATAGATTGTGGCGGAGGTGGTAGCGGTAATGGTTAAAAGGCTTGCGAGAAACAAGCCGACTTTAGTATGTGCGGATTTGGTTTTCATGTTGTCAGGGTTCTATTTTGGGTGGCTGGATGTAGTTGCTGTTGTGGGACGGAAAGTTGTGCGCGTAGCGACGCCTAGCGTCAAAGCTCTGGCACAGATGGGGCGAGTGGGAGCGTCGATAGCAGGAAAAACTCTCAAGCTACTCGACGCTCCGAGAACAAGGCCGCCCCATCTGTTGTCCAGCAGCGTCTTGTTAGCCTCTTGAATTTATGGATGCAGTGCTTGAAGTATTGGAGGCTCGCCAGACGTTTCATCAAAGTAATATTCAAGATCAATTTTGATTGGTTCTTCGATCCGCACTATGACTATTTTTCTCTCTGGATAATAAAAGCTCTTACCCAATTTGACTTTCTTAGCATCAATATCTTTGAATATGCGTGCCACATTCTCCTTGGTCGCAGCATGTCTTTGTATTTTTGATTCTTCTTGTGGTCTGATCTGTTTTTGCAAATTTTTAAAATCGCTCGATTTAGATAGTGCGATAATTTGGTTTGTTTTTTCTTGAGCTTTGGCAATCGATGTATGCGGCTTAACTTCTTCCGCGTTGCATGATGTTGTCGCGATGGTGAAAAGTAATGTATTGACTATAATGTTTTTCATTGTTGTGGATAGTTAGAATTGAGTTTTGGATTGTTTGCCGGGATTCGCCCAGTCTTTTGAAGCATCTCCTGACGTTCCATATGCGGCGTATTCGCAATAGACCTCCTCGTCATCACCGTATGGAAATCCAGCGAAAGAGAATCGATTGTTTTTGTCATAACCAATCGCCACGTTCGCGTCTTCCCAGTCATCTGGGAGTTCATCTCCATCTGAATCGGCTTTGCCGTGCCATATTCCTCCAGCCAGCCAATTCTGATCAACTTGCCTGTGGGTCTTCTCATGGACGAGCGTGCAAGCCAATGTATCGATACCCTTCCGGTTTACATTCAGACCAGCAGACGTGTATTGCTCATGACCAGCAGATGCTGGCCCGTGAATTGTGTAGTGAGGATTTGCCGGGTTGCCATTGTATTGGGCGTAATCTCCGGCCGCCCCAGCGGCAGGTCGTAACCCGTGACTGCCGTGCCAGCCCAATAGAAAAACCAGTTCGGCGTAGTCCCAGCTCCAACTCCTGGATGATTCTTCTCATCTTTAGGGAAAAATACCTCGAAATCCCCCTTCGCTAGAGTGTCCGTATGGCCGTCGCACTCGAATTCGGCTTGTTTCAGTCCGAAGTCGGCATTGGCTGTGGGCAGGGTGGTGTAGCTCGCTTTCGCGGTCAGATGCTCACCCGAAACGGCAGACTTGCCGCCAGCATTGGCGCTATCCCACGCGAAGGTTGAGCCGTTGATAGTCGGCAACTTGTAAAAGCAGCGATCCGAGAACTTCACGCCGTCATGCCCGGTGACACCCGCCGCGCCGGTGGGCTTGACCAAGACTTTCATGTCCATGGTCAGGACACCGGGGCTGGCGGCACTGTAAGTGAATTCATTCTGACCGTCTCCGGCGTCATCGGCTGCGCTTACGGGCGATGCCTTTGGAGTGACCCACTCGAAGAGTGGCACGTAAAGCGTTGCGCTCTTCCCTTCTGCTTGAAACGTGCTATTCGGCCAGTCTTCTACGGTGGTCAGAATAGTGTCTGGGTCATCGACCACAAGGCAGTTGGCTGAGATGTCAATATCGAGCGTCCAGTCGAAGTTAGAAAATCCATACTCTTCTCTGAACCCCGGTTTGGTTCCGATGTGTATCAACTCCACTTTGTATTTTGCACCTTTGGGAAGTTGAAAGGTATCCGTCTGTGATGCACCATACGCGCGGTTGGTGCGAAAGCGTGGACCTCCCGGATCGCCTTCCAAAGGTGTCAGCCTTACACGGTATTTCTCCGAGTGGCTGCCGCTGTCGTCACCGAAAGTGACATTGACAGGAACCGTGCCGTTGGGTGGTGGTTGGCTATCGTTCGGATCGTTGGGGTTGCTCCCTTGTCCGACCTCAACGCCATCGTCCACTCCGTCTCCGTCACTATCTGCGTTCTTGGCTTTGGTCTCGTTATCTGCTTCCTGCGAGTTATTCAGACCGTCTGCGTCTGGGTCAGCATTCGCATCATTAGTCGCATCCCCATCTGTGCCATTGTGGACGGTAGGATCAAATCCATTGGCAAGTTCCCAGCCGTCTGGAAGCGTATCCATGTCTGTGTCCGGCTGGCTCGGATCCGTGTTATGGGTGGTGAGTTCCGCTAGATTAGCAAGGCCATCCAGTTCCCTGTCTTCCAAAGCATCGCTTACTCCGTTGCCATTGGAATCTGTCAGACGTGGGTTGAGTCTTAACTTGTATTCCCAAAGATTGCTTAAACCATCTAAGTCGGCGTCGCTGCCAGCGTCGCCTGCAGCCAATGGATTGAGGAAATAAGTGACCTCAAACCCGTCATTCATTCCGTCGCCGTCAGTGTCGGAGTAGTAGGGATCAGTGGTTGCGGTATATTCTCCAAGATTCGTCAGACCGTCCCCGTCATAATCGTAGCCGCCATCATCGAAATTCAAATCGAAGTAGTAGGTTGCCTCGTAACCATCCGGCATTCCATCGTTGTCTGTATCGGAATCTAGCGGATCGCTGTTGTAGTAGCTAACTTCGTCGATATTACTGATGGTATCGCCATCGAAATCGTCGTTGTCAGGGTTGGTCGTTGGCTGGTCAGTGTATTTGAGGCGGAAAAAACCTTTGTCCGCCGTGCCGTCCACCTCATAGCTGATGTCCTCATCACCGCCACTCTCGATGATCGGTGCCCATGTCCACCTTTTGAGATGGTCATTCGGGTCGGAGACCTGAATGAAATAGGTGCGGTCGGCATGGCCATACCAACGAAGGAACTTGTCGGGTCCGACAGCGACCAATTCAGAAGCCTGCTCAATGCCATTGCCCTGCGCCGAAAGCTGAGGAATCACACAAAATAGCGAGCAAATCAAAATCAGAAGAAGTCTCATTGTCCGCCCTCCTGTTTGAGGTAACGGCTGCCGCGATGCGGCTTGAGCCAGAAAGTGTGGCTCTCCGGTTTAGGAGGGTGGGCGGCGTGCCAGGCGGCGGCAGCCGCCTGATACTCTTCCCTCGCCTTCTGAATCAGGACGAGCCGCTCCTTGTGCTTGATGTAGTAGTCGCGAAGCGTGCTGAGAATGCGGATGGCTTCCGCATCGTTGGTGTCACCCTTGGTGATCGCAAAAGCGTTCTCATCAAGCTCGGGATGCTCCGGCATCTCCCATCCCCTTCCAAATCGCAAACGCCTGTCTGTATCGGTATTGGATGCGAAAAGGTGAAACGAACTGATGCGTTCGCCAATCTTGATCTCGGGAAAGGGTGAAGGCAGTGTCCAATCCCACGCGCACCACGCCTCGAAGTTCTCCTTGGTGCGTGGGTCAAACCACTTCACATGGCTAAGGCGGTGGTCATAGACAGACGCGCCGAAGGAAAGTAGATAGTGCGGTTCGCCAACCGGACCTTGCACAAAAGGCTTCGGTTCGGGCGGCAGAGGAATATCTGGCAAGGTCGAAGCCTCGCTGCGAATTACGGTGATCTGGTGCGTCAGCAACTTGCGCGTTGTCGCCGCCTCTACCTTCATCAGTGGCACCTCCTTTGGCAGTGGTGGCGGGATAAAGAGAGTGCTTGGAATCGGAAGCTCCTTCTCGATGTCCGCTTCAACTTGCGGCACCACCTGCGCTTGCAGCGAAAGGCCGCAAGCCAAGGATAACGCGAGGATTACGGAGGGCTTCATTGACGCATTCGATACGCTTGAAACGTATCGCCTACAAGGTGGATGTGGTGGTTGTGTCTTCATTTCTTTGGCTAACGTCCCCGGTGAGCTGCCCCGGAAAGCTGGCGGTCGAGGTGCTTTAGCAGCTCGAGTGCCAGCTTGTAGGGGTTAGCTCGACCGGTCGGTTCGCATTGTCGATTCTTTCTCACGGAACGTCCAGCTTGGATTCCGCCTGCTGCCGTTCCCGGCTGCGGATGATGTCCTCGGGTCCTGCCCCGCCCCGCAACGGGAAATATATTGTGCTCGTGAGACTGTCGAACTCTGCTGGACTTGCCATCCCCGACTGACCCGAAATTCTCAAATCCCGTCCCATCGAATCGGCGACGTCTTCCTTCTATCGTCCGGTCCGAACTCGAATCCGCGCTATGTCTTTTGGCGGATGACTCTCGTTCTGAATACCAGCCTGATCCCATGACACGTTTCCTCCGGGAGCGAAGCGACATATCCTTAGCGAACGTCCCGCATGACCTACCCCGGAAAGTTGGCGGTCGGGGTGCTTTAGCAGCCCGAGTGCCAGCTTGTAGGGGTTAAATCGATGCGCTCGTTCGCAATTTTGATCAATAGTCTTCAGGGTTCTTAAAAGTGTGTCTGTTACTCTGATGTGAACGCAGCGTGACTTGTGCACGGATACCAATAAGGAGAAACCATAAAACGTATCCAATCAAGAGCCAGATTGCTGTGCAAAAAACGAATCCAAGTGGAGTAGGACCGATTCCAATGTAACCTTCGAATAGTGGGCTGGCGTATACGGAGGACGATCGATTCCCGATTCCAATTCCGTGTGCCAATATGAGCGGCGGAAACACGTAGATAGTCAGAAATACGAGCGCAAGCGGCCCACCTCCTATGGCAGCAAACAGCAGGGTTGCAGAGGGAAGAGCAACTGCTGGACCAAGCAAAACAAGAAAGAAGCTGACCAAGCGAGATCGGTCTGGAGCGAGAGTCATATTTTTGCCGAACGTCCAAGGTCACTCACGCTCGCCCGTGACGCGGCTCCTGCCAAGGAGCGAAGCGACAGCAGGAGACGTGACGCGGGTGAGCGTTGAGTGGACCGTCTTGTTCGGCTTTATTGGTTCTCATCATGATTGTAATTCTCAAATAATCTTCCGTTCAAAGTGTAAACTTGCAGGTCGTCTAAATAGCACGTCGCTCTAGAGTTAGTGTCCCAAATAATCTTACCTGTATTTGCCCGGTAGCTCTCGCCGACGTGCGTTGCAGAAGACCAGATATAACCATCGGGAAAAATATACTCAAATTTGTATCGAGGATTATCGCGCAGAAGAAGGCTTGCAAGACCAGATGACGGAACTTCCGTAATGCGAATTTTGCCTCCATATCGTTGATTTGGACTCTGTGCCTCAGCGATAAGTATAGGCCTGGATAGATACAGCCAAACTCCAATCGGAGAAAGAAGGAACGCAATCAGGATGAGATGTGTGCGCTTCATTTTATTGCCGAACGTATATTGGACACAGTATTGTTAATAATGCGATAGAAATTTTGTTGTCTAATGCAATAAACTGTGCTCTTTTGGAGTTATGGTTGTTTCAGATAAAAATTTCAAAGGCTCTTTCTGGGAGCGGCTTAATTCGCTTTGGGAAAGGCAGGGGATAAAAGACTCGGATAGAGTTTTTTGGTCGGGCTGGGTGATGAAGTTTGGAAAGTTCATTGCTCCGAATCGTTATCATGAGGTAGAAAAATCGGATGTCGAGAGCTTTTTGCAATCGTTAGCTCTCGAATGCAAAGAGGGTTGGCAGGTTGATCAGGCTTCTGCGGCGCTGCATTATCTTTATCGAGATATGTATCCTATGCCTTGGATAGAGTCAGGATCACTGGTTAAGCCAGAGGCGGCGGCTACGGGAACTCCCTTAAATAAACCAAGAATAACGATGGAGTTCGAGAAGTGGTCTGGGCGGATGGATGAGGGCGATTTACCCGAACGGTATGTGCCAATTTTAGAGGAGGTGAGGGTGGTTTTGCGGACGCGTTATTATTCGTATCGGACGGAGAAAACATATTTAGATTGGTTGCGCCGGTTCTTAATTTTTTCGCAGCCGCAGAATCGAGAGAGCCTCAGTGGGGAAGACGGTAGGGCGTATTTATCTTTTATAGCAGTCAGGAGAGGAGTCGCAGCGGCAACGCAGAATCAGGCCTTTAATGCGTTGTTATTTGTCTTCAAGGAAGTGTTAGGAAAGGATTTTGGCCATTTAGAGGGGGTGCAACGGGCGCAACAGCGGCGCCGGGTGCCAGTGGTTTTAACTCAGAGTGAGGTGAAGTCTTTATTAGAGGTGATGGAGGATGGGACGGGTAAGTTAATGGTCGAACTGTTATATGGGGGAGGCCTACGTTTGCTGGAATGTGTGCGCCTACGGGTGCAGGATATGGACCTGGAGCGGAATATCATCACGGTGCGACAGGGGAAGGGGGGGAAAGATCGGTTCACGCCCTTACCTCATTCACTGAAGCAAAAGGTAGAGGAACAAATTAAAACTGTTTTGCTCGAACATGAAAAAGATCTGGCGAGGGGCTTAGGGGAAACGGTGTTGCCAGACGGGGTCGAGAAAAAATATGGTGCCTATGCGAAAGAGCCGCGGTGGCAATTTTTATTTCCTTCTAAACAGGTTTCGGAGGATCCACGGAGCGGGCAATTGCGGCGGCATCATGTGCATGAGAATATGTTACAGCGACTGGTGAAAGCAGCGGCGGCTAAGGCGAATATTTTAAAAACAGTGACGCCGCATACGTTACGCCATAGTTTCGCCACGCATTTATTAGAAGGAGGGGCGGATATCCGCACGGTGCAGGAGTTATTAGGCCATGAGGACGTGAGCACGACAATGATCTATACGCATGTGCTGAACAAGCCGGGGGTGAGTGTTAAGAGTCCGCTGGATAATTTATGAACCTAGATGGGGAAATGAAAAGAAGGTGCGAGGGGAAAGGCGGGGATCTTTTTATACAAAGACATGAAAAAAGGACGGGGATTTTTTTACCACGGATAACACGGATAGCACGGATAAGGGGGCAGATAGGGGAATTGGGAGAACTTTTTTTTCTTTTCTTCCATCCGTGTTATCCGTGCTATCCGTGGTTAAATCTCTGGGTCTTTTTCAGTGGTTTATGCAAGCAAGACGGGAAATTTTCTAAACCTTCCCGCCTGTAATAGAAGGGCAGAATGAACTCTAGGCCGCAGAGGTGGTAGCGGTAGACAGAATACAAATGTCAATATTAGCATGAGGGTAAATGAGAAGCCTTCTATTTCCTTCCAATCCAATAATCGGGGTTTCGGCTTAAGTGCATAATGGCCCAGATGGTAACGGAGCTATCGTCGTAGTTGTAGTAAACGCAGAAGGGGAAACGATGAACTAAATATCTCCTAAAGTCGTTTTTGATTAGTTGCCAATTAGTAGGATTTCGTCTCACTGAAAGGATGGCGTGTTCGATTTCTTCAACAAAACTTTGAGCAAGTTTTGAACTGATTGCGTTATAATAATGAATCGAATCTGTCAATTCACGTGATGCCTCTGGATGAAAGGAATAATCCCTCATCAGGAAACAAGAAGCTTTGCTGAGCGAAGCACTTCTTCGCCAGATAAGAGATGCTCATTTCCAGAAAGCACTTGGGCTTTTCTTCTTTCAATTTCCTGAATGTGCAGCGACTCAATCTGTGGATCCATATCGGCTTCGATACTCTCAATAAGTTTTTCTGCTAAATTAGATCGAGAAGCGGGAGATAAAAGCAGGGCTTCTTCAAAAAGATGGTTTAAAGTTGCAGACATATTTTCTTTGTAGCAAGAAACCAAGCTAATCACAATCTAAGTTTTAATAAAGGCACTGGTTCTGGACAGACACGTCAAGAGAGAGGGGTCCCGCCGATGGCGGGATCACGCGGAGGGGGACGGAGTCGGGCGGAGGGGGATTTTTTTACCACGGATAACACGGCTCCGCCCGTCCCGCCACGGCGGGAAGGGATAACACGGATAAGGGGGCAGATGGGGGCATTGGGAAACCTTTTCTTTCTTTTCTTCCATCCGTGATATCCGTGCTATCCGTGGTTAAATCTCTGGGTCTTTTTCAGTGGTTTAAGCAAGAGAGAGGGGTCCCGCCGATGGCGGGATCACGCGGAGGGGGATTTTTTTACCACGGATATCACGGATAACACGGATAAGGGGGCAGATAGGGGAACAGAGAAAACTTTTATTTCTTTTCTTCCATCCGTGTTATCCGTGCTAACCGTGGTTAAATCTCTGGGTCCTTTTCAGTGGTTTAAGTAAGAGAGAGGGGTCCCGCCGATGGCGGGATCACGCTGAGGGGAACGGAGTAAGGCGGAGGGGGATTTTTTTTACCACGGATAACACGGATAGCACGGATAAGGGGCAGATAGGGGAACGGGGAAATTTTTTTTTCTTTTCTTCTATCCGTGCTATCCGTGGTTAAATTTCTGGGTCTTTTTCAGTGGTTTATGCAAGCGAGACGGGGAAAGCAGATTAACAAGAACCGATCCCGAGTTTTGTTCGTAAAGCGTCTTGGGCGCGCTGCACCATCATTTGGGCGCGTAATCGTTTATCGCGCGGGGGGTTGTCTAGGGCGGGCAAGATGCCGAAGGCAGCTTTCATGGGTTGAAATGTTTTAGCTTCGGCTTGGGTAATGTAATGGCAGAGGGCGCCTAGCATGGTTTCTGGAGGGAAGATGAGTGGTTCTTTACTTTCAACAAGGCGTGCCGCGTTCAGTCCCGCTAGCATGCCGGTGGCGGCGTTACCCATGTAGCCTTCTACTCCCGTGATCTGTCCGGCGAATAAAAGGGTATCGCGGTTTTTAAACTGAAGGGTTGGTTTAAGGAGGCGGGGTGAGTTAATAAAGGTGTTGCGGTGCATTTGGCCAAGGCGCACAAATTCGGCCTTTTCTAAACCAGGGATGAGACGGAGCACTTCTTCTTGCACGCCCCATTTCATGTTGGTTTGAAATCCGACGATGTTGTAAAGCGAGCCAGCGGCATTGTCTTGACGAAGTTGCACCACAGCATAGGGACGGCGGCCAGAGCGGGGATCGATTAAGCCGATCGGGCGCATGGGACCGAAGGCAAGAGCTTGCCTACCTCGTGAGGCTAAAACCTCAATAGGAAGACAGCTTTCAAAAAAGATATTTTTTTCAAATTCTTTAAGCTCCGTTTTTTCTGCCGCAAGCAGGGCATCAATGAAACGTTCGTATTCCTCCTTGGTCATGGGGCAGTTAAGATAATCGCCCTCCACGGTTTCTTCCCGGCGGGAGGCACGGAAGGCAATAGTCTGGTCGATACTTTCCGCTTCAAGAATCGGAGCTAAGGCATCATAAAAATATAAATAGGATTCGCCCGTGATGTGTTGGATGGCTTTAACCATGGCGTCACTAGTGAGGGGGCCGGAGGCGACAACGATGATGCCTTTGTCTGAGATGTGGAGCATTTCTTGGCGCACAATTTCGATCTTGGGGTGACTTTCTAGACGTCTGGTGACTTCACGGGCATAGGCCTCGCGATCCACAGCTAGAGCACCTCCGGCGGGGACGGCATGTTGTTTAGCTACGGAAAGGATGAGGGAATCAAACTGTTCTATTTCCCATTTAAGAAGTCCTGAGGCGCGGTCGGGTAGTTGGGAGCCGAAGGAGTTACTGCAAACAAGTTCGGCACAATGCTCGGTGGCGTGGGCGGCAGTGGTCTTAACGGGGCGCATTTCGTAGAGGCGCACGGGATGTCCATGTTGGGCTATTTGCCAGGCTGCCTCGGATCCAGCTAAGCCGGCTCCGATGACCGTGATGGGGAGGGTAGAGGTCATAAAATTAAGGACTTAACAAGAATAGGATAATTTTTTGTATAATGATTCAAGTGGTGTTCTCATAAAAAACCCCCGCTTAGGGAAGCGAGGGTTTTTTAACTTCGGCAGAATTTTGCGAAGAGGAAGGGTTAGAAGTTTAGGCATTTTTTTCGACCAACCAGGGAAGAGCATCTGCCACTTCTTTAAATGAAGGTTGACCCTTAGCTGCTGGCGCGTCGAGGTAGCCGTAAACGAGTTTCGAACCCAAGCTGGGGAGAACGACACGCGAGACTTCAGACTGCGGCCCGACGGCCATGACGCCCAAACGGACATGGGGAAAATCTAGCAAGAGACGCACGAGCACGCCTAAATCTTCACGAGTGCGGGCTAGGCCAGCGATCTTGTAGGCTTGCACACGGTATTCGCGTAGGTTATCGAGGCAACGGACGGCTTTACCATAAGTCAACTTACGAGTGATGGAGTGAGCGGAGAGGATAACGCCTTTATTTTGGTCCCGTGCTGATTGAAGCACATCGGCCACTAGGTGCAAGTTTTGTACTTCCAGATCAATGGCATCCACATGAGGGATGAGTTGCATAAACTGGTTAACGCGTTCGGTGGATTTCCATTTATGAACGCCGCCTTCTCGTGTGGTGCGTAGCGTCAAGAGAACACGATTTTTTCTTTTAGCGAGATGGGCGATCAGTTGTTCAGCTGTAACCCCTGCGCTGTAGAGCGCATCATAGCGAATCTCGATTAGATCGGCATGGGGCTGAGCTTGAGCCAAGAGGCGTAAGCCTTCGGGCGTCATGATAGTTCCAATTAATAGGCAGGGTTTTGACCACTTGATACGTTTTAACATAAAGGTAATAGTGTAATAAATTAGATTAGTTCGTCGATAAATAAATTTGAAAAGTTGCTTATTATTATTTTATTCAGACTGACGCTCTTGACAAAGGGTAAGAGCCAATAAATGGAGGCGGCGATTCAAGTTAGCCGTTTCTAATAATTCCTGTTTATGACTAGGGTGCTTAATAAAACTACCCGCAATAATATCGACTAACATATGAAAGTCTTTGATCTCAGAAAGAAAATTTTGTAGCTCTTCGGGTAAGGCTTCTGTCGTGTTTTGAATGTGATTCACCTGTTCGAGTATCTTAGCGGCTAGGGCTTCGTTTTCCACGGTATGGCAATCTTCTTCGTCGATGATTTCTACGGGGCGGCCTACGAAATACGGCTTGTTGGTTAGAAACTCTTCGAAGCGAACACGGCATACGCCCTGTAAAATTAAGTTAGAGGTGCCATCCGCATTTTCCACGCAGGCTCTGATCAAGCCAACACCGCTGACTTCGCAGGGCTGAGCATCACCAGAAATTTTACAGGGTTGCGCTAGGGCGAACATACGATCTCCCTCTAGTGCGTCCTTGAGTAATTTTCTATAGCGAGGCTCGAAAATATTAAGAGGGATTAAGTTGTGCGGAAAAAAAACAATATCTGGCAAAACCATAATTCCTAGTTTATCCGGTAAATTCATAAATCTAATTTACTCAACTTAGAGCTTATTGCAAATAGTTGGGAAGGGGTAAGGGAAAAAAGAGTTGTCGCAAGACGCCCTACAAATAGGAGGGGATCAATTTCCTTTAAAAAGAAAGCTGGCGGACGGTGTGGCCTACCTGCGGTTAAAGCAAGGGCTATGTGGTCGTTCCGTTGTAGAATTTCTGATGAGGCTCTGTTTTTCTGCTGGAAGGGGTTGTAAATAACGGTAGCCTTTTTCCTCTATGTCGTTGCCCCAAGTTCAAAATGTTAATGTCCGTAGTGTGGAGAGGTTGCCTTCTCCTCTTGATCTTAAGCGTGAGTTGCCCGCCTCAGCGCATCACTTGGAGCGGATTCTGGAGTCGCGCCGAATCCTGCAACAAATCATTCTTAAGCAGGATAAGCGGTTGTTGCTGATCGTAGGACCCTGTTCTATTCATGATCCAGCAGGTGCACTTGACTATGCTCGTCGCCTGAATGTTTTACGTGAAGAATTCCAAGATCGGCTCTACATCGTCATGCGTGTTTATTTTGAAAAGCCGCGCACGACAATCGGCTGGAAGGGTCTCATTTATGATCCGGCTTTAGATGGTTCAGCGGATATTGCCACGGGCTTGCGGAAGGCGCGTTCCTTGCTTTTGGAGATTAATGCTCTCGGTATGCCCACTGCCACGGAATTTCTCGATCCGGTCGTGCCTCAATATATTTCAGAATTAATCAGTTGGGCGGCCATCGGCGCTCGCACCACGGAATCCCAAACGCACCGCCAAATGGCCAGTGGACTCAGCATGCCAGTGGGTTTTAAAAATGGCACGGACGGCGGGTTGCAAGTCGCCATCGACGCCATGGGAGCCGCAATGAATCCACACAGCTTTTTGGGAATTGATCCTGAAGGGTTCACTTCAATTGTGAGGACTAGCGGAAATTTATGGGGTCACATCGTGTTGCGCGGTGGGCACAAACGGACTAACTACGACCCTGCTAGCATCAAGGAAACGATTGAGCGCTTAGGGAAAGCTGATTTATCTGAAGTGGTTACGGTCGATTGTAGCCATGCAAATTCTGGTAAAATGCCTGCCCGCCAATCCGACGTCTGCCTCAGTGTCTTAGAGCAACGTGTTGAAGGCAATGATGCTTTAATCGGGCTTATGCTGGAAAGTTACATCCAAGAAGGAGCTCAAAAAATTCCTGATAATAAAGCGGAGCTGACTTATGGACAGTCCGTGACTGATGCTTGCATGAATTGGGATGATACGGAAAAGCTCTTACGTAAAAGTTACGAGATGCTGAAGCCTCTGTTTTAATGTTTGAAGCCAGACCTACGGCAGATTGTAGCTTTTCTTTTAAAGGCTTAGCTTAAAGTCCAGTCCACCAGCACTTCTTGTTTGAGACGGGTCTTATTGCTTTCAAAATAGATTTTGCCGTGGTTAGCTCCATATTCATGGACTAACTTGGTCGCCTTAACGTCGTAGCAGCAATATTCAGCGATCTCAGCAACTCGTCCTTGCTTCCACCATTTCAGAGCTTCCATGCCGTCGGCTGTTTTATTGATGCCCATCGAGGCTTCAGCTACGGCATCAAGACCGACGCGGTGGCCGATTTTTTCCTCAATACTGACCATGAGATCAAGACTGGGGACTTGAGAAAAATCAAAGCACGCATAGGGCTCAAGAACTGTGTAATCAAAGCGTATGATGTTAAAGCCTACGACGAGATCGGCACGTTGTAATTCCTTAATCAGTTCCCCGACTTGGTTTTCTGTATAAATCTCGTATCCGCCACGCGCCGTGCTGTAAGTCACGCCGATAGCGACTTTCATATCGCGGATGTTGCCCCAACCTCCCACTTCTTGGGCGCTTTTCTGCGTTTCTAAATCAAAATAAACAATGTTTCTAGCCACGGGTAACTTTTTATCACGAGCTTGGAGCAGAGCCTAGACTAAAATTAAAAATGCACCGTCTTGCCTAGCACGCTATTCTTTGATAGATAGGTACATGCTTTTTTTCGATTCTCCCAGCACACTTCCTATTCCTCATAAAACCCGCTTACGCAGTGAAGTTCCCACTTCCGACACTTGGGATTTAAGTAAGCTCTATTTAAGTGATACGGAATGGGATACTGATCTAAAAACATATAGCGAACGGTTTCCTCTGTACCTAGATTTTAGAGGCACACTTGATCAATCAGCGCAACGCCTTCTGGAATGCTTAGAGTTTGATCGTGAGCTGGACTTGATCGCAGAGCGTCTAGGCCATTTTGTTTCCCTGCGCTCCTCTGAAGATAGTTCTAGTGATGCAAATCTTGCGCGGGAGGCTCGCTTCCAGCATGTCATGATTCAAGCAGCGGAAACGGCTGCGTTTCTTACTCCGGAAATTCAGGCGATTAGTGATGCGAATTTTTTCCATTTTGTGGACGATGCCTGTCTGTCAGCGTGGAAGATAAAGCTACTCAAGCTCCGCCGTTATAAGCCGCATGTTCTTTCTGAAAAAGAGGAACGCCTTCTCGCCATGGTCTCGCTGCCTTTAGGTGGCGTGCAGGAAACATTCTCCCAACTAACCAATGTTGATATGAGCTTTGGCTCGATCCATGACGAGAAGGGTCGCGAACTAGAGCTGTCGCACGGCACGTTTTCTTCCTTTTTGGTGAAGAAAGATCCTGAGCTGCGGCGACAAGCGTTTCACCAATATTATGAGGAGTTTAAGAGTCATCGTTACACGCTGGCTTCGACCTTAATCCATTCCATTAAAACAGATGTCTTTCAAGCCAAGGCGCGCAACCACAGTTCTGCGCGTGAGGCCTCTTTATTCTCCGACGCCGTTCCTACCTCTGTTTATGATCGGTTAATCAGCACTGTGCGGGCGAACTTAACTCCGCTGCACGAATATTACGAGTTACGTAAGGAAGTGTTGGGCTTAAAAGAACTTCATTTCTACGACACCTATGTGCCTATGACGGCTAGCGTGGAGATGAAGACCTCGTTCGATCACGCCGCCGCTCTAGTTCAGGAATCCCTTCATCCACTGGGTCAGGAATATACCAGCGGGCTGGGGGAAGGATTTGCCAGCAGATGGGTAGATCGTTATGAGACAAAGGGTAAGCGTAGCGGTGCCTTTTCTAGTAGCAGTTACGGGAATCCGCCTTACATGCTCATGAACTATAAAGAAGACGTTTTCTCCGACGTTTACACCTTAGCTCACGAAGCGGGCCACTCCATGCACACGTGGTATAGCCAACGTGAACAACGCTTTCAGGATTATCATTACCCCATCTTTCTCGCAGAAGTAGCCTCTACCTTTAATGAAGAACTCTTGACCCATCATCTCTTAGAAAAAACAGACGACCCACAAATGCGAGCATACATTATCAATCGTCAAGTCGATGACATCCGCGCCACCTTAATCCGTCAAACCATGTTTGCTGAATTTGAAAAAATCACCCATGCCATGGATGAAGCGGGGGAGCCGTTAACCTTGGATAGTTTATGTGCTACTTACCGAGAGTTATTACGTGCTTACCACGGACCTAGTATGGTGTTGGATGAGGTGCTGGATTTGGAATGCCTACGTATTCCCCATTTTTACTCCGCCTTCTATGTTTATAAATACGCCACGGGCATTTCCGCCGCACTGTCCCTCTCCCAACAAGTCTTGGAAGGCGGAGAAAAAGAGCGCATCCGCTATCTAAGCTTCTTAAAGTCTGGCGGCTCACGCTATCCTCTCGATACACTGAGGCTGGCAGGGGTCGACATGGAATCACCCGAGCCTATTGAGGCAGCTTTAAAACTTTTTGCCAAACGTGTTAAAGAACTCAAAACACTCCTATAACTCAACTCAAGAAATACACTCTATGAACATCCCTAACCTACGCAGTTGTCATGATACAGTGGGCGGCTTGGTTTATTTTGGTCGCATGTTAGATAAAATCAGGCTTATGCAGGCAAATAAACTGCCCGAGGACTTTCAAGCCAACTTAGGAAAAGGCTTTGATCAACGTTGCCTCAGTTTTCTAAATATTTCTTACGAGGAGCTTATAAAGAAAGTTCAGTCAGGTGCCACGGACGAAGATGTGTTGGCGTGGGTTTTGCAGATTGGCCGCCAGCCCTCGGAAGAAGAGACCGAGATTTGGAATGATTTTATGCAGAAGCGGGGATGGAACGATGCGGCGGCTCCTATCTTAAAACGACGACTGCTCGAAGGCGGCTTTGAAAATCGCACGGACATTGAAACCATGTTTGACTACATTGACCTAGATGAAGGGCGCGATCCTGCCTTGAAGAAATAGCCTGCTGCTTTTTCACATTGTGCCTAATCTCCACATTATTTCTGTCGGTAAACCGAAGTTAAGCTATGCCCGAGAAGGCATAGCGGAGTATCTGCCTAGGTTAGAACGCTACGGAAAAGTGTTCTGGAAGCAGGTAAGTGAGGGGTCTAAAGCGGAAGAGGGGGTGCGTCTCCTTGCGGCTAGTGATTCCATGTTCCGGGTGGTCATGGACGAGCGCGGTAAGACTTGCCGGAGTTTGGAACTGGCGCAAAAGCTGGAGCAGTGGGATCTCCAATCTGTGAAGGATGTGGCCTTTCTTATAGGTGGAGCTAATGGGCATGAAGATGACGTTCGTAAAAAAGCGAGCTGGGTATTATCTCTCAGCACGATGACTTTGCAGCATGAACTTGCTCTAGTTTTTTTAATGGAGCAACTCTACCGCGCCCAGACGATCCGTCGTGGAGAGCCCTACCATCGGGAGTGAGTGCGGGGAAATACAGAATCGCACGTAGAGGGGGAGAGGAAGTCAGGGGATTTTTTTTACCACGGATATCACGGATACCACGGATAAGGGGCAGATAGGGGAAACGGAGAAAACTTTTTTCTTTCTTTTCTTCTATCCGTGCTGTCCGTGTCCTTTCCGTCCGGGCGGGACTGATAGGACTAAAATTCTGGTTTTAAATCTATTTAACTAAAAAAGCCGCCAGCTCGGATAATCGAGACTAGCGGCTTTTTAATGAAGCTGAACTTACAGAGTTTGTAGGAAACGCACGAGCTGTTCGCGGTTTGGACTCTGGGCATGGCGGACGTAGAAACCAGAATTAGCTACGGCCAATTGGAGGGAGTGACCTAGGCTTAGGCCAAGTAAACGACCGATGAGGAAGCCTGCATTAAAGTGGTCTCCTGCGCCTGTCGTGATTTTAGGTTTAGCTGTGAAAGGGCCTGTGACAAAGGCTTCGCCATCAGCATCAGCTCCGCAAGCAAACTCCACGGGATGAACTACCACGGTGTGAAGGAGTAACTTCTCGCGAATGGCACCAGAGAGGGCGGCGTAGCCTTTTTGGCTGCGGGGAAATTTCTTTAAGCGAAGAACCTTAGCGACATGAAGGGCCTCGCTTTCGTTCAAGCCAAGAACCACGTCGTGATATTGTTGGAATTCACCAATAATTTTCAATGCGGCTAATAGATCAGCATCAATCCGTTTTGCGGGGTCGGCTAAATCAAAGAAGAGAACTTTACGTTTCTCGTCTTTACCAGGTTTAAACTCACTGAGGATTTTTTTCCAGAGGGCGGACATGTGAGGAAGCATGGTCCAGTTAACCATGGCGATGAAATTAGCTTGGTTCCAGAGCTTACGGAAATTTTTGTCACCATAACGCTTCTTGATGGTTTCCCAGCTTACTTCATGCACCGTGCTGTGTTGACCGAACATGAGTTTACCATCACCAAATTCAAAGGCTGAAGTTAGGCCAGGTTCAGCAATTCCGTGAACTTTAGCGCGTTTGGCGAATTCTAGGTAAACGGGGTGAACCTTAGGGTAACCGACCATTCCGAGGTATTCTACGGGAGCACCGAGGGTGCTAAGGGCGAAAGCCATGATCGGGCCGTTACCGCCGAGTTTTTCCATGGTATTGATCGTCTCAAAATTAGCGCTTTTACCCGCAGCATTTTCTACGCGCTTAGAGAAGTCTTTGATGGATTTAAATGGCGTGTACTTGGTGGGGCTTTGGCGCTGGTCTACCACTTCTACAATAGTGTCTACAAAACCATCAAACCCTACGAGTCCGTTGTATTTGAGCAATTGAGCTCTAGAGCCAATTAGTCTTTCTGCTGTCTGTCTTGCTAAGCGAGAGTCGGTCATAAGTTGAAGACAGTAGCAGTTTCTTGACTTCTGACAAGCTTGAAGAAAAAAGGTTGTCTTTTTTAGGTGAGGTAGGCGGCCTGATAGAGACTGCCTACGAAAGGGTTGGGGAAAGAAACGCCCTATTCTCCGTCACCCGCTAGAACGCAAAAGAGCGATGTCTGTGAAAACATCGCCCTCTTAAATTAGAAGTTTGAAAATTAATCGGTTAGACCGCTTTTTCCCCATGCTCTTCTGTGCGGATGCGGATGACATCTTCCACGGGTATAATGAAGATTTTGCCATCGCCGATTTTGCCTGTTTTAGCGGCGGTAATAATCGCCTTAACGGCAGAGTCAACAAGAGCATCTGTGGTTACGATTTCTAGTTTGAGCTTAGGCAGAAAGTCCACTGTATATTCACTGCCACGGTAAATTTCCGTGTGACCTTTTTGACGGCCAAAGCCTTTGACTTCCGTCACGGTTAAGCCTTCGATGCCGACTTCCGAAAGGGCCTCTTTTACATCTTCGAGTTTGAAAGGTTTAATAATAGCTTCGATTTTTTTCATAAAATAGGGCGATAAATTACAGAATAATGGATGGTCAAAACTTAGCTTGCTTGAGAAGCGTTCTCTGACTTAGTGGCATAGCGCTCTAAGCGGTTTGAAAGAATGAAAAAAGTAGGTGCCCAAAGCCCGACAAAAATACCGAAACGTTCGGCATGAGCGGCATCTAGTGGGTTTTGTCCGCCAGCCGTATACCAAACAATGATCGATCCAATAATGGAAGCGAAGCCTAAAATGAAGCACGCATCTGAGAGTAAAGAAAGCTGACATTTAGATAAGGGTAATTTCATTAAATGACCTTAGCCTTCAGGCGATAGAGCGCAATGACTAAATCAGTGTCCGCAAGTGTAAAACCCTCGAAGTTATCCAAGTCGTTCAGCTCGGCGCAGCCATAAAAACCCCGTCGTGAGAGCCGATCCTAGAAGCATGACCGTGATAAGAATGGCAGCCAGTTCTTTTGGTTGACCTTGAGCTACGGAGAGCCAGCTCATGATGGCGCGCCACGTAAAAACGAGGCAAAGAAAACCTGTTGTCCCTATGGCACCCCACCATGCTTGGTGAGCGCCTCGTTTCATCAGCATACCCCAGGTTAACGAGATGCTTCCAAAAAGCGCTCCGCTAAAAAGAGCGGTTTGAGCTTTAGCGGGATTAGATAAAAACCCGAATACGCCACAGGCAAAAAGAAAAATTCCGAAATACACCATCCATCGACTTGTAGCTATTTTCATGACAGGAACATAGCAGACCTTTTTCACTTGGCATGGAAAAAATCAGGGATTGGGCTTTTCTTATTTATTTTAAAAATATTCCTGCTTACATTTTCCCATGAGTCATCCCCTTCGGTTCGGGTTTATTGGTGCAGGTGCTATCGCAGGCTACAGTGCAGATTCAATTAATAAGCACCCACACGCACAAGTGGTGGCGGTTCAAGATACGAATGAAAGCCGTGTTCAGGCTCTGTGCAAAGAAAAGGGAATTGCCAAGGGCTATCAATCAGCAGAAGAGCTTTTAGCCGATCCTGAGGTGGATGCGGTTTACATAGCTGTGCCTAATAAATTCCATGTGCCGTTAACGATTAAAGCACTCGAGGCGGGCAAGCATGTTATTTTAGAAAAACCTTTTGCCATGAATTCAGAAGAAGCTGAGCAGGCGGCGGCGGTGGCGGCGAGAACGGGCAAGTGCTTAACGCTCGGTATGAATCAGCGCTTTCAAGAGGGAGCCCAAAGTTTTCGCACCCTAGTTGCCGAAGGCGTTTTTGGAGATATCTATCATGCCAAGGCTTATTGGTTAAGACGTGCAGGTATTCCTAAGTTAGGAACTTGGTTCGGCTCAAAGGAGCTAGCGGGCGGAGGCTGCCTCTATGACATAGGGGTGCATGTGTTGGATCTTTGTCTTTACGTGATGGATAATTTTGAAGCGGTTAGCGTTTTCGGTAGCACGTATAATAAGTTCGGGCACCGCGGGCGTGGAGAGGGTTCTTGGGGAAAATCGGATCATAGTGGTTTACCCTTTGAGGTAGAAGACTTTGCTTCAGCTCAAATTCGCTTTGCTAATGGTGCCACGGTTGCGTTGGATGTGAGTTGGGCACGCCATGCGGAGCTTGCTGATACGACGGATGTGGAAATTTACGGGACGGAAGCGGGCGGCAGCATAAGTAAAAAAGAAATTTATACCTTTGATGCCAGTCTAGGGGAGCATGTGACGAGGTCTAATCCACAAGCTCAGATGGCCTTTCCGCATCAGGATCGCTTCCATAATTTCATCAACTTTTTGCGTGGGGAGGAGGAGTTGTGCGTCACGATGGAGCAGGCCTTGATGGTGCAACGTCTATTAGATGCGGTGGCACAGTCGGCTGAAAGTGGAGAGTCAGTTAATCTCTAAAGAAAGAGAGAAAGCTCTCTTGACTAAGGTTTTGGTCATTAGGTTGGTGCCGTTATTTGAAGACAATTTTATTAATAGTCTGGTTTAAAGCTAGGCCTAATCTTTGGGGAAGATCACTTTGTCGGGCGAGTTCGAAACGACGGACGGAGCTCAGGCAGCGGCAATAGGCGGTGCCGCGGATGCTGTCGATTCCCTCAAGATTTGTTTCCATGGCGGCTTCTGTTCCCACCACACTGGCCCAAGCCTGTTGTAAGCGGGCTGGGCGCTGGTCTTGCGTTTTACGGATCTTGCTAACGACGTTATTAACCCAGTGTTGCCGTAGTCGGTCTGCTTGGCGTGTTTCTGTTTTGGGGTTGGATTCTAATTTAGTGTCGTGATTCATCGCCGCCCCAAAACGCTCCTTCTCGTAAGCGGTCATTTTTCGGCCATGCTGCTTTTGAAAAGATTCCGAAAGTTGTTCGAGGTCGGTAGTTTGGGTTAAGAGAAGTTCATAAATTTCGTGTTCCATTTGTAGCCGCAACAAGTCTAGCCAAGCACCTTCTTCCATTTCTTTTGGACGCGGGCGTGCTTTGGTCTTAGCCATGACGACTTCCCAAGCTTTTTCATAGTGTCCTTTTAGCACTTTTATCCATGGGCGGCCTGAACGGTTATCTCCTACGAAAAGATAGAGACCTTTGTCTTCTTCAAAACTACGCCGCCGCTTGGACTTGACCGTGCGGTAGAGGCCTAGTTTGGAATAGGTCGCCATTTCTTTTTTCTTAGAGTCTGGCATAGCAGTTTTTAGGAATAAGAGACGGAAGGTCGTTTTAAATCTAAATTTTGCAAAAAGATTAAGCCAAGAACAAAGAAGAGGGCGACGAGACCTATGGCCCAACGCAGATGAACGAGGTCGGCCACGAAGCCGAAAGCGAGGGGACCCAGAACGGCCGCTAGTTTACCGAAAAATCCCCAGAGGCCGAAGTATTCTCCCTCTTGTCCAGCTGGGGTGAGCATGGAAACGACGGCGCGGCTAGCGGACTGGGTGGAGCCGATGACGATACCAGCTAGATTGCCTACGATAAAAAAAGCGGCTTGGGTGGTGGAGAAGGCGGCACCGAGGCAGACCACAATCCATAGAACAAGAGAGATGGTGAGGGCAAGTCTTGCTCCAGTGCGATCTTGCAAAAAGCCAAAGGCAAAGGCTCCGATGGCACTGCTGATTTGTAAGCTAGCGAAGAGGAGGATAGTTTGTTCTGTGCTAAAGCCGATCTCGGTCTGAGCGTAGATGGCAGCGAAAGCTACAATAGAACAAAGACCGCACATGTAACAAAAAAAGCTGATAAAGAACTGAAAAAGGGTGCGCTGGGCGGGCAGCTTTTTTAAGGTGTTGAGTAGGTGGGTAAAAGCGCTGGGCTCAGTCGTGGGAGATGATTTAGGTTTAGCGCGTTCTCGTAAAAAAAAGAGAGTGGGTAAAGCGGCTAGGATAAAGAAAAGGGCGGTGGCGGGAAAAATATTTTTCACCACAGCGGGGTCAGAACTCCCACCTAGTTTTAGGATGAGGAGCGCCATTCCAAGGCTAACTAAGCCACCGAGATAGCCGAAGCTCCAACCGTAGCCTGAGATTTTTCCGCATGTTTCAGGGGTGCTTAATTCTGGCAGAAAACTGGCGCAAAAATTTTCTCCCATGGAAAAAGCGAAATTGCTGACGACAATGAGCGCAAAGGCTAGCCACACGGTGCCAGGTGCCGTGAAGTAAAGTAGGGCGGTGAAGCTGGCGCAGAGAAGAGAGAGGGATATTAGGAATTTTTTTTTGCAAGCGTGCCGGTCTGCCACGGCACCGAGCCAAGGACCGAGGAAGATAACAATGAGTTGGGAGATAGCCAAGGCGGCAGCCCAGAGGGTGTAGGCAGCATCTAATCCTTGGCAAACGACTTTGGTAAAATAGGTGCTATAAATGACGGTGATGATAACCGTGGTGTAAGAGGAGTTAGCGAAGTCGTAACAGCACCAGCTAAAGATTTCTTTCTTGTTGGCGGGAGGAATGGTGGCAGTTGTGGTCATGAGATTTTTTGTCAACTCAGTGGAGATGATTGAAACTCTTTTTCTAGGCGTTGTAGATACTGCCACGAGTAGAGGCCTGTGCTGTGCCCGTCTAACCAAGTGGGTTGTAGAGCGTAACCGCCGACGATGTCTAATTTACGAATAAAAAAACTTTTATCAGTATACGTTACGCGGGGTTTCACGACTTGGCCTGTCACATCGGGTTCGCCAGAACAGACGGCGCAGGGGCAAGCTCGGCGGATGGCTTCTAAGTTGAAATAGCTTTCCTCTCCATTACTCCAAACGATGGCTAATTCGCTTCCGATGACTTGAATGTTGGTGGGTTGAGCAAGCATGGGATTATGATGCCTAGTGAAGTTGATTTGCCAACTGCGCACTTTTGCAGAGCAGAGTTTAGATTTTACTCTGAATCAATAAGGTCGAACTCAGCGGCTTCTTGTTTTGCTTTTTTGTGTTCGATCCAGACGGCGCAGAGGATGCTTATTTCATAGAGTAGATACATGGGGACGGCTAGCATGGCTAGGCTAAAGGGATCCGAGGTGGGGGTAACACAAGCGGCGAAAATAATGATAAAAACAATGACGTGGCGACGATGTTCTCGCAGCATTTTTTTAGAAACAATACCTAATTTAGAAAGGATGATAATGACCAGAGGTAGTTCAAAAGAGAGCCCGAAGGCGATTAGCATTTGGAGGATAAAGCCGAGGTAAAGATCCTGTGGCATAAGAAAAGTTCTCCGCATACTCGTGCCCCAATCGATGAAGACTTGAATGGCTTGCGGTAGGATGAGGAAGTAACAGAAGATGACGCCGATTAAAAATAGGATCAAGCCAACGGTAAAGGTGGGCAGGATCATGTTGCGCTCACGCTTGCTAAGGGCGGGTAAAATAAATTGGCCAACGAAGTAGAGAATAAAGGGTAAGGCTAGGATAACACCTGCGCTGATGGCGGTCTGAATGGTTATGGTAAGGGGATCCATCATGTTCTGCATGATGAGAAAATCTTCCACTTTTTTTCCAGTGGGTTCGATCGCTTGCTTTAAGGGGTATTCGAGTAAACGAAGAATTTCATCGGTGAAAAACAGGCTGATCCCCATGGATAGTGCGAGAGCTATGACGCTCTTGATGATCGTCCAGCGGAGATCTTCTAAGTGATCTAGGAAAGGTTTTGATTCGTCCTTCATGGTTTAAAAGCGGAGAGTCTTAATTTAACCACGAAGCTGTTCTTAACCAAAAGAAGAAAGTTGTTTACCTTACTTTACGGTAATTCTGCATGGTGGAGACTTGCCGTTGCCTTTGGTAGCCGAGAGAAACTTGAACATCAAAGAATAAGGTAAAGGTAGCTGGCGCGGGGTCTCCGTTAGGGAGAAGTTGAGTTGTGTAACGGAAGTTTAATTCACGCATAGTGGCAAAAAACCACGCTACGGAAACAGGCTTCTGGAGAGTGGCTTCTGATTGGAGGATGGCAAAACTGGATTGATCAATCCAAAGGCGACCACGGAGAGCGTGTAAGACTTTTTCCTCGCGCGAGGTGATGTTCAGGCCGGGCTTTGGGGTGAATTGGATGATGCTGCATGGCCGGTTTAGCACAGAGGCTTTACCCTTGATTACATAGTCATAATTTTCTACTAATTTTTCCAGTTCAATTTTTGTCATCAATTGTTGGGCCTCTTGAATTTTCTTGGCTTTGCGCTTCTGTTCGTTATCTGAAGTAGTATCGGAGTCCGAAAGCATCTCCACGGTGTAGCTGATTTCTCGAGAGGGACGAACTTTAGCTTTAACTGTGGTGGTGCTTTTAACTTCGTCAGCGCGCGTGAGTTTATCTGTCTTGAGTGTATAATCGTATTGATAAACGAGGCGACGTTCCCGGAGCCTATTGTCGGCCTTAATAGCGAGATCAATCATTTGCCGTGCGCTGAGGGTTTGGGCAGTTCCTGTGGTGGAGCTTAGCAACAAAAGACAACAAAAAATTAATAAATAGAAATAACGCATTGGTTGTAGAATCGTTTAAATACCTAAACCTGCAAGTAATGCTTCGTAAAAAAGTAAAATAGTTTAAATGAGATGAAGCAGATAGCCAACGAACCCGGTGCTTGGAAGAAGCCATAAAACATCCACCTTAAAGCGATGTAAGGCGATGAAGGAAAGTGTGGCAATCGCCAAAGCTACCCAATCGAAGCGAGTCCATTCTGGATAGGCGGGAAGGAGCACGTGCAGACCAAACCACAGAGCGAGATTGAGAATGACGCCTACGACGGCGGCTGTTACGGCTGAGAGGGCGGCACTGAGAAGTTTTACATGGCGCAGTCTTTCAATGTAAGGGGCTCCCGCGAAAATGTAGAGAAAACAGGGGGTAAAAGTGGCCCATGTTGCCATAAAGCCGACCCAAGTGGCCGACCAAAAAAGCGAAGGGAAGTCAGGCTGGTTCCAACCGCCTAAGAAGCCATAAAATTGCAGCACCATGATGAGTGGCCCTGGAGTTGTTTCTGCTAAGGCCATGCCAGCCATGACGTCTTTAGGTTGTAGCCATTGGTAATTTTCTACGGCTTGCTGAGCCACATAGGGTAGCACCGCGTAGGCTCCGCCAAAAGTTACCATGGCGGCTTTACTAAAAAAGTAGCCTGCTTGAAAAAGCGTGCTTTCCCAGCCCCAGATTAAGCCGCTAGCTAGGATGGGACTCCACCAAACGAATAAACCTATTCCGAGGACACAGGCCAGATACTTAAAGGTAGGCGGAGCTGTGTAGATGGTGGCATCTTCAATTTCAGACGCTGGGCTTGCGTTGGTTGTTGGAGCAAAAGAGAAAAGGTTAGGTTGAAATTTGCTGCCCAAGAAACCGAGAATTGCGGCGCTGAAGACGATTACGGGAAAAGGAAGATGCAGAAAAAAAATGCCTATAAATGAGGCAATGGCTATAAAACGCAGGGCATTATTTTTTAAGGATTTCTGGCCGATGCGGAAGGCAGCCGCTAGGACAATGGCAAGCACGGCAGGTTTCAGGCCGTAAAAAATCCCCTCAATCCATGGAACAGACCCATAGTAGATGTAGATAGCACTAAGTCCCCACAGAATAAATACGGAGGGTAAGACAAATAAAATACCTGCCACTAAACCGCCCCAAGTGCGGTGGAGGAGCCAGCCTAAATAAGTGGCTAGCTGTTGAGCTTCGGGTCCAGGGAGGAGCATGCAGAAATTTAGGGCGTGGAGGAAGCGAGCTTCGGAAATCCATTTTTTCTTTTCGACTAACTCCGTGTGCATTAAGGCGATCTGTCCGCCTGGCCCACCGAAGCTGATGAAGCCTAGCTTAAGCCAAAAGAGGAAGGCTTCTCGAAATGAAGGCGGTTGATGCTGAGGGGATGTTTCCACACGAAAGAATTACCAGCTTAAAAATGTTTTGCCTAGTTTAGCTTTGTTATTTAGGGGCATACAAAAACCCAGCGAGGTTGAACCTGCTGGGTTTTTGTAGGGTATTTACCCAAAACGATAGTTAGAATTACTATGCAGTGACGAGAACGTCTTTACCAATCGAAGCAGTCAGCGCACCAGACCATGAACCAAAAAATCTGGGCTTACATGCGGCAGCAAAGAGGGCAGGAGCTTTTTTGCGAACTTCTCCGCTTTGTAGCTTTACGCCTTTTTGTTGGAGCTCGCAGATACATTCAACAATCATTTCACGAGTCCAGC
>ENA-ORBV01003069-ORBV01003069.1-microbial-mat-metagenome-genome-assembly--contig:-NODE-3069-length-34120-cov-8.460946_pt1 | contig 34120 bp, 28 predicted proteins | sample MGYA00237777_ERZ505514 | MGnify/ENA primary metagenome ERZ505514 (study PRJEB26160, sample SAMN06269048) | microbial mat metagenome | isolation source: Oligotrophic lake microbial mat | place... | reverse complement strand
CAGCACTGGGTTTGATGGCCGCGGCGGCTGCCTTCGCCTGGCTTCAAGGTGGCCTGCCAACGAGCCTGGCGCTGTCGGCGATCGGCACGATGGCGGCGGCAGCTCTGCTCGCCGCCGGCGGGGCTTCTGCGGCTTCGCGCAGTCAGCGCACCGTGTCTTCGCTGACCATGCCGTGCAGGCCCAGCACCTTGGCTGTCACCGCATCGCCGCGTACGCCGGTGATGTGCGCATCGTGCGGCGTGGCTTGCGCCGGCTCATCCCAGCGCACGTGCATGCGCCCGCCCATCGTGTCCACCCCCATGGCCTGCTCGCTGGCCTGCGCGAGCGCCGATTACTTCGGCCGTCGGATTCATCCATCGGGGGATGTGTGCCAAACCCACTCAAGCTCGCGTCGGCATTGAAAAAATCGCCGCGAGCACACAGTCACCTGCCGGACTTGGGTTTGACCGACTCGAACTCCACGCACCCCACCCCGCTGGCCAGCGCCGCATCCTTGAGCGCTGCATCCAGCGTGGCCACCGGCAGTTGCAGACGCAAGGACAGTTCCAGGTACGCAGCGTCGTAAGTGCTCAAACCAAAACGCAATGCCAGCGCCAGCAATTCATGCGGTGGAGCACCCACCCGGTCCACCTTGATGGGCAGCTTGGCAATCCCCGCCAAGACTTGCTGCGCTTTTTCGGCCGTCATGCGCTGTCTCAGACAGGCGGTGCGCAGTACGTTGCTCAGTTCCAACTCCCAGATCGCCGGCGCCACCGCGCGGTCGTCGCGCAGGCGCTGGGCAATGGCTTCGCTGTACGGTGAAGCCTGGTTTTCCAGGTACCAACCCGAGACCACGGAGTTGTCGATGACAAAGGGCATGTCAATCGCGACCCAGATCGATGGCGTCTCTGATGGGCATTTCCAGCACCGTGCCGCTGCGCAGCAGTGCCAGTTCAGCAAAGGCCTGGTTGACACGTTCGCGTTGCGCATGACCCTGTGTGCGCCGCCCATCTGACGGCTCTGCACCCACCAGCCGCGCCACCGCCACCCCTCGCCGGGTGATCACGAACTGTTCGCCCTTTTCGACCTCGGCCAGCAGCTCCGATAGCCGTGTCTTGGCTTCATAGACTGCCAGCTCTTTCATGTTCTGACCCTTCAAATTTCTGGTTAACCAACTCTATCAGTCTCGTGGGCTGCTGCTTGTTAGCATTCTTCACCTGAACAATGCTGCCAGCGGCGCCGTGCTGTGTCCTTGCCTCCAACCAAGCCGATTCACAGCGCCCCTGTCGCCCTTGGCACCACCGCTCAGACGGCTGTGCCCGCTGCCTTTGCTGCGGCCGCTGCCTCGATTCCAGCTCTGCTGGCCTACAACGTCTCCCCCTCTCCCACCTTCCTGAACCAGGCCCTGGCCTTCGCGCTGTGGGGGGCGTTCGTGGTGGTGACGGCCTCGACTCCCGGGCGCGGACTGTGGCGCTTGCATGCAGCACTGGGTTTGATGGCCGCGGCGGCTGCCTTCGCCTGGCTTCAAGGTGGCCTGCCAACGAGCCTGGCGCTGTCGACGATCGGCACGCTGGCAGCGGCGGCTGTGCTGGCAGCAGGCGGCGCTTCTGCAGCTTCGCGCAGTCAAGCCGTGCCCATCTTCGCCGCGTTCAGCTGGGCCTGGCTGATCGCCGGTGCACTGTGCGTGGTGGTGGCACTTGTGCAGGTCTTTGCCCCTGACCTGCCCGACGGCCAATGGATCGCGAAGTCCGGCACCGTCGGTCGCGCCGTGGGCAACATGCGGCAGCCCAATCACCTGAGCAGCCTGTTGCTGTGGTCCTGCATTGCCGTGGTTGCGCTGCTGGAATTGCGTCGCCTGGCGCTGCGGCCGGCCATCGCGCTGATGGCGGCCTGTGTTTTTGCCGTGGTGCTGACCGCCTCGCGCACGGGTCTCGTCAGCGTGCTGCTGCTGGGCCTGTGGGGCTTGCTGGACCGCCGCTTGACGCGGGGCACACGGGCGCTGCTGCTGTGCGCGCCGCTGGTCTACGCGCTGTCTTGGTGGGGCGTGAGCCAGTGGGCCAGCCTGACCGATCACACCTTCGGCGGCGCCGCACGCATGGCCGAAAGCGACATCTCGGGTTCGCGATTCGGCATCTGGAAAAACAGCCTCGCGCTCATTCAGGCTCATCCCTGGGCGGGGGTTGGCTGGGGCGAATTCAACCTGGCCTGGACACTGACGCCCTTCCCCGGCCGGCCCACCGCGTTTTTTGACCACACGCACAACCTGCCGCTGCAACTGGCGGTGGAACTGGGTCTGCCCCTGGCGGCCCTGGTGCTGGGTTTGTTGTTGTGGGCCATGGGCCGCGCCGCGCTGAAGGCCTGGCGCACCGACGACGACGATGGGCGCGCCCAGCGCTGTGCCGTGATGATGGTGCTGATGATCGGCCTGCACAGCCTGCTGGAGTACCCGCTGTGGTACGCCTACTTCCTGCTGCCCACGGCCTGGGCAATCGGATTTGCGCTGCGTGAGTCACGACAGCCGGCGGCCGCTTCGACGGTTGACGAAAGCCCGCGCAGGCAGCTTCCCTGGCTGCCCATCGGCGGCGCCGTGCTGATGGCCGGCGCGCTGTTTTCGGTGTGGGACTACAGCCGGGTGAGCGCCATCTTTCAGGCCAAGCCCGGTGACGCACCGCTGGCGCAGCGCATCGCACGCGGCCAGCAGAGTGTGTTTTTCGCCCACCATGCCGACTACGCGGCGGTGACGTCGGGCGTGCCGTCGGCCGAGTCGGCGCAGGCCGATCGGGCTTTCGACCGTGTCAGCCACTACCTGCTGGACACGCGGCTGATGATCGCCTGGTCCAAGTCGCTGGCCGCACGCGGCGAGCTTGACGCCGCACGCCACCTCGCAGGCCGGCTGCGTGAATTCAAGAAAGCCGACGCAGAAGCCTTTTTTGAAGCCTGCCCGGATGCCGCCGTGCCTGCGGCGTCCGGGCTGGCATTTCAGTGCGAATTGCCCGCGCAGCCCAAGATCTGGCAGGACTTTCTGCCGCGCCCAGTGAAAGTCTCGGGACAGGCAGGCCGATGACTGTCGGCCCAGGACAGTCGGCCCAGGACTGTCGGCCCAGGACAGTCGGCCCAGGACTGTCGGCCCAGGACAGTCAGGTGGCACAAGCCCAGCGGCTCAAATCAGCGCCAACTGAGCCTCCAGTTCAGCCAAACCCACCACCCGAACGTTGGCCTCCAGGTCGTAGCCACGCTGCACCGGCGCAACCACAAAGGCGCGTTCGGGCTTGACGTCTTGCAACGCCTGCCAAAAGCCGCGTGCCGGTTTGGGGGCGGAAGACAGCTTGATCTCGAACGCCAGCGTACGCCCCTGCACCTGCACCACCAGGTCCAGTTCGGCACCCGCCGCCGTGCGGTAGTAGCCCAGCACGGCACTGGCCGGCAGCGCGGCAGCAATCTGCTCGATGACAAAACCTTCCCACGACGCCCCGGCAATCGGGTGGCCCTGCAAGGCCTGCGCATCGGCAATGCCCAGCAGCGCATGCAGCAGACCGCTGTCACGCACATAAATGCGTGGCGACTTCACCAGGCGTTTGCCCACTGGCGGCAGATGAGGCAGATGTGGCGCCAGCCGGCGCACCATCAGCGCGTCCACCAGCAAGTCCAGGTGCCGCGCCACCGTGGTGTGCGAAGCACCGCCCAGTGCCAGCCCCAGGACAAGTCGTCGCTCGCCGACAAGTGGCTCAGCGGATAGCCGCCGCGCAGCCACAGTTGCTGCAAGCTGGCCAGATCGTGGCTCACTTCGCTGGCCAGGAAGGGTGTCAGTTCGGCGTAGCTGGCACGCCCGGTCGGACTCGCGCTCCAGATCCATGAACAGGGCACCCGGGTGCTGGCTGGCCAGTTGTTGCGCCAACGTGAACGCGTGCCGCAGCGCCAAGCCCCTTCAAGCCCCTTCAAGCGCCTTGCCAATGCCCCGACTTGCCACCGCTCTTTTCCAGCACCCGGATGCCGCCCATCACCATGCCGCGGTCGGCGGCCTTGCACATGTCATACACGGTCAGCAGGCCCACCTGCACAGCGGTCAGCGCTTCCATCTCGACCCCCGTGCGCCCCAGCGTTTCCACCTGCGCCGTGCAGTGCACGGTGGCGGTGTCGCGGTCCAGCTCGAAGTCCACTGCGACACGTGTGATGGGCAGCGGGTGGCACAGCGGCACCAGGTCGGCGGTGCGCTTGGCGCCCTGGATGGCGGCGATGCGGGCGATGCCGATCACGTCGCCCTTCTTTGCCTGGCCGGTGGCGATGAGCTCGAAGGTGGCCGGCTGCATGCGGATGTGGCCGGTGGCGCGGGCGATGCGGTGCGTCTCGGCCTTGCCCGAGACATCGACCATGTGGGCCTGGCCAAGGCCATCGAAGTGGGTCAGCGGTGAGTTCATCGGGCGTGTCTTCGGTGGTTGGGGCACAGCTTCACATGCCGCAACATGCGCGGCAACATGCCGGTGTCATGATAGCCACCGGCACCCTGCAGGCCGCTGGGCAGGGAACGCTTGCGACGCCAGGCCCTCCAAGCGACGCCAGCACCCAACCCGCACACCCCTTGAATTCTGTAAATCCCTGCCCGATTTCACCTTGGCGCCGCCGGCTGGCAGCCGGGCTTGCCGCCGTCACGCTGTTCAGCGCCGTGCTGACCCCCGCCCTGGCCCAAGCCCAGGTGCGCCTGCCGGCGCTGGGTGAATCGGCGTCGGACGACCTGTCCATCAGCCAAGAGCGGCGCATCGGCGACCAGATCATGCGCGAAGGCCGACGTGACCCGGCCTATCTGGACGACCCGGTGCTGCTGGAATACCTGCAGCAGCTGTGGTTGCCGCTGGTGGAAGCGGCAAGAAAACAGGGCGACATCAACCCGGAAACCGACCGTGCCTTTGCCTGGGAAGCGTTTCTGGTGCGCGACCGCAGCGTCAACGCATTCGCCATGCCGGGGGGTTACATCGGCGTGCACCTGGGGCTGATTGCGCTGACCTCGGCGCCCGACCAGCTGGCCTCGGTGCTGGCGCACGAGTTGTCGCACGTCACGCAGCGGCACATCGCGCGCAGCATCGCGCCGCAGCAAAGCGCTTCGCTGATGGCGGTGGCGGCCTTGCTGCTGGGGGTCATCGCAGCCAGCCGCAGCAACAGCGTCGACGCGGCCAACGCTGCCATCGCCACGGGGCAGGCGGCAGCTGTCCAGACCCAGCTGAACTTCTCGCGCGACATGGAACGCGAGGCCGACCGGGTGGGCTTCAGCGTGCTCGAAGGCGCGGGTTATTCCACCGCCGGCATGGCCGCCATGTTCGAAAAGCTGGACGCAGCGACGCGGCTCAACGACAGCGGCGGCTTCCCTTACCTGCGCAGCCACCCGCTCACGGTGGACCGCATCAGCGAAGCGCGCAACCGCACCTTGCTGTCGGGCGCACGGCTGCCCCGGCCCACGCTGCTGCACGCCACCATGCAGGCGCGGTCGCGGGTGATGATGGACGACAGCGTGCAGTCTTTGCAGCGCCTGAACGGCGGCAGTTCTTCGCCGCTGCTGTCCGACCGCGTGGGCGCGGCTTATGCCGGCGCGATGGCCGCGTCGCTGCTCAAGGACCATGGCCGCGCACAAGCGCTGGTGACTGAAGCCCAGACGATGGCCGCCACGGCCGTGCCGCGCGAACCGGCGGCAGAACGTGTGCTGATGCTGCTGCAGGCCCAGTTGCAACTGGCGCGCGGCGATGCAGCAGCAGCCGTGGCCACACTGGACAACTTGCGCAACACCGACATCGGCAAAGGCCGCCAGCGGCCGCCGATGCTGCTGCGCGCGCAAGCTTTGCTGGACCTGCAACGCAGCAACCCTGGTCGCGAAGGCCTGCCAGCCACGCTGCGCGACAGCACGGAAACGCTGCAGACCTGGGTCTCTGACCACAGCCAGGACGCCGCCGCCTGGGAACTGCTGGCCGCCACCAGCCAGGTGCTGGACCTGCGCTTGCGCTCGATGCGCGCCGCCGCCGAAGCACGTGCCGTGGTGGGCGACCTCACCGGCGCCATCGACCGTCTGCGCGCCGCCCAGCAGGTGTCGCGCGGCGCCACGGGGCAGGACTTCATCGAAGGTTCGGTCATCGACGCACGACTGCGCCAGATGGTGGCGCAGCGGCGGCAGCTGCAGCTGGACGCACGCGACCCCCAAGGCCGAGAGCGCAACCCGGAAGAGCCGCTGCCGCAGTAGCGCCAGAATGAGCCATCGGGAGGTGGCTCATGGAATCGGGTTCGATGAGGGTGGACCGCTGGCGGCAGCGGCTGGCGCTGTGGCTGGCGCCTCTGCCGGTGGCATTCATGGGCATGGGCATGGGCATGGGCATGGGCATCACCGCCGCCCATGCCGCACGGGTCTCGCAGATCACGCCCCAGGGCGAAGTTGGCGAGGTGCGCCAGGTGTCCGTGCGTTTCGACAGTGCCGTGGTGCCCGCCGGCGACCCGCGCGCCGCCGCGCCCTACTCGTTGCAGTGCAACGGCAGCAAGCCCGCCGGTGATGCCCGCTGGTTGAACGGCAGCCAGTGGGTCTATGACCTGCAAGAGCCCTTGGCATCGGGGCAGCGCTGCACGCTGCAGCCCGCAGCCGGCTTCGTGGCGCTGGGCGGCCCCTTGGCCGATCACAAGGCCCACAGCTTTTCCACCGGCGCGCCGCTGGTGCTGCAGGCGCAGCCCTGGCCGGGTTCGACGATCGAAGAAGACCAGCACTTCCTGCTGCGCCTGAACGGCGTGCCCGAAGCGGCCAGCGTGCGTGCATCGGCATGGTGTGAGGTGGAAGGTGTGGGCGAGCGCATCCCCGTGCGGCTGATCGAAGGCACCGAACGCAGCGAAGCCTTGCGCCTGATGCGACGCGACACCATCAGCGGCCACTTTGTTCTGCTGGCGTGCCAGCGGCCCTTTCCTGCCGAAGCCGGCGTGCGGCTGGTGTGGGGCGCGGGCATCGCTGCGGCCGGGCAGCCGCAGATCGTGTCGCGGCGTGTGCAGCGTTTTCAGTGGAAGGTGCGCTCGCGCCTGCTGGCCGAATTCAGCTGCGAACGTGAGAGTGCACGTGCAGCCTGCCTGCCCTTGCGGCCGATGGTGTTGAGCTTCAGCGCACCGGTGCCCCGCGCGCTGGCGCTGGCCGCACGGCTGCAACCCACGCAGGGTGCGGCGCTGTCGCCGCAGCTGGATGCGCAGCAGACGGGCCCCACGCTGCGCGAAGTGCGTTTTGCCGCGCCCTTTCCAGAAAACACCCGCTTCAAGCTCACCATGCCGCCGCAGGTGCAGGACGAAACCGGCCGGCCGCTGGCCAACGCGGGCAGTTTTCCGCTGGACGTGGCCACGGGCGCGATGCCGCCGCTGGCCAAGTTTGCCGGCGCGCCGTTTGGCATCGTCGAAGCCGGCACGACGGCTGGCGAGCCCGCCATGCTGCCTTTGACGCTGCGCCACGTGCAGGCCGACCTGCAAGGCGCCAGCACCAGCGGCCGTGTCGCCATCAAGCGCATCGACCCCAGCGGCAGCGACAAAGACCTGCTGGCGTGGATGCTGCGTCTGCGCAAAGACCACGACGATCAATTCAAGACCCGCGAACAACCGATGCTGGCCAAGGAAGCCGAGGTTCGCCGCGCCGACCTGCCGCAGCTCACCACCACCCAGCCACGCGCCACTGAAGTCATCGGCGTGCCGCTGATGCAGCGCGGCTACCACGTGGTGGAGGTGGAGTCGCGCATCCTGGGCCAGGCGCTGCTGGAATCCAAGGCGCCCATGTACGCACGCACCGGTGTGCTGGTGACCAACCTGGGTGTGCACTTCAAGCGCGGTCGCACGTCCAGCCTGCTGTGGGTGACCACGCTGGACCGCGGCCAGCCGGTGGCCGGCGCACGCGTGGCCGTCAATTCCTGCCGCGGCGTGCCGCTGTGGAACGGCACCACGGGCGCCGACGGCACGGCCCGCATCGAACGCGCCTTCGACACCGCGCAGGACGACAACTGCGATGCCGGTGACGGCCTCTTCGTCACCGCGCGCCACGCCGACAAGACGGGCCCCGACATCGGCTTTGTCTTCAGCCGCTGGAGCCGCGGCATCGAAGCCTGGCGCTTCAACATCAGCAGCAACACCGGTGGTGACCAGGCCGCGACCCGGCGCGCCCACACGGTGTTCGACCGCACGCTGCTGCGCGTGGGCGAGACGGTGTCGATGAAACACTTCTTGCGCGAAGAAACGGCCAGCGGGTTGGCCTTCGCCGCCGTCGACACGCTGCCGAATGAAGTGGTGCTGACGCACGTGGGCAGCGACGCGGTGGTGAAGCTGCCACTCAGCTGGCCGGCGCGTGGTGGGGCAGGTTCAGGAGGCCCGGCGCGGGCTGCAGAAAGCCAGTGGATCATTCCCAAGACCGCCGCCCTGGGTCTGTACGACGTGGCGCTGCAGCGCGGCGACACGCGCCTGGGCAGCGGCAGTTTCCGTGTCGAAGCCTTCCGCGTGCCGCTGGTGGACGCGCGCCTGTCCGGTCCGTCGGGTGTGCTGGTGGCGCCGGCCGAGGTGGCTTTTGCAGCGCAGCTCAACGCCATGTCGGGTGGGCCGATGCCGGCAGCACCGGTCACGCTGTCGGCGCTGCTGCGCCCGGCATCTCCGCAGTTTGCCGGTCATGAAGAATTCAGCTTCACGGCCGCGGGGCGCGATCGATCTTCCGACGAAGACAGCGCCGACACCGGCGACGGCAGTGTGCTGGTGGCCGACAAGCTGGCCGCCACCACCGACCGCCAGGGCGCGGCGCGCCTGGTGGTGGCCAGACTGCCGGCGCTGACCGGCGCGGCCGACCTGCAATCGGAACTGACCTTCACCGACCCGAGCGGCGAGGTGCAGACCGTGAGCCAGCGCCTGCGCCTGTGGCCGGCGGCCTTGGTCGTGGGCCTGCGCCTGCCCGGCTGGGCGGCGGCGCGCGGCGAGGTGCCTTTCACGGCCTTGGTACTCAGCACCGACGGCAAACCGCTGCCAGGCCGCGCGGTGCAGGTGCAGGCCGTGCAGCACACGACCATCAGCACACGCAAGCGCATCGTGGGTGGCTTCTACAGCTACGACAACCGGCGCGAGAGCAAGGCGCTGGGCCTGGTTTGCAGCGGCAACACCGACGCGCAAGGCCGGCTGAGCTGCAATGCCAAGCTGGACGTGTCCGGCGAAGTGGAACTGCAGGCCACCGCCAAGGATGACGCCGGCCGCAGCAGCACCGCCACCGCGTCGGCCTGGCTCAGCAGCGCCGAACAGATGTGGTTTGCGCAGGACAACGACGACCGCATCGACCTGCTGCCCGAACGCCGCGAAGTGGAGCCCGGCCAGACCGCGCGGCTGCAGGTGCGCATGCCTTATCTGCAGGCCACGGCGCTGGTGACGGTGGAACGTGAGGGCATCATCGACGCCCGCGTGGTGACGCTCAGCGGGCGCGAGCCGGTGATCGAGGTGCCGATCCCGAAGTCCGCGGGCACCGGCACGGCGGCCGGTGCCAGCTGGGCACCCAACGTCGTCGTCAGCGCCTTCGTGCTGCGCGGTCGTTTGCGTGAAGCGCCGTGGTGGAGCCTGTTCACCTGGGGCTGGAAAGACCCCGTCGATTGGTGGCGCGCCTTTCGCTACGAAGGCAAGGAGTGGCGTGCGCCCACCGCGATGGTGGACCTGGCCAAACCCAGTTTCAAACTCGGTGCGGCCGAGTTGAAGATCGGTTTGGCCGAGCACCGGCTTGATGTGAAAGTCAGCACACCGCAGCAGCAGTACGGTGTGCGCGAAACCGTCAAGGCCACCGTCAGTGTGCGCCGTGGCGGTGCGCCGCTGGCCGGCGTGGAGGTGGCTTTTGCCGCCGTTGACGAAGGCCTGCTGGCGCTGCAAGGCAACAGTTCATGGGCGCTGCTGGAAGCGATGCTGCAGCCGCGCCCCTGGGCCGTGGAAACGGCCACCGCGCAAGGCGAAATCATCGGCCGGCGCCACTACGGCCGCAAGGCGCTGCCGCCGGGTGGCGGCGGTGGCCGCAACCCCACACGCGAACTCTTCGACACACTGCTCTTGTGGCGCGGCACCGTGGTGCTGGATGCCCAGGGCCAGGCCGTCATCGACGTGCCGCTGAACGACTCGCTCACCAGCTTCAAGCTGGTGGCGATAGCCGACGCAGGCACCGACCTTTTCGGCACCGGCAGCACCAGCGTGCGGGTAACCCAAGACCTGCAGATGCTCAGCGGCCTGCCGCCGCTGGCGCGTGCCGGCGACCGATTTGACGCCGGCTTCACGCTGCGCAACACCACGGCGCGGGCGATGACGGTGACGGCGTCGCTGCAGGGCAGAGCTCAGGGCGCAGAGATGGGCACGCAGCCCGCCGCGCAGACCGTGCAGACCGTGCAGTTGGCGGCAGGCGCCGCTGCCGAAGTGCGCTGGCCGGTGCAGGTGCCTGCCGGCGCCACACGCATCGACTGGGAAGCGTCGGCGCAGGAAAGTGGTGCACCCTCCAACCCACCCACCAAACCCGCCGCCGACCGCCTGAAGATCGTGCAAGCCATCGCGCCCGCCGTGCCGCAGCGGGTGTGGCAGGCCAGCCTGCAGGCGTTGGAGGGCCCTGTTTCGCTGCCGCTGGCCGCACCGGCCGATGCACTGCCGGGTTCTGCGTTGGTCAACGTGGCCCTGGTGCCGCGCCTGTCGGGCGAACTGCCGGGCCTGCGGCGTTACTTCGAGACCTACCCCTACAGCTGCCTGGAACAGAAAGCCTCTCGTGCCATCGCGCTGCGCGACACGGCGGGCTGGGCGCGGCTGCGCGACGACGCCGCGGGTTACCTGGACACGGACGGCCTGGCGCACTACTTTCCGCCCGGTGCGGGGTCGGCCGCCACCGGCAGCGACCGGCTTACCGCCTACCTGATCACGGCGGCACACGAAGGCTCTGTGGCCTGGCCCGACACCACGCGCGACGCCATGCTGCAAGGGCTGCAGGCCTTTGTCGAAGGCCGCATCGAGCGCCGCTTCAACGCACCGCGTGCCGACCTTGACGTGCGCAAGCTGGCCGCCCTGGACGCCCTGGCGCGCCACGGCCGGGTGCAGCCGCGTTTGCTGGGCAGCATCGCGTGGACACCCGCCGCGTGGCCGACGTCGGCGCTGCTGGATGCCTGGAGCCTGTACCGCCGCGTCGACACCTTGCCCGATCGTGAGACACGGCTGGACGAGTTGCAACGCCTGATCCGCAGCCGCCTGGTGGCCGGTGGCACGAGCTTGAAGTTCAGCACCGAGGCGCAGGACGACTGGTGGTGGCTGATGGACGGCCCCGACGCCAACGCCGCGCGCCTGCTGCTGGCCGCCACCGAAGTGCCGGCCTGGAAGGACGACGTGGCGCAGATATTGAGCGGCACGCTGGCACGCCAGAAGCGCGGCGCCTGGTCCACCACCACCGCCAACCTGTGGGGCGTGCTGGCGCTGGAGCGATTTGCCGCCAGATTCGAAAGTGTGCCGGTGACCGGCCGCAGCACGGTGCAGCACGGCGCGCAGGCGCTGACGCTGGACTGGGCGGTGGCCCCCGGCGGCGACATGCTGCAGTTGCCGGTGGGCGACGGCTCGCCGCTGCGGGCACAGCACGAAGGCAGTGGCCGGCCGTGGATGACGGTGCAGATCTTGGCCGCCGTGCCGCTGAAGGCGCCGCTCTTTGCCGGCTACCGCATCAGCAAGACCGTGACGGCGGTGCAGCGCAAGCAGCCCAACGTGTGGAGCCGCGGCGACATCGTGCGGGTGCGCATCGAGGTCGATGCCTCGGTCGACATGGCCTGGGTCGTGGTCGCCGACCCGGTGCCGGCCGGCGCCACGCTGCTGGGCAGCGGGCTGGGTCGTGACTCGACCATCGCCACGCAAGGCGAAAGGCGCGAAGGCCGAGCCTGGCCAGCCTTCGAAGAGCGAGCGGCCGATGCCTGGCGCGGTTACTTCGACTGGATGCCACGCGGCAAACAGGTGGTGGAGTACACACTTCGCCTGAACACCAGCGGCCGCTTCGGTCTGCCGCCCACGCGAGTCGAGGCGATGTACTCACCCGAGACTTTTGGTGAACTGCCCAACGCGGCGTGGGAGATTGGGCCGTGAAAAGCGTTGCAGTCGCAGCGCGCCTGGCGGCGCCTTCGCTGACTTCGCTGATCTTGCTGATCTTGCTGTTGCCACTCGCGGCCCACGCGCTGACCAGTTTCGACGCCGTGCGCGCCGCGCACGCGCCGTCCGATATTCCGCTGCTCAGCCGCCACGGCGTGCCGCTGCAGCAGCTGCGCATCGACAGCAGCGTGCGGCGTGGCCCGTGGCTGGCCCTGGCCGACGTGTCGCCTGCCCTGCGCCACGCGCTGGTGCTCAGCGAAGACCGCCGCTTCTGGGACCACGGCGGTGTGGACTGGCGCGCGCTGGCCGCCAGCGCCTGGGGCAATGCCTGGAACGGCAGGACACGCGGTGCGTCCACGCTGACGATGCAATTGGCTGGCCTGCTGGACAACGACCTGGCGCGCCCCGCCGGTGGTCGCACCGTGGGCGGCAAGGTGTCGCAGATCGTGCGGGCGCGTGAACTCGAGGCGCGCTGGAGCAAGACGCAGATCCTGGAGGCCTACCTCAACCAGGTGCCGCTGCGGGGCGAGCTGGTGGGCGTGGCGGCCGCGGCGCAGCAACTCTTCGGCAAACACGCCAGCGGGCTGGACGCCACCGAAGCCGCCGTGCTGGCGGTGATGGTGCGCGCGCCCAACGCCAAGGCCCCCGTGTTGCAGCGCCGCGCCTGCGAAGTGCTGCAGCAGCAGACACAAACCTGCGACGGGCTGGGCACGAGCATCGAACAGGCGCTGGCGCGGCGCCCCGGGCCTGCAGCTGGCGAGAGCCTGGCGCCGCATCTGGCGCAACTGATGTGGCGCGAAGAGCTGCGGGTGCGGGCCCGGGCCCGTTCAGCAGCAGCCGCACCACGCGCGCTGCACAGCACCGTGGACGCACGGCTGCAGCGCGTGGCGCTGCAGGCCCTGCGCCGCCAGCTGTCTGAACTGCGCGGCCGCAACGCAGAAGACGGCGCCGTGGTGGTGCTGGACAACCTCAGCGGCGAGGTGCTGGCCTGGGTGGGGTCCAGCGGCGCTGGGTCGTCTGCAGCCGATGTGGACGCGGTGCTGGCCCGCCGCCAGCCGGGCAGCACTTTGAAACCTTTTGTGTACGCCACGGCGCTGCAGCAAAAGCTCATCACGCCAGCCAGCGTGCTGGACGACGCCCCGCTGCAGCTGGCCACGGCCGGTGCGCTGTACCAGCCGCAGAACTACGACCTCAGCTTTCGCGGGCCGGTGAGCGTGCGCACCGCGCTGGCGTCCAGCCTCAACATTCCGGCCGTGCGTGTGGCCGCGATGCTGGGGCCCGATGCGCTGTTCGACAGCCTGAACCGCGCCGGCCTGAAGCTGGATCAGAGCGCTGGCTTCCACGGCCTGGCGATGGCGCTGGGTGGTGCCGAAGTCACGCTGCTGGACCTGAGCAACGCCTACCGCATGCTGGCGCGGCAAGGGCTCTTCAGCCCCGTTCGCTGGCGCTTGGACCCCGCGGCATCACAAGCACCTGCTCAGCGGGTGTTGCCCGCTACCGTGGCCTGGCAGGTGGCCGACATGCTGGCCGACCCCGCCGCACGCGCCGTCACCTTCGGCCTGGACAGCCCGCTCGTCACACGCGGCTGGGCGGCCGTGAAAACCGGCACCAGCAAGGACCTGCGCGACAACTGGTGCATCGGCTTCACGCCGCAGTTCACGGTGGGCGTGTGGGTGGGCAACGCCAGCGGCGCGCCCATGCACGGCGTCAGCGGTGTCAGTGGCGCGGCGCCGGTGTGGCGCGAGGTCGTGGCGCATTTGCAATCGCTGGCGCAGGCAAGTGCGGCATCGTCAGCACCGGCGCGGCCTGCCGGCCTGGTGGCGCAAGGCGGTGACTGGTTCCTGCCCGGCACCGAACCACGCGCGGCCACAGGCGTCGCAGTGGCCATGCCACGCTTCGGCATCCAGGCGCCGCGCGACGGCAGCGTCATCGTGATGGACCCCGAAATACCGATGGCCGCGCAGCGACTGGTCTTCGAAGGCCAGCCCGGCCAGTGGTTTGTGGGCGGCCGGCTGGTGGGCAGCGGCGCCACCGTGCACTGGCTGCCCCGCCCGGGGCGGCATGTGCTGCAGAGGCGGTCGGCCGAAGGCGAGGACCGTGTGGTCTTCGAGGTGCGCGCAGCCCCTGCCGCAGCCGTCAGGAAACGGCGCGATTGAACATCTTCTCGGTGGCCACGTCGATGACCATGCCACACAGGCTGTACAGCAGCGAGCCGATGAGCGCAGCGGTGAAGCCCGCGACGTTGAAGCCGTCCAGCACCGAAGCCGCAGCCCAGAACATCAAGGCGTTGATGACGAAGAGGAAAAGTCCCAGCGTCAATAGCGTCACCGGCAGCGTCAAAAGCACCAGCAGCGGCCGCACCAGCGTGTTCAAAAGGCCCAGCACAAAGGCTGCGATCAGCGCGGCGCCGAAGCTGGCCACCGACACCCCGGGGTAGAGGTTGGCCACCAGCAGCAGCGCTGCGGCAAGCAACAACCAACGCACGATGATCTTCATGGCCGCAGGATAACGTGGCGCCGATGCCTCTTTTACCTAGGAAAACCGCTTCTCTTTGCCCGGTGCAGGTATTACCATCGCGCCTGCCCGTTTGCTAGCACAGACAGATCCTGAAAAGTTCACAGCTTCAAGAGACCTGCACGGCAATCGGCTTCCTTCATCAACTGACGGAGAACATCCAAATGGCAACTGCGAAAAAACCCGCCCCGAAAAAAGCCCCGGCCAAGAAGGCTGCACCGGCAAAGACCGCCGCCAAGAAGGCCGCTCCGGCCAAGAAGGCAGCGCCTGCAAAGAAGGCCGCTCCGGCCAAAAAGGCAGCGCCCGCCAAGAAGGCTGCACCGGCCAAGAAGCGCGCCCCCAGCGCGGCATTCATGAAGGCCATGACCCCGAGCCCGGCACTGGCCGCCATCGTGGGCGACAAGCCCCTGCCGCGCACCGAGGTGACGAAGAAGGTGTGGGAGTACATCAAGAAGAACGGTCTGCAAGACAAGGTCAAGCGCACGATGATCAACGCCGACGCCAAGCTCAAGGCCGTCGTCGGCGTCAGCCCGATCAGCATGTTCGGCATGACCAAGGAGATCAGCAAGCACCTCAAGTGAGGCCAGCTGCGCTGTTTGAACAAGGGCCCTTCGGGGCCCTTTTTTGTTGCCTCCCAGGGGCTCAGCCCTCGCGCGTGAGTGAGCGTGAGTGAAATCGCGCGCGGACTCAGAGCAGTCGGCGCTGCAGGAAATCCAGCCGGTCCTGGCCCCAGAAGATCTCACCTTCCACCACGTAGCTGGGCGAGCCGAAGACCTGCGCGGCAATGGCCTGCTGCGTGTTGCGCTGGTAAGTGGCCTGCACCTCGAGCGCCTGCGCGTCGGTGGCGCGCTGCGCGCTCAGGCCACATTCAGCCAGCAGCTCGGCGCGGGTGGATGCGCTGGCAATGTCGCGCTCCTGCGCCCACACCGCGGTCAACACGGCACCGGCCAGCTTCATCGCAGCGGCTGACCCGTCGGCCTGGTCGACCGCGATGATCAAGCGCGCCGCGTCGTCACCCGGCACCGGAAAGTGCCTGGGCGAGATGTTCAGCGGCATCTGCAGATGGTCGCGCCAGCGCGCCAGTTCCACCAGCCGGTAGGCCTGGCGCTGTGGCGCACGCTGGCCCAGCGGCAGGCCGCCAGAGACCGGAAAGATCTTGCCGCCCAGGTCCACCGGCATCACACGCACCTGGGCACCGGCTTTGGCGGCGATGGCGGCAAAACGCGCATGGCCAAGATAGGTCCACGGCGATTGAGGGGCCAGGTAGTAGTCGATGGTGGTGGGCATGTGGACGTGGACCTCTTGGAAAGCCGGCGCCGGGCGCTTGCGCAGCATCAGTGTATGGGCCGCGCCGACGCCTGACGCCTGATGCCTGACGCCTGATGCTTGACGCCTGATGCCCCACGCCAGCAGACCCGCGGCGCGCAACGTCGTCACCAGCCCGCGCGCGAGCCTTTCGTAGCCTGCGGCGTTGACACGACCTGCGTCGTTCGTTCCATGTTCGACCGCGTCTGCGTTTCGTCCATGGGGCGCAGGAAGTCGTTGCCGCCGATAGCCAGCTTTCTGCCGTTGCCGGCACGGGGCTGCAGCTCAAGCCGCCAGCATCGCCTTCAAGAACCGTCCCGTGTGGCTGCCCTCGTGCGCAGCCACCTCCTCCGGGGTGCCCGCCACCACCACCTGGCCGCCACCCGCGCCGCCTTCGGGGCCCATGTCGATGAGCCAGTCGGCGGTCTTGATGACGTCCAGGTTGTGTTCGATGACGACGATGGTGTTGCCCGCGTCGCGCAACTGGTGCAGCACCTTCAGCAACATGCCCACGTCGTGAAAGTGCAGGCCGGTGGTGGGTTCGTCCAGGATGTAGAGCGTTCTGCCGGTGTCGCGCTTGCTCAGTTCCAGCGCCAGCTTCACGCGCTGCGCTTCACCGCCAGACAGCGTGGTGGCGGCCTGGCCCAGGCGGATGTAGCCCAGGCCCACGTCCAGCAGCGTCTGCAGCTTGCGCGCGATGTTGGGCACGGCGCTGAAGAAGTGGTGGGCGTCTTCCACCGTCAGCTCCAGCACTTGGGTGATATTTTTGCCCTTGTACAGAATCTCGAGCGTCTCGCGGTTGTAGCGCGCGCCGTGGCACACGTCGCAAGGCACGTACATGTCGGGCAGGAAGTGCATCTCGACCTTGATCACGCCGTCGCCTTCGCAGGCTTCGCAGCGGCCGCCGCCAGAAGACGCACTGACGTTGAAGCTGAAGCGCCCCGCGCCGTAACCCCGTTCTCGCGCCGCCGGCACCTCGGCAAACATCTCGCGGATGGGCGTGAACAGGCCGGTGTAGGTGGCCGGGTTGCTGCGCGGCGTGCGACCGATGGGGCTTTGGTCGACGTTGATGACCTTGTCGAACTGCTCCAGGCCTTCGATGCGGTCGTGCGGCGCGGGTTCGGCGTGGCTCTGGTACAGCTTGCGCGCCACGGCCGTGTACAGCGTGTCGTTGATCAGCGTGCTCTTGCCCGAGCCGCTGACGCCGGTGACGCAGGTCAGAAGACCCACCGGAATTTCCACGTTGACACCCTGGCCAGCGGGCCCGTGCAGGTTGTTGCCCCGAGCGCCGACGATATTCAGGCGATAGGGCACCGAACCAAAACCGCTGGCGGCGCGGCGGCGCTTGGGCACTTCGATGCGCAGCACATTGGCCAGGTACCGGCCGGTCAATGAGTCGGGGTTGTCGGCCACCTCTTGCGGCGTGCCCTGCGCCATGACGCGGCCGCCGTGCACGCCGGCGCCGGGGCCCATGTCCACGACGTGGTCGGCGGCGCGGATCATGTCTTCGTCGTGCTCCACCACCAACACGCTGTTGCCCAGGTCGCGCAGGTGCCTCAGTGTTCCGATGAGCCTTTCGTTGTCGCGCTGGTGCAGGCCGATGCTGGGCTCGTCCAGCACATACATCACGCCACTCAGGCCGCTGCCGATCTGGCTGGCCAGGCGGATGCGCTGCGCTTCGCCGCCGCTGAGCGTGTCCGCGCCGCGGTCCAGGCTCAGGTAGTTCAAGCCCACGTCGTTCAGGAAACGAAGCCGGCTGCGAATCTCGCGCACGATCTTGTCGGCGATCTCGCCCTTGGCGCCGACCAGCTTCAGGCTCTCGAAGTAGGCCAGCGCGTGCGCCAGCGTGGCGTGTTCGACCTCGTAGATGGGCTTGCCCTTGACGCCATCGGCCTGTTCAACGCTGCCGTCGCCAACGTGCTGCAGGAAAACATGCCGCGCCTCGCGCCGGAGCCGCGAACCTTCGCACTGCACACAGGGTTTGGCGGCCTGGTAGCGCGACAGCTCTTCGCGCACCGCCACCGAATCGGTTTCCTTGAAGCGGCGTGCAAAGTTGGGAATGATCCCTTCGAAGGGGTGGCTGCGCTTGACGCTGCGGGTCTTGCCCTTGCCGGCGCGACCCACGCCCTCGGCTTCGTAGACAAACTCGACGTCGACGCTGCCCGAGCCGTACAGCACCACCTGCTGCGCAGCGGCGGGCAGCTGGTCGAAGGGCGTTTCGGTGTCGAAGCCGTAATGCCGGGCCACGCTTTCCAGCAGCGTATGGGTGTAGCTGTTGCGCCGGTCCCAGCCCTTCACGGCCCCCGAAGCCAGGCTCAGCGTGGGAAAACCGACCACACGGTCCGGGTCGAACACCGTCACCTGGCCCAGGCCGTCACAGGCGGGGCAGGCGCCCACGGGGCTGTTGAAGCTGAACAGGCGCGGCTCCAGTTCGGGCAGCGAATAGCGGCACACCGGGCACCCGAACTTGCTGCTGAAGAGCTGCTCTTTGCCGCTGTCCATTTCCAGCGCGATGGCTCGGCCTTCGGCAATGCGCAGGCTGGCCTCGAAGCTTTCGGCCAGGCGCTGCTTGACATCGGGCTTGACACGCAGGCGGTCGATGACCACGTCGATATCGTGTTTTTCGTTCTTCTTCAGCGTCGGCAGGCCGTCGGCTTCGAGCACCTCGCCGGGCTTGCCATCACTGCCGACTCGAAAGCGCACATAACCGCGCGCCTGCATGTCTTCGAAGAGGTCGCTGAACTCACCCTTGCGGTCGCGCACCACGGGCGCCAGGATCATCAGCCGGGTGTCGTCAGGCAGCGCCAGCACGGCGTCCACCATCTGGCTCACGCTCTGCGCCTGCAGCGGCAGGCCGTGGTCGGGGCAGTACGGCGTGCCGGCGCGGGCGTACAGCAGGCGCAGGTAGTCGTGGATCTCGGTGATGGTGCCCACCGTGCTTCGCGGGTTGTGGCTGGTGGCCTTCTGCTCGATGCTGATGGCCGGGCTCAGGCCCTCGATGACATCCACATCGGGCTTGTCCATCAGCTGCAGGAACTGCCGCGCGTAGGCGCTCAGGCTTTCGACATAACGCCGCTGTCCCTCGGCATACAGCGTGTCGAAGGCCAGGCTGCTCTTGCCGCTGCCCGACAGCCCCGTGATCACCACCAGCGCGTGCTTGGGAATGTCGAGGTCGATGTTCTTCAGGTTGTGCGTGCGCGCACCGCGCACCTTCAGCGCACGTGCCTCGCCAGGCGCGGCGCGGGCAGCGGTCGGCAGGGCTGCGGATGCGGATGCGGATTCTGTGTCGTCAGGCATGGCGGGTGGCAAAGGCAACCGACCATCATAGCGGTGCCGCCCCGATTCACGTCACCTCGAGCAAGCGCAGGATGTGCTGGCCGTAGGCTTCGAGCTTCTTGCTGCCCACGCCGCTGATGCCGGCCAGCGCGTCCAGCGTGCCCGGGCATGCGCGCGCCATTTCAGCCAGCGTGGCGTCGTGGAACACCACGTAAGCCGGCAGGTTGTGTTCTCGCGCCACTTCAGCGCGCCAGACTTTCAGCGCCAGGAACCGTTCGGTGGCCGCTTCGTCCAGCGGCAGCGGCGGTGGCTTGCCGGCACCTGCGGAACCTGATGCGCCGTTCGCGCCGTTTGCGCCGTTTGCGCCGTTTGCGTTTGCGCCGCTGGCGCCGCGCACCCGCGCAGCCTTGATCCTGGGCTTTGTTTCGGTCGGCACCCGCAGCATCACCGGCACTTCGCCACGAAGCACCTCTCGCGCGCTGTCGGCCAACGCCAGCGTGTTGAAGTCGCCTTCGGTCTGCACATGGCCCATGGCGATCAACTGGCGCAGCACCAGGCGCCACTGCGCTTCGCTCACGTCAGCGCCGATGCCGAAGGTGGACAAGCGCTCGTGTCCGTGTTGGGTGGTCTTGTCGGTGGTCTTGCCACGCAGCACATCGATCAGGTGACCCGCGCCGTAACGCTGGCCGCCGGCCTGCCGAAAGCGGTAGATGCAGCTCAGCGCCTTGCGGGCGGCTTCGGTGGCGTCCCACGTATCGGGCGCACGCAGGCAGTTGTCGCAGTTTCCGCATTGGGCCCCCAAGCTCCCTTCGGTCGCTGCCCCCCGAGGGGGCGCGTTCAAGCCCGGGAGACCCGTGCTCGAACCGTGTACGGGCTCGCGGTACGCCTGTCCGAAATAGCTGAGCAGCCTCACGCGCCGGCAGTCGTGCGCCTCGCACAGCGCCAGCAAGGCGTCGAGCTTCGTGCGCTGCAGGCGCTTGAAGTCTTCGTTGGCTTCGCCGTCGTCGATCATGCGGCGCTGGTTCACCACGTCCGCCAGGCCATAGGTCATCCAGGCGTCGGCCGGCAAGCCATCGCGGCCGCCACGGCCGGTTTCCTGGTAGTAACTTTCGATGTTCTTGGGCAGGTCCAGATGGGCCACGAAGCGAACGTCGGGTTTGTCGATGCCCATGCCGAAGGCAATGGTGGCCACCACCACCACACCTTCTTCGCGCAAGAAGCGGTCCTGGTGGCGGCGGCGCACGTCGGCATCCAGACCCGCGTGGTAGGGCAAGGCGGTCAGGCCTTCGCCGCTGAGCCAGGTCGCGGTTTCTTCCACGCGCTTGCGGCTTTGGCAATAGACGATGCCGGCTTCGCCGTCGTGTTCTTCGCGCAGGAAGCGCAGCAGCTGCTTCCTGGGTTCATCCTTCTCGACGATGGTGTAGCGGATGTTGGGCCGGTCGAAACTGGCCACGAACAGGCGCGCCTCTTCCAGCTTCAGGCGCTGGATGATGTCGGCGCGTGTGTGGTCGTCGGCGGTGGCCGTCAGCGCCAGGCGCGGCACGCCGGGGAACTGTTCGTGCAGCGCGCTCAGGCCCAGGTATTCCTCGCGAAAGTCGTGACCCCACTGGCTGACGCAATGCGCCTCGTCGATGGCAAACAGGCTGAGCTGGCCGCGTTCATGCAGGCTGGTCAGCATGGCCATGAACCGCGGCGTCAGGATGCGTTCTGGCGCGGCGTACAGCAGCGTCAGGCTGCCCGACAGCAGATCTCGTTCGACGCGGCGCGTTTCTTCGGCGTCCAGTGTGCTGTTCAGGAAAGCGGCGTTGACACCGGCTTCGTGCAGCGCGCCCACCTGGTCGTGCATCAGCGCGATGAGCGGGCTCACCACCACCGCCACACCCTGCCCCGCGCGGTGGCGCACGATGGCCGGCACCTGATAACAAAGGCTCTTGCCGCCGCCGGTGGGCATGAGCACCAGCGCGTCGCCACCGGCCACCACGTGGTTGACGATTTCGGCTTGCGCGCCGCGGAAGGCGGGATAGCCAAAAACCTCGTGCAGCACTTGCTGCGGCAGGGAATCAGTGGGCTTGGACAGGACAGCGGACATGGTTGGGGCAGGATGCTACGCGACGCCCCGCCGGCAGCACCCCCAGTCCGGGTGCACCCCGGCGGACGCACACCACCCGGTGATGGCCCAGCCGAAAGGCGGCGCGATAATGGCCACCACCCCATCCGCAACGTGTCACCCCCGGGAGCAGCCCATGGCCTCAGTCAACAAAGTCATCCTCATCGGCAACCTCGGCAAAGACCCCGAGATCCGTTACGCGCCCAGCGGCTCGGCCATCTGCAACATCACCGTGGCCACCAGCCGCGTGTCCAAGGACAGAACCAGTGGCGAGAAGCAGGAACAGACCGAATGGCACCGTGTGGTGATGTTCGATCGCCTGGCCGAAATTGCCGGCGAGTATCTGAAGAAGGGCAAGTCGGTCTACATCGAAGGCCGTCTGCAGACCCGCAAGTGGACCGACAAGGAAGGCGTGGAAAAGTACAGCACCGAAATCATCGCCCAGGAGATGACCATGCTCGGCAGCCGCGACAGCGGCGGCGGTGGTGGTGGCATGGGCGAAGACACGGGCGATGCGCCACGCTCTGCCCCTGCGCAGCGCAGCGCGCCGCCTGCGCGCACCGCACCGGCGACCAAGCCAGCTGCCAAGCAGAGCACGGGTTTTGACGACATGGACGACGACATCCCGTTCTAGAACCACCTGAGCCCAGCCACCAAGCCCCGCCTGACGGGGCTTTCTTTCGGGCCCGCTTGATACCCTTTACCGTATCAGGTACGATACCGGTCATGGTATCGAAACACTTCCTCCTCGCGGCCCTGACCGTGGCCTTCCCGGCGCTGCTTGTGGCAGCGCCCGCAGCGCCGTCCGTGGCCACCGTCCAGGTCGGGGCATCGGCTGTCGCCAGCAGCTTCGAAATCGAAGGCACCCTGCAAGCCCAGCAGCAGGTCACGGTGTCGGCGCAAGCCGCCGGGCGCGTGCTTTCGCTGGCCGTGAAGGCGGGCGACCGCGTCAAGGCCGGCCAGGTGCTGGCGCGCATCGACGACCGCGAACTGCAAGCGGGGGTGGCCGGTGGCGACGCCGGTGTGGCACAAGCCCAGGCCGCGCTGCAGCAGGCCGAACAGAACGCCAAGCGCACCGGCGAACTGCGCGCGCAGGGTTTTGTCAGCGGCGCCGCCGTCGACAGCGTCACGGCTCAGATGAAGGCCGCACAGGCGGCGCTGCAGCAGGCGCAGGCCGGCCGCTCGCAGGCTTCGCTGGCACGCGGGTTTGCCACGGTCACGGCGCCCTTCGACGGCGTGGTGCTGGCCACCCAGGTAGAAGCCGGCGAACTGGCCCTGCCCGGCCGGCCGCTGCTGACCGTCTATGCCCCCGGCCGCCTGCGCGCCGTGGTGCAGTTGCCGGCCTCGCGTTCGGCCGCCGCCCGCGCTGCGACGCAGGTCGAGGTGACCCTGCCCGGCGGCCAGCGCGTGACCCCGTTGCAGCGCACCGAGCTGCCAGGCACCGATGCCGTATCGCAGACCATCGAATGGCGGCTGGACCTGCCCGCAGCAGCAGCCGGCAGCGATGTGGCGCGGCCTGGCCAGCCGGTGCAGGTGCGCTTTGCCGGTGGTGTGCCCGTGGCCGCCCCAGCAGGCCTGTCCATTCCTTTGGCTGCGGTGCTCAGGCGCGGTGAACTCACCGCCGTCTACGCCGCCCAGAGCGACCGCTTCGTGCTGAAGGCCGTGCGCCTGGGTGCGCCTCAAGGCGACACCGTGCCCGTGCTGGCGGGTCTGAAAGCCGGCGAGCGCATCGCCGCCGACCCCGTGCGTGCCGGCCTGGCTGGCGCCGTGCCTGCAGCGCGTTGAACATGGACAGCGCCGTGAGCCCGTCACCAGGCACTTTGGGCATTTCGGGCCGCCTGGCCGCTGCCTTTCAGGCCAACGCACTGACCCCGCTGCTGGCGCTGGTGGCGCTGCTGCTGGGTCTTTTTGCCGTGCTGGTGACACCACGGGAAGAAGAACCGCAGATCAACGTCACGATGGCCAATGTGCTGATCCCCTTCCCGGGGGCCAGCAGCGCCGACGTGCAGAACCTCGTCGCGCGCCCGGCCGAACAGGTGCTGGGGCAGATCGCCGGCATCGAACACACCTACTCGGTCTCGCGCCCCGGCATGGCCGTGCTCACGGTGCAGTTCCAAGTGGGCGTGCCGCGCACGGAAGCGCTGGTGCGCCTGTACGACGTGCTGAATGCCAACCAGGACTGGCTGCCGCGCGAGCTGGGCACGCTGCCGCCCATCGTCAAGCCCAAGGGCATCGACGACGTGCCGGTGCTGGCGGTGTCGCTGTGGAGCAAGGACGCCACTTCTGCCAGCGAACTGGAACGCGTGGCGCACGCCGTGGAATCCGAAATCAAGCGCGTGCCCGGTGTGCGCGAAGTGGCCACCATCGGCGGCCCCGGCCGCGTGGTGCAGGTCACCCTGCAGCCGCAACGCCTGCGCGAACGTGGCGTGGACGTGCTGAGGCTGAAGCAAACCCTTGGCGCGGCCAGCTTTGCACTGCCTTCGGGCCAGGTGATGGACGAGCAAGCCGATGTCGGCAGCCCACGCGCGCTGGCCGTGGAAACCGGCGAATTTCTGCGCTCGGCACAAGACGTGGGCGACCTCGTGGTGGGCACGCACCAGGGCAAACCGGTCTACCTGCGCGAAGTGGCGCAGGTGCAAGACGGTGCGGCGCAGGCGACCAAACAGGTGTGGTTCACGCCAGCCGGCCAGGCCGGCGCCGACACGGGAGCAGGCCACCCGGCCGTCACGATCACCGTGACCAAGAAGCCCGGGACCAACGCGGTGGACGTGGCCAGCGCCGTGCGCCTGCGTCTGGACGCGCTGCACAACAGCCTCATCCCGGCGGGCGTGGAAGCCACCGTGGTGCGCGACTACGGGGCCACGGCGGCAGAGAAGGCCAACAAGCTGATCCAGAAGCTGGCCTTCGCCACGGCTTCGGTGATCTTGCTGGTGGGCCTGGCGCTGGGCCGGCGCGAAGCGGTCATCGTGGGCGCGGCGGTGATCCTGACGCTGACGGCCACGCTGTTTGCCAGCTGGGCCTGGGGCTTCACGCTCAACCGGGTGTCGCTGTTTGCCTTGATCTTTTCCATCGGCATCCTGGTCGACGACGCCATCGTGGTGGTGGAAAACATCCACCGCCACATGGCGCTGGCGCCCGGCAAACCGCTGAAGGACATCATCCCGGCGGCCGTGGACGAAGTGGGCGGCCCCACCATCCTGGCCACGCTGACGGTGATTGCGGCGCTGCTGCCGATGGCCTTTGTCAGCGGCCTGATGGGCCCCTACATGAGCCCCATCCCCATCAACAGCAGCCTGGGCATGGCGCTGTCGCTGGCCATTGCCTTCACGGTGACGCCGTGGCTGGCGCTGAAGCTGATGAAGCCGCATTCTTCAGCGCATTCTTCAGCGCAGACGGACGCGGCAGCGGCCCAGCCCGCCGCGCCGCAAGGCATGGCCGGCCGGCTGCAACGCCTGTTCACCCGCGTGCTGACGCCGCTGCTGGACAGCGCCCGCCAGCGTTGGCTGCTGCTGGGCGGCATCGTGGCCGCCTTGGCGCTGTCCGTCGGCCTGGCGGCCGTGCCCACCTCGGGTTGGGGGGTGGTGCTGAAGATGCTTCCCTTCGACAACAAGAGCGAATTTGCACTGGTCGTGGACATGCCCGCCGGCACGCCGGTCGAAGACACCGCCGCCGCGATGCACGCACTGGGCGCCTACTTGGCCCGTCAGCCCGAGGTGTTGCATCTGCAAGGTTATGCCGGTACCGCCAGCCCCATCACCTTCAACGGCCTGGTGCGGCAGTACTACCTGCGTGCCGACGCGGAACAGGGCGAGTTGCAGGTGAACCTGGTCGACAAGGGCCAGCGGCACGAACAGAGCCATGCCATCGCGCAGCGCCTGCGGCCTGAACTGGAAAGGATCGCGGCCACGCACGGTGCCAAGCTCAAGCTGGTGGAAGTGCCGCCCGGCCCGCCGGTGATGAGCCCACTGGTGGCCGAGGTCTACGGCCCCGACGAGGCGGGCCGCCAGAAGCTGGCCGCGCGCCTGGCACAGGCCTTCGCGGCCACGCCCGACATCACCGCCATCGACACCAGCCTGCAGGCCGACGCCCCGCGCGCCTTCTTGCGCGTGCAGCGCCAGCGCGCCGACAGCCTGGGCGTGCCGGTCTCGGCCATCGCCGCCACCGTGCAGGGTGCCTTGACGGGCACCGACGCCACCTACTTGCATGACGGCCAGAGCAAGTACGCGGTGCCTGTGCGCCTGCAGCTGCCACGCCAAGCCCAGGTGGGTCTCGATGCCCTGCTGGCCTTGCCCATGCGCACGGCCAGCGGCCAGCTGGTGCCGTTGAGCGAATTGGTGCGCGTGGAGCGCGGCGTCATCGACAAGCCGCTGTTCACCAAGGACCTGCAAGGCCTGAGCTACGTGTTTGCCGACGTGGGCGCCGGCGGCCAGACACCCGACTCGCCGCTGTACGGCCTGTTCAACATCCGCCCGCATCTGCAGGCCGCCGCGCTGCCCGGCACTGGCGCGCTGGGCGAATACTGGATCCAACAGCCCGCGGACACGTTCCGCGAGTACGCCATCAAGTGGGACGGCGAGTCGCAGATCACCTACGAAACCTTCCGCGACATGGGTGCGGCCTACGGCGTCGGCCTGATCCTGATCTACTTGCTGGTGGTGGCTCAATTCAAGAGTTATGTCACGCCTTTGATCATCATGGCGCCGATTCCGCTGACCATCATCGGCGTGATGCCGGGTCACGCCCTGTTCCAGGCCAGCTTCACGGCCACCTCGATGATCGGCATGATCGCGCTGGCCGGCATCATCGTGCGCAACTCCATCCTGCTGGTGGACTTCACCCGCCTGCAGGTGGCGCAGGGCATGGCCTTCAAGCAGGCCGTGATCAGCAGCGCCGCCGTGCGTGCCCAGCCCATCGCATTGACCGGCCTGGCCGCCATGACCGGCGCCGTATTCATCCTGGACGACCCCATCTTCAACGGCCTGGCGATCAGCCTGCTGTTTGGCATCTTTGTGTCCACCCTGCTCACGCTGGTGGTCATTCCGGTCCTTTACTACGCGGTGAACCGGCGCCGCCTGGAACCTTCTGGAGAACCTTCATGACCGTCGACCGTCTGATCCGCATCTTTGCCGGCAGCTTCATCCTGCTGTCGTTGGCCCTGGGCGTGCAGGGCAGCCCGCTGTTCGTCAACAGCTGGTGGCTGGCCTTTACCGCCTTCGTCGGCGCCAACCTGCTGCAGTTCGGCTTCAGCAACGTGTGCCCGCTGGGCTGGGTGCTGCGCAAGCTGGGTGTGCCCGAGCGTGCGGAGGCCTGAACACCCCCATGAATCGACCTGCACGTCAGCAGGCTCCAGGGCGGTCCGGGGCGGCCGGGCAGGCGAGAATGCGCCCCGGCGATCAGCCTGCCGGGGAGACTTGTTTCATGTCCGTACTGACCGATGCCGCCAGCCGCACCGACCTGCTCAACCGCCTGAAGCGCGCGGAGGGGCAGTTGCGGGGCATCCAGCGCATGCTGGAAGAGGGCCAGGAATGCATGGACATCGCCACGCAGATGGCCGCCGTGCGCAAGGCGCTGGACAGCACCTACGTGCGCATGACGGTGTGCTTCATGCAGCAGGAACTGCACGCGCGGCTGGGCACCGACGAAACAGCCGACACGCAGATCGAATCGGTGCTGCAGGGTGTGCAAGACCTGCTGGGCAAGATCCGCTGAACGCTGGCCACGACTTGCAAAGCCAGGCACGGCGTTCCACGTCCGGCGGCAGCCGGCGATGAGTGCCGTCGCCACCCCGCTGAAGTTCCTGGGCGCGGCCTGGTTCTCGGTGGTCATGGGCCTGGCCGGCCTGTCACTGGCCTGGCACCGCGCGGTGCCCCTGATGGGCGAAGCGGCCGATGCTGCGGCTTTGGCCTTTGGCGCTGCTGCAGCCGTCGCCTTCGTGGCACTGGCCCTGTCCAGCCTGTGGCGCGCGCGGCGCTACCCTGAGGCCTGGGCCGAAGACCGGCGCCATCCCGTGCGTCACCCTTTTGTTGCGGCCATCGCGGTGTCGATGGTCCTGCTGGCCATGGTGGCGGTTGCGCTGTTCGGCGCCAGCCCAGCAGCGCGGGCCTTGTGGTGGGCTGGCAGCCTGGCGCAGTTGGTGGCCACGGTCTGGGTGCTGGCGCGCTGGTGGCGCGGCAACCAGGCCGGCGGTCTTCAGTGGGCGGGTGTCACGCCCGTGCTGCTGATCCCCATCGTCGGCAACGTGCTGGCGCCACTGGCCGGTGTGCCGCTGGGGCATGCCGACTGGGCTGCGGCGCAGTTCGGCATCGGCCTCATGTTCTGGCCCCTGGTGATGGCGCTGGTCATCACACGCGTGGCCGTGGCCGGCCTTTGGCCCGACCGATTCCGCGCTTCGGTTTTCATCTTCATCGCACCGCCGGCGGTCATCGGCCTGGGGCTCTTGCAACTGGGCGCGCCAACAAGCGTGGGCTGGGTGTTCTGGGGCATGGCACTGTTCTGCCTGCTGTGGGCGTCGACACAACTGCGCGCCATCGTGGCCCTGCCTTTCGGGGTGACACACTGGGGCATGTCGTTCCCGCTGGCCGCCCTGGCGGCCTTGACCTTGCGCCTGGCCGAGCCCGGTGGTGCGCTGGTGGTGCCCGCCATGGCCATGCTGGCCGTGGCCACGCTGCTGGTTGCTGCGCTGCTGCTGGGCACGGCACGTGGTCTGCGCAGCGGCAGCCTGTTGGCGCCAGAGCCGGTGGCAGTCATTCAGCCGGTCAGCGCCTGAAGTCAGCCGCGCGGCAGCGGCCGCATTTCACACCCTGGCCGGGTAGCGTGTGCCCGAGTGTGAGAAGTTCTCGGTGCCGGTCGCTGCGGGCTACGCCGTCGTGCGCGACTGCGGCATGCTGCTGCAGATGAACGTTCCCAATCGAAGATTTTGCGTGATGTGGCTGGCCGCGGCCGCTGGCTTGACGGCCTGTGGCGGCGGTGATGTGCCAGCGCCTGCGCCACCGGTGGCGACCGTACCTTCGCCTTCGCCTGCGCCCTCACCTGCGCCCTCACCCTCACCCTCACCCGCGCCATCCCCGTCGCCGGCACCTCCCGTAGCGTCGCCCACCCCTGGCCCGGGCGCTGCCGGCACACGCGCCAGTTGCGGCCTGGCCAATTTCGAGGCCGACCTGATGGTGCGCATCAACGCGCAGCGCGCTGCCGGTGCCACTTGCGGTGCCGAAGGCAGCTTCCCGGCCGCGCCTCCCCTGACCTGGAACGCCGCGCTCACACAAGCCTCGCTGGTGCACAGCGACGACATGATGGCGCTCAACTTTTTCAGCCACACCGGATCGAACGGCAGCAGCGCCGGCCAGCGCGCCACGGCAGCCGGTTATGTCTGGCAGACCTGGGGCGAAAACATCGCTGCGGGTCAGCCGACGGCAAACAGCGTGATGGACGCCTGGGTGGCCAGTCCCGGCCACTGCGCCAACCTGATGAACGCACGCTTTCGCGACATCGGCCTGGCGTGTGTGAGTGGCGGCGCCAGCAACACCTACCGCACCTACTGGACGATGACGCTGGGCACCGCGCGCTAGAAGCGTGGGCGGCGACCCAGCCGCGCCGGGCGCGCAGAGCTGGACCGTGGGCCGCGATCTGGCGAAACCTCAGGCGCCCTGGCGTTCACCTGCAGCCGTGCTGGGCTGCGGCGGCAGGCCGGCCAGGTGCTCGTCATCGGCCCAGCGGTCGATGTGCAAGTTGCCAGCGGTCCAGCGCAGGCGGTTGACGCCGGTGTTGGGAATCTCGCAGGCGCGCAGACCGTCCAGCGACAGACCGTGGGCGGTGCGCCACAGCATGTCCAGCACGCCGCCGTGGGTGACGATCACCAGGCGCTGGCCCGCGCCGCCGCCCGCCAGTTCGCGCACCGCATCGACCACGCGCCGGTGGAACTGCAGCAGGCTTTCACCACGGGGCAGCGCAAACTCGCTGCGGTGTTCCAGCCACTGCTGCCAAAGGTCAGGGTGGCGCTGCTTGATGGTGGGCACGTCCAGGCCCTCCAGCACACCAAAGCTCTGTTCCCGCAAGCCCGGCACCAGTTTGGGTGACAGGCCCCAGGCTGCAGCCAACGGGGCCGCGGTTTCTTGCGCCCGCACCAGGTCGCTGCTGAACAAGGCGTCGTGTTTTTCGCCTGCCAGGCGCTGGCGCAGGCGCGCGGCCTGGGCGTGGCCGGCGGCGTTGAGTGGCACGTCGATCTGGCCCTGGAAACGCTGCTGACGGTTCCAGTCGGTTTCGCCGTGGCGGATGAAAAGCAGTTCGGTCACGGCGCCGGCCTCATTTGGCGAACAGCTGGCTGCGGTCACGGAAGCTCTTGAACTCCAGCGCATTGCCCGCCGGGTCGTAGAAGAACATCGTCGCCTGCTCGCCCACCAGGCCAGCAAAGCGAATGTAGGGTTCGATGACGAACTTGACGCCACCTTCGCGCAGCCGTGCGGCCAGGGCGTGGAAGGCGTCCCAGTCCAGCACCACGCCAAAGTGCGGCACCGGCACGTCGTGACCATCCACTTCGTTGTGATGCGCCTTGGCCCTGGCCGGCGCCAGGTGGGCGACGATCTGGTGGCCAAAGAAGTCGAAGTCGATCCACTCGGCGCTGCTGCGGCCTTCGGGGCAACCCATCAGGCCGCCGTAGAAGCTGCGTGCCGCAGGCAGGTCGTCAACCGGAAAGGCCAGGTGAAAAGGGGCGATGGAGGCGGTGTTCTGCATGCCGGCAGCATACCCGCGCCAGGCATGGCCCCTGTGCCTGCTCTGGCACACTGCGGCGATGCTTTCGGTGATTCTGCTGCCCGGCCTGGCCTGCGATGGAGAACTCTTCCAGCACCAGGCGCCCGCGCTGGCGGAAGCTGGCGCGCGGGTTCACCGGGTTCACCGGGTTCATATCAGCGACGTGCACACCCGTTGCGCCACGCTGCAGCAAATGGCCCACACGCTGCTGGCAGAACAGCCCGGTCAACACGTGCTGGTGGGCGCGTCGATGGGCGGCATGCTGGCGATGGAGATGCAGCGCCAGGCACCGCAGCGGGTGCAGGCGCTGGGCCTCTTGGGCACCACCGCGCGGCCCGACACGCCCGAGCTCATCCAGCTGCGCGCCCAGGCCTGCGCGCTGTTTGCCGCCGGCCGCATGGACGAGGTACTGCGTGCCAACGTGCTGTTTGCCTTCCACCCCACGCGCGTTCGCGAGCCGGGCCTGGCGGAGCGTTACCTGGCCATGATTGGCCGCGCCGGTGCGCAGCAGTTGATCGCGCAAAACCACGCCGTGATGGCGCGGGTGGACAGCCGACCGCATCTGCGTGCCATCACCTGCCCGGTGCTGGTGGCCTGCGGTGAAGCCGACCAGCTGACGACGCCTGAACATGCGCGTGAGATGGCGGCGCTGATGCCGCAGGCCCAACTTGAAATCGTGCCTGGCGCCGGACACATGCTGACGATGGAGCAGCCGCAGCGGGTGAACGCCCTGCTGTTGAACTGGCTGCGTTCGCTGGGCGACTGAAGCGAGCTCAGCGCTTTACTTCGGGCAGCGACACGCTGCCGTCGGTGATCACCACACCCAGCGGAAAACGTTGCCCGGCCAGGTGGTCCTGCACACACTGCAGCACCAGCGGGCTGCGGTGGCGCGATGCGCTGGCTTTCAGCTCGTCCAGCGTCATCCACAAGGTGCGCACGATGCCGGTGTCCAGTGACCGGCCGGGCAGCGGTTCAGCCACTGTGCCGCTGTAGGCCAGCCGCAGGTAGGTCACGTCCTCGCCCGTGGCGGGCCGAACGAAGCGCGACAGGTAGACCCCCACCAGCGCCTGCGGCGTGAACACACGCGCGGTTTCTTCCAGCGCTTCGCGCACCACACCCTGCTGCGGGCCTTCGCCGGGGTCCAGGTGGCCGGCCGGGTTGTTGAGCTTCAAGCCTTCGGGTGTGTGCTCTTCCACCAGCAGAAAGCGCGGCGGCTGCGCACCGTCGTCGATGATGGCTGCGACGGTGACACTGGGGCTCCAGCGGGCGGTGTTGCGGGGTGCTGGCATGGCTGCGGATGTGGTTGTGGATGGGGTTGTGGAGGCCGGTGCGCGCCGTTTGCAGGAGCGGCTTCCACCGATCCGAAAGCCTCGGAGATTGTGTTAGCTTCGCTCGCCCCAACCAACAAGACCCCGGCCAGCAGCCGCGAGGAGGCCTTCATGCTCATTGGCGTACCGCTAGAAACCGCAGCGGGAGAGACCCGCGTCGCGGTCACTCCCGAGACGGCCAAAAAACTGAAGGCCCAAGGGCACACGGTGCGCGTGCAAAGTGGCGCCGGCGTTGCGGCCAGCGCCACCGACGAGGCCTACACCGCAGCCGGCGCCGAGATCACAGACCGGGCCGGTGCCTTTGCCTGTGAACTGGTGCTGAAGGTGCGCAGCCCCCGCAGTGAGGCGGACAACGACGAGCTGAGCCTGATGAAAACCGGCACCGCGCTGGTCGGCATGTTGAACCCTTTCGACAAGGACAACCTGGCGCGCCTGGCCAGCGCCGGCATCACCAGCTTTGCGCTGGAAGCCGCGCCGCGCACCACACGCGCGCAGAGCATGGACGTGCTGTCGTCCCAAGCCAACATCGCCGGCTACAAGGCCGTGATGATCGCGGCCGGCAAGTACCAGCGCCTGTTCCCCATGCTGATGACCGCCGCCGGCACCATCAAGGCCGCGCGCGTGGTGATCCTGGGTGTGGGCGTGGCGGGTTTGCAGGCCATTGCCACGGCCAAGCGACTGGGCGCGGTGATCGAAGCTTCCGACGTGCGGCCTTCGGTGAAAGAACAGGTCGAATCGCTGGGCGCCAAGTTCATCGACGTGGCCTACGAAACGGCCGAAGAAAAAGAAGCGGCGGTGGGCGTGGGCGGCTACGCCAAGCCGATGCCGCAAAGCTGGATGGACCGGCAGAAGGTGGAAGTGGCCAAGAAGGTGGCGGCTGCCGACATCGTGATCAGCACCGCGCTGATTCCGGGCCGCGCCGCGCCGGTGCTCATCACCGAAGACATGGTCAAGAGCATGAAGCCCGGCTCGGTGATCGTCGACATGGCCGCGCCCGCCGGTGGCAACTGCCCGCTCACCGAAGCCGGCAAGACCGTCGTCAAGCACGGCGTCACGCTGGTGGGCGAGACCAACATCCCTGCGCTGGTGGCGGCCGACTCATCCAGCCTGTACGCGCGCAACGTGCTCGACTTCCTGAAGTTGGTGTTGCCGAAAGACAGCGGCTTTGTCGTGCCGATGGACGACGACATCGTCGTCGCCTGCCTCATGACCCAAGGCGGCGAAGTCCGCCGCAAACCCTGATGCCTCGGTGAGATCAAGAGAAAGCAAACCATGGACATCGTCAGCCCCACCGTCACCAACCTCATCATCTTCGTGCTGGCCATCTACGTGGGTTACCACGTGGTGTGGACCGTCACACCTGCGCTGCACACACCGCTGATGGCGGTGACGAATGCCATCTCGGCAATCGTCATCGTCGGCGCCATGCTGGCCGCCGCACTGACCGAAACCACGCTGGGCAAGAGCATGGGCTTCCTGGCCGTGGCGCTGTGCGCGGTCAACGTGTTCGGCGGCTTCCTGGTCACGCGCCGCATGCTGGAGATGTTCAGGAAGAAAGAAAAGAAGGCACCCGTGGCCGCTGCTTCGACCACGAAGGAAGGGCACTGAGATGTCGATGAACCTTGTGACGCTGCTGTACCTGGTGGCCAGCGTCTGCTTCATCCAGGCCTTGAAAGGCCTGAGCCACCCCACGACGTCGATACGCGGCAACCTGTTTGGCATGGTGGGCATGGGCCTGGCCGTGGTCACGACCGCCGCGCTCATCTTTCAGCTGGCGGGCCAGATGGGCCAGAACGCTGGGCAGGGCATGGCCTGGGTGCTGGGCGGACTGGTCATCGGCGGCGCGGCGGGCACGCTGATGGCCAAGCGCGTGGAGATGACCAAGATGCCCGAGCTGGTGGCCTTCATGCACAGCATGATCGGCCTGGCTGCGGTGTTCATCGCCGTGGCCGTGGTGGCAGAACCCTGGGCCTTCGGCATCACCACCAAAGGCGTGCCGATCCCCTTCGGCAACATGCTGCCCTCCTTCGCCATCGCCGCCTTCGCCATCGATTGTCATCTGGCCTTCATTTATATCCGAGGTGAGTTCGCCCTCGAGGCCATCATCCTGGAGAACGCCCTCGCGGAGGCGCGCGCGGCCGGGCATCTCGGCAAGAACATCTACGGTACCGGCTACGAGCTCGACATGATGGTGTACCGGGGTGCCGGGGCTTACATTGCCGGCGAAGAGACCGGCATGCTCGAGAGCCTGGAAGGGAAGCGGGCCCACCCGCGCATCAAGCCGCCGTTTCCGGCCGTGGTCGGCCTTTATGGCTCGCCGACGGTCATCAATAATGTTGAGACGCTGGCCAACGTTCCGGCCATCATCGAGAACGGCGCCGCCTGGTTTGCGGCAATCGGCACACCCAAATCGACCGGAACGAAGCTGATGAACATTTCCGGGCATGTGAACCGCCCGGGCGTGGTCGAGCTGCCGATGGGAACAAAGCTCATGACAATCATCAACGATTACTGCGGCGGCGTCTGGCACAACCGCAAGCTCAAGGCGGTGATCCCGGGCGGCTCGTCCGTGCCGGTCTTGACCGCCGCCGAGTGCGAAGAGGTCACCGTCGATTACGACAGCCTGGCCGCGGCCGGCACGATGCTCGGCACGGCGGCCATCATCGTCATGGATGAAACAACCTGCATGGTCCAGGTGCTGTCTCTTATACACATCTGACGCTGCCGACGAATAGAGAGGTGTAGATCTCGGTGGTCGCCGTATCAT
>ENA-ORBV01003067-ORBV01003067.1-microbial-mat-metagenome-genome-assembly--contig:-NODE-3067-length-34125-cov-15.260779_pt1 | contig 34125 bp, 32 predicted proteins | sample MGYA00237777_ERZ505514 | MGnify/ENA primary metagenome ERZ505514 (study PRJEB26160, sample SAMN06269048) | microbial mat metagenome | isolation source: Oligotrophic lake microbial mat | place... | reverse complement strand
GTTGGCTATGAGTATTGCAGGATGCGAAGAAAAAGCCGCCCTAGAACGGCGGGGCTTTAGACCCAATTTCTTGGTAAGAAATGATCAAATTGGCGGTAAGATGCCTCGCTGATTGAGAAATGACTCAAGCTGTTTAAGGGTTTGAAAATCTTGATTGGGTAGATGATCGGGATTAATCGAGTCTTCTAGAAAAGAGAAGGCTTGGCGAAACTGATCGGGTTGCGCCTCGATCGACGGCTCGAAATGACAGGGAATAATCCGTTGAAAATCCCAACTTGCCACCCGATCTGCCCATGCCAGCGTTGCTTTGGGATCGCGGTTGAGAATCAGCGATTGCAGTACTGGTGCGACCAGCAACCGACCATGCCCTCTCAATATCTCAAAAGACTGCTGCCAATGCTCTTTCCAGTCGAATGGGAAGAGTCCAAAATAAGCTTGCCGAGAACGATCGGGAGCTTGAAAGGCGCGGCGTAACAGCTTATTCCACTCGACCACATTTAAAGCACTAGGAATAAAATAAGTAGCAAATAGTGAGATACGTTGCCAACCTTTGCGGCGATTGACAGGATTATTTTCGACTAGATCGGACGCACTATCTTTGGCATGGAAAAGTAAAGGATAGGGATCGAGTTGGAGGATTGCAGGTGGATCGGTGGGAATCGAGATCACGGAGTCTGTCACCAGCAAAGTATTCGATCGACGATCTAAAAACGCAACTTCGGTAAATCTGCCTAATCCCAACTTCAGTGGGCCTAAAATCTCATAGTCAAACTGGCTGGCAAAAGGAGCCTGTCGGCAATCTTCTGGGAGAATTTGGGTTCGATCGCGCGGCAATCCCAACCAAGACAGGGGCAAATTGAGCGGGAAACTCCACTGACCAGGTGCAATAAAAATTTGGGCAGTTGGAAAACATCTGGCAAATGGCCCTACAAAGACCTTATGTTCTAACCCAGAAGCAGTCGGCAAAATAATGTACTTTATCTCACCATGTATTGCAACTAATTCATTCACCAGCCGAACACATTCAGGCGTGGGAGCCACAGGGGCATAGACCAGTAGACCTCCATCATCGAGTTTAACTACTGTCATCCGAATTGGCACAACCACATAAAAAATGCCTTGCAGTTGGTCAAAAGTCCAAACCGAGTCTTTTACAACTTCTTGGCGCAAGGTTCGCCGTCTGCCATACGGATACATCGGTACAACATACCAAAACGGCCACGAAAAGTCTTTTGAATCAGTCTGCTGTCCCTGCATTGTCTATATTTCGCGCTTTCCTTTTATTGTTCGCATCATCTCAAGCAGAAGGGCTAGAGATGAGATTAGATAATATGACCGTATAGATCGTAGTGATCGGCATCAGTAATTTGCACAGGGAGGATATCCCCTAATGTCGCCTTACCATGCGGATCGCTGAGATACACTAGACCATCAACATCAGGGGCAAAACGAGCCGAGCGACCGATTAAATCGCCAGTTTCAGGATTTTCCTGCTCGATCAACACATCCACAATTTTGCCAATCTCTAATTGATTCTTTTTGAGCGAAATCTCTTGTTGTACTGCCATCAGAGCATCTTTCCGCTCTTCTTTGACCTGCTCCGATAGCTGATCTGGCAAATCAAACGCAGGTGTTCCTTCTTCTGCCGAGAATGTAAACACGCCAACATGATCGAATTCATGACGTTGGACGAACTCTAAGAGATGTTCAAATTGCGCCTCAGTTTCACCTGGGAATCCCACGATAAATGTGGTTCGCATCACAGCCTCAGGTGTACCAGCTTTAATTTGTTCGATAATCTTGTCATTTACCCGCCCCTGCCAAGGACGATTCATCGCTCTCAACACATCAGGATGGGAATGTTGCAACGGTAGATCTAAGTAAGGCAAAACATTGGGTGTAGATTGGATCGCTTTTAGCACTTTTGGTGTTAAGCCTGTAGGATAGGCATAATGCATCCGTACCCAAGGAATATCGACTTCGCCTAAAGCACAAAGCAATTCAGCTAAGCGAGGTTGACCATAGATATCCATGCCATAGTTGGTGGTGATTTGAGAGATTAAAAGTAGTTCCTTAACCCCTTCACTCGATAGGCGTTCGGCTTCGCTGACGATCGATTCGATCGATCTCGATCGTTGGTTTCCGCGCAAGTATGGAATGATGCAAAAGGCACAGCGATAATCACATCCTTCTGCGACTCGTAAATATGCCACAGACTGGTTTGTCGTGCGATAGCGTGGGACGGTTTCATCCGCAATATAAGTCAGCTCAGTCGAAACTTCTTTGACTCGTTCGCCTGCTTCTGCCCGTTCGATTACATCAACAATCTTGTGGTAGTCGCCCGTTCCCACCAAAGCCACTGCTTCGGGGATTTCATCTAATAATTCTTGCTGAAAATGCTGTGCCATGCAGCCTGCAATCACGATCCGTTTGCCCGCTTCTGCCAGTTCTACTAGGGTTCGTACCGACTCCTGCCGTGCTGCGGCGATAAAGCTACAGGTGTTGACAATCACATAATCTGCTAATTCTTCGTTAGCATCAACGCTATAACCCGCCTGCACTAAAAGCCCCAGCATATGCTCGGTATCAACGCGATTTTTCTCGCAACCCAGATGGGAAATCGCGATCGTGGGCTTGACCGTTTTAACTGGGTTATTAACGGGATATTTAATGAGAGACTGAACCATAGAACTTGATGTATAGCGACAGCAGAAAGCAGAGCTTTACTAGAGTACCATTCTTAACAGGTAGTGTGTTATTGCTTCCCCGTAGCTTGAAGTACCTGCACCGTAGAGATGCAATCCAGGAGAATCATTATGACGACTCTGATTCAAACTCCAACTCACAATTCAGTTATTGCCGCATCAGAAAAAAAAGTCTGGACAGATGCAGAATTTATGGCACTCCCCGACGACGGACATCGATACGAAATTATGGACGGAGAACTAATTGACATGGGAAATTCAGGCGCACTACATGGCTATGTTTGCAGCCTTCTAGTTATGTCTTTGATGAGCTATGTTCTACCCAAAAAATTAGGCATTATTCTTGACTCCAGTACCGCTTTCAAAATGAAAAACGGGAATAAACGCGCTCCCGATGTTTCTTTCTTTGCCAAAGAACGTTTACAAGGAATAACAGAATTACCCACTGGTTTTTTAGACGGCGCGCCCGATCTTGTGGTTGAAGTCTTATCACCTGGAAACACGGTTGAAGAAATCGATCGTAAGTTGGTGGAATACTTCGAGAATGGTGCTCGCTTAGTTTGGGTGATTAGCCCAAATCAACATTATGTATTGGTCTATCGTTCTGCCCAAGAACCCGATCGATTACTTAAATCGATCGATTTCCTCGATGGTGAAGATGTCATTCCTGGCTTTACTCTTCCCGTTACCAGTTTGTTTCAAAAACTCTCTTTTTAGACCAATAAACCAGCCTAAATTCCTAGTCTTTGATAGATCTGATCGAGATTTTTCATGTGTTTGCGCGGATCGAAGCAGGCATCAAGTTCTGTGGGAGAAAGCAGGTTTTGCACCTGTGGATCGGCAGTAATCAAAGCCCGAAAATCGCCATCGATCTTATTCCAAGCTAAATGAGCATTTTTCTGCACGATCGAATAAGCTTCTTCTCGACTCAAACCCTTACCCACCAGTGTAAGTAAAACCTGTTGACTAAATACAACCCCACCGTAGCAGTTGAGATTGCGCTCCATATTGTGCGGATGGATCAGCAACTTTTTGATTAGATCGGTGATTTCGACCAACATGAAGTGAGTTAAGATACAAGAATCGGGCAAAATCACCCGCTCTGCCGCACTGTGAGAGATATCGCGTTCATGCCAAAGCGCGACGTTTTCTAGAGCTGTCATCGCATTACCGCGTACCACTCTTGCCATCCCTGTCAGGCGTTCGGAGCGAATCGGATTGCGTTTGTGGGGCATCGCGGATGAACCTTTTTGCCCTGGCGAGAAATACTCTTCGACTTCCAAGACATCGGTGCGTTGCAGGTTACGAATTTCTACGGCAAAGCGTTCGATCGAAGCCGCTAGCAAAGCTAGAACCTGAACATATTCAGCATGTCGATCGCGCGATATTACCTGAGTTGAAGCGCAATCTGGTCTGAGTCCTAAATTTTGACAGGCGATCGATTCGATCTGAGGATCGACATTGGCATAAGTCCCAACTGCACCTGAGATCTTGCCCACGGAGATCGTTTTAGTCAAAGTTACAAGTCGATCGCGATGCCGTAAAACTTCAGCTAACCAACCTGCCAACTTGAACCCAAACGTAATCGGCTCAGCGTGGATGCCGTGCGTCCGACCTGCCATGATCGTATAGCGATGTTGTTGCGCCTGATAACGAATCGCTTGAACTAATGCTTCAACTTGCGCCTGAATCAGATTCAGACTGCTGACAAGCTGTAATGCTAGTGCGGTGTCTAGCACGTCAGAGCTAGTTAAACCTAAGTGAATATGCCGTCCTGCCTCACCGACATGCTCATTCACGTTAGTCAGAAAAGCAATCATGTCATGGCGAACTTCGGCTTCAATCTCGGCAATTCGATCGGGACTGAAACTGGCTTTAGCTTTAATTTGCTCGACTGCATCATGAGGAATGTAGCCCAATTCTGCTTGAGCCTCGCAGACCGCAATTTCCACGTCCAGCCAAGTTTGGTACTTGTATTGCTCTGTCCAAAGGCGACCCATTTCGGGCAAGGTATAACGTTCTATCAAGATTTTGAACTGCTAGATTACAACCAGGGTTAACTAGTCTACCAAACTGTCTCAAAGAAATACATCAAGCGACTATGAAAATCACAGGGCAACCGCATAAAAAAGTCAAATGGTTTTCGTCCTGATGTAGATTTCTTTTCTTTCATAAAGGCTTTACTCAAGATTCGGCAAGAATGTCTCCCATTCGACGATCTCGTTTAGTTTCAGCAGTGCATTTTTGAAGCTTCCGTGCTTTTGTTCGCATTTTTCAAAATCAAAAATGTCTGTTTGCCTTTCCTGCAATGCTTTTTATCTCTTAATTGTTATATCCTGCTTCTACTTCTTTTGCTTGAAGCCCTCTCCCTGTCTAGATCTATTTTTAGAGATGCCCTTAAGAGATAATCCCCGATCGAAGTGCTCTCACCGATGCTTCGGTACGATCATCGGCGCAGAGTTTGCTCAGAACGTTACGGACATGAGTTTTAACTGTGCCCACCGTGATGAACAACCGTTCGGCAATCACGACATTAGTGCATCCATCTACCATCAGTTCTAGGACTTCGAGTTCGCGGCTGGTCAATGGATATGCCTCTAGAACTTCGCCATATTTAGTCTCTACAGCCTGAATCGTCACAGTGTTTTTGGTTACTTCTGGAGGTTTGGCGATGCCTTGCCGCATCTGCCGCAGCACAATACTAGCGATCGAAGGATCGATCCAAGCACTACCGCTATGAGTTGCTTCGATCGCTTCTACCAGTCGATCCATTTCAATATCTTTCATGCAGTAAGAATCCGCCCCAGCCGCAAACGCCGCCAAGACAGCATCTTCACTGCCCTGCATCGTCAACATTAATACTTTGGTCGTATTCGTCGGATCTTCTGCCTGAAATTTACGAAATTGCTGGGTCATTTCGATCCCATCCATCCCAGGTAAACCAATATCGACGATCGCCACATCGGGTTTAGTAGTTTTCAAAACGGCTAGTCCTTGGGTGGCATTGGCAGCTTCTCCAGCCACCTGAATACCAGCGTAAGTCTTGAGGGCAGTAAGTAGACCGAGGCGCACAACAGCGTGGTCTTCAATGATTACAATACGGATTTCGCTCATGGTTTTAGAATGTATGCGGAATATTCGCTATATATAATTAAATCTGTCGATCGAAACTTGGAAAATGAGTTAAAAGTGTTCTAATTTAATTAGAGAGGGGATAAAGATTTAGTAAAACAAATTTAGATTAAGTTAAACGGTATATCTTAAGAAAATACCATAAGTTTAGGTAAGACTAAATATCTAGCGCAGCCTCTGCGATCGCCCTTAATTCTACTTAACTTTAGATATGCCATCTTTTTTACCAATCCGAATTGTGAGGACTCAGTGGCAGAAAATCCCACTTCAATATCAGGGCGTACTCATACTTCTGTTCCCTCTGACCTGTCTGATCGCCTCTGTGAGTGCCACAAATTTGATGAGGCAAAATGTGACCCAATCAGCGCAATATGTCGATCGCACACAAGAAGTATTGCTGACCAGCCAAAAAGTTTTAATTTCTTTGTTAAATGCCGAAATAGGTGTGCGGGGTTACTACGTCACTCGTCAAGCCGAATTTCTCGAACCTTATACACTCGCCCAGACTAGTTTGCCGACCTCACTCGATCGATTAAAAAATCTCGTCCAAGATAATCCGACCCAATTGCAACGAGCTACCGCGATCGGTCAATTGGCGCAGGAGAACATGACATCACTCCAGCAGTTAGTTGAGTACAAGACCATCGTCTCTGAAAATAGGCCAATTACGGCAGTAAAAACTCTAGTAAATCTAGGCAATCAACGTTTGGCTCGAACGCGCATCACGATCGACCAGTTCGAGGCAGAAGAACGACGTTTGTTGGGATTACGGAAGCAAGCGCTAGAGAGCCAACGGGAATTTAACGGCACGATCGTTTGGGGCAACTTGATCGCCAGTGTTTTGGGAACAGCAGTGGCGGTGGGTTTGTTTATTGCCGTTTCTAAAGATCTGCGCCGACGAGAGCAAAAATTGCGTGAGAGTCGAAACCTTACCGAAGCGATCATCGCCAATGTCGTGGATAGTGTGGTTCTGCTCGATCGACAAAATCGGATTGAAAGCGTTAATAATTCGGCGATTCGGATGTTTGGTCGGTCGGTCGAAGAGGTGATCGGACTAGACTGGCGGATACTTTTACCCGAAACACCTGAAACGATCGATGAGATACTCCAAGCTGAAGTAACTGAGCTTGCATTTCCTTGGCAAACACTGGGGCGAAATAAACTGGGGCAATATTTCCCAGTCGAGATTTCGGTCAGTGATATCTCATTCGATCATCGCCGCATTCTGATTATTCGAGACATCACCGAGCGGCAACAGACTGCTACCAATCTGCAAGCCCGTGCGGATGAACTGGCTCAGTTGAACAAGGATTTGAGTGTGACTAACTGGCTATTAGCAGAGCGCAATGATGAACTCGATCAGTTTGCTTATGTGGCTTCGCATGACTTAAAAGCCCCTTTGCGCGCGATTGCCAACTTGTCTGAGTGGATCGAAGAAGACCTGATGGGGCAGATTTCCAGCGAGAACAAGAAACAGATGCGACTCTTGCGCCAACGGGTGCATCGGATGGATGCCCTGCTGAACGGACTGCTGGAATATTCTCGGATTGGGCGAGTGCCAACCCAGATCGAAACTGTGAATGTGGGGGCATTGCTGGCGGGGGTAATTGAGACGATTGCCGCACCTACCGCTTTTATGATTCTCATAGTTTCGGCTGAGATGCCGACGTTGAAGGCGCGAAAAATGTTGTTAAAACAGGTTTTTACCAATTTAATTGACAATGCAATCAAACATCATCCCAGAGAGTCAGGCGTGGTCAAGATCTGGTCGATCGATCTTGGCGATCGCTACGAATTTGCGGTTGAGGACGACGGTAATGGCATCGATTCGATGTTTCATGAAAAAATCTTTACCGTGTTTCAAACCTTGGAATCGCGTGACACCAAAGAAAGTACGGGGATTGGGTTGTCGATCGTCGAAAAAATCGTCGAAACCGAAGGTGGAAAAATTCGCCTAGAGTCCGAGGTTGGTAAAGGCTCAATTTTTCGATTTACTTGGTTGAAATCCCCCATTGGACATAGTCATAAACCCGATCTATCTCTCCCACTTAGCTGTGATATATCTAGTCCAAGTTAGGATATAATTCTCTTGCTTTCATAGTTTTTCATGCCAAAAATCTATTTGGTCTAATGTGCGATTTATGGACAATGAACGATTTTTAAGCTCACACAGTCATATGTTAAAAATCTGAAAGTACTAACTTAAATGAGAACGATCGAGCGTCGAACTATGAACGTCTTACTAGTAGAAGATGATGAAGTAGATATCATGAATGTGAAACGAGCCTTTAAAAAAGGGAACGTTACCAATCCGCTTTACATTGCCAATAATGGACTAGAGGCTTTAGAACTGCTGCGAGGAGAAAACAGCAATTCACCATTAGTGCCAACCCAGCGTCGCTTGATTTTGTTAGATTTAAATATGCCACGCATGAATGGTATCGAGTTTTTACAGGCCCTGCGCGCCGATCCTGAACTCAAGCAAACGCCTGTAGTTGTGCTCACCACATCCAATGCCGATCGAGATCGAACTGATGCCTACAGTTTAAACGTGGCTGGCTATCTGATCAAGCCTGTGGTATTTGCTGTGTTTGTAGAGCTAATGGTGACATTAAATAAATACTGGGCATCGTGTGAGATGCCCTGAATAGCTCGGTAGTCGAGTCGAAGTGGTATGATTGGGGGCATTTTAGGAAAATTTTGCATGATACCAGATGAATTTCTTGCGAGTTTAGGACGATTTGGAATTCATTTGGGATTAGAGCGCATCGAGCAATTGCTAGCTGACTTGGGCGATCCACATCGGCAAGTACCGACAATCCACATTGCAGGAACGAATGGCAAAGGATCTGTTTGTGCTTACGTCTCATCGATTTTGCAAGCCGCAGGATATCGCGTTGGTCGTTACATTTCACCACATTTAGTCGATTGGAGGGAGCGGATCTGCATTAATTCGGCGTGGATTAGTGAGGCGGATTTGCTAACGGCTCTGATCCAAGTGAAACAGGTAATGCTTGCTGAGCAGATGCCGACCCAGTTTGAAGTGATTACGGCGGCGGCTTGGTGGTATTTTGCCAACCAAAAAGTAGATGTGGCAGTCATAGAGACAGGTTTGGGTGGAAGGTTGGATGCGACGAATGTTTGCGGTCATCCTTTAGTTTCCGTGATTACCTCAATTAGTATGGAACACTGGCAACGATTGGGTTCGACCTTGGGGGCAATTGCCTCCGAGAAAGCAGGGATTATCAAGTCCAGTTGCGCTGTGGTGGCAGGAGAATTACCGTCAGAAGCTAGAGCCGTTGTTCAAGCTAAAGCTATTGCCTGTAACGCGCCGATCCACTGGAGCAAAGCTGCGGTTAAGACTGATTTTGGCGCGATCTATCAGAATATCGAATATCCATTACCATTGTTGGGCGAGCATCAGTTAATTAATAGTGCGATCTCGATCGACACGATTCGAGCTTTGCAATCTCAGGGCTGGCAGATCGGTGAAGATGCGATCGTCAAAGGTATGGCAAGCACCCAATGGCAGGGCAGGCTGCAATGGATAGAGTATGAGTTAAATGGGCAAAAGCATCAATTACTGATCGATGGCGCACATAACGTCGCGGCGGCAAAATATCTTCGCACTTTTGTCGATCGATCGTTCCCATCTCAACGCAAGCGATGGATCGTGGGAATGTTGGATACTAAAGATCGTGCGGGGATTTTGCAAGCATTATTAAGTCCGCAGGATTTATTGTTTACCGTCCCTGTGCCCGCACATCAAACCGCCGATCCTCAAATGTTAGCAAGTCTAGGCGATCGACTGTTAGAGTCCAAATCGCACAGCTATACTAGTCTCCAGTTAGGATTAGATGCCGCCTTTACGCAAGATTACGATTCATCCGATCTAGTCGTGCTGTGTGGCTCACTCTATCTAGTTGGTGAATTTCTCAAAGCTTTTGGATCGATCGAGTAATGTCTAGTGCCAAAAAAACAGGATTTACGCTGCCCGTGTTTTCGATCGCCGCCGCCAAGGCAGCTCTGTTGGTTTTGCTCGATCGTGTTGTGCCGCCGCAAGTGACGCTAGATTCGATCGAGCATGGTGAAATTTCGATCTCGATCGACCAATCTGCTCGAATCTCATCAAATACTGCCTTAGCAATTACGATCAGCGACCCTGGTGATAATCTCGACCTCACGGCGGGGACACCTGTATGGGCATGGGTAAGCCTCGAAAGTTGGCAGGGAGCACGACTAATTTTAGAAGCAGGCGAAGGAGTAGGACAAACTAAAGAAGGCATCCCTGCAATCTACAAGTTTGCCCGAACTTTAGCTGAAGTCAATCTTGCCCCCATGATTCCTGAGGGATATACGGCAAGAGTGCGATTCATTTTCCCTGAAGGTCGATCGATCGCTCAACGTACCTCTAACGCCGCATTTGGGATTTTAGAAGGATTGGCATTACTGGGAACTAGTGGAATTTCTCATCCACTCTCGGCAGCCGAAAAACTGGAAGACTTCCGTGCCGATCTAAGAATAAAAGCGGCTCAAACTCCGCATTTAGCATTTCGGATTGGCGCAAATGGCTATCAGGTGGCAGTGAAATTAGGGTTTGCCGAATCCCAAATTGTCCAGACCTCTAATTGGATCGGGGCGATGTTGGTGGAAGCGGGTTTACTTGGTGTGAAGAAGATCACTCTAGTTGGCTATCACGGCAAGTTGCTCAAATTGGCGGCTGGCATCTTCAACACTTCCAGTCATCTTGCTGATGCGCGGATTGAGATTCTCACCCATGCGGCTGTGCATCAAAATTTACCGATGGCATTAGTCCAAGAGATTATTCGATCGACAACGGCTGAAGCTGTGCACAAACTCCTGATTCAACACCAATATGAGCAAGCGGTATTCAGTTATCTGACTCAGCAAATTAACCTCAGAGCGATTAAATACGTCCAAAAATATACCGAAAGAGAGATTGAAATAGAGACGATTCTATGTGACCGTTTAGGCAACGTGATTAACAAGTAAATCTTCTGGAGATATCTATGAGGCAATCACAATGGAACAAGCATTAAGAGTTTTGATTGTAGATGATGATGAGGTCGATCGAATCTCCGTGCAGCGGGCATTCAAACAGACAGATCTGCAAATATCTTTCACGGAAGCTAAAGACTATGCCGAAGCGATCGAAACTTTAGGAAATCAAACATTTGACTGTATTTTTGTCGATTATCAGCTTCCAGATCGAGATGGATTAGCCCTAGTCCAAGCAATCCAACAACTTGAGATTAAGTCTCCAATCGTGGTTTTAACTGGACAAGGTGATGAGCAAATCGCTGTGCAACTGATGAAGTCTGGGGCGACTGATTATCTTTCCAAGTCGCAGGTATCCCCAGAAACCTTACCCCAAGTCCTTCGCAATGCCATTCGGATCTATGAGGCTGTGACGGCGGCTACCCTAGCCAATCAGCGTCTGTTAGAAAACCACGCCCTGCTTGTGCGTAAAAATCAAGAATTGAGGCGACTTGAACGTCAACAGCAAGACTTTATCGCGCATCTCACCCACGACCTCAAAACCCCAATCGTCGCGGCTGACTTAATGCTTAAGCTTTTTCACAAAGAAGCATTCTGTCCATTGTCTAGCGATATGCACACGGCGGTTACGGCAATGATTCGGAGTAATCAAAACCTACTCGATATCGTCAATACGCTCCTGCAAGTCCACTGTTATGAATCAGGTGCGAAAGAATTAACTTTCATGATCTGCGACCTTTGGGAAATCGCGCAGGAGGTGATCGCAGAACTCAAGCCCCTTGCGGATGAAAAAGGAATTGGCTTGAAACTTAGTGCGATCGAACAGGAATTGGAACTGATCGATCGGCTCAAAATTATGGGAGATTGCCTCGAACTGCGGCGGATGCTGACTAATTTGATCGGCAATTCGATTAAATTCACCGATATGGGTGCGGTGGAACTGCACATTGGCTTAGCTCCCGCCAGTTCCAGTGAAGATAATAATGCCGATGCTTGTGTGATCGTGCAAGTCAAAGATAGTGGGATTGGCATGTCTCAGACAGAGCAGGAAACCTTATTCCAGCGATTTCGCAAGGGTAACCACAGACAATCAGGCAGTGGACTAGGATTGCATCTCGTCCATCGCATTGTCACAGTGCATCAAGGAACGATTTTAGTCAATTCCGAACCAGAACAAGGTAGCGTGTTTACGATCCGCCTGCCTGCCTATACCAAAGATGCCCAATCCACCTGATTGCTTTTTTCTGTTTATAAAAAAAATTACTGAGCCAGAAAACTGACTCAGCAACAAATTAAGCCGATAGTTGAAATCGGTCAATTTGCCCTAAACACGACTGCGATTCATCAATCCCCAGACATAGATCGCAATCATTGCACCCAGCACAGCCACAAAAACGCCTGGAATACTCAAACCTGCTGACGTAAGTTGCAGCGTTCCTGTCTGGATTAAGGTAAATAAACTGCCACCGACAAAAGCTCCAATAATGCCCAAGATCATCGTGGTAAGAAATCCACCACCTTGAGCACCTGGATAAATCGCTTTGGCGATCGCACCAGCCAAAATTCCTAAAACAACCCAAGCAATAATATTCATAACTAAGTACCTCAAAAAATTTGTTCCATTAGACTTTATCAATACTTCTGAAAAATCCTTTCTTCCCAATGAAAGATCGATCGAAGTCAAAAACGAGTCAATAGAAAGAGAGAGGCTAGTGAGGGTGAATTAGCATAGTTTCTGGCTTAACGTATATCATCACCTTGTATAAGTTCTAATCAATCATTTCAAACGTTAATTCAAACATGGGTATGTGATACTGCAACCAGTTAATCAAATTGGTTAACTGATTTATAAAACAAGGTAAAACAAATGGCTAAGATTATTGAAACTGCTGTAAATGCTGGTTCATTCACCACTTTAGTTGCTGCGGTCAAAGCGGCTGGTTTAGTGGATACTCTAAATGGTGCAGGTCCTTTCACCGTTTTTGCTCCCGATGATGCGGCATTTGCCAAACTTCCCGCAGGAACTGTGGATGCTCTGCTTAAGGATATTCCCAAACTCAAGAAAATCCTCACCTATCATGTTGTCGCTGGTAAAGTGATGGCGGCAGATGTTTCTAAACTCAAGTCAGCAAAGACTGTTGAAGGCTCAGAAGTGAAGGTTGATGCCTCTCATGGTGTCAAGATCAACCATTCCACAGTCACAGCCGCCGATGTTGCTGCTGACAATGGTGTTATCCACATCATCGATACTGTATTGATGCCTGCTTAGATCTCACGAAAATTGTGAGATTATACTAGCTGTAATTTAGCTGGGGGCAGAAACTTCTAGTTTCTGCCCCAAATCTGATTTTTGCTGAGTGATTTGATTTCACTCCAAAATTTGTAAGTTAACGATTAAGACGAGCGATCGCCCAAGTTGTATAGGAACCAATCGGACTCCACAAAAGATAAGGCACAAGTAATAATGCACTCCACCCTGAAATTTGCCAGACTAATAGAGTTAGTAATGTTCCCAAAACAAACCCGACTAAACCTACTCCAGTTCCTAATTTCAGATTGCGAGATCGAAGCGTGACAGGGACATAGGCGATAATCACAATCTCTAGAAGCAGATAAAATGCCATGATTAACCAACCTTTCAAGCTTCCCATTTCCGTCTCCCACACAAAGTAGGCAGAAATACCCCCGCAGATTAAAACTACTGTCCAAATTACGGGAATGAGTGCCTCGAAAGTCAACCACCGAGGACGACGAAGCTGCTTAAACCATTTAACATCACTAGGTGAAATTAGATTCGCACCTAAGGTAACTAAGAAGATAATTACAGCGATCGCCATCCATGATTTAATCATTGCGATTTACAAAGAACTAATTAGCAGTATTGACAATAAGGGAGTGCGGATCGCACTCCCTCAAACATTAATTTTCAAAGGCTGTAAACTGAAAAGATTTAGCCGAGATTGGCAGCAGTCTTAGCGTTTACTGTCATAGATGCCCCAATCATTAATGCCATTGTGACTGAGAATAGTTTGTGCCCGATGGATATCTTCCTCTGAGCCTTCTACCATTACTAGATAATCACCTTGGTCGATTCGATCGCTATAAGCATTAGCCTGATTCTCAGGAATGCCCATACCTATCAATCCACCAGCGATTCCACCAGTTGCCGCGCCAATAGCACCACCAGTCAAAGCGGTTGCCAAGGCAGCTGCCCCAGCCCCAGCCAGCATTACTGGGCCTACGCCAGGAATCGCAACCATGCCCAAACCAACTAATAGACCAGTCAGACCGCCGACCGTGCCGCCAGCAGCAGCACCAGTTTTGGCTCCTTCACTCGATTTATTATCTTTATTCAGATCGGATAGACGATCGCTGCCTTGGGCACCACCGAGATTAGACATATGATTAGCATCATGTCCAACTATGGAAACCTGATCCATCGTGAAGCCGCTATCTCTTAATTCCAGTAAAGCTTTTTGGGCTTTAGCGTGATCGGAGAAAGTACCGATCGCTCGTTTGTGCCGCTGTCCTACCATCATAATTTTGACTCCTGTTTAGTTCAATTAATTGACTGTCTGAGAGAACTCTAAAGGAATAAGTTAATTTAAAAATCATCCCAAATACATACATCTAGTGAGCGATCGAGTTAGCTGGAACTTCCGCCTTCTCAAGATTTTTAACCGCAGGTCCATGAATGATCTGACCTTCGCAGTCATAACGCGCTCCATGACATGGACAATCCCAACTCTTCTCGGCGCTATTCCAATTGACAATGCAGCCTAAATGAGTGCACACAGCCGAAACAGCATGGATTTTCTTTTCGTCATCGCGATAAACAGCTAGCTGTTTACCTTTTACATTAACTACTTTGCCCTCGCCAGACTTTACATCTGTTAAAGAGCCACCTTGCAGCCCCTTGAGGCGATCGCCGATCCAATGTTTACCCACATCCAGCCCTTGTACGAGAAACTGGGGCGTAACAAAAGATGTAACACGCAGTGCATCATAAGTTGTTGCCCAAGGATTTTCGATACCTAAAATCAAATCCGAAAGCAACATTCCTGACATAGTTCCCTTACTCATACCCCAAAGGCTAAATCCAGTGGCGACATAAATGTGTTGATTAGCAGGTGTCAGTTTGCCAATAAAAGGTAACTTATCAACAGAGACCATATCCTGATTTGACCAACGATAATCAATCTTTTCAAGATTAAAGCGAGAAAGAGCATAGTCTTCTAGCTTGCGATATTTTTCTTCAGTATTGGTGATACTTCCCACTTTATGTCCACAACCTCCCACCAGTAGTAGCAGCCCATCTTGATGAGGAGTGGTGCGAATTGAGTAAGAATCTTTTTCAGCACCAATAAACATTCCAACTGGAGCTTTGGCTGGGTCAATGGTCGCTCCGATCAAATACGATCGCTGCGGGTAAGTTTTGGTAAAGAACAACCCTTCATCTGAAATCGGCAGATTCGTGGAAAGGATTACGTCCTGAGCCGTAACTGTTCCCCGATCCGTAACCACTTTACAAACTTTCCACAAATGCTCTTCTTTTGCAGATTGAACGCGCGTATTCTCAAAAATGTAACTACCATCGCCAGCAATCAGTTCAGCCAGACGCAGTAAATATTTGCGGACATGAAACTGCCCTTGGTGATCTAGCTTAATCGCTCCTGCGATCGGAAAAGGTAGCGAGGTTTGCTCGACAAAAGTGGCATCTAATCCCACTTTTAAAGCGGCGGTAACTTCATCTTTGGTTTCAGTAAGCCCTTGTTCGGATTCGGCAAAAGTATAAACAGACTGGCGGCTAAAGTCACAGTCAATATGTTCTTCTTCCACAAATTTCGCAACGCGCTCGATCGCTGCCATATTTGATGCTGCATAAATCTTGGCTTTTTCTTCGCCAGCATTCTCGATCAGTTCGGCATAAATCAGTTGATGCAAAGCCGTAACTTTGGCAGTTGTATGTCCACTCGAACCGATCGCAATTTGCCTTGCTTCGATCACGGCAACTTTTTTGCCCGCCCGTTTGAGCAACATCGCCGCTGTCAAGCCGACAATTCCTGCACCCACAATCGCCACATCGACAGTTACATCACGATCGAGCGTGGGAAAGTTAGTAGTCGGCGTAGAGTCAATCCAAAAAGAGATAGGTTTTCCAGAAAGGGGAATCATAGAAACTTCTAGGGGATAAGTGTTACAGGGTATATTTTTCGATCCAGATTTAGACTCGCACTAGAAGTAATTACTTCTTCTCTTAAGCTCCGAAAATTTTATCTTTCATCAAATCTCGAATCGCATTGTCTTTAATCATCAATGTCTCTACTAATTCGATCAGTAGTTCTCTCATCTGGTTTTGATTCATCTGCTGAACGGAACTTTGCACTAATCTCATGTGAAATTGTTGCTCTAGATTCAAACTAAAATGATTAGTGTCCATGATAGACTCCTTAATAAATGAGCTAAGAACAGTACTCCAAAATTCAAAAATTTGCTTGGTCTTTCGACCTCCTAAATCATTGGATGTTGATAATGAAAACACGTTGAAGATGACGTTTGAATCGTATAAGATGTTTAACTAGTATAAATAGTTTTCAAATCTTAATTCGATCGGATATAGTGCGTCATCTAGACTTAGGGGAAGACATCTCGATCGATGTAATTGTGAAGTATGTATTTCTAACCGAAGGGTGTGGCAAGATTTATTATTCACACAACAGTTTTACAATAGCTAACATCGCTACAGTATCTATCTTTAGTAAGATATCTGCAATCAAATTTAAACTCAATTTAAGGATAAAGATGATAACAAAGTCATTCTTTGGGAAGAGACCACTGTTGGCAAAACTGGAAACGAGCAGGATTTCTTTAGGAGTGTCGATCGAGATCGGTTGTCGCTTGAGCCAATAAATCGTCACAAGTTGCTCGGCGGGATCGATCGACCATCCCATTTGCGAACCACGATCGAGGCAGTTGAGGCTATCTACTCCTTTTTGGCTTTACTCTGGAACTTCTGAAGCGTCGAATCAGATAACATCCCAGTTTTTCTAGACCAGTTCCGAGTAGATACACTAACAATGCGGTGAAACCGATCAATATACCAACTTGTTCCCAGTGAAGGAAAAAGAGTTCTTCCATCCCCAGCATTATCCCAACAATAAAAGCAGGCAGGGTCATAACTATCGTTCCAAGCCCATAGAAGCATGAGATTACGCAACCACCTCCGCCCCGAATCTGGTAATAACGTTGCTGGTCGGCAATCGTAGCAATAATCGCTAAAATTGCATAACAAATCGATAGGATTGTTCCAGTGTAGGAAAGTAGCCACCGCCATTTAGACTTTTTCCTGTTTTGGTTTGGAGGTAAATTTTCCTGTTCGTTTGGATTCAAAATCCCTCTGTTTGCTCGTGCTATTAGCGATCATTATGATTTTGCAATCTCTCGCATTATCACATTTATTTAGTCAATGGAAAGGCTTGGGGCGATATCCTTTGTCGCTGCTTAGTTAGCATCATTAATGGGTCGCCGATCGTGGTGATTTTCCATGGAATGGGATTGGTCAATCGTGCTGAAGCTAAAAAAGGAGCCGCCATCAGCAGTCGTTTTACAATTAGAGAAGGACGAACGAACGCAGAGAGATAAGGCTCGTGCACACTGCCAACATAGATATAGGCTCCACGATCCAGCCATCTTCCCGCTACAGTATTGATGTCGTCGGGGGTAGTGGCTGACCAGCTATGGATGAAGTGAATTGCCGCAGGAGACCGTAGTTTTGGGATATCCTTGACTAAGGCTTGGCTACCACCGACATCAAAAGAAGCGGGATCGCCTTTGGAATTGACAAAGATCAAATCGAAATCGATCCCATCTTTAACCAAAGCTCGCCATGATTCCAGATTGGCTTGGGGTTGTTCGATTAGCTTGGGACGTAAGCCAACACGGCGCAAGTCAGATTCTGCCGTATTCATACTGTAGGTCTGCCATACGCCCTCTTTGGGATAACTGTCGTAGAGCAGGGTAGTTTGAGCATCGAGGAAAATCGAACACATTGCCTGATAAACGCTTCGTTCTGCGGAACCATAAATCCAACCCACGATCGACCAACGAGTGCCATCAGGATTACGCCCTAAACCATCGGTGACAGCTAATTGTTCATTCGGATTCTGAGCAGATTCATATTTAACCGCTAATTGTCGGGAGATCGTCACGGTTTCGATCGAATCACCTAATTCTTTATAGGTATAGCCAGTAGATGCCACTGCTTGCTGGACACTCAAATTCAGGCTTTGCCACTGGGCGGGAGTGAGCAGATCGTTGGGTTTACCGTAATTGCCCTCTAAAAACACCAAAGGCTGCCCCCAAGAAGCTGCCAGAGCCACAGCCGCAGGCATAGCAGGATCGTTAATCGATGTCAGCACGACCCCAGGTGGCTGCCAACCCAGTTGATGCCATCGTTGCTTTAAGGACTCTCGATCCTCCGCATTCCAAGCATGAGTGACTGCTTTGAGTATGAGTTGACGCTTGGCTTCAGTCGTAATCGATCGAGGCTTAATTGATGACAGGACTGATGGTAGTCGCACGACCTCGGCAGGTTGAAAGCGTTTGACAAAAAGAGGAGTGAAGCGTTTGTCGTCAATCAAAATTGGGTAGCGACCTTGAAGACTCCATTTTTGGAGCGCGGCTAAAAACGTGATCTGATCGGGGACAATCACCACTCGATCGACAGTCGGGATATGAGTCCGCAATCTCGCCATCCGTAAACCAAGCTGCGCTGCCCATAGATCGTTTTTGGTGGGAACGGTCTGCAATCCTAACTCTACTGCTAGAGGTTGCTCTGTCTCTCGCTCTGAAGCCAGCAGCAGAAAAGTTAAGCAGAGACATAAAGCCAAAATTCGCAGTGGACGCTGCCAGCGATAACGCATAAACACGATCTGATTAGGTTCTATATCCTAGCGCATCACAAATATTCGATCGAAACGAATCCAGTTTGGGAATATCTCACGTAAACTCATAAGCACCTCTCGATCCGAACCACGCTCAAACTTATGGCTCTATCCCAACGCAAAATGCTATCGATCCAGATCGCCAGCGCATTTCTATCGATCTCGACACTATCGATCGCCTATTCGATCATTGCCTATCAAAGCATGGTCGATTACGCACTCAAACAACATCCGACATTTGCATTCACGCCTGGAGCAGAATTTTCGTTGACTCGTCCCACGAATGGAAGTGATAACTCTAGTGCTCCTCCTTTTCGATTCGTGGTGATTGGCGATAGTACCAGTCTTGGACAGGGCGCGACTAAGCAGACCGAAAACTATAGTTATCAATTTGCTCAGGCCGCTCTTTTAAATAAATATCGATCGATCGAAATCACTAATCTTGCTGTGAGTGGAGCTAAAACTGAGGATGTCTTGGCGAAACAGATTGAAGCGGCACTTGTGCTTAAACCCGATCTGATCGTGCTATCGATCGGTGCGAATGATGTCACAGGCTTGGTGAGCGACACAGATTTTCGGCGCAACTATACTAATCTCTTGCAGCGATTGACTAATAGCTCTGCTCAGGTGGTTTTGCTCAATATTCCTGCCTTCTCAACTGTGCCCTTACTTTGGCAACCCTATCGTTCGATCGCCGACTGGCGTGGTCGTCAATTCAATCAAATTGTCGTAGAACTTGTGGCTGGAATGGCTAAGAACATGCCAAAAATCAAAATTGTTGATATCTACAATCGCACTGAAGAAGAGTTTCGGCTCTATCCCGATCGTAACTTCGCCCAAGACAAATATCATCCTTCTAGTGCAGGGTACAGCGTTTGGGCAAAAGTAATTGCCGACAGCTTGAGTGAATAGAGATCTTCTTAATTTCGATCTGCAAGTCGATCGATCGAATCACCAGTAACTCGACAAGTTCTCCAGTCGGGTAAAACCTTTGCGCCTAGTTGTTCGTAAAAGTCGATCGCGGGTTGATTCCAATCCAACACTGACCATTCCAATCGTCCACATCCTCGCTCTTTTGCTAACTTCGCCAAATGGATTAACATCGCCTTGCCGATGCCACCTCTGCGATATTCAGGCAGTACAAAGATATCTTCGAGATAGATCCCAGGCTTTGTGAGAAAAGTCGAAAAGTTTTGGAAGAACAAAGCAAATCCCACCGTCTTTTGGTCGCACTCCACTAGAATTGCTTCAGCACAGGGCTTGTCACCAAATAGATGAATTTCTAACAGATCGGCATTTCCAGTCACAGCATCACTCAGTTTTTCATACTCAGCCAAAGCTTGAATCAAGCGAAACAGATCGGGAACATCGGCTTTGGTGGCAGGGCGAAGATTATAGTCAGGCATTTTTACAAGTTTTTAATCTGTTGGACTATTTTAGTGGTTGAGCTTGGTACTTCGATCTGGATTAGTTCGATCTTGCCGCCATAGGCAAGCACAGCAGGAGCTTCAGGTAAAGTTTCGACCTGATAATCACCGCCTTTGACATAGATATCAGGTTCGATCGACTCAATCAAATTTATGGCGGTCGGCTGCGAGAAAATCACCACAGCATCCACAGATTTGAGCGCGGCAAGCACTTCAGCCCGTTGTAATTCTGGAATAATCGGTCGATCGATCCCTTTGAGAGTTTGGACAGATCGATCGCTATTCAAGCCAACTACCAGAGTTTTGCCCAAAGCTTTTGCTGCCGCCAAGTAGCGCACATGACCGACATGCAGCAGATCGAAGCAGCCGTTGCTAAATACCAAAGGTCGCCATTGTTCGGGCGATCGATCGATCAGTGCCACTAATTCAGCCAAGCTATAGACATTTGGAATCTGCATATCCATGACTAAACAGGCTTACGATCGGGCTTGAGATCGAGTAGTTGCAGCAGTCGATCGAACTTAAAGTGTTTTGCCATCATGTCGCTGATGCAGTTCACCTTGATCCCTTCATGCAGACGTACCTGCCCCAGACAACCTTCGATAATCTTAACTGTGGTAAGCGTGTCATGGCTGACTGATAAAACGGGGACATCTAGTTCGGCGGCGCGTTGGAGAATTTCGGGCTTAACCATTGGCGGCCCAGTCAAAATTAGACAATTGGTCGAAGTTTCTAAAGCCGCAAGCTGAATATCAAAGCGGTTGCTGCCAGTAATTACAGCCTTACTATGAGACTTACGGAAGAAAGTTTGAGCCGAATTGACATCCATCGCCCCAATCATCAGCTCCTCAATCATTAAGTCATTTAGACTGATATGTTCGGGACGGTAATGCACGCTCGCGTCTAGCTGCTCGATCACTTCGGCGACACTAACGCTACGAAGAATCCGATTTTCGGGCATCATCGCTAAAACAGGAATCCCTTGAGACTCTAGGTAAGGAGCCAGAATTTCAATCCCCGTATCGATTTGGGCTAACGGAACGTCATTGATCACCACGCCTAGGAGTCGATCGCCTAGTCTTTCTTTTGCCACTAGGACATGATCGACCACCAGCAACGCACCAAACCGCATCACCAAAAGGATTGGCGCATCCAGACAATCTGACATTTCTTGCAAAGACAGCCCAAACACGGCTCCCTCCGCCGTATTCGCAGGAGCCTCGATCAGCACTAGATCGCCACAGTTTTCTTGACGATATTGCCGCAGTAGCGCGGTGTAATCAGTGGTATCTTCGCCGAGCAATCGATTTTTGAGCGTATTCTTGTCCAAATTCAGCAGAGTAGGGCGCAGATGGGTTTCGGGCAACATCAAAACTTGATTGATGAACTCGACATCCGCTTCTAGGCTCTGGGCTGAATCTGGCAGATTTCTTGAGGTAAAAGTCCCCAAAGGCTTACCGTAAGCGATTTCAATACCTCTAGCTAGGAGATGAATTCCTAAACCTAAAACGGTGGCTGACTTACCGCTACCAGCTCTAGTCGAACCAATCAGCAAATATTTAGATTGAAGCACTTTAGCTTGAGGCACTGCGATCACACTCTTTAGAGACTTTACTAATGGTCATTATAGAAGAGATTCAGGAGCTAGAATCCAGAATTCTAAGTCTCCTGAATTAGATCTACTTACCCATGCCGAGTTGTTGGGCTTTTTGGTATACCTTGCCTTCAGTTAGTAAGGAAGGGGCGATCACCACTTCGACTTGTTGCATTTCGCGCAAGTTTTTTGCCCCTAGTGTCCCCATACTGGTTTTCAGCGCGCCCAGTAAGTTATGCGTACCATCATCTAGTCCTGCGGGCCCACGCAAAATCTGTGCGAGCGAACCCGTTGTACCGACGCGAATCCGTGTACCGCGAGGCAAAATCGGACTAGGTGTTGCCATCCCCCAGTGGTAGCCGCGTCCTGGAGCTTCCTTGGCTCTAGCAAACGGCGATCCGATCATCACACCATCGGCACCGCAGGCGATCGACTTACAGATATCTCCACCTGTGATCAGCCCACCGTCAGCGATGATCGGAATGTATTTACCAGTTTGAGCGAAGAAATCATCCCTCGCCGCCGCACAGTCTGCGACAGCCGTTGCTTGGGGAATGCCCACACCCAAAACGCCCCGCGAAGTACAGGCAGCCCCAGGCCCAATGCCGACCAAAATACCTGCTGCGCCTGCTTTGAGTAATTCCAATGTGACATCATAGGTGACGCAATTGCCCAAAATTACGGGGATGGGCATAACCTGACAAAATTCCGCTAGATCGAGCGTCACTTGCCCCTGCGGCGATAGATGTGAGGTTGAAACCACGGTCGATTGCACGAAAAACAGATCGCATCCAGCTTCGGCAGCAAGTACGCCATATTTGACGGCATTGGCGGGCGTACTACTAGCAGCAGCGATCGACCCACTAGCTTTAATTTCGCGAATTCTTTGCTGGATCAGTTCGGGCTTGACTGGCTCGGCGTAAAGTTCTTGCATTAATCCGACAAATTCGGTCGGGCCGACGGCAGCGATTTTGTCCAAAATCACGTTCGGTTCGGCATAGCGCGTCTGGATCCCGTCGAGGTTAATTACCCCTAATGCGCCTAGATTTGATAATTCGATCGCCATCCCCACATCAACCACACTGTCCATAGCACTGGCAATAATCGGAATTTCGCGCTTGATGTTGCCAATTTCCCAGTTAGTGTCAGCCAAACTCGGGTCAAGCGTATTTCGTCCTGGCACTAAAGCGATCTCGTCAATGCCGTAAGCTCTGCGTGCTGATTTGCCGCGCCCAATTTGAATGTCCACAAGTCCTGCTCCCATGCTTTTAGTCAGCTTACCAAAGCTACAGAAACCGTCAAAATGTATCGAAGTTTACAGCAGCTTGGAAATATAAATACGGTTATTTTAGCTAAAGTCTTACCCATAATGGTGAATTAGCTAAAAAATTTGGCGATCGAGCTTTTATGAATGTTTTCGCAAAGCCTCTGCTTCGATCGAGGTTATGTGTTAGCTGCTGGTCAAATTTCGATCGCTACATCTGCCCCAGACCTTCGCCAAGATCCCCGCCTCCGCCAAGCCTATTTTGGATAAAGTTCGATCGTAAAATTGACGCGCTCTCATTTTGAGAGTATAATGCTTAGAAGAAATAAATTCAGTAGGAATCAAAAACATGAAAATTAAACCAAAACTTATATGCACGTCATATCGAAAAAGAAATTGCGTGAATTTAGCGCAAAGTATAGTGACTCGGAACCCGCTCTAAGTGCTTGGAATCAAGTTGCTAGGAAAGCAAAATGGCAACATATCAACGATGTAAAAAGCCTCTATCCCTCTACAGATGCCGTTGGTAATTTCACAGTATTTAATATTCGAGGGAATAAATATCGATTAATTGTAAGTATCGATTACGAAGCTCAAGTGATTTACATTAAATACATCCTAACCCACGCTGAGTATGGCTCAGGGACTTGGAAAAATGACCCTTACTTTAAATAAAGAAGCTTATGGAAGTCTGCTAGCAGATATTCAACCACAACTCATTACGACTGAAGCAGAAAATGAGCGAGCGTTGGATATTGTAGAGACTCTAATGACGGTTAAAAATCGCACCTTGGAGCAAAATCAAGTGCTGCAACTTTTGGTTGCCCTGATCGAAAAATTTGAACATGAACATTACCAATTGGGAATTTCAACGCCTCACTCGATTTTGCATCATCTAATGGAAGCAAGAGAACTACGACAAGCTGACCTTGTAGGTGTAATTGGTTCGCGAGGCGTAGTTTCTGAAGTTGTGAATGGCAAAAGGCAAATTAGCAAAAGCCAAGCCAAGGCTCTTGGTGATTTCTTTGATATCGATCCGAGTTTGTTTATTGATTTCTCAGTGCATTAACTTTGGATAAAAATGGAATCGCGTCAAGGACTGCAAGGTAAGTTTTGAGCGTTCTGGTGTGCCAGTATTGGAAAGTGTGGATGGGGGCATCATCGCGTACAAAGCAAGAGTCTGGCAAACAGGTTTATACTTCGGAAATTGCGGCTTTGTCGATTACTTTTCAAGTTGTTTAGTTTTTGGGTTACGATCTGCAAAAGCAACATTCTCAAAAAATAGATGCCTATATTAGAGAAACTGATAAATCCGACATCATACTCGCCTCAAGCAGAAGATACGAGTATAGCGATGGATGTATTTGAGTTTCAGCAATTACGCCAACGGTCTAATCTCGATCGCTTGCGGATGTCATCTGTATTGACTCAAAGAGCAAGACAAATTTCTTTGCGAGGATTGAAGTTAAGATTTAGCTCTTTATCTAGAGATGAATTCACTCAAAAGGTCGTTCGAGCTTGGCTGCAAGAGGATTGTCCTGAAAATTTTATACCATCAAGTTCTGAAAGTATGTGGATACAAGATCCGTTAGAAGTTGCTGTGCAGTTACACAATTTGTTGATGTCGCTGCAAATTGATTATTACATTACAGGTGGTGCTTCGGCGGTGATGTATGGGGAACCGCGCACTACTAGAGATATCGATCTGGTTTTGTCGATCGCTTTGTCACAAATTGATGCTTTGGCGATCGAGTTAGAGAAATCGGGGTTTTATATTGCAGGCTTGGATGAGGTGAGATCGGGACAGTCAAAGATTTTGCAGGTAATTCAGATGGAGTCGATCGCTCGTGCGGATTTGATGATTGCAGGGGATAGACCGTTCGATCTGATTCAGTTTGAGAGAAAGCAGTCGATCGATGTAGGCGAAGGGCAGGTATTGTATTATGCCTCGCCTGAGGATGTAATTTTAAATAAGCTGAAGTGGAGAGTGCAAAGTGGCTCTGAAAAGCAATGGCGGGATGTGTTGGGCATATTAAAGATTCAGAGAGATTTGTTGGATGTTGGATATTTGCAGGAATGGGCTAGCGATCTGGGAGTTCTTGAGGATCTGAATATGGCAATGGAGCAGGTGAAAATCTGAAATCAATGCTCGATCCGCTAGTCATTTCAAGATCGCAAAGCTAACAGCACCCCTTTATCGATAGACTCTAGAAATTCGACCAGTAACTATGCGATTAATCATCTCTATCCCAAATTTTTAGCTGCCAGTAGACCAAAGCCAGCACCACGACGAGCAAAACCATCGCCGCCGCAGCAGCATAGCCAAAATCGAACATCCCAAATGCTTGTTCGTAGACGTAGTAAACCAGAATATTCGTGGCATTGAGCGGCCCCCCGCCCGTAACGACAAACACTTGCTCAAATCCACGAAACGTAAAAATTACAGTTGAGATGATCACAAATACAGTCGTCGGGCGCAATCCTGGCAAGGTGATATATCTGAACTTCTGCCAAGCTCCAGCACCATCCAATTCGGCTGCTTCGTAGCGATTTTGGGGGATTGCCTGCAACCCTGCTAGGAATACCACCATATTGAAACCCAACTGTTTCCAAATACTGAGCAAAATCAACACAGGCATCGCCAGCATTGTGTCATTAAACCAAGCAGGAGAGGGATTGAGATTTAACAACCCATTAACCGCGCCATCAGGTTGAAACAGCCATCGCCAACCCAACCCCGCCGCCACGATCGACACCACAGAAGGCAAGAAATAGATCGATCTCAAGATTCCTCGACCAACAAACGTTCGATCGAGCAGTACTGCCAGCCCCAAAGGTAAAACTACGCTGGGGATCACAGTTCCGAGCGTGAAGTAAAAAGTATTGCCAAGAATCTGCCAAAAATCAGGATTCTGGAACAGGCGGAAATAATTATTCAACCCCACCCATCGCACTCCTGCTAGGGTCAGATGTCCTGCGGTAAGGCTGAGATATGCCAGATACAGCAGGGGATACAGCACAAATACGCCCAGCAGTAAAAGCGCGGGAGCGAGAAATATCCAAGCGGCGATCGAAGGATTGTCTAACCAATTACCAAGCTGTGGCGATGATTTACCCTGCATTATGGTTTGAGTCCGATCGATTTACTTTGCTGTCCAAGCATAATTACACAAGTTCGCCGTAAACGCAGCTACACGAAAACCCTGTTTTTGGATTTCGGCAGCATTTAAACTAGGGCGAATTCGTGATGAGCAAGTGCGAATAAATTGAACTTTGGATACTTTAGCCGCTTTGAGTTGTCTGAGTTCGCTTTTGGTTGCGGCACTGATCCGTCTATTCCAAAAGGCTGGCAAAACTGAAAGTTGACGCTGTTTTTGCACCTGAGCCGTAATCGCGGCAAAGTTAGCTTTGTAGGTAGTCAGCTTTTGGTCGCGCTCTTTCGCTGCTAACGAACCTTTGGGGATTTTCTCCAGCAATTTAACCGATTCTTGCCACTTGGTTTGAGCCGATTGGTAATCCTCTAGCTTCAGCGATGGCTTTTGCACCAGTTGGGATGCTTGTTTCGCTAAACTTTTGGCACTTTCTAGATCGGCTGCCGCAAGTTCTTCACTCCCAAGCCGCTTATTGATCGCTTCAAATTTAGGGCGCACTTGGGCAAGCTCAGCTTGGGCTTCAGGATAAAATGAGCCAGGAAAGTCGGGAATTGCTTCTAGTTGAGCAATCGCATTCTGGAGTTCGCGCTGGGAATCTCGGAGGGCTTCAATTTTGCCAAGTTGTTCGGGATTAAAAGTTTTGGCAGCGATCGACTTGGCTTCGGCAAGATTTTGCTCTTGGACAGAGCGATTCCAGAAAAACCAGCCACCAACCCCAAGGATGGCGAGAATTCCCACAATTGCGGCAATTGGTAGCCAGAAATTAGTTTGACGCGATCGAATAGTCTGATATGCCCGACCTTGAGGCGGCAGTGGCGGTGGCAAAAATGGTCTCCCATCTCCAGAGCCACCCGACTCAATTTCACTATAATCTGGATAATCTGACTCACTATAGTCTTGGAGATCCAAAGGTTCCAAGTCATCAACTAAAATTGCCGACTCCTCGATCGCATTGTTCAAGCTGGAATCGGGTTCTGTATCTTCGCTACTAATTTTGCCAATCACAGGACTGCCAAGACCGAACTGTTCACTAGGCTTAATCGTGCCGCTTTTCTGCCATTCGGGTTGCTTGTTCCCCACAACTCTGCCGTAGACCACAAAACTGTCTACGCCCTTTAGGTTTAAATTATCGATCGATCGCTGAATTACTTCAAATAAAACCGAATAGTCAAGATCGTTTGTGTCATTTCTGGTGATCAAGATGTGTAACAGATCCTCTCTCTGTTTCACTTGCGCCTTGACTTTATGAAAATTCAAGTCTGATTGCAGAGCTTTAGTGATCTCAGCTTCATCCATCTTGATGCCCTCAAAGTTTGCGTAGTTCTGACAGAATATTAAACGAAAGTTGGAAAAATGGGTGAAGTAGTTACGCTTTATTATCTAATTAGATCTCGAACATACCCGCTAATTCTAGTTTTAGTAACACTTAGAGCACCAAAATTGTGACAAGATCGATCTAGACTTAACCATTAAAGTTTTTTATTGTAAACATTTGTGAAAAGTGCGATCGCTTTTTTGCTTCAGATCTTTCCCACCTTACGCCGTTGGTGGTCGGAGTTTACTCTGCAAACCAAGCTGATGGCACTTGTAACTTTGATGGTGTCAATGCTGATGAGTGGCGTGACATTTTGGGCATTGAATGACATCCAGACCGATGCGCGTCAAAGTGATACAAGATTTGGTCGAGATTTAGGTCTGTTATTGGCAGCAAATGTATCGCATTTAGTCGCAGCAAATAACCTCGATGAAGTTGCGAGGCTATCAAAAAATTTTTATGACAGCAGTTCCAGTATTCGTTACATTCTCTATGCCGATCCTGATGGAGAAATTTACTATGGACTCCCTTTTTCCGCCAGTGAAGTCCAAAGTTCTCTGACCCTAAGGCGAAAAATCCAGCTCCCCGAAAACTCTGCGACTCGACCTGAGCGTCCGATGGTACGTCAACACATCACACCAGCAGGGGAAGTCACAGATGTGTTTGTCAACCTCAGCTTTGAAGGTAAACAGTTAGGCATTTTGGCGATTGGGATCAACCCTAATCCTACAGTTGTTGCTTCTTCGAGCCTCACACTAGATGTTACTACTGCGGTGTTTGTTTCAATTTGGGCGATGGTAATTTTAGGCGCGGCATCTAACGCTGTGACGATTACAAAACCAATTAAAGAACTTGCCGCAGGGGTTCAGAGTATCGCCAGTGGGAACTTTAAACAGCGCGTCGATCTACCATTTGGCGGTGAGTTAGGCGGATTGATTCGCAGCTTTAATGACATGGCAAAACGTCTGGAAAGCTATGAAGAGCAGAATATCGAAGAACTAACTGCGGAAAAATCGAAGCTGGAAACTTTAGTGTCCACGATTGCGGATGGCGCAATTCTCTTAGATTCAGATATGAAGGTAGTCCTTGCAAATCCTGCCGCGATCAGAATTTTAGGCTGGAATCAAGTAAGTGATGCACACAGCTTGATCGGGGCAAATATCCTGCATATCTTGCCTGCGTCTGTAAGTGGTGAAATTACGCGCCCGTTGTTCCAGATCGCTGCAGGAGAGCGAGAGGGGGATGAGTTTCGGATTATGTCATCAGGTGATTTAGACGATCCGCACAGTTTCAGTCGATCGCTACGAGTTTTAATTACTACAGTTCTAAGCACTAGCAATACGCTGAAGGGGATTGCGATGACGGTGCAGGATATCACGCGAGAAGTCGAACTAAATGCGGCTCAGGGTCGTTTTATCAGCAATGTTAGCCACGAACTCCGCACGCCATTGTTTAACATCAAGTCGTTTATCGAGACGCTGTATGAATATGGCGATGAATTGTCTGACGATCAAAAACACGAATTTCTCGATACTGCCAACCGTGAAACCGATCGACTGACACGGTTAGTTAATGACGTGCTGGATTTATCGCGTTTAGAGTCGGGTCGCCAATTTCAACTTGATGCGATCGATCTCGATCAACCGATCGAACAAACTTTACGCACCTATAAGCTCAATGCGCGTGACAAAGGAATTGAGTTGCATAAAGACCTGTCAGTAGATCTGTCAAAAGTTTGGGGTAATTACGATCTGCTGCTCCAAGTTTTAGCAAATTTGGTCGGCAATGCTCTGAAGTTCACTAATTCTGGCGGCAAGGTGATTATTCGGGCTTACGATTGGCAGGAGCAAAACACGACTGCGCCTAAACGTACTGTGAATCGGGTACGGATCGAGGTAGAAGATTCGGGGATCGGCATTGCCCCAGAAGATCAGCAACGCATATTCGATCGATTCTTTCGGGTGGAAAATCGGGTACACACACTCGAAGGAACTGGCTTGGGTCTATCGATCGTGCGAAACATCGTTGAGAAACATCACAGTGCCATGCATATCAAGAGCGAAGTTGGCAAAGGTACAACGTTTTGGTTTGACCTCAGTACTTTTCAAGAGAAGTGTGACCTTGATTGGATTGAATATTCCGTCACAGAATCAGACCATGAAATAGTAGCCCAAAAAGAACTAGAGCCGTCGATCGAGCCAACAGTCAAATCAGCGATCGGTTAAGTAAACCTAGATAAACCCAGTCTAGTTTGAGACCCGTATTTTTTTCTGAGAAAAACCTCCAGTTTTCAACTTGGACGAGGTTTCGATCGATGGCTAACAGAAAACTAATCGATCGGTAAACCCCTAAATTCAGAACGATTTTGTCGCTATGATGGTCGCATAAAAGCAAAAAACCGATCGATCCGCAAAAGGAGGAAAGTAATGATTCAAAGTGTAGAAAAAGCTAGCTATCTTTACGATTCAAATTCTCTGGATGCAGAGGTTCTTCGCATTATTTCAGCTATGCCAGAAACCCTAAAAGCTGAGGTTTTGCTCTATGCAGAATATTTATTAGAAAAGAAATTAAATAAATGTATTAATTCCGAGTCACCCCAAAATACCGAAAAAGATGCCCCAAAGAAGTATCGCGTAGCTGGCACAATGAAAGGTACGATCGTGATGGCAGATGACTTTGACGAGCCGATTGAAGAGATGAAAGAGTACATGTAATTTATGCTATTAGATACTCATGCTTTACTATGGTTTCTAAATAACGATGCGCGATTGCCGAAAACCACAAGTCAAAAGATAGAAGAAGCCGAATTTGTATTTGTGAGTATCGTATCAATTTGGGAAATCGCAATCAAAGCTAATATAGGTAAGTTGACTCTTTTAACGCCATTTGAAACAATTCAAGCAAACACGATCGCATTAAATATTCGGGAAATTCCTATCTCTTTTGAAGACACAGTTACATATCATAAACTTCCTTTAATTCAAAATCACAGAGATCCATTCGATCGAATGCTGGTTTCTCAAGCAATGACGCGATCGCTTGTCATAGTCAGCGTGGATTCCAAGCTAGATGTATACCCAATCCAAAGAGTTTGGGAATAATGCTGAAATAGATCGCTAAATCCCTAAATTCAGAACGCCCAGAATTAGGGTCAGGGGGCAGAAATCTTTAACCAAGCTCGATCGATGGCTTTCAGAAAACTAATCGATCGATCGAATCCCAAACTGCTCGATCGGTACTGATGGAGAGAGCATAACAATTTTTTACAGTTTGACTGGTTCGGGTGACTAGCCTAAATGTATGATTACTACTCAAGGGGAGTGCATTTAACAAGTTGCTGGAATAGGCAGAAAGTGCGCCGCGAACTTAAACTTATCTCGCCAAAAATCCATCACTTAAAACCACTACTAAATATGCCAACCACCAAGAGTATTGCCTTCATCGCCGCTAACGCCTCCGATCACCAACTCCTCACCCAAGGCATAAACAACTAACCTCGATCGCAGCCGAGAAACAACTCCAATCTTTTTAAACTATTTTCTCAACCAGGATAGAAAAACTACATGGCAACCACTGACTCAACTGGAAATAATCAACCAATCTCAAATCTCCAGCCCTTCGGAACCCTCAACTACATTATTGCTTTACAAGGCATATTCCCATCACGAAACCTCAGTGCTGAACCGATTCTGGGTTCAGTTGAGCAATTCGCGGGGACTTTTGCGCCTCGCGGTTACGCTCTTGCTGATGGCAGTTTGTTGTCAATTGCTCAAAATACAGCTTTATTCAGCATATTGGGAACGACCTATGGCGGCAATGGCACGACAAATTTTGCCCTACCCGACCTACGGGGGCGCATACCTGTTGGTGCAGGCACGGTACCGGGGCTTACACCGATCGCCTTAGGGCAGCAGATTGGCTCACAATCAGTCACCCTGACTCAATCCAATCTGCCAGCTCATACCCATACTACAACGATACCGGGAACGCCAACGACAGACTCTACAGGTAGCGGTCAAGCCTTTAGCAACTGGCAGCCATCTCTTGGCTTAACCCCAGTTATTGCCTTGCAGGGCATCTTCCCATCGCGGAATCTTAGTGGCAATGGGGATGCCATTGGAACTGTCGGTTGGTTTGCGGGGAACTTTGCGCCCCGTGGTTACGCGATCGCTGATGGTAGTGTGTTGCAAATTGCTCAGAATACAGCTTTATTCAGCATATTGGGAACGACCTATGGCGGCAATGGACAACAAAATTTTGCCCTACCCGACCTACGGGGACGTACGCCTGTTCATGCTGGCGGTTCTACTGGACCGGGGCTTTCGACAGTCTTTTTAGGAGAGAAGGGCGGTGTCGAGACGGTAACTTTAACGAATGCCAATCTTCCTTCCCATTTTCATACCATTCCCAGTCAGGCAAATTCGGGTAACACGGGTGGCGGCGTAGCGTTTGATAATCGACAACCTTTTCTGGGACTCAACTACGAAATTGCATTGCAAGGCATCTTGCCATCGCGAAACTTAGATGCTGGGTCAGATCCTAGTAATCCAAGTTTCGGTAATCCTACGGTGAGCGGCTTGGTCACTGGACAAGGCGTTTTGAGTGACGATCTTGCTTTACAGCAGATCAATATTCTTGCCCGCGAGGCAGTTAGTCTGTGGGCGGCAACGGGAATTAGTGCGGAGCAGATCGCCAAGCTAGAGGCAATCACCTACAAAATCGCCAATCTCGATTCTGGCTCCCTCGCCTTCGCAGGTGAAAATGATGTGACAATCGATACTGATGCCTCGAATAGGGGCTGGTTTGTCGATGGAACTCCTGCGGATAGCATAGAATTCGGCACGACCGATCCCATTACAGGTGAACTTTATGCCACCGATTCCAATGCATTGGGACGTTACGACCTGCTGACGGCGATTCTGCACGAGCAGGGGCATTTCCTCGGTCTTAACCACACGACTCAACCTAACAGCATCATGTCCGGAGCTTTAGGTACTGGAGGTCGTCGTTTCCCAACCGTAACAGACCTAGTCGTATCCTCTACCAGTGAAATAACCAGTTCCTATTTGGGTACTGGTGACGAGATCCTCGCTGGCGTGGATATGTTTGCTGGCAACTTTGAAGTACGTGGTGCTGCCTTCACAGATGGTCAATTGTTGTCAATTGCTCAGAATACAGCTTTATTCGGCCTATTGGGAACGACCTATGGCGGCAATGGCACAACAACTTTTGCATTACCAGATTTTCGCGGACGGGTTGTTGCTGGTGTTGGGAGTGATCCAATTACCCCGTTGACTCAGGGACAAATCGGTGGAACAGAAAACACTACGCTGTCTATCAACCAGATGCCCGCCCACACGCACACATTTAACGACTTCCCTGCTGCTGCCACTGTAACTTTAGCTGTAGCTCCTGCAAGTGTCCTCGAAGACGGCGCAAGCAACCTGATTTACACCTTCACTCGCACTGAGTCAACTGCTAACCCTTTAACGGTAAATTATGCCATAACAGGAACTGCAACCAATGGCATAGATTACGCCAATATTGGAACAAGTGTCACTTTTGCTGCTGGCGCTAACACAGCTACAGTAACAGTAGATCCAACTGTTGATCCTACGGTTGAACCTGATGAAACTGTAGCTTTAACTTTAGCGTCGGGTACAGGTTATATAATTGGCACACCTACAACTGTTACGGGAACAATTGTTAACGATGACACTTCCAACATCAGCCTCAGCCTCACAGGCAGTCCCTTAGCCGAAAATGGCGGCGTTGCTACGGTCACCGCCACGACCTCCAATCTCAACCCTCTTCCCATCACCGTTAACCTCGGATTCACAGGTACAGCCACCAACGGCACAGACTATAATCCCTCAGCTTCAACCATCACCATTCCTGCTAATACTCTCACTGGTTCGATGACGTTGACATCACTTAATGACCTCATTGCCGAGCTAAATGAATCGATCGTCGTCGATATTACTAGCGTAACCAACGGCACTGAGAACGGCACACAACAAGTCACAGCCACGATTACCGATGACGATGTCGCAGGAATTACAATTACTCCTACCAGTGGACTAGTCACCACCGAAGCAGGCGGCACAGCAAGTTTCAGCATTGTCCTAGCATCACAACCCACTGCGAATGTCACCATTCCCCTCAGTAGTTCCGACACCACCGAAGGCACAGTTTCCCCAACTTCTCTAACCTTCACATCCGCCAACTGGAATACACCTCAAACCGTCAACGTCACAGGCGTAGATGACGCGATCGTCGATGGCAATATCGCTTATCAGATTGTCACAGGAGCCGCCACCAGCACCGACACAAACTACAGTGGTTTCAATGCCAGTGATGTCTCAGTCACCAACAACGACAATGACAGCGCAGGCATCAGCCTCAGCTTAACAGGTAGTCCCCTAGCCGAAAATGGCGGCGTTGCCACCGTCACCGCCACGACCTCCAATCTCATTAATCAGCCGATCACGGTCAATCTCGGATTCACAGGTACAGCCACCAACGGCACAGACTATAATCCCTCAGCTTCAACCATCACCATTCCTGCTAATAC
>ENA-ORBV01003065-ORBV01003065.1-microbial-mat-metagenome-genome-assembly--contig:-NODE-3065-length-34132-cov-24.893848_pt1 | contig 34132 bp, 27 predicted proteins | sample MGYA00237777_ERZ505514 | MGnify/ENA primary metagenome ERZ505514 (study PRJEB26160, sample SAMN06269048) | microbial mat metagenome | isolation source: Oligotrophic lake microbial mat | place... | reverse complement strand
ATCGAGTTCGAATTGCGACACACAGCGGCCAGGGAGGCCGCATAATCCACCTGTCCACGGAAGTGAGGCAAGCTCAGTGTCGTCTTGATATTGCCGACGGAGTTTGTCGTAGCCGATTTCATGCGGCAAGCACCACATTCATTCTCATGAGCGAGTCCATCACAACGCGGCCGAACCATGCGCAGCAGCGCGCCCGCCCATCGCATCACTGTTGCAATCGGGGCGTCTGGTGGCCGACGTCGCTGAGCCTGGGTCGTTAGGCCGAATGCGCGAGAGTCCCCTCTCAATCACAGACATGCCGCGCCTCGTCAAAATTGTGCTCGTGTGGCTGCTGCTGGCGTTCCTGGCTTCGTTGCCTGCGGTGGTACTGCTGATCCAGGAGTTCTCGATCCCCGAGGCAGTCGCGTCAGGCGTGCTGTTCTTCATTCCGCTCGGCGCACTCCGCTGGCTCCGGTTCCTTCCGCGCCTTCACGAACGGGCGGGTCTTCCAATCGCTTCGGCGGTCGCGCTCTCCGGCATGGAGATCGCAGCGAGGGCCGCGATGCGCTCGCGCGTCGCGGTGATCTTCGCGCTGCCGCTTGTCCCGCTTGCCATCTGGGTCAACGCGTGCAACTTCTTTGCGCGGCCCGTTGGCCAGTCGCCCGAACGACCCGGCACCGTGCATTACAGGGCTGAGCGCGGGTGGGGGCGCGATGTCTGGATCGGCTTTGGCGTCGCGCTTGCCATCGACGTCGGTATCGTGGCCGCTGTACTCCCTGAGGCCCTTCGCCAAAGGCGCAGGCTGTCCGACTTCGCTGCTCAGGAACGCGCCCTGCCAATCGAGGCTGCCGAAGCATCGGCCTAACAGTTCGCTCGTCCTGACGGCCGCGGCGGGCGGGCGAAGTCTCGGTCGATGTCGTCGTTCGCTGCGGCCGCCGTCTTGACCGCAGCACAGCTCAACGGTCGTCATGAGGATCATGATGATCATGGATGATCATGGATGATCATGGACAGGCACGTACAAAAGAGGCACGAAGTGCGGTGGACTCGCGATGCTCGCAACCGGGTTGACGTGATCGCCGTGCGCCTGTCGCCCGGGCCGTCGACTCCGGGGGAGCTCAGCCGCGATGACGAAATTAACGCCGCCGATCTCGGCATCCTCCTGGGTGCGGTGGCAACGGCCCGGGAGCGCCGATCTCGATGGAAGCGGCGTCGTGGACGGACCGGACTTTTCGAATGTGCGTGCCCATTTTGATCGCCCCGCCAGTCAAGCTCGGCTCCGCCTTGCTTCAGCGAACACGTGACTTCTCATGACCAGAGTGCCATCAACACCAACCTCGCCCGAATCCACCTCCGACGCGCACCTCGATCATCTCCAACATCCTGATCACGACAACGCCCCTGCACTGCTGGTCCGCTTCCTGCGCGGGCACGACGCCGCGTGCCCTGTCTGTGGCTACAACTTGTGAGCGCTCACTCAGCCGATCTGTCCCGAGTGCCGACACGAGTTGGTACTCACCGTCGGTGTGGCCCGGCCTGGCTTGGGCTGGCTGCTGGCGGCGGTGGCACCGGGCTTCTTCTCTGGCATGGCGGCAAGCTTCGTTCTGTTGATGATCATGGGACGGCTCGTGTTCGGCGACGGTTTGATGTCACCGACCCTGAATGCGCTCGACCTCTTCGGCTGGTGCAGCGGCGTCCTCGCGATCATCATCGCAAAGAAGCGCCACCGTTTCATCGCGCAGCCACGTGCGCGGCAGCGAAAGTGGACGGTCATCATCTGGGCCGTCCACATCGTCGCGCTCGCGCTGTTCATCGTGGTCGGCCCGAGGTATCTCTGATCAGAGCGACCCGAGAGGACACGACATGAATGGCGCCACGGATAACAAAGGCGCTGGTCTCAAGGAGAAGCTGCTCCACGAGATGAAGGAAATGTTGGCGATCTTTCTGTACTTGGCGCTCTTCTTCTGTGCCTTCGCGCTGTATCGACAGCTCATAATGCGAGAGCTGGGCATCAATTTCGTTCAATACGCGTTTGCGTTGATCAAGGCACTCGTGTGGGCCACGCGTTCGTTCTGCTCGACGCCTGATGCGTTGCACCACACACGTTCGAACGTTCCGGTGGCGAGACACCTTCAGCAGCAACGCCGTGCCTCGAGCTCCGCGAACTGCAGTGTCCCACTTGTCCACGCCCCACTTGTCCACACCTTGCATGCATTCTTCGACGCACGCGACGCCACTCACCAGCTCCACCGTTCACTTTGCTGTGCCGCCGCCGTCAGGCTCGCGATCGGCGCTGCGCGCTGCTACTCTCCCGAATGACGTCATCGCGGGCGCCCTGAGCGCCCGCGATGGATCACGTCCACACATCCGAACGAGAGGAGAACCACATGTGCACGCTTGCCCGCAACACGCGCAACACCACCGGCGCGGTTGCTTGTTTCACCGTTGCCTGCGTCTTGACCGGCCTGATCGCAGCATCACCCGCAGCGGCCGGCGGCTGCCCGCGACCGTTGTTCGCGCCCGACCAGCTCTACGGTGCAGGCGACTTCCCGCGCTCCATCGCGATCGGCAAGCTCAATGCTGACGCGTTCGCTGACTTGGTCGTAGCAAACGAAAACAGCAACAACATCTCGATCCTGATCAACAACGGCAACGGCACGTTCGCGGCGGATGTGCTCTTGCCCGCGGGCAGCAATCCGCAGATGGTCGCGCTTGGCGATCTCGACGATGACGGCGACCTCGATCTTGTCTCGGCCAACACAGGCAGCGGCAACGTCTCGGTGCGCCTCAACAACGGCAACGGCACGTTCGCCGCGCAGGTGACCTACGCCGCGGGCATCACGCCGTTCTCCGTGGCCATCGCTGATGTCAACGGCAATGGAAGCCTCGACATCGCCGTCGCCAACGCCTTTGGCGGTCTCGGCGTCTCGATCCTCCTCAACAACGGCAACGGCACGTTCGCCGCGCCCGCGATGTATGCCGCGGGAAGCACGCCTTCGTCGATCGCCATTGCCGACTTCAACGGCGACGACGATCCGGACCTCGCGGTGGCGAACGGCGGCTTTGGCGGCGGCACGGTTTCGATCCTCATCAACAACGGCAACGGCACTTTTGCGGCGGGTGTGCCGTACGGCGCGGGCCAAGGTCCGGAAGGCGTGGCGGTCGGCGACTTCGACAGTGACGGCGACATCGATCTCGCCGTTGCGAATCAGTTCGGTGACTCGCTCTCCATCTTGCTCAACGCCGGCAACGGCACGTTCGGTACGCATGTCACGCATCCGACAGCGGACCCGGTGTGGGTCGCGAGCGGCGACATTGATGGCGACGGCGATGTCGACCTTGCCGTGGCAAACGATGCGGGAACCGACACGGTGTCCGTCTTCCTCAACAATGGCAACGGCACGTTCGCACCGGGCACGTCGTTCGGCACGGGCGACGGCGCCGAATCGGTGGCCATCGGCGATCTCGACAACGACGGCGATGCCGACCTCGCGGTGGCAAACCTGAGCAGTGACAATGTCTCGGTTCTGCTCAACACGTGCGGGCCGACGGGTTCTCCCGCGGACTTGAACGGTGACGGAGTCGTGAACGCCGCCGACCTCGCGATGCTGCTTGCCGGTTGGGGCGGACCGGGCGCGGACTTGAACAACGACGGCACGACGAACGCCGCCGATCTTGCGATCCTGCTGGCGGCGTGGACAGCGTAATGCGACGCGCGCTCACGTCGGCTTCGCTTCGGCCCAACGCCCAGTTGTGTGACACACGCACGTCCTCACGGACCTTCGCCCGCTGCCCGCCCTTCCTCCATCAACCGCTCGCACACCTCCGCCATCCGCTTCGCACCGATCGCGTGCGTCGCGGTGCGATCGAATCGCGCGATGTTCATCCCGACCACGCATCCATCAAGATCGATGATCGGTCCGCCCATCTCACTCGGTTCCGTCACTGTGTCATGCGGCAGAAGCGCGCCGAATCCGCTGGAGCGCGCCGAGATCGGCGTCGCGGTGTTGCCGCGGCTGGTTCCGCGCGCGGACGCCTCGCGCCGGCCCAATGTCACGTCGACATCGCTTGTCAGCGCGCCGACCACGCGGCGCATGGTCACCGACGCGCCAACCGGGTACCGCCGCAGCGTTCGCCTCAGCTCGTCCGGAGAACCGATCTCGGTGTCGTTGATCGTGAGCAGCACCTGGCCCGGCTCCAGGCCTGCTCGTGCCGCTGCCGTCTCCGGGATGACGCGCACGATCGTGACCGCCCGGTCAACGCCCGCGCCCCGCAATTCACGCGTGCTCGACGGGCGCGTCTGAACGCCGAGGTACGGGCCGTCGATCGCGTCGAGAGCGCTCTCGCGCTCTTCGATCGCGGCGAAGCCATATCTCGCTCGACGGCCGACACCGCGCGGCGTGACGACAACTGTTCCGGCTGCGACGGAGACGTCGGTCGCCCATGAGACCGGCTGAAGCGGCTCCCCGGCCTTTTCTACTGAAACGGGCTCCATGCGCAGGAGCGCCACGTCGAGCACCGAGTCGCGCGCGAGTTCGTGCGCGACGACTCGCGAGCCATCGTCACGCTCGATCTCGATCGTCTCGTCCGTCACCAGCTGCGACGCCTTCGTCACGAGCAATCCGCTCGCGTCGATGATCGTGCCGTACGCCACGCTCCGTCCGTCGCAGTGGATGCGCACCACCGTCGCGCTTGCCGAGTCGGCGAGTTCCTGCAGCGCACGCATCGTCGCAAGCGCGGCCTTGCCGCTCGCATCGCTCTTGGGAACCGGAGCGTTCGATCGCGCGGGACGCGACTCGACGGCATCCTCCGGCTGGTCCTCGGGCCTGACCTGCGCCTTCAAGGTCTCGAGTCGCTCGCTGAGCACGTCGATGCGCGTCGCGACGTTCTGCCAGCTCAGTCGTCCGCAGCGCGCGTTCAATCCGACAACTTCGCCGCGAAGATTGAAGCTCGGTCCTCCGGAATCACCGGCATCGATCGGCGCATCGAAGTAGATCTCGGTCGGGCCCACGAGGAGGACGCGACCGGCGCGGAGGAGCGACGGTCGCACCGTGTCGCCAAGCCCGTGCGTGTATCCGAGCGCGACGAGCCAATCACCCGGGGCTAGCCCCTCCGTCGAACCCATCGGAACGGCCGGCAGGTCGTGCCCGTCAGTCTCGAGCTGCACCAGCCCGCAGTCGATGCCGTCACGAAACACCTGGCCGAGCGTGCGCCCGCGAAGCTCCGTGCCGTCGGCGAGCACCGCGGTGAGCTCGCGACCCGGCCGCCGTCCGACGTGCCCGCACGTCGCGAGGAGTCCGTCCTTCGAAATGATGACCGCCGTTCCCGACGCGCCGCCTCGCGCCCCGGCCCAACGGAGGGCGACGACCGACGGTCGCACGCGCGCCGCGACGTCCGTGATCGCCCGTTCGAGTGCGCGAAGCTCTTCGATCGACTCCACGTCGTCGAACGGGTCTTGGCCGAGATGCGCGGAAGTCGGCGCGACCTCCGAGGCTAGTGCGCGTGCGGCTCCGAGAACGATCGCCAGAGCAGCAGCGACCGCAATCGCGCTTCGTGAAGCGAGGGTCAGGCGCGCATGCGTCAAAGCCCTGCATGAAAAGACGGGCCGCCGAGAGTCGAACGACATATCGCACAGAGTAGGCGTTCAGGGCCGCGCGCCGCCATAGTCGTTCGATCCGGCGGGGCCCATTGATCAGTACATTCTCAGTACATTCATAGTTGGCGGCGAGGATCCCTCTCAACGAACAGCCGGACAGATCTGAATCCACGACCCCTGTGGGCATGCCCGCAATCATCCATCGCCGGCGGGCGCGGCGGAGTGCACGAGGCCGATGGCAAGAGCGGAAGCGATGATGACGGACGAGCACGAGCAGCCATTGAGGCTGCGCATCAAACGGCCGCAGCAGCGCTGACGTTTCGTTCGCGACGTCTGAGCTGAGGGAAATCGTCGGATGGAAATGTGCCTGTCCAGAATCGAGGTTCTTCGGGCTCGGGCTTAGTGAGCCCTTCGGGCTCGGGCTTAGTGAGCCCTTCGGGCTCGGGCCCGAAGAGAAGTTAGTTTGCTGCGCCTGTGGACCCCACGTGGGCAAGTCCACGCTGGTTGCGCATGGTCAGTCCGTTCTCGGGGCAGGTGTGGGTGCCTGATGTTTCACCGAGGCCCCCCTGTCTGGCGAAGGCAGGGCGCTGGCTTCGTAACGCCGCGTCCGCAACTCTGCGCGCCTCACGGCCGACGAGTATGTAAGTGTCATGATGCTCGGATTGGTGGGGCGATCCCGCCGGAGCAACTCGAAACGAGCGCAGATCTCGTCAGAGAGGCGCATGGCACCGTCGAGATCGCCACGTGCCTCGAGAATGTGCGTCTCCTGCATGCGAGCGCAGAGGAGGTTGACGTGCACGTCCACATGCGAGGGGTCGGCCGCAGCAAGCAGTTCGAACTCCCTGCAGCACGTGGCGAGCACGGAAATCGATGTCGCTACGTCCCCACGCAGTCTCAGCACCTTCGAACGGTCTAGGAGGCACATCGCGTACAGATTGCGATAGGGACGGCTGTCCGGGTCGCTTGCCACCAGTGCCGCAGCATCGACGCAAGCCGCGTCGATGAGGCGAACCGCCTCATCAAGGTTTGGGCGAGCGAGGGCGTAGAGGATCAAGTGCCGCCGGGCCAGACAGCGATCCCACCTAATCTCAACTTGGTCCGGATGCGTCATGCACATCGACTCCGCCGAGTCGAGTTGGCGACGGAAATACTCGATGGCGGGAGGCCCGCGGTCTTCGATTCCCGCCAAGTCGCCGAGTCGTTCGAAGCCGCAGGTGACCTGACGCGCCGAGGCGAGGTCGCTGGGGTCGCGCGCGACCATTAGCCGATGCTCGTCCAAGGCGAGCTCATAGTGTCGTTGCGCTCCGGCGAGGTCGCCGACTTCCTTGTCGATGTCACCGCACAGGATCAGTGCGATCGCGTGTTTAGCAAGGTCGTCCTTGCTCGGACTTTCGGCGACAAGTCCATCGAGGATCGCCAGCGCCTCTTCGCGCAACGAACGCGCCCCATCGAGCTCGCTCGGCGTCGCATCGCGCATGATCTTCGAAAGCTCGATGAGCGCGTCGGCACGAATGCGGCGCGACTCGGCGTCGTTCGGGCGCAGCTCGAGCAGCGTGGCGGACAGCGCCGCCGCGCGCTCGATGATCGCGCGGCGCTCACGCACGACACCGACGCGGTCCGCCAAGCCAATGGCCGAGTGCAGCAACTCCTTGACGGCGGCTTGCAGATGCGCGACCTCGCGCTTGGCTGTTTGCGCCATCGACCAGAAGGAAACCGAGGTTGTCACAAGACCGATGAGCGCGGCCAGCGCAACCGCCGTCTGAACCGGATGCCGCCGCGACCACCGCCACGTCGATTCCCAGCTTCCAGGCGTGCGGGAGCGGACCGGTTCGCCGTCGAGCACGCGATCGAGATCCGACGCAAACTCGGCGGCGGACTGGTAGCGGTCCGAAGGATCGACGCTCAAGGCGGATTCAAGGGCGCGATCAAGGTCGATGGAGACGCCCTGAACCGAGTCACGTAACGGACGCAGCCGCTCCTCGCGCACAAGCCGGGCCGCATCGAGTGGTGCCATGCCGCCAATTTGGTGCGGACGGCGCTGACTAACAAGCTCGTAGAGAACGGCGCCGAGCGCGTAGACGTCGCTGCGCACGTCGACGTCGTCGACACGACCCTCAAGCTGTTCCGGCGCCATGTATGCAGGCGTGCCGACGAGTTGTCCGGCGACAGTCCTGAGCGACGAGTCGTCGATCGGGCTCGCGATGGCCTTGGCCACGCCGAAGTCAATGATCTTCGTCGCGAGAGCTCCATCAATCGTCGTGACGAGGATGTTGTCGGGTTTGAGGTCGCGATGGATCAAGCCCTTCATGTGCGCGTAGTGGACGGCGCGACATGCGTCTCGAATGAGCCGTATTCTCTCGCGCACCGGTAACTCCGCGCGCGTCGCCGCGGCGAGGATCGGTTCTCCATCGACAAACTCCATCGCGAAGTACAGACGCGAGTCCGGCGTCATGCCGGCTTCATAGAGTCGAGCGATGCCGGGATGTTCAAGCCGCGCCAGCGCATGCTGCTCGCGATGGAATCGCTGCAACGCGGAGCGCTGATCGAGCGAGGCGTCCAGCACCTTGAGGGCGACGCGACGAACGACGGGTTTGTCCTGTGTGGCGGAGTAGACCGAAGCGAACGAGCCGCGGCCGATGAGAGCGCCGACCCTGAACGAGCCAACGCGTGAAGGTGCTGGCGACATCGCCGATGCTCCGGCAACCGCGTCATTCATCGCTTGGGCGACGTGAAAATCCTCGCCAAGAAACGGAGCGGCCATGAAGTCGGATGGCACGGCTCGATCGCCCGTATCGCCCTTGTCGCCAGAGTCGCTCGGATCGTTGCGGCTGTCGTTCATTCACGGGCCCCGCGCGCGAGCCGCCGATGAAGCCACTCGCGGCCGCCCGACCAGTCTTCGGTCACTGTGCGGACCGACACACCCAAGACCTCGGCGATCTCATCGTTGCCCATGCCGCCGAAGTACCGCATCTCGATGACTTGCGATCGGCGTGGATGCTCCGACGCGAGCTCGACCATCGCGTCGTCGAGGTCAAGGAGATCGACCGCGCGTCCCTCGCCGCCCGAGACGTCGGCTTCCGAAAGCGAGATCTTCCGCCAACCTGCGCCGCGTTTCACTTGACCACGCTTGCGAGCGTGGTCGACGAGCACATCGCGGATGACCTTCGACGCGACGGCGAAGACGAATGCCCTCGACGCGCCGACCAGCGCGGGGTCGTTGCCGATCCGAAGGTACGCCTCATGGACGAGTTCCGTCGTCTGAAGCGTGTGGTCCGGCCGCTCGCGTCGCAGCATGGCCCCGGCAAGTCGGCGCAGCTCGCCGTAGAGAGCAGCGATGGGGTCGGGTTCGAGGGAGGGGGTGTCCACGAGAGGCGAGTCTCAACGAAGAGAGACAATTCGGTTCCGAAATGCGCTGGGATTCTCGCAGATGCGCAGGATTCGGTGCGCTGCGACGGTCGGGCGTGGCCGCCGTAGTTCATGACTCCGCGTCACTGGGCTACGGGTGTCATGAGTCAACGAGCGCCTCTCTACGAAGGAATCAACTCAGCGCTGCTCCATTCGAAGACGACCCCAGTAGCGTGCCTCACCATCGACCGTCCAATCTGTCGGCTCCTTCCGGGGGGATATCCATGTTGTCACTGGTCCTGAGCATAACGGACACACCCATGCGCCCAACCCGGTCAACCGTTCAGCCGCACACGCCGAGCGCCGAGCGGCAGTCCAATGGGTGTGGCCACTGTGGCTTCCTGGGTCGAGTCCCTTGAACCGTCGCCAGAAAAAGACACGATGCTGACCTATGGCAATAACGCGAGCGGATTCTACTCGGATGCAATTGCAAATTTTGACACGGCATTGGAGGCCGCGCTCGAGCAACTCTACGGCTCATCCGACGCAACGGGCTCCAATGAGCGCAATGCCTGTTTGGCGATACACGCACTCACGTGTACAGCGGCGTTCGCTGCTTGCATAGCCGCAGGCGCACTGGTGCTATCGGCACCCTGCGTGGCTGCCGCGGCCGCCTACTGGATTATTTGTGCGGGGTGTTGCTTCGAGACTTGCAACACTGAATGTAACGAAGCGTGTCCGCTTGTTTTTCGAGATGCGTGCTGCGACACGACCAAAGACGGGCCTTGCAAGACGTGTCAGGGTGATGGAGGCGCTAGCGGTGGTGAGAATAGGTGCGATGACACGCCGGCGGCGTCCGATCCAAACGAGAAGTTAGGTGAAGCCAGGTTCGGTGCAGAACGCTGGTCCACCGCGACTAGCGCAATTGGCTTCAGCGTCTTCTTCGAGAACGTCCCTGGCGCGACCGCCGCCGCCGCACGCGTCGATATCCACGATCCGCTCGACACTTGGCTCAACCCCGGCACCTTCCGCGTCGGCGACATTTACATCGGCGACCTTGTCATCGACGTGCCCGAGGATCGCATCTCCTACCAAACCACGCTCGATCTCACCGCGACGCAAGGTGTCCTCGTCGACATCCTCGCTGGCGTCGACGCATCGAAGGACCCACCCGAAGCATTCTGGATCTTCCAGAGCATCGATCCATCCACGGGCGAGCCTCCGACCGACGCCTATTCGGGATTCCTTCCGCCGAACGACGCCAGTGGCCAGGGCGAAGGCCGCGTTGAGTTCTCCATCCGTCCGAAGCTCTCGACGCCGCAGGGCACCCTCGTCTTCAACGACGCCGAGATCTTCTTCGACGCGAATCCCTCGATCATCACGAACGAGGTCTTCAACACCATTGATCCGATCCTGCCGATCGGCTCGCTAGCGAAGTTGCCGCCAACCGTCAGAGGACCGGCCATCACCTTGGCACCGAGTGGATTCGATCCCCCCGGCGGGTCGGGTCTGGCTGGATTCAACATGCTCGTCTCGATTGACGGCAGCGGCTTGGTTCCCTTCGCGTTCCAGCCTGCAACGGAGAGCGTCAGCGTCTACAACGGCCAAGCCGGACGTGTCTACGGGTTCGCTACTCGGGCGCAGGACAACGCTGGCAACAGCCAGCTTGCGCCCGCCGGTCCGATGACGGTCACGACGATTCCCAGTGTCGCAATCGCGACCGAGAGCGACAGCGGAGTCAAGGGCGACGGAGTCACGAACGACCCCACGCCGGCTCTCCTCGTCGTCGGCGCGCCGCTCAGTTCGGTCGATCTCCATCTCGAAGGCAACGGGCAAGCGCTTGATGCAAGCGTTCCAACGGGTGTCAACGGGCGCGGTGTCTACGAGGTCCTATCCTCGAAGACCTTGCCTGACGGCGTGTACGCGGTGACCGCGACATCCTTCGGCGTCGTTGCGAGTCTCGAACTTCGCATCGATACGACGCCCCCTGCGATCGTTGCGTGGGAATCCGTCGCAATGCACGGCGCTGTTGGCGACGCGGCGATCTCGTTGCCAGCATCCGGTGCGAGCGAGAGCCGTGCGGTTGATCCGCTTCGACTCCGAGTTCGCTTCGCTCCCTCAGAGGCAAGCGACTTCGCGGCGCTTCAGCCGACGGGCCTTGCGATCGTCGGCGTCGACGCGCAAGGAGCGCCGATCGACACCTCGGGTGTTCAGGTCACCATCAGTCCACTCGCGGATGGCCTGACATATGAACTGAAGACGTCTGCGGCGCTTCCTGACCGCGCGGTGTATTGCCTCACCTTGACAGGCGTTGCCGACATCGCAGGCAATCCACCGGCCGCGGACCAGAGCCGACGCTCCCTCGCGCTCCTCCGCGGCGACGCTTCGGCAGATCGTCGTGTCAACGTCACCGACGTCGGTGGCGTAATTGCATACCTCGGCACCACGGCCATCGATCCGACGAATGCCGCGCAGGTGCGCTGCGACTTCGACCACGACGGCGATATCGACGGCGATCCAAACGGTCCCGCTGCCGACAGTGATCTGAAAGCGGTGTTGGTTGCATCGGGTGTAGATCTTCGAGCGATCGCGGATCCCTGTCCGCCCGTCGCGCCGCTGATTGCGGGCGGAGATCAGAAGACGGGTGGGGGATCCGGCACTGGCGCTGAGCAGCCGACGCACGGCATCAAGGTGGCCGGTCCCGGTGCTGGCGGCGGACACGGAACGACCGACGATCCCTCATCCATTGACGATGAAGGCACGTCGACACTGACTGATCCATGGTTTGGCCCCAACTCGACTTTGGTCGTCGACCATCGACGACTGGCGGTGTTTGATCCATTCGGACGCATCGACCTGGCACGACTGCTCCCCGTGATCGATGCCAGCGACGCAACGATTGAGGTCTGGCCTGTGCACGGTTGGTCGATCGTCACGTTCGGAATCGATCGCGACGAGGCGGCGTGGGAGCGCACGTCATCACTCCTTGTCGATGCGGGGGCGTTCGTTTCGCCTGTCTATCTTGGCGAACGCTCGCTTCCCGTCGTTCCGACGGCGAACGTTCTGGTGTGGAACCAGGACGGAGTCCCGACGGAAGTCACCGCCGCGCTTTTGTTGACCGTCGATCCGGGCGCGACGACCATCAGGCTTGATGAAGGAGCCGCGTCGGCCGTGCTCTCAGTGACGCTGTCGACACGCTTGGGTGTTGAAGCGGTGCGAATGGCGGAACGCATTGCGTCGCTTCCCGGCGTGCGGATGGCCGAGCCCGACGCACTGATCGGCGCATTGCCGCTCATGACGGCGGAACCGCTCGCGGGACGCCGTCCGACAGCGACGCCGCAACAGATTCGAGGTGGCGCTACGATCGGACTGCTCGCGGATGGCCTCGATGCGGTCGACTTCGATCTGCCCGTTCGATTCAGCGCCGACGTTACCGACGCCGCAACAACTGGCTTCGACGGCGCGGTCGGTACGGCTCTTGCGAGCATCGCGATTGGCGCGGAGGACCCGGCAGTGGCGAGGCCCGATCTAGACCTCGTCTCGGTGCGCACATTCGTGATGCTGCCGGATGGCGAAACCTGGATCCCGCGGACGAGCTGGCTCGTTCGCGCCATCGGGATCCTGGAGCGTGAACGCGCGAATGTCGTGATCACGCCAGCTCTTCTTGGTCTAGGCTCGGCGGCGATCGAAGCCGCGTATCTGGAATCGGCGAGGTCGGGGATTCTTCATCTCGCGCCGTTGGGTGAAGCCATGCCTGACGTTCCGGAAGCCTTCCCGGCACGGCTCGACTCGGTCGTGCCGGTCGCGGCGCTCGACGAGCGCGACCAGATCGCAAGCGCATCCGCGCCAGCGGGTACTCGGGGGATCTGTGCGCTCGGAGTCGCAAAGCGAGCGCTTGACCGTCGAGGTCCGGATGGCTTCTCGCGCGGTGACTACGTGCACGTGGAGGGGACGGCTGTAGCGGCGGCGCGTTCAGCGGGGCGAATCGCGCTACTGGCCATTGGTCAACGGCACCACGATCCAAGGGCGTTGCGCCGACTCGCCGCCGAACGAGCTAGAGATCTAGGGGCACCAGGGCCGGATGATCGCTTCGGAAAGGGCGAGGTTGGAGTGGTGGCGACTTCGGCAGGTGCAACGACGTCAACGCCAGCGTCTCAGCGTGCTGATGAGTAGCGCAATGTCAGGCGGCCCGCGTCTACGGGAACGACGCGGGCCGTCTGCGGCCTTCCGAACCGGTCGGGGGCAACTTTTGGTTTGATTCAAGGAAGGAAAGGGAGACATGAACTGGAAATGGGTTGTGGCTAGCGCCGCTGGCGCAATGGCTTTCGCGGCGAACTCAAGTGCTGGTTACGTAATGTCAACGTCGATCGGAGGCAGTCAACAGGCGGATCTCGCATTGGGGAGCACGTTCGATCTCGACGTGATCATCACTTCTGATGCCGCTGATTTCTGTAACTCGGCGATCTTTCGGGTTGTGTTCTCGAAGCCGGGGCTGCTCTACGAGTCGTACGCATGGTCCGCCCCGTTCAGCGCAGGCTCGATCTTCGATCAGAGCAAGCCGGGACTCGGTTCGCTTTCCACGGTGATCACGGCCGCGACGCTTCAGGGACCGAACTATCCCGCCGGGATCGTCGACGTCGAATTCGCGAACGCTGCTGTTGGTTCCTTCACAAGCGGACTGTTGGTTCGGATGACACTCCAGGTTCCCGACTCGTTCGAGCTCGGCGACCTGATGATCTCAGTCGTGCCGGACACGATCGCGTTTGGACTCTCAGGCATCGATACCACGGCGGGCGATTCGGTCGAAGTCACTGTCGTGCCGGGCCCCGGCGCTTTCGCCCTTATGGCATTCGGATCGGCGAGCACCCTTTTCGGGTGCCGACGGCGTCGCGCCAACGCGATGGCTGAGGCCGATGTCGAGTGCTCGAAGTGAGGTCCCGCATTGATGCGTGATTCTCTCAGGAGTGCGGCGCCGTTGTGACTCACGAGAACGCGAACACACGCCGTTCCTCCGCGACGAGACCGGCGTTGCGCAGCCCCACGCTCCTCGAATCTTCCCGAACTGGGCCCGAGGCTCGCAAGTCACCACCCTCCCGATCGCTGCGGTGAGCGTGCAGGCAATTGTTGCGCGATGACTGACCGGATCCTCATCGCAGTGTCGACCAGGCGCATGCAGCTTCACTCGTGCTTCACATACGAAGCGATGGCGGCCCAATCGACCTTCCACGAGATCGCAGCTCGCGTTGCGACGCGCTCGAGGTGGTCTGCATCACGCGAATGGGTCTAGCGAATTCTCCGGCATTGCGGTTCCGCGATGAAGGTCGTTTGTCGCAGTACACAGAGGCGGACAGGTGATGTGGTGACGACGGCGGTGCGCGCGCTTGCCGAAGCAGCTCTGCAGTCGTATCGCTTTCCCCACACGCAGCGATGTGCGCGTTGCACATCCGGCTCGCTGGCCGCTGCTCGCATCCTTGCCACGAAGAGGACACTCCGATGACGATTCACATGCCGTTGCAACACCAGGTTCCAGTCCTCCCGCGACGCTCTCGCACGCACCGGGCGCCAGCGAGCGCCTTCCTTCGGCTGTTCGCCCTGCTCTCAGCGGCGGTCGTGACGGCGACGCCGAGCCTAGCGGCGGACTTTCCGCTCTACGCGACGACGATTCCTAATGTGGACGACTGGACGAACGAGTCCTTTGCGCTGGGAGCTCCCGGATGTGGAGACAACTGCCCCTGCAATGACGGCCAATACGCGACAATCCAAGCCAATCTGAACACTCTGATGACCGCCACGGATTTTCAGGCGTTCGTGCTGCCGCCGGGAGAGAAGATCGTTGATGTTCGAATCAACACGTTGGTTCGATTTAACCAGAGCGAAAGCGGAACGGTGCGACTACTCGTCGATCTGCCCTGCTACGGCATCGTTGACCAGCTCTATCAAACTCCGGTGCCTGGGCAAGCCGACGGAACCTGTGACTATGCGTTTCAGGACGGGGGACCGAGCATCTTCGGCTTGCTCACGCCTGCGCAGTGGAACGCTCCGGGAACGCCAGCGATTAACGGCACTGGTGGTGTTTGCAATGGAATCGCGATGTCCATTCGTTCTGTCGCGGGTGCAGCTAGCAACACGCTGCGTTGCAAGGCGCTGCGGGTGCGGGTTTTCACGGCACCCTGCGCTGGGACCCCTTGCGATGACGGCAATCCGTGCACGATTAACGATGTCCTTCAGGCAGATTGCCAGTGTGCTGGAACGCCGATGAACTGCAACGACGGTAACCCCTGCACGATCGACACCTGCGTGAACGGCGTTTGCGTGCATACGCCGATGAACTGCAACGACGGCAACCCCTGTACGATCGACACCTGCGTGAATGGGAATTGCGTCCACATTCCAGTTAGCTGTGATGATGGCGACTCCTGCACAGGCGACTTCTGTGTCAACGGGGTCTGCGTCCATGTGCCAATCAACTGCGACGATGGCAATCCGCTGACGGTCGACACCTGCGTGAACGGCAATTGCGTGCATAAACCGATCATCTGCGACGACGGCAATCCTTGCACGATCGACACCTACGACGGGCAGAATTGCGTTCACACCTTGATCACCACCGACTCTGATGGCGACGGAGTTCCCGACTGCGTCGACCTTTGTCCAGGTGGGGATGACTCGGTGGACTGCGACGGCAACGGTCTGCCCGACTTCTGTCAACTCAATGATGTTCACTCATCATCGGTCCAGTCTCCGTTCGGCGCAGGCTGGCCTTTGCAGGCAACGTTCGCAGGACTCAGCCTAGTATCTAAACCCATCTCTTTCCAGGTGTTGGTCGCCAGTGACCTCGACACTACAACCGAATTCGTGACGGTGAAGATGAACGGATCGGTGATCGGCACGCTCTTCGGCGCGAATAGCGGAAGTGACTGCCCCACCAAGCCCGACGTAGGCGTGATCACAATTCAACCCCAGATTTTCAACCAAGCCATCGTTGTCGGATCAGGCACAGTGCAGTTCGTCGTCGAGGCCTCCGGTGCAGTGAGTGCCACCCAATGCGCCAGTTCGACAGCCCAAGCGAACCTCATCATTCCGCTCGATTTTCCAGATTGTGACGCTAACGGAACTTGGGACGCGTGCGACATTGCCAGCGGGAAGGCAGTCGATAAGAATGGTGATGGTGTTCCCGACAAGTGCAATTATGCCGTCGGAGACTTCGACCTCGATGGCTGTGTTGCGGGTAGCGATCTCGCCCTGTTGCTCTCGGCATGGGGTTCGTCCGATCCGATCATCGATCTGACCGATGACGGATTGGTCAACGCACAGGATCTTGCAACGCTCCTCGCGAACTGGGGCTGCGGAACGCGGTGATCGAGCTGACGGAACGTTCCGACCCCACTTGGGCGCGAGCTTTTGCTCGCCCCCAGGTGGGGTAGTTGTTGGCCGTTTTGACCTTCGACGCGACTCTGAAGACAGACGCCCTCGAGGCCCCGACCAAGGTTGGGTTGTTGCCTATCCGGAGATACGCCTCAGGCACGAGTGCAGTTGTCTGAAGCGTGTGGTCAAAGTACAGCTGCGCGCCGCAGCATGGCCACGGCAAGTCGGCGCAGCTCGCCGTAGAGAGCGGCGATGGGTGTGGTTTGGGTGAGAGGGCGTCCACCATGAGAGGCGGGTTTGAGAGAAGTGAGAAGAACTCGGTTCCGAGGTTGGCTGGCGCGCTTACGCCAACTGTCCGTAGCGCGGTCGCGACTCAAGAATCTCTTGTCTTGGGTGTCGCAGAGTTGTTGTCAGCTACGCTTGCCGGTGTCCACTGGAGATGGGCAATTCCAGCAGTGCCGATCGTGGTGCGAACCGCGCGGCGCCAATAACAGATGCAACCCAAGTGAACCCCGACAACGTCGAGCGCTACATCCGACAATCCGCATTGCCGATGATCGGAGTCGTCGGTCAGCGCCGACTAACGTCTTCGCACGCGCTGGTTGTTGGCTGCGGCGCGCTTGGGTCAGTGATCGTCGATCAGCTCGCCCGCGCTGGCGTTGGCACGCTGACCGTGGTCGATCGCGACGTTGTCGAGTGGTCGAATCTTCAGCGTCAGTCGCTTTTCGACGAAGACGACGCCCGCCGCGGGGCGTCGAAGGCCGAAGCCGCGAAGGCGCGCGTTGCGAAGGTCAATGCGAACGTCAAAGTCCGGGCGTTCTGGGACGACTTCGGTCCGCGCAACGCCGAGCGCTATGCGTCCGGCGTCGATGTCATCATCGACGGGCTCGACAATCTCGAGTCGCGCTATCTGCTCAACGATGTCGCCGTCAAGCTCGGCATTCCGTATGTGTACGGTGCTGCCGTCGCGACGCAAGGCATGTTCGCGGTCGTGCGCCCCGGTGCCACTCCGTGCCTGCGTTGCATCGTGCCCGAGCCGCCGCCACCCGGGACGGTCGCGACCTGCGAGACCGCTGGCGTCCTCGCGATGGCGACGGCGATCATTGCAAGTTTCGAAACGGCGCAGGCGATGAAGCTCTTGCTCAATGCGCCAGAGAGTATTGAGCCAGGACTGATTGCAATTGATGTCTGGACAAACGAGTGGCGACGCACCGAGACCGTCGGCGCCCGCGACCCAGCGTGTCCGTGCTGCGGCGAGCGTCGATTTGAATTCCTTGACGGCGATCGCATGCCGAGCGTCACGGTTCTTTGCGGCCAGAATTCGGTGCAGATCGCACCGCGCCGCGCGGCGACCTCGGATCTCGCCGCCTTGGCGCTGCGATTCGCGCCACACGGGGCGGTCGAGCGAGCACCCGGGTTCGTCCACGTGAAGCTCGAAGCGGACGCCGTGAATCTCGTCGTCTTTGCCGACGGCCGCATTGTTGTCCGGGGGACCTCCGAGCCTGAGCGAGCCCGCTCGATCGCGGCTCGATACGTCGGTACCTAACACAGTGCTAGAGCACCTTGTTGCTCGCGTAGCACTGCTTGACGAACCGCATGCTGCCCGACCTCTTCCTCAACCCTTCACCGACGCTTGGAAAAGAACGGCGTCGAGCGTCAACTACTTCGTCGTCGACCCGCCGAGAAGCGTTCCCAAGTCCGCGGCGTCGACGACGCCGCTTCCGTTGAGGTCTGCGCTGCCGTCACCGCCCCATTGGCCGAGGAGGATCCCCAGGTCCGCGGCGCCCACGACGCGGTCGCAGTCGAGGTCGCCCGCGACGGGAAGGATGGGAGTGAGGAGCGCCGGAAAGTCGGACGTGCCATCATCCACCTCGACGAGGATCTACCCTGCGTCGTTTATCGACTTCGCCCATTGGATTGTCCACGGTGTGCCCGGCTCGAGCACATCGTTGAGCAGCGTGAACACGCCGTCCTTGAGGAGGAACGGATGGATCCCGTCACCCGTCAACACTCCCACGATTGTGCCGTCGTTATTGATAGACGACGCGATGCAGCCCGTCATGCCGGGCGGCGGTCGATCATGGTGAGCACACCGCGCTGCCATGTGAAGCTCAATGTTGTCTCGCCAGACGACTCGGAATTTGGAACATCGAGTCGACCGAGGACGATACCCGCGTCGTTGATCTCAAGCGTTTCGACAGTCGCCCCGTCGATGGGCGACTCTATGACCGCGACATCACCACCGTCGTACACGAATCCGCTTGAACTCCAGGGCGGCGATGGGAAGACGCCCATCCAGCCGCACACCTGGCGAAGGTTGTTGATGTCGGTCGCCTTGGATGACGGCCCGACCGGAAGTTCGAGTGTGCCCGGTCGCCCATCGATCCAGACACATGCTGACAGGCTTGACCGACTCTCACAGTAGCCCGCCATTTGGCCGCTGTCGTTCACGGCAATTGCCCATCCGCCAGTGAATGTGGGAGGGAGCTCTAGCTCAACTGCCGTTCCGCCGGTCGCCAGAAACGGCGTGAAAGTGAAGACGAGATCCGCGAACATCGTCCCGACGACTTGGCCGTCTGCGGTCACGTCCGTGGCGATCGAGTTCTGAAATCCGCTAGGCAGGGTGGCGGCTGAGAATCCCTCGTCGGGCGCCCAGGTGAACGCCTTCGGCCCCGCGCCAAAGCACGTGATGTAGTCGCCGACCACATGCCAGCCGAGACCAAGGCCGTATGCGATACCGGAGGATGCATTGCCGCTCGGGCACGTGGGGAGTGCGACAGGTTCCACAGAATAGATCGTCTCACAGTCAGCGCGAGTCAAACGCGCGAGCAAGCCCATGCAGCAACTGGCGACAAGGCAGAGTACCGGTCCACCCATGCGTCGAGACGCGAGACAGTCGAGTTCGATGGCCGTCGGCATGCAACGTACTCCTTGGCTTCAACGGAACATCCGCTGCGTCGGACAAGTCCGCCCGCGTGTGCACCGGCCCGACTGTTCACACAGAGTACGTGTTGGCGAACCCTGTCGGCTCAATTGCGCTGCAGATCACTACGCAGACGAGGTGGTGGCGGATGCGTCACAGTTAACCTTGCGTGTTGAGGCATGGCGCGTCAGGCTGCGCATAACGAGAGGTAACCAGAACACACGCCGAGAACTCGCTGCTAGCGCAATTGCAGGTGCTTTGATCGTCGCCTCACAGGCAGCCTTCGGTCAGGCAATTGTGATTCGCGTCGATCCGAGCTCGCCACAGGACGGACCGGGGTCGCTCTGGTCCAACGCGTACCATGATCTTCGAGCAGTTCTCGTCGATGCTCGAGACGACACTGACAACCTGTACGTGATCCTCGTCGCCGACGGAACCTACAGACTCCAGTCGTTGTCTCAGAGCTTCAACTTGGTTGCGGGCTGCTCGCTCGTCGGGAGTTTCGCCGGACACGGCGCTGCCAATCCTGACGCCCGCGACTTCGCATTGACACCATCGATCCTTTCGGGGGACGTTGAAGATGACGACGATCCGGCGGACCCCTGCGATGACGACGGTGACGGGCTTGCCGCTGACGACAATGCAGCCCATGTCGTTGTGGCAAAGCCGTAGATCGCGAACGTTAACAGCGTGCCGACGCAACTGGATATCGCCAATACCACCGTCCTCGATGGCTTCACGATCGACGGCGGCAATGCGCTGAACGAAACTGCGGCATTGGCCGACGACCCGTACGCGATCGAGTGTGAGCCGTACGAGGGCTGCAATCCCAGCCCGCCAGTGATGTGCGATTGCTACTCGGACGACGACGCCTGCACCGACGACCAGCGGAAGCCGGCGGGAGAGGGCGGCGGCGGAATGGAGCGCTTCGCCGCCAGTCCCACGATCCGCAACTGCACGTTCCGCAGTAATTGCAGCACTCAGGGAGGCAGCCTGCGCCTGGTGTGTGGAAGCAATCCTCTCATCGTCCGATGTGCGTTCACAGGTAACGACGCCATCCCAGACCCCGGCCAGTCCGCGTCGCTGGCGGGAGCGGGAAGCGGCGGCGGGCTCTACGTGGTTGCCGAGTCCAATCCGAACGTGATCAACTGCCGGTTCGACGAGAACACCGCGGCTCACATCGGAGGCGGCTGCGGGATCCAGCAATTCTGCTCGCCGAACTTCATGAACTGCACGTTCTACGCGAACAGCGCGCGGGATTGGGGCGGCGGCATGCGTGCCGGGATCGACACCGGACCTTACGTCGTCAACTGCACGTTCTACGAGAACTGGGACACCGGGAATCTCGAGGACCCGCCGAAGTTCCTGAGCGTGAGCCCGCAGTCGACCGTCACGTTCCTCCGTCTTGCGGCGTGCTCGAACGCGATCGACGCGGGCAACGACTCGTTCCTTCTCGCGGACCAAGGCGACCTCGATGGGGACACGAACACGGGCGAGGCCACGCCGCTCGATCTCGCGGACGTGGATCGCGTCGGTCAGGCGCGCGTGGACATCGGCGCGTTTGAGCGCTTCGGCTGCGCGAGCGACCTCGATCTTGATGGCGACATAGATGCGGTGGATCTCGGCATCTTCCTTCGCGGATACGGCCCGTGTGGCGATGCGTGCCCGGGTGACCTGGATTGTGACGACGACGTGGACCCGGCAGACCTGGCAATACTTCTCGGTGCGTGGGGTGCCTGCGCAGGTGGCGGAAACTCTGCGATGGCTGCGAGCTGCTCCGAAACGGCTGGTTCAATCAGTCCCATCGAGTTAGCTGAGAGCATTGGCTTCGATTCGATCGACGAACTCGTCGCATGGCTCGACACCCTTGACTTCGAAGCGATGAAGGCACGGCTGGAGGTTGCGCTGGGCAACTAACCTGGATACCACTTCGACCGTGGAGGCTCGCTCCGCGAAGCGAAGCCGTTGCGACGCGCAGCGCAGCGAAATCCACCGTGGAAGTGGTGGCAGCGCTCACAGCCCGTGGCGAAAGTCATTCGGGCTGCTCACAGCCAGGGAAACGCGTCCCCGCCCGCGAAACCAAAACAATTCTCTCGATAGCCCAGCGGTTGCCCCGCGTCCTCGGGGTAGCATCGTCGCCGCCGCAGGCGTCTGCCCACTCCGGCGCCGCAGTTCACCCAAAGGAATCACAAATGTCCGCGATCGCCGTAGCCGTCTCAGTCTCCGCATATATCAAGCCTGGTGCTGAACTCGGTCTGATGTACGCCGAAGCGCTTCTCAAAACGATTCCAGCCGACGTCTTCGCGCATATGCCGTCGAAGGGACCGGGAAAGGACGTCAACAGCGCAGCCTTCAACATCGGCCACCTCTCCCTCTATCCCGACTCGCGCATCCTGTCCGTGATCGGGCGCGATGATCTCGTCAAGCCGTTGCCGTACTCGGCGGATCTGTTCAAGGCTGGCGCACTGTGCGTGGACGAGCCGGGCAAGTATCCGGCGATGGACGTGATCGTCTCAACGTTTTTCGATCGCTATCGCGTGACGCTCGACGCACTCACGTCGGTCCCGGACGAGACGTTCGCAAAGACGAATCCACTTGAAGGGCGCATGCGCGAGTTGTTTCCGACGATCGGCGCGCTGGTCACCTTCATGCTCGTCGGCCATGTGCAGTCGCATCTCGGACAGGTGTCTGTGTGGCGTCGCTTGGTGGGTCTCGGATCCGCGTTCTAACAAGTATCTGATTCAGTTCCGGTCTGTAGTTCGTCGTCATCAACCTTGGAGGAACCATGCGAATCGCGCGTTTCGTCGCACTCGTTCTCGCGGTCGTCGTGTCATGTGCGCAGTCGGCCCGCGCTCAAGGCACTTCGGGACAGGTGCCCGAACCGATCTCGACGGCCGACCTGCGCCGACTACTCGATCGGTACGTTCATCCCACGAAAGCGCAATGGGACTCGGTCGAAAGTCTTCACGACGACTACCGCGAGGCGTTCCGGCAACTTCGCGAAGGCGAGATTGAGAAGTTTCTCAAGGAGATGGGTGCGATTCAGGGATCGGGGATGCCGACGAGATCGGCGGTCGAGGAGTTCATGCGGAAGTACGAACGCGTGACGAAACGAATCGAGCAGCTCGATTCGACGCTTCTCGAAGGAGTGAGCGCAATCGTTGGCGACGAGAAGCGGGTAGGCGTCGGTCGCGCGAAGGACGCGCGCGCCCGGCAGCGCGATCTCAGCGGCGGCATCACCGCGGGTATGTCTGGCGGCACCGTTGACCTGTCCGAGATCACGCTCGACGCGCTCGAATCGTCCGAGACGGATCGCGCGGCCATCGACCCAGTGCTTGTGAGCTACGAACAGCGTGTGACATCGCTTTCGCACACACTTGGAGATGACTCTCGTCGCATGATCCTCGACCTCTTCAAAGAGCTTGAAAAGCAGGGGTTTGGCAACGTCTCGCAGGAAGAGATGAGGGACCCCGAGCGCATGAAGGCAATGATGGAATCCATGCAGGCGGCATGGAAAACGGTCGGAGCGAAAGTGCAGAAGGGCACTGCTGAAATTCGCGAGCTCAATTCCAAGACCTTCCGTTCGATCGTCAGCCAACTTCAAGGTGATTCGGCGCGGCGCGTGAGAATGCGCTATATCGCGCGGGCGCACGCTGAACTGGCGTACTCGAGTTTTCAGCCCGAACGACTGTTCCGTGCGGCGCTTCGAATGAGCAAGCTCGACGCCGACGTGAAAACGCGCATCAAGTCCGACTACGAGGCGTGGGTGAAGTCGGACGACGCAATCGTCGACGCTGGCATCAAGGCGGACGACGCCTTCAACTCCGGGCGCGGCGTCATGAACTTCGATGCGAGCGGTTACCAGGAACACAACGAAGAGATGCTAGCGGTGCGCACGAAGCGCGATGAGTTGGCTCAGAAAGCGATCGCCACGTTGAAGTCCATCGTTGGCGACGAGCGTTTCGACAAGATGCAGGGCAAGATGCAATGGACGGGGCAGGAAGACGTGCTCGCCGAGACCGGCGACCCCGAGGCAGACGCGCCAGATGTCGGCATCGCAGTTGGTGCCTCGGCGCTTGAAGAGCGCCAGATGCAGTTTGACCTCGGTTCGATCACGCCGATCGGAATCGCGACGATTCAGTCGCTGTCGACCAAGATGGGCATCGACGACGCGCAGAAGATGACCCTTGAGACGCTTCACTCCGACTATCTGAAGCAGTGGGAGGAGGTAGTCGAGCCAGCCCAACAGGCGATGCAGTTGGCGCAGGGCGCGATTTGGGTCAGCGGAGGAGAAGGCAAGCCAGCTCGTATGGACGCAGCCAAAAGTGCCGTTGCCGCCGACAAGCAAAAGGTCGTAGCGGAACAGGCAGCGACGCTCGACGACGCACTCTTTGACGACGCGGCCAAGTCGATTGGCGATACTCACACGGAAGCGATTCGCTTCGCCAAACTCGAGCGCACGATCGATCGGTTCGCACGCAACAGTCAGCAGGGTGGCATGGCGATAGTTTGGTATGGGGGCCCGCAAGAGCAGCCGGTCAACATTGCCCGCCTCATCGAGACGACTGAGTTGCCGCAAGCGCAGCGGGCTCTCGCGGTCACAGCGTGCGTCGCACACGCAGACGATCTCGCGAAGAAATATCGCGAGACCTACGTCGAAGCGGCGGCTGTCGAACACCAACTCCAGGAGCTGAACGGCAAGTGGCGGGAGCTCTTCGCCGAGGGTGGCGACGTGGACACGACGGCGCAGATGAACTTCAGTCGAGACATGATGGCGCTCCAACAGAAGCTCCGCGATGCCGCCGAACGCCGGTCAAAGTTCGTCGAGGAGTGCTTCCGCGCGGTGCTTGAATCCGTGGATGAAGAGCATCGCCCGGCTCTCAAGCTTCAATTCGAGATGCTCGCGTATCCGAGCGTATTCGCCGACCCACTCTCTGCGATGCCATTCATGGAGAAGGCGAGCGCGATGAACGATCTGACGGCAGATCAGAAGTCGCAACTCGCGGCCCTTCATGCCGCGTACGGCGAGGAGTATCGCGCGGCGTGCAGCAAGATGGTGCCGAAACGGGCGGCCACGGCCGCTGACGCGAAGCCAGAGGATCGGTTCCGCGATGAGATGATGGAGTCTGGAAGTCGAGCGAAGATCCAGTTCGAACGCGATGAGCGCAGTGCTCGTGCCGTGAGCCAACTCAAGCGCATCTTGACCGAAGAGCAAACTCAACGCATCCCGGGGCTCGCTGACTACGAAAAGAATGCCAAGAACTCTCAGCGCGGCCGGTTTGGCTAACACTTAACGTTTCGCTTCGAGCAGATGCGCCCACGACTCTTTTCTAACATCGTCGTTGTGTTGCTTGCGATGGCAATCGCCTCGCGTGCAATAGCGCAGTTGATAGAGGTGCCGCAGCCAATCGCCTTCACCGAGTTCGTCGGTGCGATCCGCGAGCGCGGCGGAGGGATCGACGTCAAAGGCTGGAACGAGTTGCGTGTCGCCTACCAGCGTTATCTCGAGGGCTGTGAATCCCTTCGCACGGGCACCGATGCCTCGGTCTTTCGCGGGGAGCTGGTCCCATGTCGCCCCTCGGGAAGTGAGTTTCAACGAGAGTTCCGTGACGCATTGCGGCGCCTGCGCCCGCAGCGCGATCTCGACCAAGCGCTGGTTGAGGCGGCGGTCCTGCAACTGCCTCCAGAGGCGTCCGCGCGGGCGTCGATTCTGCGCATTTGGTGCGAACGGCGCTGGCTGCTTGCGGTGAGCTCTTGGAACGACCGAAGCACCGGTCGATGGCTCCCTGGTGTGTTACGTCGCTGCTGCGTCTCAAAAGAGGACGCCGTGATCGTTCGGGACGCGGTCGACGATCTCGAGCAGCGTCTCGTCGTGCTCGAACGGAAGCGTCTCGAGCTCGCGCCGAAGTGCTTGGATAACCTGCTTCCGTTGCGATTTCAATTCGACCCACGCCCTGAGGGAGAGGATGAAGATCCTGTGGTTCAGGAGTGGTTGCATGCTCAGCGCGCCGCCGCGCGCCGCGCGTGGCTCGACCTGCGCGTAGTCGATAAGGCCATCGACGAGTCGGTCGACAGAGCTGTCGCTTCGATGTTGCCGTATCTCTCGATTGCTGGCCAGCGTTCCGTGAGCGCGGCGCAGATGTCCGGGCGTTTCGGCGAGCTCGAGTTTGGTGATCCGATCGCCGAAATCGCCCCGCTCCGCGAGTGGCTTCTGCGCACCGACGTTCCGCGCGAGCGACGCGCCGAAGCCAAGGCGCGTATCGAAGAGTGGCGCATCGAGGATGATCGCGCGGTCGTCGAGCTTCTCAAGCATGCGCGTGCGTGGTCACGCGCCAAATTTGACGACGAGCTTGATCCGCTCGGCGATGGTGAAGATCGCGCCGATAGGTTCGTGGAAGAGATAGAGACGATGGCCAACCGACGAAACGAACGAGCGGTGAGCATCGCGGCGCTTCTCACGAATCACTTCGGAATCACCGACGCGGAGCCAGTCGATGCGAACGAGGACCAAGTGTCCGCGCCTCACGTTGATGACAACGACCCGCTGTTTGCGGGTATCGGCGGAAGGGATGACGGCAGCGAGGTCGACGAGGAGTACGAGACCGACTCGCGAGAGGAAGGCGAGGAGCCGGCGAACGGCATACGAGCAACGACGTGGATCGATGCGCCCCCAAAAGCGGGCGACCTCACCCAGCTCATCGAGCGCTTCAACATAGAGCCCTCGCGCCGCGCTGTTCTCGAAACACTGCACGCCGATCTCGTCACCGCGTGGACCGAGCGCGTCGATCCGCTCTTATACGAAACAGAGAACACGAACTTCTACCTTTCTAACGGCCGTTTCGATCTCACCTCGCCAGCCCGCATGACAGTGGCTGGGCGCGCCATGCGCAGCGCCGCCCTCGACCTTCTGCAGGAGTTCTTTGACGCCGTTGCGCTCGTTGCGCCGCCGAGTGAACTAGGCGCGGTGGCGACGTGGCGTCTCTCAGTGATGCTCGGATCTCCCCAGTGGGCTGCGAAGTTTCGAGCGCAATTACCTACGCGCGCCGGTGGTTCCGGTGTGAGTCTTCGGCATGCGAACCTTGCCCTCGCAGTTCGCGAGTCCGAGCTTGCTCACGGCGATCGCGACGCTGCGGAAGAGATGCTCAAAACTGGATCGGGAGCGCTCGAAGATGCACATCGCGCCATGGACGAAGGCGAGATTGCAGCGCAGCGCGCGGCACTTGAGGCACACCTTCGGCTGGCGAACTTACAAAAGGCTAGTAACGAAGACGAGCCGTTCGATTACGAGGACGCCTTGCGCGAGTTCGCCCGCGAGAACGATGAGATAGCGAAGAGGCTGGAGGGAATTGCTGCGGCGCGGATCGCACTGGACGAGGTGCTCATGTCCGATCTCGCAGCTCGACTCTCTACCGAAGCGATCACGCGAATTCGGCGGGTGCAGTTGCGACTGTGCTACCCAGGTCTCGACGCTGATCGCCCCCGCATTGCGCGACTGGCGTCGCGTGCGCTCGACTTGCCAACGCTCGAAGCAGACCGAATGGCACGCGTCGCCGAGGCCATCGAACGGTGGCGCGATGCGTACGACGCGCTGACAGATCGATTGGCAGAGCTCGGTCCACAGCCGCGCCCGCTCGCGAACGGCGCCACGCTGGATCAATCAGAGCACGGGCGGCAGTCGGGCTGGTTGAACTTTCGCCGTGAGCAGATCAACGCCGAGCTGTTGCACGATCTCGCGATTGTTCTCACGGACGCGGAGCGCCGTGTCGTGACCGGCCTGCCGAAGCCGTGAACACGAATCGTCCAACGAGTCGGCGCAATGTGAGTCGCTCATCGACGAGCTGGGCCCGCTTGGCAAGAGCGCGAATCTCTCGGGGCGTGAAGCCTTTCGCGACAGACAACCGCGCGTCGTCGCGCACGACGGAAGCAGCGCCGATCGTGAGGAGCGCGATGCCAACGCGACTCAACGGCGAGCGCAGCAGGTCGTTCCAGATGATCTGCCGCGCCGCGCAACGAGCCATCCCGGCGAGGACGCGCACGACGTCGTCGTCGGTGAGGTGATGCAGAAACATACCCGCATGGACATAGTCGAAACTCGCATCGTTGAATCGATCGAGCACCAGCGCATCGCCATCGACGACGGTGATTCGCGGATGCGCGCCGACATCGTTCCTCGCGACCTTGAGACATGCCTGGTGCCGGTCGAGCGCGACGCATTCGACATCGAATCCGTGGGCGACCGCCCACGCGTCGATCGCGAGCGGAATGTCGGCCGCACCGGTACCAACGTCGAGCCAGCGCATCGGACGGTCACGGGGCCACGTCGACGCTTGGGCAGCAAAGAGTGAACGCAGCGACGAGATGCCGCCCAGACGCCGGTTGATAGTGCGAATGAAGCGAAACGACTGGTCGATCTCACGTTGATCGATGTCGTCGGCGTCCATCCGCTCGGGAGTGGCGGCGCGCTGCATGACCGAGGACGATACCTCCAATGTTCCCTTCGCTCCTTCTCATCGCCGTTGCTGCGTTCGCGCAGAACGCGCCTCGCCCGGCCGAAGATCTACCGTGGCCCGCGAAGCTCGGTCTCAAAGCACTCTCGCGCGAGATCGCCCGACCCATCGCGCGCCAAGTTGTTCTTGTGCCCGATGCAGCGACGTACCTCGACGAAATCAGCAAGTGGACGCCAGCGGCGCGCTGGCCGGTGCTGTTTGACGACGACACACTTGTGCCGATGTTCGTGCGCGGGTTCAAGCCCGAGCGTGTAGTGCGCCGAAAATCCATTGGCGCGCTCCCGAGCGATCGCACAGCCATGCGCAAGTCCCTCACGGATCTTGCTGTCAAAGCGATCGGCGTCGGTGGCGCAGCGCCGTGTGTCGCGATCACGTCGGTCGACGATCCGGCGTGGACGGCAGCAGCGGCCCTCGCAGCGGGACGAGGCATGCCCATCGCATTCGTCGATGGCACGTTTGGTGCGCCCGACAGTGTGATCGATGCGGAGTCGTTCGCGCGCCTGTCGTCAGCAGTCGATATCGCACTCGACACGGTCGGTCTGCCGTGGCGTGAACTCGGCGACGACGTCGATGCTGTTGCGTTCTGCCGATCGCTTCCCGCGAGGGCGAAGCCGGACATCCCAGCTTTGTGGCGGCCGACGCTTCCTGCGAATGCGCCGGGAAAACCAGACGATCCGTGCGCGACCATCGATGCACTCGTTCGCAAGCCTGATGGCTCACGGAGCGCGGTTGTTGGTTGGATCTTCGGTACGGAGGCGCGATGTGCTTACATGGCGATGAGTTCGATGTTTCTGTTGCCGAAGGACGTGATGTTTGTTTCGGGCTACGCGGCTACCCAACCGTGGGAGATGTACGACCCGACGGCCGCCGCCGACATGATGAAGAAGGATGGCTTCGACGTAGCGGTCGCGACTGGCGCACAGGCATCGCTCACCAACTGGCTGCGACTTCTCATGGGTGGGCTTGGATGTGACGTGTTAGTCATGAACTCGTCCGGCGATCCCGACTGGTTCAACCTTGCTGGCAACGATCGTGGTCGCGCTCAGGACATGCCCATCTTCGACCGACCGGCGGCAGTGCACCTCGTTCACTCGTGGTCGCTCACTCGGCCCGACGATCGGGCCACGGTCGGTGGACGACTGCTGGAGCACGGCGTGTACGCGTATGTCGGCGCGGTGCAGGAACCGTTCCTCACCGCGTTTGTCACCCCATCGATCCTCGCGCAGCGAGTCCTCGGACTTGGCCCATTTCTCGTTTCGTCGCGCATCCTCGAGGGACCGTTCGATCGCGTCTGGCGCATCACGCTCATTGGCGATCCGCTATGCATGCTCGTGACGCCCGCGAAGCGAGTGGTGCCCTCGGCGCTACTCCCGGAACTCGCAGGGCTGGACGTCCTCGTTGGCGCGAAGGCGAAGATGAAAACATTCGCCGAGCGCGGCACACCGGATGACGCTCGTGCTGCGATGCGCGATCTCGTCGCGCTCGGCGAAGAGAAGCTGGCGATCGATTTCTGGAAAGCAGCCGTCGCGCGCGGCGCTGGCGTCGCCACTGCGAACGCGGCGCTTGGACCGCTCTTCCGGGCGCGCGGGTTCGAAGACTTCCTCAGCGCGTTCGCCGCAGCGCCGACGCACAGCGATCTGGAACTCGACATGCTGTGGCATCTCGCGACGCCGCGTGTGCTCTCGTTACGCGAAGACGCGCTCATGCAGCTTCGCCGATCGCTGCGAGCGCCGTCTCTGAGCGTCGACCTCGAACGCCTACTTCCCGGAGTCGATCGCGCCATGGGGCGCCGTGCGAGCGATGCAGTTGTTCACGAAGAACTCGACAAGACGACAGATCCTGGGCTGCGCGAGCGACTCTCGGCGCTACTGCGACGGTGAGGAAACGCACAGCCGACGACGACGAATTCAGCGGGCGGCGACTGCTGCTGGCGGTGCTTTAAATGCCTTGAGCAGGATCCTGAGGTCTTCGCCAAGGCGTACCGTGGCCGAACAAGTTCCGCTTCGATCATGCTTTCAGCGCCACCGAAAACGACGCACTACTTACTCGTCGCTGGGGCGCGCGGCGCTGCACCTGCACCCGCGCGAGCATCGAGAATCGCAACCGCTGCGGCGCTCACGCGCTCCTTCGCAGCGGCTTCATCCTTCGCGACCGTCGCGCGCTGGCCGGCGTCGACCTTCTGATTGATGACGTCAACGATCGTCAGCGCCATCGCGATCGATCCGCGTAGCGTCGGATGTAGGTCATCCATTTGGATCAGCTTGTCCGCGCCGTTCGGTTTATCGCTCTTTGTTTCGAAGGTCAGGCCGCCGGCAACAATCGGCTTGCCGCTCTTGAGCGCAGTCACGAGCGAGGCAAGTCCGAAGAGCGTCGTGTGCTCGCGCTTGGCAACCCACGCCTTGATGCGTTCATTCGCTTTTGCAATGGTTTCGATCTTCGGCATCTGCGATGGTGCTAACATCTTGCCGACGGCGAGGCTCATGTCGGGCAGATCGCCGACGACGATCGGTAGTGCGGCGGGAAAGCGCTCAAGTTGCTGAAGGCCGAGTTCGAGTTTCGCCAGTCGATCGGCTTCACTCTTCAGCCGCTGGCCTTGTCCATCGTCGGCGCCGTAGACGTACCAGAAGAGAAAGTCGATCGCCACGACGAGCGTTGGGTCTTTGGCGAGTGCGCGATCGATGAGTGAGCGTCCGGTCGTTCCTGGTGAGAGAAAAAAGAACGGCGCGCCGAGATCAGCAACGGCGACCTTCGACGTCACCACTCCTGCGAACGACGCCGCGAGCGGCACTGACACAATCGACGGGCTGTGCCCTTCCGCCTTCGCGACGACGCCAAACCCCGCAGTCGCGCTGGCGCCGACGAAGACAGCTTGCTCGAAGAGGCCACGCGATGTCGTCGCTTGGGTTTTCTGCGGCGCGACCGCTGGCGCGACTGGCGGCGCGGCGGCGTGCGCGAATCCGAGCGAGGCGGCTGATGCAACGAGCGCGATAGCGATGAGGCGCTTCATGTCGGGCAGCGTATCGAGAGAAGAGGGCGTCGCGCGCCGGACAGCCGCGCAACGCCGGTTTGCAAGGTAACTCATCCCGATCAAAAACTGTTGATCGCCCAATACGGTGGCTAACACAATCCGCTGCGAACTACCCGCTGCATCCGCGATCGCGATCCGTACTTCAAGCGACGTCACGGCTGGTGCTCCCTCACCCGCGAGGTGAGATTCGCAGAAACTCCGCATGGCTCGGCGAACGACAACAGCACTGCACGACTTCCGTTAGAAGTCGTGCAGTGCTGTTGAGTCGATCCGGAAGGCGAGGCTTACTTGGTCGTCGTCGCGGCAGTCAGCTTGGCCTGCTTCTGGGCGTCCGTCATGGCGTTCCACTTCGAGGCGCATCCAGCGCAGCAGAATCCGACGTTCTGGCCTTGGAACGACACCATCGTCTTCCCGTCGATGGGTTCACCCGCGACTGGGCACCTCGAATTCACAGCCCCCGGCGAAGGTGCAGGATTGTTGGCTGTCTTGACCTCGCTTGCGCATCCAGCGGCCAGTGCACAGCCAAGGAAGCACGCGGCGACCATCGGTCGAATCGTTTTCATGAGTTCACTCCGTTAACATTCAAGCGCGCTGTTGCAGCCACGATGGTCACGCAAGAGCGCAACAAGAATATAGCGTTAGTCAGCGTGAAAGGGCGTATTGCCGCCCGAATGTGCCACGACCGTGCCCCAGCTGGCGCTGGCTAGCGCCTTCGCCATCGTCGACCCGAGGTCTGCCGGGCTCTCCGCTACGGTGACGCCGCAGCGCCGCAGCGCGTCCATCTTCGCCTGGGCAGTGTCGTCAGCGCCGCCAATGATCGCGCCAGCGTGACCCATGCGCTTGCCCGGTGGTGCGGTACGGCCAGCGATAAAGCTGACTACAGGTTTCTTCATGTGATCGCGGATCCATTCGCCAGCTAACGTCTCGTCGTTTCCGCCGATCTCGCCGATCATGATGACGCCGTCGGTGTCGGCGTCGTTCGTGAAGAGTTCCAAGATGTCGATGAAGTTCATGCCGCACACCGGATCGCCGCCGATTCCGACGCACGTCGACTGGCCGATCCCAAGTTGCGAGCACTGCCAGACTGCTTCGTAGGTAAGCGTGCCCGAACGGCTGATGATGCCGACAGCCTTCTGCGTACTCGCGTCCTTCCGGTGCGTGTGGATGTAGCCGGGCATGATGCCGATCTTGCAGCCACCAGCGAATTTCGCACTGGAGCCATCGCCGCTCACTCGCCATCCTGGCGTGATGACGCCTGGACAATTTGGCCCGATGAGCCGTGTCTTCGGGTAATCGCGCAGTGCCGCTCGGGTGCGAATCATGTCCTGCACCGGGATGCCCTCAGTGATCGCGCAGACGACTGCGATGCCTGCCGCCGCCGCTTCGAGGATCGAATCTGCGGCGAACGGTGGCGGCACAAAAATCATCGTGGCGCTCGCGCCCGTGGCCGCGGCTGCGTCGCTCACCGTGTCGAAAATAGGCAAGCCGTTCGCGTCCTTTTGCCCTCCCTTACCAGGGGTGACGCCGCCAACCATCTTCGTGCCGTACTCGAGGCACGCCTTGGTATGTGAAGCCCCGGCGGCACCGGTGATGCCCTGACAGAGAACCTTTGTGTTGCCGTCGACGAGAATGGCCATAGTCGAGCCAGTCTACTAGCCCCGGGCTGGTAAGGCGGGAGTCGCAATCGCATCGGGGAAGCCTCCGTGCCTTTAGAATCGCGGCATGCCCGCCTCCGCCGCCAAGAACGCTGACAAGTCTGTGAAGAAGTCACTCACCTACGCGGAAGCCGGCGTCGACATCGACGCAGGTGACGAGGTCGTCGACCGCATCAAACCAATTCTTCGACGAACCTACGGACCTCGGGTCATCGGCAAGCATGGCGCATTCGCGGGCATGTTTCGCCTGGACTACAACGAGAAGCTCTTCAAGAAGAACTTTAAAGAGCCGGTACTCGTTGCCTGCACCGACGGCGTTGGCACGAAGGTGAAGATCGCAGCCGACTTCAAGATCTACGACACCGTTGGGATCGACTGCGTCGCGATGAGCGTCAACGACCTCATCGTGCAGGGTGCCGAGCCGCTCTTCTTCCTTGATTACCTCGGGCTTTCGAAACTCGATCCCGCCGACACCACCGCCATGATTGGCGGCGTCGCGAAGGGATGCGAGATCGCAGGCTGCGCCTTGTTAGGAGGCGAGTGTGCGGAGATGCCTGACATCTACGCGAAGGGCGACTTTGACATTGCTGGTTTCGCGGTCGGCGTGGTAGAGCTCGATCGCGCGATGGATCCGCTTCGCGTGAAGAAGGGTGACATCGTCATCGGAATCGCAAGCAGCGGCGTTCACTCGAATGGCTACACGCTGGTGCGCAAGGTGATTGAGCGGGCGAAGCTCGATTACAAGCACGTGTACCCAGCGCTTCAGACGAAGGGTCAGCCCGAGCGACGACTCGTCGATGTGCTGCTCGAACCAACGAAGATCTACGTGAAGCCAATCGTGAAGTTGTTAGCGAGCTATCGCAAGAAGAAGGTCATTTCGGGCATGGCGCACATCACCGGCGGTGGCCTGCCTGGCAACGTCTGCCGCGCCCTACCCGACGATGTTGACGCAGCGATCGACGTGAAGACGTGGAAGCCGCAGCCAATTTTCGCGTTCCTGCAGGAGCACGGCGGCGTAACGAACGACGAGATGTTTCGCGTCTTTAATATGGGCATCGGATACGTCGTCATCGTGCGCCCAACCTTTGCCGACGCCGTGATCGAGAAGCTGCGGAAGTACGGCGAACGTGCGTTTCGGATCGGCGAGATCGTGAAGGGGAGTGGTGCGGTTGAACTGGGCGGAATGTAGGACGGCTACGTCCGCGCGCAGCGACCAAAGCTATGCGAGGTCATCCACCGCGATGCGGAACGATGTCCCATGTCGCCCCGTCGGCGGCACAAACTGAAGCCCGCGCCCGCTCGTCAGCGCGCTGGTCGGCGCTGTCATCGGTTCAAACGCGATGAAGTCCTTACCCGGTGGCGCGAACACTTGCGCATATCGAAATCCGGCGATGAACTCTACGGTGATGCGACGAGTCCCACCGCTGATCGCGAACGATGCTCGATCGTCGTTCAGTGCGAATCCATCGTCGAAGTTGAGATCGCCGAGTGCGCGATCGAACTCGCCAAACGCCGTCTCGGCACCGGTCGGAATTCCTCGGGCGTCGAGTATCAGTCGGCGCATCGATGGCATGCGTAACTGCCACTCGTTGCGAGAGATACCCGGCAGTCCGATGTATGGATGAAAGCCAAAGCTGACCGGCACGGCGTTCGTTGAACGTAAGCGTCCGACCTCCCGCGCAGCTCAGTCCGAGCACGCCGCCGCACCCCGATCACCGCGCCAGCGCCAGCCGC
>ENA-ORBV01003060-ORBV01003060.1-microbial-mat-metagenome-genome-assembly--contig:-NODE-3060-length-34184-cov-17.858563_pt1 | contig 34184 bp, 25 predicted proteins | sample MGYA00237777_ERZ505514 | MGnify/ENA primary metagenome ERZ505514 (study PRJEB26160, sample SAMN06269048) | microbial mat metagenome | isolation source: Oligotrophic lake microbial mat | place... | reverse complement strand
GGGGCATCCACGCCGGCGGGGGGCACGGCGGGCTCATCCGCTGGCGGAACCGCCGCGGCGAGACGCTCGGCCGCGACCTGTGGAGCATCAGCGGCCCCGGATTGGGACGGCGTCTTCTTGCGGAGGGTGATTGAGGCGGATGCGGAGCCTTCTTCCTGCGTGATGGAGAGCGAGACGGTCGCACCGTCGGGCAGCGGTGCTGGGAACTCGAGCGCCCACTCGCCGGCGATGTTCAACTCGGGCGGAGTGATCTGGTCGTGCCGACGCCCATCGATCCAGACATCGACGATGCGGGGGTCCTTCTTCTTGGCGGCGCCGCTCTCGGCGTCCTTCTTCGCCTCCGGCTGCTTGTCGTCGGGCGTGGCTTCGCCGTCTGGCTTGGCCACCTCCGGCTTCTCGCCGGGCTTTGCTTCCGCGTCCTTTGCGGCGTCGGCATCGGGCTTGTCCATGAACAGCGGGCCGTCGGCGATCACCAGACTGGCGACCTTGCCCGGCTCGATGGTGCCGAGTTGGTCGGCGACATCCAGGAACTGCGCCGGGTTGGTGGTGAGCATCGCCAACGCCCGCTCGCCGGGCAAGCCGTGCTTGATCGCGCTGGCAAGGCGAGATGTGAACGCCCTCCGCCCGCCCCCGCGAGTCGAAATCTTGGAGGTCGTCAGGCTGACGTTCATCCCCGCGGCGTCGAGACGGCGCGGGTTGGTGGGGCCTTGCTCCCAGGCCATCATGGACTCGAGTTCGACCTCCTCGGAGCGTTCAAGGCTGCTCAGGCGCGGACGCTCGGGGAAGTTCAGCGGCAGGACGATGGGCAGGCCGTCCTTGACAATGGCGTCGAGGCGCTTGAACTCAAGCCCGGAGCCGAGGATCGCCGCGGGCCGGGAGAACTCGCGCGCGATCTTCGCGGCCCGCAGGGCCTCGAGTTCGTCGGAAACATCAAAGAGCAGTTTGGATGGGGGGGCACCCTCGGTTTGCATGAGGGATTCCAGGCACGAGGGCGCGAACGCGTCGGTCATGGTGCCGGCCTTCGATGAGCGCTCCTCGCTTGCGCTCCCGGCGGCATCATGGGCGGACTCGATCCAGTCGGCATCGCTGAGGGTCTGCCGGATGAGCGCTATCGCGCCCATCTGCGAGTTGGGGTAGCGCGACCAGCGCGACTGATCCTCGACCTCCGGCGCTCCGCCGGGTGCGCCGAACCCTCGCCCGCCGCCGCCGGAATCGAGCGCGATGGTCTGATAGGCCCGGGCCGTGTAAACGCGGGTCGGGCCGGAGGAGGCGGGGCCGGGACGGGCGAGGGACACCACCGCCGATTGCCCGCGGATGAGCCCGCCCCGAGGGGCGATGGCCGCGGCGGTGAAGCCCATGGCGCGGAGCGTGTCGGCGTCGCGCTCGTCGATGCCGCGAGCGCCGCGATCAAGGGCGGAGCGCTGCGGGGTGATGCGGGAGTTCCAGTGCGTCCCGGGGGCATCGGCCTGCGGCGCGGGGACATCGACCTCGATGAACGGGTCGATGAAGCCCGCGTAGATGTGCATCCCGGCGCAGTCGCGGACGTTCGCGCCGGGGGGCACTTGCGTGCCCGGGCCGACGGACTCGATGCGTCCGTTGCGGATGACGATCGTGGCCCGCTCGATCGTCTCGCCGGGGCGCGGGTGGACTGTCGCGTTGGTCAGCGCCCACCACCCGTCGCCCGGCTCACCCTGACGCACACCATTTGGGGGCGGGGCGAGCGGCCCGGAGGAGGTAGCAGCGGGCTGGGCTGCCTCCGCCGGACCGGGGATGCAGGTCGCCAGGGTCGCGAGGAATGCCAGCAGGCCGGCGCTTGCGCGAAGGAATACCGAGTTGCTCATGGCCTAAGCCTATCAAACTCTGGCGGGGTTGTTGCGACCGATAACGTCGATAGTGCTTGCTTTGACCGGCCGCTTCCGGTAAAAAGAGCCATCGCGACGTGAGTGAACTCTTATTTTCGGTCGCGTCCTTGGCTCAAAGTTTCCATCTTTCCTCTGGGCCAGCGAGGAAGCAGCCGCGGCAGCAGGATGCGCTGCGGACCGGATCGATGCGCACGGCACGCGCGTTCCCGATTCCACTCGCGCACCCTTCCTTCTCACGATCGGCCGCCGCCATGCACCCTGCTTCACCGTTGGTCCGCGTGCTGCAAACATGCTGTCGCTGGGCGGTTTTCGCAGCGGCAGCACTGGGCTGCCCGCAGCCCGCGCACGCCATTGTCAGCGGGGAGGAAGTTTCGGCGGCCACAACCAGCCTGGACGCGGTTGCCCTGCTCATCGGCACCAACGAGCAATGGCCGGCGTGCGCCGGCAGCGTTGCCGGGACGTGCGTTCTGGTGGCACCAAACCTGGTCTTGACCGCGGCCCATTGCCTTTTGCAGCCCGATGGCCTCCCTTGGCCGGAACTGCAGCGCGACTTCTGGGTGCGGTTCCGGAGGGGTGCGGGCGGCGGGGTGAGCAACTCCTTCCCCGGTCCGGGCTGCACGGGCGAGTTCCAGGAGAGGCGGATTGTGAGCATCTCGCGCGTGCTCGGTGCGGACCTGGCGGTCTGCACGCTCGAGTCGCCGCCGGTGGGCATCGCACCGATCGCCGTCGAGTACCGCCGCGAGCCTGTCGCGGGCGAGCAGATCATCATCGCCGGCTGGGGATTTTCCGGGGAGTGCCTGGGCGAGGGCAACCCGTGGCGGCTGCGCTGGGCCGGGGGCACGACCGCGGCGGGCCAGCAGGGCACGCTCCTGCCCATCAATGACTGCGCGATGATCCCGTGCGTAGTCTGCGCCCGGTCCGGTGGCGGCCAGCAGGGCGACCCGTCTGTGCAGGGGTGGGCGGTGCCGAACCTCCACGATTCCGGCGCGCCGGTGCTGGTGCAGGTGGCCTGCCCGGGAGGCAGCGTTGAGTTGCGGGTCGTGGGCGTCGTGATGACGCCGACGTACGCGGTGGGCGTGCGGGCGTGGCACGAACTGGGCGGCTCGCCGCGCCTGGTGTCGACGCTCGCGTGCGGCGAGTGCGCGGGAGACCACGATGCCAATGGCCTGACGGCAGTGCCGGACATCTTCGCGTTCATCGCCGATTTCATGGGCAGCGACGCACGCGCGGATGTCGATGGGGTTGCGGGCGTCGCGGTGCCGGACATCTTCGCGTTCCTGTCTTCATGGTTCGGGGGATGCTCTTGAGGATGATGGGGTGACGAGGTGAGGCTGTGAGCGAATGATGTCAGAGCCCCGAGCGCAAACGACGCATTTGCGCGGGCTGTGTCGGACGGCGATGAAGAGCATGTTGTACTCGCGCTCTTCGTCGGGCTTCATCGAATGCGTGGGGCACAACCCGTCGCTGCGGGGGGGTGCTCCCGGCTCTGATGAATCGCGGAGCAAGCCGTTGCTTGGGGGGGCGTCGGACATCCCACTTCCCAGATCGACTTTCCCGTCGCCTTGACCGGCAGGGTCGCACGCCGTAATCTATCTATGTTTGGGGTTTGATTGGAGACTTTGCCGCCGGACGGTCCGGCTATGCCCAGCGCTCTTGTTTCCCCCATCCATAGGAATCCGGTCATGAACAGGTACAGAGTCTCCGCCCTGGGCGCGATCGTGCTGGCTCTCAGCGCGGGCGCTGCCGCTCTCACCGCCGCGCAGCCCGGCGACAACAAGGCCGAGCCGGGCGACATGCCCGCGATGACGCCGGACATGGCGGCGATGATGAAACTTTTCGAGGATGCGGGAAAGCCCGGCGTGCAGCATGAACTGCTCAAGCAGTTCGCGGGCACGTTCGACGCGAAGGTCTCGATGTGGATGCCGGGCGTTGAGGCACCGTCAGTTTCCACGGGCACGATGGTCAACACGCTCAACCATGGCGGGCGCTACCTGCACCACGAGTACAAGGGCGAGTTCGACGGTGCCGACTTCACCGGCTCGGGCGACTGGGGCTTCAACAACACCGCCAAGCGATGGGAGGGGACGTGGATGGACAGCATGTCCACCGCGGTCTCCTTCAACACCGGCACCCTCGATGGCAAGCGCGGCGAGTGGACCATGAAAGGGGAGTGGGACCACCCGCTGGGGTACCGGGCCAGGCAGCGAGATGTCATCCGCATGGCCGGCCCGGATGCGCACTCGATGACCTCCTACACCACAGACAAGGACGGCATCGAGCAGAAGGTCATGGAGATCGCCTACACCCGTCGGCCCGATGCGGCCGCCGGGAAGAGCGCATCCGGCACGCGCTAAACGGGTCGCGCGTGGAGCGGCTTGTGGTAAGAGTGAAACACGGGGCTGGGGAAGTTCTGAACATCAACAGGTTTCTTACGGAGATTCAATCATGCAAACGAGACTGACCGCGGCGTGTGTGCTGGCCCTTGCGGCGTGTTCGCCGCTCCTGGCACAGACCGGCACGACACCTTCCAAGGCGACTCCGGCGGCGCCAGCGAAGCCCGCGCTGGCCGTGCGGCCCGCCAAACCCGAGGCGAAGCAGCCCGACGCTGTCCCGGGGATGGACGCGGACATGGCCGGGCGGATGGCCGCGGGCGTTCCCGGCGAGCACCACAAGCACCTGGAGCAGATGGCCGGTGAGTGGGACGCGAAAGTGACCTCGCACTGGGATCCCGTGCCCGAGGAGAGCAAGGCGACCCTCAAGGCCCACATGCGGATGGGCGGGCGGTACCTGGTGAGCAACTTCCAGGGCACCATGATGGGCCAGCCGATGGTGGGCCAGCATATCTTGGGATACAACAACATCACCAAGAAGTATGAGTCGCTGTGGCGTGACAACATGGGCACCGGGATGATGATGGAAACCGGCACCTGCGACGGCGCGGGCAAGGTCATCACCATGACCGGCGAGACGGACGGGCCTGATGGCAAGAAGCACAAGTCGCGCAGCGTGACCACGATCGGCGATGGGAAGTTCACGATGCAGATGTTCGGCGACGGACCCGACGGCAAGGAAATGAAGATGATGGAGATCGTCTACACCCGCACCAAGGCCCCGGCCAAGGGCGGCATGGATGACGAGATCGACGAGATGCAGACGAAGATCAAGAAGGGTGTCAAGGACGCGACGGACGCGGCGAAGCCGAAATGAGTGGATGAACATCACCGCCCCGCGCGCGACAGCGCGCGGCGGCGGATTGGGCCGATGTGGGATGTGGGATGTGGGGTGGCGTACCGTTCCCGCATGCTGCCCGTCCGCATCGGCTGTGTGAAGTATCTCAACACCCTCCCGCTGATCGAGGGGCTGGCCTCTTGGCGGGATGCGGAACTCATCGCCGCGGTGCCCGCGAGACTCATGGACATGCTGCTGTCGTGCGAGGTTGATGTGGCGCTCGCGTCGGTCATCGATGCCGCGCGCAACCGCGGGCGGGTCGCGCTCCTGCCCGTGGGCATGATCGGCAGCGATGGCCCCACGCTCACCGTCCGCGTCTTCTCGCGCGTGCCGCTGGAACAGGTGCGCGCCATGGGTGCCGACACCGACAGCCACACGTCCGTCGCGCTCATGCGCATCGTAATGAAACGACGTTACCGAGTCGATGTGCGGATACTCGACTTTGACGCGCGCGAGCACATGGTGTTAGGCCGCGGCGATGCCCCGATCGATCCGCCCGATGCGTTGCTGCTCATCGGCGACAAAGTCCAGACCGACCCACCGCTGGAGGCCGAGTATCCGCACCAACTCGACCTGGGTGAGGCGTGGAAGGAACTCACCGGCCTGCCGTTTGTGTACGCCGTGTGGATGTGCCGCGCGGGAGAGGAGGGCTCGCTGCCCGTTCAACTCGCCGCGAGCGTGCTCGACCGCGCCCGCCGGCACAACGCGACCCGGATGGACTGGCTCGTCGCCGCCCGGGCGGGCGAGCGCGGCTGGCCGGTTGATGCCGCGGCGAACTATCTGGGCCACAAACTGCGGTACGAGGTCGGTGAGCCGGAACGCGAGGCCGTCGCCCGCTTTGTCGAGGAGTGCGCTGCGCTGGGGCTGTGCGAGCCGGGTGAACTGAACTGGGTGGACGTGTGAGCGGCGTGCCCGAAACGCACGGCTTGCTCCCGCGCATTGACAATGTCCGGGTCGTCCGCGCGCACCGGGACGAGGACGGGGGCAAATGGGCCGCGGCTCTGGCGGGCGGTGCCTGGCTTGCCGGTTCAACGCTGCTCAAGCAGGATGGGCCCGGCTGGGTCCGGCGCGCGACAATGATGGGGCGCGAGGTCGTGATCAAGTGCCGCGACGTTGACAGCGCATGGTCGCGCCTGAAGTGCGCGCTGGGGCGCGGGAAGGGCGACCGGCACTGGTGGGGCGCGGCGATGCTCGCGGCCAAGCGCGTGCCCACGGCGCAGGTGCTGGTGCTGGCGCGAGCGAGGATTGCCGGACGCGACTGCGAACTCCTCGCGATGCAGTGGGTCGACGGGCCGACGCTCCTGCGAGTCATGGCGGATGTCCACGCCGGCGTGCGAGGTGCGCCGAGCGTCCGCGCGCAGCACGCCATCGCCCGCGCGGTGGGGGCGCAACTCGCGCAGATGGACCTGCTCTTCAACCGCGACCACAAGCCCTCCAACCTTGTCGTTACGCGGGCCGCCATTCAGGCCGGCGAATCCCGGTCACGCATCGCGCTCATCGACTGCGAGGGCGTCCGCGCGAGCGCTATCAACGCACGCGCGCGGATGCTCGCCTCGTTGGTGATCGAGCCGACCGGCTGCGGCGTGCGGCCGCGAAGACCCGTGATGATGCGGGCGCTGCGGGAATGGCTGGACGCTGCGACGAAGGAGGAGATGGCTGCCGGCTGGGAAATCCCGCTCACACCCCGCGAGCGCCGAAGTGTGCTGGGGCGGGTGTGGCGCGATGTCGCACGGATGGTGGCCCGTCACGGCGACCCCACGCCGCGGGTAAACCCGCTCGTGCCGCCCTCCGACCGCTCCGCGACGATCGAAGTGGTTTGAAGAGCACCGGCCCCGGCCCGGCCGTCGGCGGGCGCACGTTTCGGCCGGTGGCACGCGGGTGGTTACAATCCGCCCCATGAGTGAAGCAAACGGCACACGGTCTACCAGCGTCCCAACGAACGGGACCGTGGAGCCGAAGGCGCGGCGTACACGGGGCTCGACTCCCGCCACTTCTCCCTCCAGCGGGCAGTTGGACCAATGGACGCACCCGGAGTCCGGCGTCGAGGCGCGGGTCTACGTCGGGGACTGCCGCGACGTGCTCCCCGGCATCGCGGAGGTCGCGAGCCACGCGGTCGATCTGATCTTCGCCGACCCGCCCTTCAACTGGAACCGCGCGTACGACAAGTGGGACGATGCACTGCCCGTGAAGGAGTATCTGGACTTCACCTACGCGTGGCTGGACCTGTGCATCGGCGCGCTGCGGCCCAGCGGCTCGTTGTGGGTGAACATCCCGGATAACTGGGCCGCGGAGATCGTGGTCCACCTCAAGGCGCGCAAACTGCACATGGTGAACTGGTGCGTGTGGCACTACCGTTTCGGGCAGAACTGCACCGAGCGCTTCATCGGCTCCAAGGTCCACGCGCTGTACTTCTCGAAGCAGCGTTCGCCCGCACCGGCGCGTGAGGGTGCGCGGGGTGGTGAGAGCGGATCGAAGCGCGGCGCGACCATCGCCGACGGGCGCACCTGGAACCCGGGCACGATCCTCGAGCAGTCCGACCGCGCGAGCATCTACAACGACCCGAGGACGTACGACAAGAACGACGGGATGCCCGGCGGGATGCGCGTGCCGATGGACGTGTGGTACGGGCAATACTGGGGGCGCATCCAGGGCAACAACAAGGAACGGCGCATCGGACACGACAACCAGTTGCCCGAGGTGTACCTCGAGCGCGTGGTGCGGGCCTGCTCGAACGCCGGCGACCTCGTGCTCGACCCGTTCCTGGGGAGCGGCACCACCGGCGTCATCGCGCACGCGCTGGAGCGCCGCTTCATTGGCATCGAGTTCAGCAAGGAGAACGCGAAGCGAGCTGCCGAACGCATGAAGTCCGGGCCGATCCGGCTCGGTGCGCTCAAGGATCAGTCCAGCGCGATCTTCGGCAAAAGAACTATGGGCGAGAAGCGGAGCAAGCGCATCGCGGCGGCGAAGGCTCTCTTGGGCTGATCGCGGTGGGGAGCAACGATGATTATCGGGTAAAGTTTGGTGTTCGCCCCGTCGCCACGGTTCATTCTCGGACCATTGACAACTTCTTCCTTGTCAAAGGCCCATCACTGTGTTCTACTTGCTGTTCTGAGAGAGGCACCCGGTCTGCACGATCGGGGAGAGGTGGCGACATTTACGAGTAGAGACCGCGGCGGTGCGCGACCGATCAATCGCGCCATGCCCGCCGCGGCGGAGGTCTGTGCTATGCGATCCATGATGACGCGATGCGTGCTGGCGGCGGTGCTGGCGGTCTTTGGCGGTGCGCTCCAAGCGGGTGCCTCCGTCCACCTGATGCAGATCGAGCAGATCATCGCCGGTGTGAATGGCGACGTGACCGCACAGGCGATCCAACTCCGGATGCGTAATGCGAACCAGCGGTTCACCAACGGCGCTCGACTCCGAGTGTGGGACGCACAAGGGTTGAACCCGATCCTCGTCCACACCTTCGTCGGCAGTGTCGCGGTCGGCACCGTCGGCTCTCGCATCCTCATCTGTACCCCCTCCTTCGCCGCCCTCACCAGCCCCCCCGCGATTGCGGATGCGACCATCACCCTGTTGATCCCGCCTTCATACTTCGCCGCGGGCAAACTGACGTTCGAGACCGGCACCACAACCTGGTGGGCAGTCGCGTGGGGCGGGCTCGCATACACCGGGACCAACATGGGAAGTATGAGTAACGATTCCGACGGCCAGTTCTCGCCAGCGTTTTCCATGCCCGTTCCCTCGGCATCCACGAGTGCATTGCAGTTCCCCGGGCTGGCCACCGCCCTAAGCACCAACAATCTCGCGGACTACATCATCACCCCCGGCGCATCCACATGGGTCAACAACGCGGGTGTGTCCTTCGCGCTCATGCAGGCGCCTCCCACGGGCCGCTGCTGCACGGCGGGAGGCGTCTGTCAGATCGTTACCGAGGTGGCCTGCACCGGCCTCTCCGGCCAGTTCACTCCCGGTGCGCTCTGCGATGCCGGGGCCTGCGCACCCGACCCGACGGGGCAATGCTGCACATCCGGCAACTGCCAGGTGACCACGCAAACCGCCTGCGATGGCATGCTGGGCCAGTGGACGCAGGGTGCGCAGTGCGATGCCGGCGCCTGCGTGCCCGACCCGACGGGCGCGTGCTGCAATGGCTCGATCTGCTCAATCCTCACCCAGGACGAGTGCGAGGGCGGCGGCGGCACGTTCGGCGGCGAGGGCGTGTCGTGTGCGGAGGGCGCGGCGAACAACTTCATCGTGTGCTGCCGCGCCAACTTTGATGAGGAGAACGGCGTGGGTGTGCCGGACATCTTCGCATTCCTGGCGGCATGGTTCGCGTCCGACGAACGGGCGGACTTCGACGACAACCCCGGCACGCAGGTCCCGGACATCTTCGCGTTCCTCGGTTTGTGGTTCGCGGGATGCTCTTGAGGATGATGGGTTGACGTTGTGACGGCGTGCGATCGGTGTGAGGGAAGACCGGATCGCGCGCTCCCCGCACTCAACCGCTCTGCGCGCTATCATTCACGGTCATCTTTCTTTGACATCTGGGGCCGAACCGGTTTTCGACCGGGCAGGGAAGACTTGGTATTGCGCGTCCAGGGGCGTGATGGCCTGGTAAAAAGCACGCACAAATTTAGCTGGCAACAGCAACTACGCTCTCGCGGCCTGATTCAGGCAGCGCGTTCCGCGACCGACGCCCGATAGGGCGCGGAACGAAGACATCGGGCTGGCTCACAAGTGGCGCACCCGGGCGCGTGAGTGAGAAACCATCTGGGTGCTTGGCCGCGGCGGAGGGTGCTGACCCTCGACGCCGCGGACGAGAATAAATGATCAGACACACGCGTAGACGTGCCTTGTTGACTGTCCCGGCACGGGGGTTCGAATCCCCCCGGCTCCATTCTTGTCGAGCGCCTGCCGGCGTGACTTGCGCGAGCAACGCCCCTCACACAATTGCGAGTGGGCGTTTTTCGTTGGTGTTGTGCCCCATTTGAGCCTTTGGCATCGGCCGCGCAGGATCGGATAGATTCGCGCAGATTCGGGGTCAGAATCCAAAAATCATCCAGAAGTGTGAGCGTTAGGATGACCAACAGAGGGCGCCGCAAGCCGACCGCTGCCAAGCAAAGCCGCAATGACGACTGGCTGGTGGGTACTCGCCAGCAGTGCTCGGGACGTGCTCGACGGCTTCTTCGAAGCCCTTCTCCCGGTGGTCAGTCGGCATGGTCCCTCCGGTCTGGAGTTATCTGGACCCCGCCTCGCCCCTGATGACATTGGGCACATATTGGCTCAGCCTCAGAATCGCGGTTCTGACCCTCCCAGAGGGGGGCTGATCGGCGATCCCCCGACTCGGCGGGTCCCCGATGACATTGAGCACATATGGGGAAAGGTCGTGGGATGGCTCACGACGGCCCCCCTGTAGCTCCCACGCCCGCAATCGGACGCGCTGCCCAAAACGGCACATACTTGGCATGACGGGGAGCCTTGTTCTCCGGATCGTCGGGGACGATCACCCCGGCATCGAGCGAATCGCGGATCACTGCGGACGCCTTCGTGTACTCCTCGTCGGGAAGACCGAACCTCCCGCGGAGAGACTCATTGGTCATGCGCTTCTGGGTGATGTACATCAACCCGGCGTGCTGGTACGCCGCGCGGACACGCTCCGCCTTGTCCATCTCGGCGAACGACCGATGGGCGAAAAGCGTCACGCGCGTGTTGCCGTCTGTCACCGCGAAGTCGGGCGCAGGGAGTTGGAAAATCTCAATGGCCGTAAGCACACGGTCGATGCCGCTCCCGAGTTCCTCGCAAATGTCCATACGTCGCATGAGCGACGCGAGCTTGTCGTTGCGAGAGATCGGAGGCAAATCGAGAAATCGCTTGGGATCAATCAGCGGCCGACCTGGGTTGGTGATCTCAATGCGGTGCGGGAAGATTTCGACCAATGGCCCCGTGCCCGTGATCGCGATGTCCTGATGGATGAGCGCGTTCGCGACCAGCTCGCGGATGGCAACATCGGGGTACATCTTGATCTCCCTGCGAAGAGCTTCGCCGATATGCACATTCTGCGGCAACTGGTCGCTAATCCAGCGGACTAGCCCGATGAATCCAGCAGCGTACCCCTTGTCTCCTGCCTGTTGCTTGACGATCTCTGAGCGATCATCATTTTTGTAGACGACGACGCGAACCACCTTTCGCGACAACGCATCGAAGCGGGTGAGAGACTTCGCGAAGAGCAATGCACCCAGATTCGTGATTGTCCATCCGTCGGGTTCTGAACGGATGAGCCGGTCGGCCGCAAGATGTTCTAGAATCGCAGCACGATTCTCCGGCAACGGCACTTTTAGCAGATCAAAGTACGCGGGATAGTCGAGTAGTGGCAGCACCTCTGATTCGCTCAGCCGAGACAAGGCAGACCGCATCTCGAAGGGGGTCTTGTCCAACTTTGCGAAAAGCGTGCGCTCTTCGGGACGACCCTGCAAGGCCGTCTTTGATTCGCCGATACGAATGAACCGCTCGTCTTTGTACGCCACGGGCGATGTACTCGCGGCAGGCACTCGAACGACGACGACGCGATGGCCATCGACCACCCCCTCGAACACTTCGAGTTGCACGGCGGGCACGAGATTTTGCGCAAGGTGCATCAACAGAGGTTGGCCGCCGATCTTCGCCGTGTTCGGGTCGAATGTTGTGCCCACCGATTTGCGAGTGCGGTCCTCAATGCCCCACACGATGTATCCCTCATCGCGATCATGCAGGGCGGCCGAGTTCGATAGGGCGGAGACGTATTCGCCAATCCGCTCAGGATGGGCGTAGTTGCACTTGAACTCCAACCACGGCGTTTCGCGGCTCTCGCGGAGCAGGGTCTCCATCAGCCTCTTGAAATCAGCTTCGTTCATCGCCACGTATCGACATCCACCTTCTTGAGTTCGATCTCCGTCCCGTCCTTTCCGATGATGGTCAATGAGCGGAACATGTCCATGCCCCACATGGTGCCAGAGCGAAGGATGATCTTATCGAGCTGACTGATTTCATCACGGAAACGGCTGCTGTAGTAGTTCTTGCGACCCAAGACCTTCACGGCCAGTAGTTCGCGGGCGAGAGAGTGCCGATCGACCTTGATTGTTTCGGTACCGACTACTTCAACTTCGTCCCATCCCTCGTCTTCCATCTTTCGTATTGGGTCTTCCTCCCAACCCCGCGTGGTAAGGTACTGCACCGCCTCGTGACGGAGCAAGGATGCTCGTGCTTCCACCCGCCGAAACGGAGCCGCGTAGGCCTCGATGCCCGCGGCGAGCCGCTGTTGTTCCTCCGGGGTGAGTTTGTCCAGCCCCATAGCCTTGCGAGCGGTGTCGTCCTTGAATATCGCGGCGAGTGTTGGTGGCTCATTCTTCTTGACGGCAGGCACTGCCGGAGCGACCTTGTGCGAGGGTTGTGGCGCGGGGGACGAGTCTGCACCGCGCTGGAACACTGCCATATCGGATGACACGACGAACGCGGCGGCAACGAACAACGACTTGGTTAGCATAGGACTGACTCTTTCGCACGAGAGGGCGTCGCTACTTCCGAGGCCTCATGCCCACTCGGCCAGCAACCGCCTCCGGATCAACGCCGGCCATTCCGCCACGGTCACCCAACAGAAGCGGTTCCACCAGTGGTCATGCACGCAGAAATGTAGACTCGTCGCCGCAACAGGCCGCGTCGGCTCCCTGTTCATCCACACCATCACTGGCGCTGAACGTGGATGCTTGGCGTGCGATCAGGGTTTCCGCTTCGCCGCCAGTTCACCGCCCTGGTGCAGCACAAGGCCCGCCGCGGGACCGTCTCCGGCCGGGAACACGATGCGCACCTGATGGTCAAAGTCGGGCCGGAACTCGCCCTTCCCCTGATAGAGCAGGCGCGTCTCACGCTGGCCCGGGGACTGCGCGAACACCTGCCCAGCCCGCTCGACGATACTGATCTCGAAGGGGACCTCCTCGGACGCGTACTCGCCGGCAAAGCGCGATGCCTCCGCGGCATGGACCGGCAAGTCCAGGGCCACAAACTCCGTAAGCCCCAGTGCGGCCCGCATGATCGAGTCGGCCACCCTGCCGGGGTTGAAGGCATCGCAGTTGGAGATCACCGCGACCGTCACCTTGTCATCGGGCAGGTACGCGAGCATGGATGAGAACCCGAAGATTCCGCCGCCGTGCGAGATGCGCTTGCGTTTTTCCCAGGTGTCGATCCCAAGGCCAAAGCCGTATTCGGTCCCGTTGCCATCGGGCAGCACCCCCGGCGTGGTCATCTGCGCGTACGAGTCCGCAGACACCACCTTACCCCCCGCGAGCGCGAGGCTCCACCGCACCAGCCCCTCGGCATTGGAGAGCAACGCGCCCGCCGCGCCCGGCACATCCGGGCCGATCGGGCGATCGTTCACCAATACGCCCTCCTCGAACCCGTAGCCCTGTGCGCGGTTGCGCATCACCTCCCGGTTGGATTCATAGCGAGTGCGATCCAGCCCCAACGTCGTGAAGAACTCCTCCTGCACATACTGAGCGTACGACCTTCCCGACGCCCGCGCGACGATCTCGCCCAGCAGGTAGTACGCCGAGTTGCTGTAGTTCCACTTCGTGCCAGGCTGGAACTCGAGCGGCCGGTCCTTGAACGTGGCAACGAGTTCGGCCGGAGTCAACTCCAGCGATGCCTCTCGCTTCATGAACGCCCCGTCCTGCGTGTACGACCAGATGCCCGAGGTGTGGTTCAGGATGTGCCGCAGCGTCACCGGTCCGGTCGCCGGAAACTCCGGCAGCATCTTGTCGAGCGTGTCGTCGAGCGACAGTTTGCCCTGCTCAACCAGTTTCATCGCGGCCGCGGCGGAGAACTGCTTGGTCACGCTGCCGATGCGGAGCATGGTCTGCGCGTCCATCGGCACAGCGAACTCAAGGTCGGCTTTGCCGTAGCCCTTGGAGACAATCACTTTGTCCCCGCGCGCCACGGCGACCGAAAGCCCCACCGCGTTGGGCTCCGCCATACTCGCCGCGGCGATGGCATCGACCCTCGCGCCCAACTCGGCATCCGACGGTGGCGCAGCGCGGACGGCGGCACAGAGCGCGATACATAGCACGAACGGCACACCGGCGAGCAGGCTGCGCATGAGAACTCCTGTAAGACACAGTTCAACGCCCCCGCGGCTCTCTACTTGGGTGTGGCTGCGGCGAGGTTTCAGCGATCGTCGGCCGGGGAGAACACCGCTCACCACAAGCCAATCGAGAATCAACATACTTGAAGGTGCATAAGTTGTGGGTTGGATGGGGAGAAGCGTTGATGCGCAACTCCCTTTGGAGCAGCACCTGAATAAGCGTGGTTTCATGAATGGTTCACGTTGGTCACTTCTACTCTGGAATGATTCACGCAGGCGGCATTGTCACCGGGCCAGTGTAGTGACGGGTAAGCGCGATGCGGCCGTCAACCCGTTGACCGCTGTTGGAGCAATGACTATCTTAGTGCCCCCTAGTATTTATTTGTGCAGGGGCCCGCGGGCGTGTTCCGCCGCGAGGGCATTGGAACATTCTGTGAGCAGGACCGTTTTGGGGAAACCCGGACGCTGCCATTACGCCCGAACCTCGGACAACTTCCCGCGTGCTGGTGGCGCGAGCGCGGGATATGCAAACCCATCCAAGCCAACACATTTTCCGGAGGTCTCCATGAGTCTGAAGAAGTTGATGACCCGCGCGTGCCTGAGCGCGCTGCTGGTCGCCGGTGTCGCCGCGTGCGACTCGATGACGGTGAACAAGCCCACGAACACGCGCTCGCAGGAGGACTACTGGTACGCGTACCCGCGCGATGACGGTTCAGGACGCGCGACCACTCCGGCCCCGCGCGCCGCAACTCCCCGGCCCGACGCCGAGCGCCAGCCGGAGCGCCAGCCCGAGCGCCGCACAGCCGCGCCCGCCGCGCCCCGCTCTGGATCGAGCGTGATGTACCTCCCCACCGGCGAGCGGAACACCTCCGCCATCATGATCGAGCGCACCAGCCCGGGCGAGGTCGTCGCCGGCTCGAACTTCGGTTACGACATCATCGTCACCAACCTCACGGACATGGACCTCAACAGCGTGCTCGTCACGGATGAGCCGTCGGGCAACTTCAAGTTCATGTCGTCCGAGCCCGCGGGCAAGGCCAGCGGCAACATGATGGCGTGGGAACTGGGCACCCTGCCCGGTCGCCAGAGCCGCACCATCCATGTCAACGGCACGGCCTCGGGCGCTGGCGCCATCACCCACTGCGCGGAGGTGTCCTACAACAACGCGCTGTGCCAGACGATCAACGTCGTCCAGCCGGCACTCCGCCTCGTCAAGTCCATCACCCCCGCGGACATCATGGCCTGCGAGACCGCGACGGTGAAGATCGATGTCACCAACACCGGCTCGGGCGCTGCCCGCAACGTCAAGGTCCGCGACCCGCTCCCGGCGGGCATGACCACCGGCGACAACAAGAACATGGTCGAGTTCGACGCGGGCACCCTCGCCACGAACCAGACCCGCTCCTTCACCTTCCCGGTCAAGGCGACCAAGACCGGCACCTACTCCAACAAGGCCACGGCGATGGCCGATGGCAACCTGACCGCCGAGAGCCAGGCGATCGGCCTCAAGGTCACGCAGCCGGTGCTCGAGGCCAAGGCCGAGTGCCCCAACGGCCTGCTCATCGGGCGCGCTGCGGTGGTGAAGTTCACCGTCTCCAACAAGGGCGACGCGACGTGCAAGGGCACGACCTTCCGCGCCACCCTCCCCGCCGGCACGGCCTTCGTCTCGGCCGACAACTCCGGCGCGATGGCGGCGGGCAATGTCAACTGGAACCTGGGAGAACTGGCCGCGGGCGCGAGCAAGACGATCTCCATGCAACTGCGAACTTCCGGCGCGGGCCAGGTCGCGGTCACGGGCACCGTCAAGTGCGAGTGCGCTGAGGCCGTCACGGCGACTTGCAACTTCGGCGTCTCCGGCTCGCCGGACCTTGGAACCCTCCTGACCGATGATGAGGGCGTCGTGCTTGTCGGCGACAACCAGGTCTACCGCTACGAGGTCGAGAACCAGGGCCAGGTCGATCTGACCAACGTCGCGGTCGCGGTCACCCTGCCCGCGGGCGTCGCGTTCGTTTCCAGCACGGCGCCCAAGGCCCCCACTGTGGACGGCAACAAACTCACCTTCACCGGCGTGCTGGGCGTCCTGAAGCCCGGCGAGAAGCGGACCTTCACGCTGACGCTCAAGTCGGCCGATGCGGGCGAGAAACTCATCGTCAGCGAAACCACCTGCGACCAACTCAAGACTCCTGTCCGCGATGACGAACTCACCTTCTTCGTCGCACGCTGATCAGGCCGACCACGGTCCTGACGCAGCCTTCTCACTACGCGAACCTACGAAGCACAAAGACGACGCCGCGACCCGAATGGGTCGCGGCGTTTTTCATTGGTTGTCAGGAAGTTCACAAGTGAAGGCGCGAAGGTCGCAGCAGAACAGCAGTTACCCGGTCGGTCTGCGTCCTCCGTGTCTCTTGCGGTGACTTCCGGCGCAGGACACTCGCTACCCGAGTTTCTGCTCGAGCCGTTCCCGCACCGCCGTCGCGTCCGCCTTGCCTCCGGCGAGTTTCATCGCCGTCCCGACCAGCCGCCCCATCGCCGCTCCCTTGCCCTCGCGGAAGGCCTGCACGCTGGCGGGCTCCGCCGCGATCGCCTGATCGCACCACGCCTCCAGCGCACCCGCGTCATGGACCATCAGCATCCCGCGCGCAGTCGCGATATCCGCGGCATCCGCGCCCGGCGGCTCGCTCCCGCCGCGACCGGCGGTCTCATAGACAAACCCCGGCGCCACTGGCTCGGCGCCGCAGAGCAGGCCGAACAGTTCGTCGGCGGCGGCCGCGCTCAGTTTGCCCGCTTCGCGCAGGACAATGATGCTCGCAACCTGCGCGGGCAAGATGCCCAACGCGCTGACCAGCACCTCCGACTCATTGGTGGCGCCGCTCTCCAGAGCGGGGCTCTTCTCCGTTTGGGTGGCATCGCTCTCCAGAGCGGGGCTCTTCTCCGTTTGGGTGGCATCGCTCTCCAGAGCGGTGTTCCTCTCTCCATCCGCAACCCGCATCGCCCTTACCCGCTCATTCACCCGCTTCAGCCCGCTCTGCAGCACGAAGTTCGCCGCAGCGCGCCCCGCACGCGACCGCTCGATCCCGCGCTCCGCCGCGCCCCCGACGATCGCCTCGAAGAACAGGCAGTCGTCGCGCTCATCGGTCAGCGCTGCCGCTTCCTTGGGCGACAGCCCATAGTCCGTCACAAAGCGCCGCGCCCGGCTCTGCGGCAACTCCGGCACGCGGGCCGCGAGGCGGTCGCGCCATTCCTCGCTCACCACCACCGGCGGCAGGTCCGGGTCGGGGAAGTAGCGGTAGTCGTGCGCCTCTTCCTTCTCGCGCTGGACAAACGTCTCCATCCGCACATCGTCCCACCCGCGAGTGGTCTTTGTGCCGCCCGCGTATTCAATGCCCGTCTCCTCCCACCGTCGCGGCTGCTCGCGCAACTCATGCTCGATCGCGCCCCGCAGCGACTTGAACGAGTTGAGGTTCTTCACCTCAACGATCGGCGTGCGCACGGTGCGCCCGTCATCGAGCGTGAGGATGCAGTTGATATTCGGCTCGAAGCGCATGTGCCCCCGCTGCATGACGCCCTCGCTCGCCCCGAGAAATCGGCAGATGTTGCGGAGCATTTGGCTGAACGCCACGCACTCGTCGGCGGTGCGGAAGTCCGGTTGCGTGACGATCTCCAGCAGGGGCGTGCCGGCGCGGTTGTAGTCGGCGTAGGAGTGCGACTCGTTCCCGCCCCGCGCGCTGCCGCCGCCCCCCCCGGGTAGTTCGTGCAGCAGTTTGCCCGCATCCTCTTCGAGGTGCGCGCGGATGATGCCAATGGTCCGCGCCTGCTCCCCATCGAGCGGCAGCGTCACCGAGCCGTCAAAGCACAGCGGCAGGCCGTACTGCGAGATCTGATAGTTCTTGGGCAGGTCCGGATAGAAGTAACTCTTCCGGTCCCACTTGCTCAGCGGCGCGATGGAGCAACCCAGCGCCAGCCCCACCATGATCGACAGTTCGACCGCCGCGAGGTTCATCACCGGGAGCGCGCCGGGGAGCGCGAGAACCACCGGGTCGATCAGCGTGTTGGGCTCAGGGCCTTGGTGGACCGGCACTCGGTGCCGGGAATCGAGCGAGCGCTTTGCGTACACCTCCGGGTGCGCCGGGCTTGCCACGCGGCTGAACATCTTGCTCCGCGTCGCAAGTTCGACGTGGGCCTCCATGCCGACCACCAGTTCAACCGAGCGGATCATGGCGGGAGCGTAGGGGGAGCCTTCGCACCAGGCCGTGTTCTGGCGCGCGCCCATTCCCGCGCAGCCCATGCGCCCTACCAAAATTATCCGCACTCCGTAACCCACTCCCCGCCCGTCGCTTGCGGCGACGCCCACGGGTCAGTGTCGCGCTGCGCGCGCCAACTCCGCGCCATCCGTCCCATGGGTGAGGGCCGCACACTCATCCCGAGCCTTACGACGGAGAAACGCCCATGCCCATTGACCTTGCGCCCTTTGCCGATGCTGGACTCACCCGCGCGGCCTTCGACACCCTGATCGCCCGGCACGAGCGCATCACGATGCCGCGCCTCAGTGCGCTGTGGGCCTACTACCGCAACACACTCACCGCCGTCGCGCTCTCGGATCGCGGCCCGTCCTCGCGACCCTACCGCCTCGCGCAGGAGCAGGGGCTGCCGGCGCGCCTTGTCGGCGGAGCAGGAATCGCCGCCGGGTTGGCCGACGATCGCGCGTGGAGACGCAAGGAGGTCGTCATCGAGAACGACATCGCGTGGCGCATCCACACGATGATCGACTTCATGTTCGGCAGGCCGATCGCCTTCGCCTCGGGCGCGCGCGATCCCGCGCTCGCCCGCCGGATCGAGCGCGTGCTCGACTCGGTGTGGGAGGCCTCGGGCGGCGCAGCGCTCATGCAGGACCTCGCCCTGCTGGCGCACGTCTATGGGCATGTGGACCTGCTGGTGCGGGCGATGCCCGGCGACGGCGCGACCGCGCAGAACCCAACCACCGATACGAACGACGAGGCGCTCATCGACGCCGCGAAAGCCTCGGTGCGCGTCGAGGTCATCGACCCCGCCCGCGCTGTCCCGCTCATCTCGACGGCCGACTACCGGCGCATCGACGCCTACATCATCCGCTCCCGGCGCGAACTCCCCGAGTCCGACGGCGTGGGCTCACACGGCACCTCCCGCGCCGCCGCGGCCATGCTCAGGCGATGGTGGAACCGCGTCGAGACCGACCCGGGCGCGCCGCGCAGCGTGCGGGAGACCATCGTCACCGAGATCATCGACGCAGACTGGCGGCGCGTGTACGAGGTCGATGGCGCCGACCCGCGCGGGATCGCCCACCTCATCGACGAAGGCCCCGCGCTTGTGGGTCCGGCGCGAAGCGCCGAGCACGATGAGACCCGCACGAGGGGCCGGGCCGGCCCGCCCATCGTCCACATCCAGAACATCGCTCAGCCGCTGGCCTACGAGGGCCTTGGCGAGGTCGAGCCGCTCGTCCCTTTGCAGGACGAACTCAACACGCGCCTGTCGGACCGCGCCTCGCGCGTCACCATGCAGTCCTTCAAGATGTTCCTGGCCAAGGGCCTCGACGGGCTTGACTCGCTGCCCGTCGGCCCGGGACAGGTCGTCCTGACCGACAACCCCGCGGCGTCGATCGAGACGTTCGGCGGGGACGCTGCAAGCCCGTCGGAGGAATCGCACATCGCCGAGGTGCGCGAGGCCCTCGACAAGGTCTCGGGCGTGCCGCCGCTCGCCGCGGGAGTGGTCCGCGCCAAGATCGGCAACCTCACCAGCGCCAACGCGCTGCGCGTGACGCTGATGGGTTTGCTCAGCCGCACCGCGCGCAAGCGCATTACCTACGGGCGCGGCCTTGTCCAGGCGTCCCGCCTCGTCCTCGATGCGCTCGACCGCGCCGGCATCCTGCTCACCGACCCGCGCGACCGCGAGTTGCGCGTTGTCTGGCCCGACCCGCTCCCGCCCAGCGAGACAGATGCGCTCGCCGCGGCGGAGAAGAAACTCGCCCTCGGTGTGCCGCGACAGCAGGTGCTGGCGGAACTGGGGTACTCGGCCATCGAGCCGGGAGTTTCCTAGGGGAAAGTCGGAGGTCGGAAGTCGGAAGTGAGAAGTGGAAAGCGAAGAACAAGGCCGGTACTGGGTCCTGGGGTCCTGCGTCATGCCACCACTCACCACTCACTTACCTCATCACTTCATCACTTCATCACTTCATCAGGAAAGGGGATCACATGCTTTCGGAAACTGAAACGACGCCCGCAACCACCGACACCGCGCCCTCGGGGGAGGGGGCCGCGTCGCCGCCGGAGCCGTCCGCGCACGCCTTGCTGCTGGCGACGCTGACACAGACGCGCGATGAACTGGTCAAGGCGCGCGAGGAACTGCAGGAAGCGACGCGTGCGTTCGGCGTGCTCCGCCCGCGGATCGGACCCGGCATGAGCACCAACATGCCGCGCACACCCGAGGACGCCGGCGCCGGACAACTTCGGATCGCCGCGACTCGCGCGGCCGTCACCGGCGACCGGCGCGCCCTGATGGATTATCTCCGGCTCCGGCGTGCCGCGGTCTGATCTCCTGTTCTTCGCGTCCCCATTCCGCAATCCGCATTCCGCATTCCGCATTTCTGATCTCCCACTTTCCTCAAGGAACCCACCATGCCCTTCACCGGAAAAGCCACGTTCTCCGCCGGAGCCGACCTCCCCGAACTCGTCGAGGATGTCTCGGATGTCATCGGCCTCGTCAGCCCCTTCGAGACGCCCCTGCTCGACGCCCTGGGCGATGCCAAGCGCCCCGCCACGGGCACCGTCCACGAGTGGCTCGAGGACACGCTCCTTCCCAATACCGACAGCGTGAACCAGACGGTCTTCTCGCCCAACGCCACCGACGCGACGGCGATCACCGTCGTCAACGGATCGCGCTTCCGCATCGGCGACCAGGTGCGGCCCGACACGCTCCGCGAGGTCATGCTCGTCACCGCGATCGCGGGAAACGTGCTCACGCTCGTCCGCCGCTACGGCAACACCACGGGCGGCGCTCTGGCCAACCTGATGAAACTCTACATCATCGGCAACGCCGCGATCGAGGGCGACGACCGCCCGGCCGTGCGCTTCACCGACCGCAGCCGGAAGCGCAACTACACGCAGATCTTCACCGCCGGTGTCGAGGTCTCCGGCTCGATGCTCGCCGCCCGCGCCCACGGCGTGAGCGATGAACTCGACTACCAGAAGCAGGAGCGGATGCGAGAGATGCTCCGCGACCTTGAGAACGTCGTCATCAATGGTGTTGCCCCCACCGCGACCCAGCAGGGCTCGGCCTCGGTGCGCCGCACCATGAACGGCATCGTCCCGCTCATCGCCACCAACCAGTTCGTGCCCGGCGTGGGTGGCGTGCCCCCCGGCGGGGGCGGCGGCAGTGCGCTCAACGAGCCGCTGCTCAACGGCGCGCTCCGACTCATCTGGGAGCAGAGCGCGGGGCGCGTGGACACCATCGTCGTCAACGGCGTGCAGAAGCGCAGGATCAACGAGTTCCTGGTGAGTTCGCGCCTGTACGAGGCCGAGGACACGGCGTTCCAGTCCCGCGTCGCCGCCTACGAGAGCGACTTTGGCGTCTGCCGCGTCATCATGTCGCGCTGGGTGCCCGCCGACCACGCCCTCCTGCTCGACTCCTCGCGACTGTCGGTCATGCCGCTGGCGGGCCGGAGTTTCCAGTACAAGGCCCTCGCCGCGACCGGCGATGCGCAGAGCGGGATGCTCGTGGGCGAGTACACGCTCGAAATGAAGAACGAGAACGCGCACGGCCTGATCCGCGGCCTCTCACTGTAAAGGAGTGGACGCGTGCGCGCTGCCCGCCGGGCAACCGGGGGGATCGTGGGGGGCGGGGCCGGAGACGGCCTCGCTTCCTGTTACAGAGGAAGTCCTGATTCCTTTGGTTCTGAGTCTTGGGTCGAGCGGAGCTCAACACCCGCAGGGCTTCTGAACGTAGGACCAGTCTTTCCACTTCCGACATCCCACATCCCACATCCAAGGACCCACCCCATGTTTATCACCGACCGCTATCTCCTCGCCTTCGAGCCCGACCTCTTCCGCGATGCCGGGTTCCTCGCCCAGCGCCTCATCAACACCACGGGCTCAATCGGGAGCGGCAAACTTAACATCACCGGCGCCGACCTCGCGGCGGTAAACGTCACCGGCGGGCACGTCGCGCTGCACGCCTCGACAGCGTTCGAGGTCATCCAGCGCCTCAGCGCGACCCAGGCCGTGGTCTCGATCCTGCGGGCGTCGGTTGCCGACGCGGTCATCCCGCCCGCCGCGGCGGGGACGGCGGCGGTCGCCGTCTTTACCTTCGCGCCGCAGATCGCCGCAGCGCACAGCGCGCTGCTGGCGATGCTCAACCTGCCCGCGCTGGGGCTGGGTCTGGTGGGAGAGCCTGATGAGAGCGCGATCACGAACCCCGCGGACCTGCGCACGTTGGAGGCGCTTCTCACGCTGCACCTGGTGTGGGCCGCAGCCGCGGCGGTGGCGGGGTCCGGCTCGGTGCAGGCATCGCGGGCCGAGTCGTACCGCCTGCGGGCCGCGCGCGAGCGTTCGGCCCTGCGGGCGAGGCTTGACCTCGATGGCGACGGTGTGCCCGATGCCGAGCGGCGGCCCGGCGCGGCGGTGCTGGTGCGGGGCTGACTGACGGGGTCCGGGTCTCGGGTTCTGGTGTGTTCCTTCCAACTTCCGACATCCGACATCTCACATTGGACTTCCCATGCTCACGATCACCCCAACAAATGTCCGCTTCGACACACTCACGCTCGACGAAGTGACGCACATCGCCGTCGAACGCGCGGCCGAGCGCGCGGTGGTCGAGTGGTCCGACCTCGGATCGCACGCGACCTTCGCGGATGTGCCCGAGCAGCGGATCACGGTGAAGGTCGTGCGCCGGGCCTTGCGGGGCGACCTGGGCGCGCTCGCGCCCGGGCAACTGGGCGAACTGAGTTTCGTGGTGTCTCCCGTCGGCACTGCCGCCGCGGCACGCAAGCACGCCGCGCAGTGCGTCGTGCTGTCGGTGAAGTACGACCTGTCGCACCCGCCCAAGGGGCCGGGCGCGGTGCAGATGATCGAGTTCGTGGCGATTTCATCGACCGGCGCGGCGGATCCGTTCACGATCACGGACGCGTGAAAGACATCAAAGGCATTGAACTCAGAGGAGCAGAGTAAGCAGAGGAACTCAGAGAAAGGCATTTGGGAAGGCCGGGAGCCCGAGTTCAGAATGATTGACAATCCACGCCAAGCCCTTGGTTTGGCGTCATTGAGGAGTTGATTCCGAACCTCATCTCCCCGTTTTCACTCTTCCCGTGCTCTTCTCTGCTCTTCCTCTGCTCGCTCTGCTCCTCCGAGTTCTTTCTTCGTCTTCGAGTTCCTTCCGAAAGGTCTTGCCATGGCCAGTTTCTTCAACGCACTCGGCCTGTTCAACTCCGGCCCGCACCGCTTCGGACATCGCGCCATCGGCGAACTGGTCGTGCCCAACGCCGCGCTCAACCCGGTGCAGCCCGGCTCGATCGCCGCGGGGCCGCTCGAGTTGGTCATCGTGGTCGCCGGTCGGCTGACAGCCACAACGGAGACGGCTTTGTGGACACTGCGCGATGCGATCGCGGCCCAACTCACCGATCCGCCCGTGGTCGCGAGCCTGGTCGACCACCACGGCCGGACGTGGACGGGTATGTCGTTCGTGCGCTTCGAACCGCTCGAACCCAGCGGTGGCCAGGGCGCGGGTCGGACGGATCGCGGGCGCGTCCGCTCGATCGCGTACCGCGCGACATTCGTAAAGTTCCTCTGATCGCGCATACGTCCCATGTGTTGCATGGGCCACCTTTCCTGATTGGAGCGAGCAATGACCACTGAACTCCTTCCCGCCCTCGCCCAGTTCGGCGCGGCGGGCATCATCGGCTGGATGTGGCTCACCGAGCGTCGCGGCGCAACCGAGCGCGAGCAGCAACTCCGGGAAGCACACGCAGCAATTCGGGACGAGCGGCCTCGACTGGAGGTTCTGCTCGCCGCGCTCGAGGCCAACACCCGAGCGATCACCGCGCTGGAGGTTGGGCAGAGGCAACTGGTGGAACTGGTGCGCGGATCGGCTCCTCCCCCGCAGGGGGAGGTGGTCGCCGCAGGCGACCGGAGGGGGCACCTTGCCTTCTCTACTCTTTCTTCTCCGCCTTGACTCTGCTCGCGTGTTCCCCGTCACCTCCCGCGCCAGGTGCAGACTTGAACGCCTTCGCGCTCTCCGCGATCAACCACAACGCCCGCGGCATGTTGTCCAGCACAAGCGTTGCTCCCAGTCGCAGTACGGACAGGCCCCGCGACTTCATCCATACGTCCCGAACCGCGTCCGATCCCGCCCGGTGACGATGCGAGTCGAACCCGTCCACCTCGACGACGAGCCGCAGTTCGTGGCAATAGAAGTCGGCGAAGTATGGTCCGAGCACATGCTGTCGACGGAACTTGTGGCCACCCAGTTTCCGGCCGCGGAGGTGTTGCCAGAGCAGCACCTCGGGGAGCAACATCTTGCCGCGGAGTTCGCGTGCGCGATCGCGGGACTGCTCAGCCTTCACGTCGGCGGATGCATCGGCGCGGTCCGACCAGGGGGCATTCAGGTCGCGCATGGTGGGACGAGGATCCATCCCGCGTAATGTGCGGTTGCGCACTGCTGATGTCAAGGCCGTGCGGAAGAGATGGGTAGGAAAGCAGTAGGAAAGGCAGGGGTGCCCCCTCCGGTCGCCTGCGGCGACCACCTCCCCCTGCTGGGGGAGGAGTCAGAATGCAGGTGCCCCCTCCGTCACCACTGGGGGGCGGCGACACCTCCCCCCGCGGAGGCGGAGCCCGATACCCGTACCATCCTGTCCTCTTTCACCCGGAGCAGGAGCACCTCAGATGCAATCGGTTCTTCCCAAGGGCAACGCGATCATCGGGCAATCCGGTGGGCCTACGGCTGTCATCAACCAGTCGCTTGTGGGCGCGGTCCTCGCGCTGCGCGGGGTTACGGCGGTCAAGAAGATCATCGGCATGCGCCACGGCGTCAGCGGCCTCGTCGCCGACCAACTCGTTGACCTGACGCGCACGCCCCTGAAGCAACTCGAGGCCTTGGCCCGCACGCCCGCCGCGGCCCTCGGGTCCAGCCGCGACAAGCCCGACCCGGAGTACTGCGCGCGGATCGTCCAGGCTTGCCGGCGGAACAATGTCCGATACTTTTTCTACATCGGCGGGAACGATTCCTCGGACACCTGCCGCATCGTCAACGAGATCGCCAACGCGCAGGAGTTCTATCAACTCCGCTGCTTCCACATCCCCAAGACGATCGACAACGACCTGGTGCTCAGCGACCACACGCCGGGCTTCCCGTCCGCCGCGAGATTCATCGCCACGGCGTTCGCGGCCGATGCGCTCGACAACGCCTCGCTGCCGGGCGTGAAGATCAACGTGGTGATGGGCCGGCACGCGGGGTTCCTCACGGGCGCTGCGGCGCTGGCGCGCCCCGCGGGCAGGGCAGGGAAGGATGGCCCGGCATCAGGCGACCACGGCCCGCACCTGATCTACCTGCCCGAGGTCCCGCTGGACCCGCAGAGGTTCCTCTCGGATGTCGAGCGGGTGTACGCGCGCCTCGGCAGGTGCCAGGTCGCGGTGTCCGAGGGTGTGCAGACCGAGGGCGGCCAGCCGATTGTCACGACGCTCGCCAAGGGCCTGGATCGCGATGCGCACGGGAACGTGCAACTCTCGGGCGTTGGCGCGCTGGGCGATGCGCTCGCCGACCATGTGAAGAAGCACCTGAAGAACGCCGGGGGCAAGCCGGTGCGGGTACGGGCCGACACCTTCGGGTACCTGCAACGGTGCTGGCCAGATGTTTCGCCGATCGATGCGCGCGAGGCGCGCGGGGCGGCCAGGTTCGCGGTGCGCATGGCGGTGAAGGGGGAGTTGTCCGGCTCCGTGGCGATCACCCGCGCGCCGGGCAGGGTGTACAAAGCGGCGTTCAAGGCGGTGGCGCTGGCGGATGTCGCGGGCAAGACACGCCGCATGCCCCCGGAGTTCATCCAGGGTCACTGCGACGTGTCGGAAGCATTTGTGAAGTGGTGTCGGCCGCTGGTGGGGAAGTTGCCGGAGATGGCGCGGTTGTAGGCGGGGTCTCTACACGCCCACGATGAGGCCCGGCGAATCGTGGCGCTTCGGAAGAGATGAACCCAGTGAACTTCCCAGCACTCACCCCCGTCATCTGCGGCCCGACCGCGGGCGGCAAGTCCGACCTTGCCGTTGCGCTCGCGCTGCGGGCGAGGGAAGAGTGGGGGATCGACGCCGAGATCGTCACCGCCGATGCGTTCCAGGTGTACCGCGGCATGGACATCGGCACGGCCAAGCCGACGATGGAGGAGCGGCGCGAGGTCGTGCATCACCTGATTGATGTGGTTGATCTCCGTGCCACTGCCCTTCAGGGCAGTGCAAACACCGACACCCACCTGAAGGTCGGTGGCACGGCCACGTTCACCGTCGATGATTGGCTGCGGATGGCGCGTGAGAGAATCGCGGACGTGCGAGGGCGAGGGGCGTTGCCGATTGTCGTGGGCGGCACGCACCTGTATATCAAGGCGCTGCTCGATGGGCTGTTCGACGGCCCGGAGCCGGATGCAGCGCTGCGTGCGAAACTGACGGGGTTGGACCCCGAAGCGCGACGGGCCGAGTTGCAGCGGGTCGATCCGGCCGCGGCGGCGAGGATCCATCCCAACGACATCCGCCGAACCGTCCGCGCGCTGGAGGTGTACCGTCTGACTGGGACGCCGATCAGCGCGATGCAGAAGCAGTGGGATCGCGCGTCAATGAGCAGCCCGGACGGTCTGGCTGCGCATCAACTCATCATCCTGGATTGGGAATCCGAAGCGCTGAACCGCCGCATCAATGCTCGCGTCAAGCAGATGATGGAACGCGGGCTGCTCGAGGAAGTGCGGACGCTCGCCGCGGCGGGGCAACTCGTCCCCGGCTCGCAGGCGGCGGAAGCCTTGGGCTACAAGCAACTCCTGGCCCACCTTGCCGATCCCGTGCGATTCCCGGTGGCGGAAGCGGTGGAGCGGATCAAGGTCGATACGCGCAGGTTCGGGAAAAATCAACGGACCTGGCTGCGGCGGCTGCGGACGTTCGACAACACCTTGACGGTGGCAATGCCGGGCACTGGCACCCCGGAAGCAGTGGGTGTTGTGTTGACGCGATTGCGAGTCGGCCGGGAAATATGACCTGAACTGGGGAATTTTGCCGCCTGTGGTCGCGGAATTTCGCGGCATCTGCTTGACAGATGGCCCATGAACCCCGTACTACCCCAAGCCCCTTAGTAAAGGATAGGGGAAAAACCTGCTGACCCCTTCACCCCCGCCACCCCCCTCTGGCCGATCAAGCGGAGGTGGCGGACGGGGCGTCGATCCCTTGCGGCACGAAGTACCATGGCGAAAACGATCCAGAGATCTTCCAAACGATCCAGCCCGCCCCAAGGCAACGGCTCACCCGCAGGGGGGGGCGGCGGCGATGGCGACAGTGCCGCTCCATCCGGCCGCGGCAGAAAGTCCGTGGGGGGCCGCGGCAAGTTCGGCCGCAAGCCATTCGAGCAGGGGCCGATGCGCTCCGCCGAGGGCAAGCAACTGGTGATCGTCGAATCGCCATCGAAGGCCAAGACGATCAACAAGTACCTCGGGTCTGACTACGTCGTGCTCGCAAGCGTCGGCCACGTCCGCGATCTGCCGGAGAAGAACCCCAAGGGCGTGAAGTCGCCCGTGCCGGGTGTGGACCTCGACAACGACTTTGCACCGACCTACGAGGTGCTGGCCGGCAAGCAGAAGACGATCACCGAGCTCAAGCGTGCCGCGAAGGGCGCGCGGGAGATCTGGTTCGCGACGGACCTTGACCGCGAGGGCGAGGCCATCGCGTGGCACCTCGCGGAGGAACTGGGGATCGACCCCAAGGTCGCCAAGCGCGTGATCTTCAGCGCGATCACCAAAGAGGAGATCCAGCGGGCGTTCGAGAACCCGCACCCGATCGACATGGACCGTGTGAACGCGCAGCAGGCGCGGCGCATCCTCGACCGGGTGGTGGGGTACCAGGTGTCGCCGCTTTTGTGGAAGAAGGTGGCGCGGGGCCTGAGCGCGGGGCGGGTGCAGAGCGTGGCCGTGCGGCTGGTGGTGGAGCGTGAGCGGGAGATCCGCCACTTCATCCCCGAGGAGCACTGGCAGGTGCTCGGCGAGTTCGCGTTGACGCAGGCCGAGGCCGCGAAACTGGGCCCGGCGTGGCGCGGGTTCCTGTCGGAGCGCGATGACAAGGGCGCGGGGCACACGATCAAGGCGCAGAACGTGTGGCTGGGCGAGCACGGCGCGATCCAGGGCGAACTCGTCGAGGTCGGCGGCGAGAAACTGGAGATCCGGGGGGGCGGCGGTGGAGGGGATGGCGGTGGCGAAGCGGCGGCAACGAACGATGCGCTGATGAAGCGCGCCCGCCAGGTCGCCGAGTGGGCGGGTCTGACAGACATCAAGAGCGGAACGCGCGAGGACGAGCGCGGGCGCGGGCCAGCGAAGTTCGTTCGCACGATCCAGGGCGTGGTCTCTCCGAGCGCGAAGTACGCGATCACAAGCATCGAGACCAAGCGCAACAGCGTGCGTCCGACCGCGCCGTACATCACCAGCACGCTGCAGCAGTCGGCGAGCACGAGGCTGGGATTCGTGCCGCGGCGGACGATGCAGGCGGCGCAGGCGCTCTATGAGGGCGTGGACATCCCCGGCGAGGGACCGGTGGGGCTTATCACCTACATGCGTACGGACTCGACGCACCTGTCGGGCGCTGCGCTGAGCATGGCGCGGGAGTACATCAAGCGGACGTACGGGGACAGGTACCTGCCGGAGAAGCCGAACTTCTTCGCATCGAGCAACAAGGCGGCGCAGGAGGCGCACGAGGCGATCCGTCCGACGAGCCTTGAGTATCCGCCGCAGCGAGTGCGGAACTCGCTCAAGCCCGATCACTTCCGGCTGTACCAGTTGATCTGGGAACGGTTCGTGGCGTGCCAGATGACGCCGGCGGAATGGGACACGACGTCGGTGATGATTGCCGGTGGGGCAACTGTTGCCGGCTCGGAGAGCCGGACCACCAAAGAATGCGTGTTCCGCGCATCGGGGCGCACGCTGGCGTTCGACGGGTTCTACAAGGTCACCGGCGTTCCGCCCGCGGCGGAGACGGCGACGCTGCCCGCCCTCAAAGAGAAGCAGCCGCTGCACCCGTTCGCCATCGACCCCACGCAGAAGTTCACGAGCCCGCCGGCGCGGTTCAGCGAGGCATCGCTCATCAAAGCGCTGGAGGCCGAGGGGATCGGCCGCCCGTCGACGTACGCGAGCATCATCGGGACCATCCAGGACCGCAAGTACGTTGAGCAACTCGAGCGCCGGCTGTTTGCCACGGACCTTGGCGAAGTGGTGACTGACAAACTCATCGAGGCGTTCCCGCGGATTCTCGATCTGGGCTACACGCGCGAGATGGAGGGGGAACTCGACAAGGTTGAGGAGGAGCACCTCGACTGGGTGGAGATGCTCCACCGCTTCTACGGGCCGTTCATCGAGGCGCTGGAGGCGGCGCACGAGACGATGACGCACGCGAAGGCCGAGACCACCGCCGCGCCCGCGGACCTGAAGTGCCCGACGTGCGGGAGCGCGATGGTGTACCGCTTCGGCAAGAACGGGCGGTTCCTGTCGTGCGGAAACTACCCGACCTGCACCTACGCGTGCCCGGTCGATCGGGAGGGCAGGCCGCGCCCGGCCGAGCACGCGAACATCGCGTGCGTGAAGTGCGGCTCGCCGATGATCCGTCGCACGGGGCGGTTCGGGCCGTTCCTGGGTTGCTCGAAGTTTGAGAGCAAGCCGAAGGCGAAGGGGAAAGGGAAGAAGGGAAAGGGGAAGGGGAAAGAAGAGGGTGCTGTTAAGGAGCCTGTCGCGATCCATCCGGATGCGTGCGACGGCATCCTGAACATCGACAAGAAGGGGTTCGTGGTCGCGCCCAGCCAGCCCGCGCTGCTGACGGACCTGCCGTGCGTCAAGTGCGGCTCGCTCCTGAACCTGCGCGATGGGATCCGTGGGCCATGGCTGGGTTGCAGCGCGTTCCCCAAGTGCCGCGGCCGGGGCAAGTGGACGGATGTGCCCGACGAGAAGCGTGCAGCGCTGGAGGCGGAGTTGGCGGCACACGCGAGAGCGAACCCGATCCCGGTTGTGCGCACACTCGACGGCAAGGCGCTGACGGATGCGCGCGGCAAGCCGCTGCCCGATGCGCCGAAGGTGGAGATGCTGATCGTCGGTGGGGCGGGGAGTGTGCTGACGGGCGGCCCCCCCGAGGTTGTGGAAGAGCGGGAGGAAGCGCCGCTCGAGAACGCGGCATGATGGGATGAGTTTGGGCTGGTCGGGAGTCCGGTCAACCTCCCCCGCCTGCGGCGGGACCTCCCCCTCGCGGGGGAGGAGCCAAGAGGCACCTCACGTTTTGGGGACTCTGTCCGAGACCCGCACACTTCTGAGCGCCTCCACCACAAACACGCCCGCCAGCGCAAGCAGCGCGAGCGAGACGGCGGCGTTGGGGACTGTCGGGTTGAGTCCGCCCGCGGCGGTGCGCCACGCGCCGTTGTAGGAATCGCGGGCACCAACAAAGAACTGGATAAGCAACGCCCACACCGTGATGGCGCCGACGAAAGCCGTCGGCCAGAGCGTGTACCAGTATCGTTTCCCGTTGCGGCGCAGATAGAGCGTGACGCTCAGCAGCGTGAGCGCGGCGAGGAGTTGGTTCGAGGTGCCAAAGAGCGTCCAGAAGGTGCGGTACGCGCTCGGGTCGGCGAAGAGGAGCATGAGCAGGGGCACCCCCGCCGTGGCCGCCGCGGCGAGGAATCCGGCGCTGCGTCCGGGAGCGCGGAACAACTCCTGGAGCAGGTAGCGACCGAGGCGCGTCGAGACGTCGAGCGTGTCGAAGACGAAGGTCGAGAAGGCCATTGCGCCGAAGGTCGCGCAGAAAAGGAAGGCATCGGGGCCGAGGAACTTCGTGAGGAAGAGGGCGAGGCCGTCGCCGTAGATCGCGCCGGGAGACTTGGGCTGGCCCGCGGGCGTGAGCAGCGCCTCGCCGCCGACGATCATCACGGTGGCGAGCGCAATGACGGCGACGAAGCCTTCGAGCAGCATCGCGCCGAAGGCGATGGGCTTGCAGTGCGACTCCTTGGCGATCTGCTTGCTGGTTGTGCCGCCGCAGATCAGGCCGTGGAAGCCCGAGCACGCGCCGCAGGCGATGGTGACGAACAGGAAGGGAAAGAGGAGGTTCGTGAAGGGCGGCGCGGCTGTGCCCTCGGCCGGCGCGCGGAGGAACGCGAGCGGGTCGAGAATAGTCGCGGCCTGCGGGCCGAACATCGGCTGCTTGATGGTGAAGCCACCGAAGAGGATGCCCAGCGCGCCGATGGCGATGGCGAAGTAGAGGAGGAAGCCGCCGAGATAGCCGCGGGGCTGCTGGAGGAGCCAGATGGGGAGCATGGAGGCGACGAGGCAGTAGATGAGGATCGCGACGTACCAGGAGCGCGGGCCGAAAACGAGGAGTTCGTCGAGGCGCGTGCCCGCCCAGATGCAACCGAGTGTCGCGGGGACGAAGATGATTGTCGCGAGCCACATCGGCGGGCGCAGGAATCGCTGTACGATGCCCATGAGCAGCGCGAGCGCGAGGTAGAGCGTGCTGGCCGCGGCGACCGCGCCGCCCTTGTTGAACGTCACGTTGAGGCCCGCGAGTTCTTCGGACACGCCGATGAATGTCGCGGCGGTGATCTGCGTGAACGCGGTGATGACATAGAGCAGCGCGAGCCAGATGAAGCAGACCAGCGAGAGCCACGCCCGCCGGCCCAGCGTGTCCTTGGCGATCTCGGCGATGGAGTGCGCGCCGTGGCGGACGGAGGCGACGAGCGCGGAGAAGTCGTGGACCGCGCCGATGAGGACGACGCCGAGCACGATCCAGATCAGGCACGGCCCCCAGCCAAAGAGGGTGCAGGCCATGATGGGGCCCGCGACAGGCCCGGCCGCGGCGATGGCGGAGAAGTGCTGGCCGAGCAGGTAGAACGGGCGCGTGGGGATGAAGTCCTCGCCGTCGTTGCGGAGGACGGCGGGCGTGGTGCGGGAATCGTCGAGCCGGTACTGGCGCGCGATGAACGTGCCGTACAGCAGATAGCCCAGGGTGAGGAGCGCGAGCACGCCGAGGGCGATGAGGGGGAGGTGGAGCGCGGCGGGCATGGGGGCAGAGGGTGACAGAAGGGAGGAGGGGAGTCAAGGGGCGCGGATGTGGATGGGACGCCGGACATCGGCGTGTCGGATTTCTTCGCGTTTTTGGCGGCGTGGTTTGCAGGGTGGTGAGGGAAGCGGGAAGCCGGAATTGGAAGGGGTGAAGGCTGCTTTGTTATGCGCGGCGTTTTCGGGCGGGCGCGAGACGCTGGGCAAGATCGGGTACGGCGGCGTAGTGGACCTGCTTCCCGACCTTGTAGGTGCTGAGAAGTTTGCGCTTGAGAAGCCCTTCGAGGTCGGCGCGGGCCGTCATCGCCGTGACGGCGTTCGCCGCGGCGTGAGACCTTGCCGTGTAATCGTCCTTTGGATGCCTCAGGGAGTGTTCAAGGAGGAGGCGCTGGCGCAGGTTGAGCCCCGGGTGCCGCTTGAGCATGGCAAGGGAACGCTCGATCTGGGATTGCTCGCGGGTGAGGTAGTCGTTGAAACGATCAATTGCGCGTTCTATGACTCCCAACTTGAATGCAACGAAGTAGGTCATGTCTCCATCGTCGTCCTCGGTGTCGATGAACGCCTGCGGGTACTTCGCGAAGGCTTTGAGGATGAGTTCGGAGACAACGAGGTACTCGAAGATTCGGTACCCCGAACGCAGCGCCGACCAGTAGAACGCCGCGCGGGCGGTGCGGCCGTTGCCATCGACGAACGGATGCTCGTAACCGATCATAAAATGCAGCACGCATGCCTTCATGACGGGGTGAAGGAAGTTCCGGCCGGAGTGGTCGGAGTTCGCGAACTCGCACAGCGACACGAGGCGCTGTTCGAGCCCGATCGCGGAAGGCGGCGTGAAGACAACTTCCTGTGTCCGTTCGTCCTCGATCACTACCTGGTCTGCCTCTGTCCGCAATCGGCCTGTGGCCTCAACATCAAGCGTGCCTTCGACGAGAATGGCTTGGAGTTTGAGCAGCGTCTCGACGTCGAGGGGTCGATCGATGCGGGACTTGATCCACTGCATTGCCTGCCAGTTGTTGACGATCATCCGGTCCGACTTGCTCCTGGGCGCTCCGCCCGAGCGGAGCAGTTCGAGGGCCTTCTTGCGCGTGGTGACAGCGCCCTCGATCCGGGAGGAGTCGATCGCTTCATCCATGAGGGACCGGACGACGATCCGGCGCTGCAGGTCCGTGTCGGCGAGCGGGCCGTCGGGGGAGAACAGGGTCGCCGCGCCGCCCCCGCCCAGGGCACGATCGATGCGGTGGAGCGCCTCGCTCATCTGGGGCGGCTGGCAGAGGCCAAATCGGCGACCATTCGCCTGATGGAGTGGGAGCGGGGACCACATGCCGAGCCGGAGAGACTTCAGCGCCGTCCACGCCTGCTCGGCATCGAGATTCGCCTGCCGCGCCATCGGACGGACCTTCCGCCACGGTCGGTAGGGCCAGTTCCATGCCCCGACCCGCTCATCGGCGAGCAGGCTGACCCATTCGCTGGTCGGCGAGTGCAGAAGCAGGGTCTCAAACTTGATGGATGGGGGATCGTGCGGCATAAGCAATCAAAAGCAAATACCATATCAATTTGCTTTTGATGAATCATCGGACCTACACCTGACGAAGTCAACTGCGAGATGCCGGCGGCCATCAAAGAAAATTATAGGAAAATCAACTTTTGCTTGCCGATCGAGACGCACGCGTCTGTTCGCAATGGGTTCGTGATCAAGCCCTCGTCCCTC
>ENA-ORBV01003059-ORBV01003059.1-microbial-mat-metagenome-genome-assembly--contig:-NODE-3059-length-34185-cov-13.295297_pt1 | contig 34185 bp, 24 predicted proteins | sample MGYA00237777_ERZ505514 | MGnify/ENA primary metagenome ERZ505514 (study PRJEB26160, sample SAMN06269048) | microbial mat metagenome | isolation source: Oligotrophic lake microbial mat | place... | reverse complement strand
GTTTCAAAACCCATTTCTAGCACTGAATATTCGGGATGATCATTCCAAGTATATCCAATGATCCACGCGTCGCCTTCTCTTTGACTAATAGCATGGCCAAAGGCCATGCTATATAGCCAAAGTAAAATTAATCGTTTGGTCATCTCGAGATGGAGAATTGTTGATCTGCCGCCTGGCCATTAATTCCACCATTAAAGGTCAACATCAGAATCAGGAATAGGAAAACATTGTAGAAGAATATTCTGGTATGATTCCAGACCTCAATGTTTCTGTGTGTATGTGTATGTGTGTTGGGGATGCCAACTTACAAAAAGATTAGAATTGTTATAAAGCTTTTTCATTATTAAAAAATTTAGTGTTCAATAAAAACATTTTCCGGACATAATCAGGCCCTCATCATCCATATGGCTGAAATAGAAGTCCGTTTGGATTAGATACTGGAGTAATATATCTGCCATGTAAAAATACAGATACTTTGCACGTTGCTTTTATTCAAAAGCAATACTGTAAACGAGGAGATCAGTCGGTGCTGTCGGCAAGATGCCTTCTACGGTGTTGGTGTTTTAAATCATAGTAGAATATTTTGGTTATAAATTTGGGGTGATTGCAATAAGAAGCTAAGTCACTTTTTGGAATAAGGAGTAAAACTAGAATTCGAATGTAGTGATTTTATTTCTAAAATCAAGAAGTATTTTAAAAAATATTTTAATGATTAGTCTTTGGTAAAGTGCTAGACAATTTAAACCCAAATCCTAATAACCGGTTGCCATCTTTAAATAATTTCATTTAATCTGCCGACCAGGATCAATAAAACTGCGACTCAATTAATTTTCCTTCACCTTAACCTTCCCCTCAACCTTCGCCTTTATTTGGGGGAAGCCCAACTTTGATTTGTCTATGTTTGTGGTGATGGCCGGAATTTACATTCATATTCCATTTTGCAGGCAGGCATGTCATTACTGCAATTTTCATTTTTCTACTTCATTCAAGACGAAGGAAGAAATGATCAAGGCTATGCTTAGAGAGATAGAAATGCAGGCAGGCTATCTTGATGGACAGGAAATACAAACCATTTATTTCGGCGGAGGAACACCTTCTGCCCTGCCCATTGAGGACATTATCTCAATCTTAGATGTGGTAGCCAACCATCACTGCATTGCATCTACAGCGGAAATAACACTTGAGGCAAATCCTGATGACCTTCATGCTGCAGGTGTTACGGAATGGAAAGATGCGGGGATCAACAGACTTAGTATCGGAATCCAGGCTTTTCAGGATGATCTATTGGCTGCATGGAACAGAAGTCACAATGCACGGGAGGCGATGGAAGCAGTTGCTGTAGCACAGCAAGCTGGGATTGATAATATTACAGTTGACTTGATCTATGGAGGGCCGGGGTTGAGCGATGAAGACTGGGTATCCAACATACAGCGGCTGATTGATGCAGGCATACCTCATGTATCCAGTTATGCACTGACCGTTGAGACAGGCACTGCATTACACCATCAGATAGAAAAAGGAAAATCAAAAGTTCCGGAAGATGAACAGGCGAATAGACAGTATGCCATATTGCAAGAGATGCTTACAGCAAATGGAATCATGCAATATGAGGTCAGTAATTTTGCCAAATCCGGATTTGAATCGAGACACAACAGGAGTTATTGGTCTGGCGCGCATTACCTCGGCATAGGGCCATCCGCGCACAGCTATAATGGTGTCTCCAGGCAATGGAATGTATCTAACAATGTTAAGTATATCCAATCTATAGTGTCAGGTTTAATCCCGAGTGAAAAAGAAATGCTGACCGACGCGCAGCGATTTAATGAACTGGTCATGACGGGGCTAAGAACGTCGATGGGGATTGACATGAAGCGTGTTGCATCCCTAGGGGAAAAATTTGAGCAGTATCTAACCCACCAGATTGAATCTGCCTTAGAAGCCAAATACATTGGTGGGTTTGAAAAAAATGAAACTGGTAACTGGATGTTGCGAAATGAATTTTTATTTTTTGCGGATGGGATTGCTGCAGAGCTATTCTATGAAAGTGAGTTTTAAACTAATCCGTGAAATCCGCTTAATTCGTGATTCAGACAAAAGGAATCGCGCTACGCCGCAACGCCGCAAAGAAATTTGAAGAAAATGAATATCACACAACGACACAAAGTTTTTTTGCGATGCGGAGGAGCAACAAACAATGCTACTTACTCAAATTTTCTTTGACAATTGGTTGATGAGGTTGATAGCCGCTTCGGCTATGATGGTACCTGGGCCGAAAATCGCCATGACTCCTTGTTCAAACAGATAGGCATGATCGTGTTCGGGGATAATACCGCCGACGACAACGCCGATGTCTTTGCGACCAAGCGCTTCAAGTGCCTTAAGGGTTTCAGGAACTAATATCTTATGCCCGGCGGCCAGTGAAGAGATTCCGAGGATATGAACATCATTTTCAGCGGCCTGCATCGCTGCTTCCTGTGGTGTCTGAAACAAGGGACCGATATCTACATCCCAGCCCAGGTCGGCGAAGCTGGTGGCGATCACTTTTGCTCCACGGTCATGACCATCCTGGCCTAACTTGGCTACCATGATTCTCGGCCTGCGGCCTGCCATGACAGCAAAATCATTGGCCATGGACCTTGCTTTTTGAAAAGTTTCATTCATGCTGATTTCTTTAGCATATACGCCCGAGATCATGACAGGTGATGCTTTGTACCTGCCGAATACAATCTCCATTGCATCGCTGATTTCCCCTAAGGTAGCCCGATATCTGGCAGCTTCAACGGCAGCAGCCAATAAATTTCCATCACCTGTTTTAGCGATCGTTGTTATCTTCTGCAACGCCGTATTAACGAATGAAATATCTCTGTTTTTCCTGACCATTTCAAGTCGGGTCAGCTGTGCATTTGTGACCGTTGTGTTATCTATCTCCAGCAAATTCAATGGAGTCTCTTCTTCCGGTTGGAAAATATTGACGCCAACTATTTTGTCTTTCCCGGAATCTATCCTGGCTTGTCTTCTGGCCGCAGCTTCTTCAATGCGCATCTTGGGCAAGCTGGTTTCCATCGCCTTGGCCATACCCCCTAAATCCTCAACCTCATTGATCAGTTTCCACGCTTTATGAATGAGCTCGTCCGTAAGTGCTTCCATATACGTAGAACCGCCGTATGCGTCCACTATACTACAGAGCCCTGCATCTGTCTGCAAAAAAATCTGTGTCTCCCGTGCAATAGCTGCAGTCTGATCTGTAGGTAAGGCCATCGCTTCATCAAGTGCGTTGGTGTGCAAGGATTGTGTACCACCGATAACAGCAGAAATAGCTTCTATGGTCGTACGTGCAACATTGTTGTATGGATCCTGCGCTGTCAGGCTCCAACCGCTCGTCTGGCAATGGGTGCGCAATGCAAGTGATTTAGGATCCTTAGCACCAAAGCGCTTGACAATCTCTGCCCATATCACACGTGCCGCACGCATCTTGGCTACTTCCGTCAGGTGGTCCATTCCGATGCCCCAGAAGAATGAAAGACGTGGTGCAAAATCATCGATATCAAGACCGGCAGCAATTCCGGTCCTGAGGTATTCCCATCCATCAGCAAGCGTGTATGCCAACTCAATTTCTGCAGTGGCCCCGGCTTCATGCATATGATAACCTGAGATACTGATGGAATTGAATTTAGGCATGTGCTCCTCCAGATAGCTGAAGATATCTCCTACAATCCGCATCGATGGTCCGGGAGGATAGATGTAGGTATTTCTCACCATGAACTCCTTGAGGATGTCGTTCTGAATCGTACCTGAAAGCTGCGATGAGGATACGCCTTGTTCTTCGGCAGCGACGATAAAAAAAGCCATGATGGGTATGACAGCCCCATTCATGGTCATCGAAACGGACATCTGGTCGAGGGGGATCTGGTCAAAGAGTATTTTCATATCCTCCACGGAATCAATTGCTACCCCTGCCTTACCAACATCACCTTTTACACGGGGGTGGTCAGAATCATAGCCTCTGTGGGTCGGGAGATCGAAGGCCACAGAAAGTCCTTTCTGCCCCCCTGCCAGGTTACGCCTATAAAAGGCATTACTTTCCTCTGCGGTAGAGAAGCCGGCGTACTGTCGGATCGTCCAGGGCCTGACGAGGTACATGGTGGAATAAGGGCCCCGAAGGAAAGGTGGAATCCCAGAGACGTAGCCATATAAGGCATGGCCATCCTGCCCTGAATCTGGGGAGGTGGACCAGTTCCACTTGAGTTTTGGCTTAGCTTCCGGTTTGGACATGGGATAAAAGTAAGGAGAAGTGTGAGAAATGTAAGAGAGTGAGAAAGTGAGAGAGTGAGAAGTAAGAGGGTTAGGAGTTTAGGAGTTTAATTGGTTTATCGGGCAGAAGAGGCTCAAGAGGCATAAGGGAGCAAAGAAAGGAGCGGCGGAAGGGGCAGAAGGGGCCTATTTTAACTGAAGGTTGATAACAAGTCCTCTGGTTGCTGAGCTGTAGCACAAGATTGTGTGAAAGCAGGTCGAAGTACAGGGGATTTAGGGGCTGAAGGGCGTAGAAGGCTGAAGGGCTGAAAGACTGAAGGGGCTTAAGAGGCAAATGATTGCTCGCGTCAGGAGACGCGAATTATATTGCATTCAAGTCTGAGACTTGAACGAGCGGGGAAAAATCAAGTAAATTTGCAATTCAAATAGAAATACAGATTTGGTAAACTTTGAAAAACATGTTCTGGAGAATGGTCTGACGGTAGTGATACACCAGGATACCAATACACCACTAGCTACTATCAATTTATTGTACAAGGTCGGGTCCAGGGATGAATCTCCGGACAAGACGGGCTTTGCGCATCTGTTTGAACACCTCATGTTTGGTGGCTCAAAACATGCGGAATCCTTTGATGATATCATACAGTTGGCAGGCGGTGATTCCAACGCTTATACCAATGCTGACATCACTAATTTCTATTGCACGTTACCGGCGATCAACCTCGATACTGCTTTATGGCTGGAAGCGGATCGGATGCAATACCTCAACGTCAATCAGAAATCATTAGGTACACAGCAGCAAGTGGTGACCGAAGAGTATAAAGAAACTTGCATCAACCAACCGTATGGTATGGTGTGGCATATGCTTTCTGAATTATGCTATAAAGTTCATCCCTACCGATGGCCGACGATCGGAAAAAAAATCGAACACATCGCTGAAGCCAAACTGGAGGACGTACAACAATTCTACAATTCATTTTACGGGCCGAATAATGCCATCCTGTCCATTGCCGGGCCAATGGTGCCTGCTGAAGTACTGGAGTTGGTCAAACTACGTTTCGACTCCATATCTGCAAGACTTGTGGACCGACGGGCACGTGTGGAGGAACCCTTCCAGGAAGATTCACGCACCCTTGTGGATGTAGGAAATTATCCTTCTTCAGTGCTGTACCTGGCATGGCTAATGGATGGAAGAAATGGTGAAGACTACTATGCGTTTGACCTATTGAGCGACGTGATGAGTCTGGGGCGATCTTCTATTTTCTATCAGCGCATGGTCAAAGTGCTCAAAGTCTGCGCCCATATGGATGCCTACATTACAGGATCCGAAGACAAAGGGTTATTTATCATGGAACTGAGACCAGCTAAGGCGATCTCCATGGAAGAGATGGAAGCGCATCTGTGGAATGAACTGGCCTCCATGCAGAAAGAAGAGATCCAGGTATCTATTCTTGAAAAATTAAAAAACAAAAACGAAAGCACCGTTTGTTTCGGCAATGTGAGCGCTTCACACAAAGCCACCAACCTGGGGTATTATGAATCACTCGGTGACGCTAACTTAATCAATACGGAAGCCGAAAGGATCGCGGAGATAACTGCTGCTGATATCTATCGTGTGGTCAATATGCTCCGAAAAGATAATGTCACCACGATGCGCCTGATCAGCAATGGCCTAAATGATGGCGACAGTGCACTGGTCTTACAGCATGAGGATGAAGAGGAGGATGAAGATTAATAAAATCAATACCTGAGCTGTGCCCGATCGATCAGATTGAGTGGCTCACCAAGCTTGATACTCGCCTTAAAGGTAATTCGTTCGTACCACACATCTCTGACCGTATACGACAAACTCTCCCGGATATCTTTGCTTTCCAGTAAGGGAACAAAAATTTCAAAAACATCTTTGATCAATACAATGGAAAATCCACCGCTGTAACTAAAAGTGGTTTGTTCAGTGATACCTGAATCATACAGTGCGGCATCCATGTACAGATGAACCCACTTAAATGGAAGCGCCACACTGCCGCCTCCACCAATCATCCATTGATTACCAATCCCTATCGTTGAAAGGGTCTTAAGACCAGCATCTTTTTCATACACCTGGTGCGCGAAAATTCCTGACTCAGCATTGCGTCCGCCCAACCATTGATCATACATGTAATCGCGTGAAAAGTATCCACTTGAGGATATGCCATTGATGGTAAATCCTACCGTAGCATCAGGACTGTCATAGACAGGCAACCACCCGCCATAAGCCTGAACCCAAACGCCACGCCGTTTGTCTCTGCCTACAAAATGTTGCTTATAGCGAAGATTCAATCGAACAAATCCTTTCCCGGCCTGCACATTTCCAATTGCTTCAAGTGGTTTCATCACTACATCGGATCTGAATTGATAAGACAGTTCATGAATCCCATACCTCCTGTGCTCTTCGGTGTATATTTTTTCTTCGAAATTCTGACCCCGGCCATAATACTGATCGATGTTTACATATCGATATTTCAACCAATGGGTCATTTTTGTTTCCGAATCCATCGGCTTAAACCTCAAAGCGATAGATGGTTCCCATCTGAAATAATGATCCCTATAAAGATAATGGGTATCGAGGTTGTATCCGAAATCATCGAAGGCCAGCGACAATAAAATTTTATCAAAGGGTCCGTTGTCCAAATCATTGATGTACCTGAAATTGGCATACCCTCTGATCTCTTTGCTTTTTAAACCATATACCGGCGCTACTACAAATTTAAAATGCTTTTGTGGCAACAAGCCAGAAGAAAGTGCAGCACCGACCAAGAATCCATCAGCCAGGTTATATCCAAATACAGGAGTAATACCGATTGTTGGGGAATTATAACTTTCAATCTTCGGCATAAAACCTATCCGGGGAAGCCAGGCGTAAGGTTTTATATTAGAACTCCAATGCCTGTTAACTCCCATGAATCCTTCAAACAGATGTATTTCATCAGCTCTATGATCCAGATGAATTGTCTTCTCGCCTTTGAAGCCATTGAGTGTGTGCTCTCTTAACTGCTGGCCGTCATTGTAGGTATTGAATTTGAGTGGTATGTCTGAAGGTCCGTGATTAACAAATGTGACTTCTTTCTTTTCCTTGTCAAAATGGCTTATCCTGTAATCAATCTCATGTGCATGATTGATCCATCCATCAAAAAACCAGGTCAGATCGCAACTGCATGTCTGCTCGAAAGATGCAGACATATCGTCAGGGGATACATGCGAAAACTTATGATCCGCATAATACTGTCTGAACATTTTCTTCATCATCTCTTCACCTTCCATAGCCATCATCATCTGGAGACCTTGTGCCGGCAACACATAGGCACTAAAAAGATATTGAACCTGTTTCTGTTCTTCTGGAGCGGTCGCAGGTGGATCGAGGGTTTTGCTAAAATGCAGCGCGTGTTGCAACGCATCATACTGGCTCATGGATGCAGAGGTCTCATACTCACCGGGTAAAAAAGCTTCCTCGTAGGAAGGATGATATCGAGCTGCATATTGTGATTCGATAAACGAATTCAATCCTTCATCCAACCAAGGATATCGTCTTTCATTATTGGCCAAGATGCCATACAGCCAAGTATGTCCGATTTCATGTGCTATCACAAGATCAAGAGCAGCTGAATCTTCAAAATAGCCTATCTGGGCTACCATCGGGTACTCCATGCCTCCGCCTGCGCCAAGTGGTGCAGAAACCACACTCATCTGCGGGTACGGATAAGGACCTAACCATTCGCTGTAGAACTCCAGGGCTCTTGAAGCATATACTCCAGCCCGGCTCCATAATTTATCTGCTAAAGTGTCTGAATAGATATGGAGCTCAACCGTATGTTGACCTGCAACTGACCCAACATATGTTTCATGCCTGAACGTAACACTCGTAAACCATGCAAAATCAATTACATTTTCAGCTTTAAAATGCCAGTCAACAATTCTGTCTTTGTCTGTTTTTGAATTTAAGACTCCTGTTGCTGCCACCGTATATCCGGGAGGCACCTGAATATGGACATCATAATCCGCGAAGTCATTAAAGAATTCACCCTGATCAAGATACGCCATCATGTGCCATCCTTCTTCATCATAAACTCCGATATGAGGATACCATTGGGTGAGTTGATACGTGTTGTCAGCGTACCCGAGTCTGGAAAAAGAAGCCGGAATTTTAAGTTGAAAAGGTGAAGACACCTGGATAGAGTCCCCTGGTGATAAAGGATGGTCTAACATGAGCCATGCTACGTCTATAGAGCCATCCTTTGTACTCAATTCGATCTGTCTGCCTGCTGAGGTGAACTTCAGCCCTGCCAAACCGCCCATATCTTCCGAACGGGCTTTATAAAGGTCAAAATCTCCATTTTCGAGCATCTGCTTTACCAGTGCAGATTGACTTGTACTGTAGGCATTGGGCCAGAGATGGATGCCCAGTTTATCAAGCGTAGTAGAAGAACGATTGGTATAGGTGATTTCGATCTTGCCGGTAACAATATGTACGGTTGTATCCAGTGTGGCCGTAATCCTGTATTGGGGGCGTTGTGCGACTATTGCTGAGCTGCAGAGCAGGATGCACCAGAAAAGTATTGATGACCTCACAAAAGGGATTAGCCTGCAATGGGTTTGATCAGTCCTCAAGGTAGTTAGGTGCATTTTTCAAAGATATAGAGTTTGTGGAAACAGACGGTTTGCTTTATCAGCAATACGCCGTATTCCTAAAAATTTTCACACCTTGTGAAGACGAACAACTGCAATGACTGAGACGATACTCCCCATACTGCAGGAGGCCAGCAAGGCTATCCTTGACATTTATGCTGATGAAGGCAGCTTTCACACTGAATTCAAAGGTGATTTGAGTCCATTGACCGCAGCGGACAAACGGGCAAACCAAATTATCTGTGATGCACTGAGGGATCATTTCCCCGGCATACCTGTGATCTCTGAAGAGACAAAGCAAGCCTCCTATCTTGAAAGGTCTGCCTATACCAGCTACTTCCTGGTTGATCCACTCGATGGAACCAAAGAGTTTATCAAACGTAATGGGGAGTTTACCATCAATATCGCCTATCTCGAAGGTAACCGGCCTGTTGGTGGTTATGTGTTCGTCCCCACGACCGGGAAGGCCTATGTGGCGCAACAAGGGGCCGGTGCATTTCGCATTGATGCAGATGGAAGGAGGACAACAATGCGATCACAGCCCTTTCGTCTTACAGAAGCCGGACTCAATGTTGTTGCTTCGAGAAGTCACCGGGATCCTATGACAGAAAGCATCCTTTCGAGTCTGAAAGAACCAGTCATTGTTTCAACAGGCAGTTCACTTAAGTTTCTATTGATCGCGGAGGGCAAGGCCCATTTTTATCCACGACTGGCACCTACTATGGAATGGGATACCGCGGCAGCTCAGTGTATCCTGGAAGAATCAGGGGGAAGCCTTTTACAGTACAGTAGCTTACAGCCGTTGGTATACAATAAACCAGATCTGCTCAATCCGCACTTTATAGCTATGGGTGCCATCATGGATCCTGAAAGCCTGGTGGATCTTCTCCGTACCCTCTAAAACTCATATTATTATTTTTTGGCATATGATTTGCATCAGTTCAGTAACGCTTACTATCTGATATATACATATGATCCCATCTTCGCAATCCTTTTTGGCAGGGGTTACCCTGTGCGCTTTCCTTTGCTGCTCTCCAAAGCCGTACACTAAAGTGATGGTGAGACCAGCTTCTTGTTCGCAGGATGTACAGTTTGCTGACTGTGCCAGCCTTGGCCACTTATTGGAATTTGCAGACCTGATGAAAAAGCCGGTGTTCCTGTACTTCTATGCCCCCTGGATTGAATCCTGCAAAAGAATGGATCAGTATGTCTATACTCAGGATGAACTCGCTTCCTACTTCAATAATCATTTTATCAACTATAAGATTAACGCAGGTGACACTTCTCTTGATGCGGCACTCGCTGATCGTTATGGTGTCACTTCGTTTCCTACGCTCTTGTTTGTCGATAGCAAGGGTAAGATTATGAAACGTCACGAAGGTCCGGCTACGGCAGCGCAGGTACTGGAGATGGGTTACTATCTGCATGATGCCATGGAGAAGGAGATGGTTTCTTTGGGAGGACATTGATTTCAGCTGAAGTAATTATATCCCTTTAATTACTTCGTCAGACGAAGCTTATAAAACAAAAGGTTGATAGCTAAGAAAGTAACAATATTTCGAATTGCCTATCGGCTACAGGTTTAAGCATGGCTATTCACCAAAAGGTTTCTAAATTCATTTTGGATGCTTATTATTTAAAATAGCATATTCCGAATCAAGCCTTGAGTACAAAACAATTTACTCTTCTTTACCTGCTCACATCCTACTGCTTCACCACCTTTAAAGAAGTAATCTCTCCATCCTCCTCTTGTATCCTGCAGATATACATCCCTGCTAGTAGATCAGGTACTTTTATCGTGACAGGCACAGGAATCTCTCCGGTTGAGAATACGATCTGACCTTGAAGATCAAGAAGGCACACTTGGGCTGATCTGAAAATACCTGATTGTGATTCTATACGAAGCTGATTAGTGAATGGGTTAGGGCTCAAAGCCAGATCAGTAGATCCCATCGGATCATCTGATGAAGTATATGGCATGATCTCAACCCAGCGGCATGTGCTGTCTTGTGCATATTCATTGCTTACCGTCTGACAAACATGATAAAGACCATACTCAGAATATTCATGTATTGGACTTATCTCCTCACTGGTCTGACCATCTCCAAAATCCCAATGCCATGCTGTAGGCTCATAAAAAGACAAATCCGTAAATCGAACAGCTAAAGGCCGATATTCAATATTAGGTTCATATCGCCATCTTGATGTGGCCATGTTGTTAAGACCTAAAGTATCGCAAGGGCTGCCATCCAGAGGACCCAGACGATAGTTTGGGATATTGGGGGCAGAGCGCGCATTAGATACCGTAAGGTCAATATGATGTTGTAAAAATCTACAATCAGCAGCCGGCAAGTCCGGACGATCTATTACATGTAAATACTCACTGCTGCCGGCAGCTGCAACAACATATAATCGGCCATCAGGCGTCTGCATCATAGGACCAAAACCTGTTGGGCCTGGATCTACGAAACCATCATACGCTCCAACTAATGTTTGTGAAGAAGGTATATCCTCAGACCACAGATCAAACTGCCATAGTTCTCTATTCAATGCAGTGACATAGAAATATTGTTCAGAAGGTGAAAAGGCTACTCCTTGCTTAAACGATTCATAGCCAAGATGGAATGTAGGTAACAACCTAACCTCTCCGACGCAGCGGTCGAAACTAAAAAGTGTTACCGATTGACCTTCCGCAGTTGGCCCCGTATCGGTTCTCCCTATAAAATTACCTTTTGGACTTATCACCGTCTGTCCTAGCCCTCCCTTGACGATGCCACCTACATCACCTTCATGGTCCAGATGAATCCCGGATGAATCCAGGAGGTATGCAAAGTACTTTGATGACTCCCACTCAAAGGTAATAAGCCACCAATCCCGGCCATTGGCATGTCGAACTGCATTTAGGCCATACGAGAACCATTCAAGTTTCTCACTGAAAAGTGAATCTTTATAAATGGTTGTAAACGTATCATCAGGTTTATGCTCCACCTTAGCATGTAACCAGCCCTTAATAAGCCATCCACCCACTTCATGCGATAAGCCAGCAATATGATACACAATAATACTCTGATGAGTATTACCTACATCCGGAATAATCAACGCGCCAGTTTCTACAGGAAAACCAAATGGCATATCATGTACACTAGAAAACCAAAATTTCCAGTAACTATACTGTCCAGGTTCATAGGCGATCGTATCCAACACATCTACATTTCCTTTACCTCGTACCTGCATTCCATTAGTCCATAAAAATGGAACCGCATTTGAATCAGAAATTGATGAGCTTGTCTCTTGAAAACGTGATTTCTCATTATAATCCAATTTCAAGTTCAAGTCCCCTGATGCGAATTCCAAATGCATTACGCTGAATCGAGCACTGCTTAGTTGAGTTGTATACCCTATCATCCAGGTATCTCCTTCCTTTTGGCATTTAGTATGGTGGATCACCACCATACTAAATAACCAAATCACTAAATATTGCTTTATCATCTCAGGATAATTACTTTATGAGACGATATCACATTATCCTGCATGACAGATACAAAATAAATACCTGCGGATAGTGATTGCACATCCAGACTGATTCGCTTACCAGGCGATGTTTCGATCATTTTCAATCCACCTAATGCATCATCTATACGCACTTCAGCAAAGCCTGAAGGCAAATCAACATAAATAATGTCTGATGCTGGATTGGGATATACTACTGTATGAGATGCTGCATTTCTTTCTTCCTTCCTGGCATTTTCATCACTTCCGGAATTCCCTATTTCTATACACTCATATGGGGTGTTACTCAAAGTGGAATCTGATATCATATGAAATAATATCTGACCCAAAACTAAACTCCTTCCTCCCAACCAAGGGCATTGTGTGGCAAAGTACTCAACTCCACTTGCGGCCATCGCTGTCAGTGTATCGCCGAGGTACTGAGGTTCTGATAATATGATAATATCTTTAAGATTGGCCTCAAGATCATTGGTCGTAGTGACTAACTGGGCTGTATCTACAGCCTCTTCTATCATGTCAAGAGTTGCCACCTCCTCCTCATCTTGTTGCTTGAGCCAATCTGTCAAAAAAGTTTGAAGCGTATCCAATTTTAGCACCCTCAAAGCCAATAAAGTTGCTTTATTCACCGGATTCAAATCGATCATTGAATCCAGAACGGTAATCTGCTCGGCATACTCAACCACGCCAGCTATAGCGTTCTCTTTCAATGACAAGACACTGCCATGCCGTCGAGTCATTTGATGCTGCGCCCAGACTAATTTACCTAGTGCCGAATTGATTTCAGCGTCATAAAAACTATCCAGTACTGTGTTAGCTAACATACCAGGAAATGTCAGCAACAAATCAAATACTTCTACTTTTCGCATCCAGATCAACTCGTCATTATAATCTGAAAAATCAAGCTCAGACCGAATCAATGCAGCAAGCGTATCTGCGATTGGAAAATCAGGGTCCTCAAGGGCTATACAACTCTTCGCTACACCTGTTTCATTCACAAACCAATTATTCAAATCTACACCTGGCGGACCAATTGGACATGGAATAAGCACACAAGATGCTTCATCTGCAGTATCAATATAAAATTTGGAATTAACTGCTGTCTGAACAGGATTTAGTCCTGCTATAAACCCACCAAAACCACCAGTATAGTCTCCATACCACTCATTTCCATTGTGTTCCTGAGTTCCTAGCGTCATGGGACCCCACAATTCAAAAGCAATCGTAGCCTGCTGAAATACATTGACAGAGACATTGGTCACATCATTTGACCCTACCAGCCACATACCCCGGTACATTTCATCCATCTCATTGCAAAAGATGAAATTAAAGGCAGAAGTAGTTACGATAATACCGCTATTACCTACAGTAGACTCGTAGGCTGTCGCACCGACAATATCGTTATAAACAATACTACATGCAGTCAACCCTAATCCGCTGATTCCTGCATTTTGGGCACCTGCATACACGCTCACCGGAAAATAGATATCATTATCCTTTACAGTCACAGCAATACAGCCAGAGAGTCCGATCCCTATAGAGGCGGATTGGCCTATTTCAGTCGTGATGACATTTTGCAAAATCTGGCCTCTGTCCATTTCAAAAAGACGAGCATTGAAGATTGATATACCAACATTGCGACGCTTTGCCATATTGCGTGTCAATTGATTATTCTTGATGAGGAAAGGTTCATTTGTACCTACGATGGAAATACCTAAATATCCATGTTTGATTCTGTTTCCCACTGCCGTAAAACCTGAAGGTGAACTCACTTCGATCCCTCTTGACATGGTAGTCGAAGGGCTGGTGGCAATATCAAAGGTGTCAAATCGTATAGTTTGTGATGAAAGATTTGAAATCACCCCTTTTAGTAGATTGCCAAACAAGTTGTACTCAATAGTTGTAACGGATTCAAAAAGATTAATTCCTGTCTGATTAATATCAAGAATAGGATCAATTCCTTTAATATTAGGTATTGACCCCTGAAAATTTCTAAAAGTCGACTTATAAACATCTATATATGAAAACCGAGATATAATTCCATTTCGCATGTTATAGACCCTATTTCTTTCTGCAGCAGAGGCATTTCTTTTGCCGAAATTTAAGCCGGCTGTCCCCGTAAGGTAAACTACAGCAAATCCTACGTCGTATGGTATTTGTGATGGTGAGGTTGGCCATGAAGGTGCATAAAACTGACCCGTATAAGGAATTGGAAGTCCCTCCTCTGTATAAAACTTACACCCTGTTAAAAATCCTACCTGTGTGATTAACACTTCAGATTGATCTGTTTCGAAAGGACTACCTGTTGAAATTCCGATATAATTATCAATAAACATATTGTTCGTGCATTCGAAAGAGGTATATCCCGCAAGGCGCATAGCAAATTCTGCGCCTTCAATAGATGAATCAAAAGCACTAAGACTCGCAAAAGTAGATGTCCGTATGCCTCTCCACAAAGTATCACAAGCCGAAATATAGGTTCCATTCTGTATGGTCAGGCTATCCGTAACAAAGATTTCCGAGCCGGCAGCCATACTTATTCTGAGATTGTCCCAAATTGTACTTTGATTGATTACTAATTGTCCTCTTATGAATGCGCAATCAGGTATCTCCCCGCCATTGTAATCTGAGATATCCAGAGATGCACCTGTGATGCCAATCGTTGTTACGGTTCGACAATCACATGGATCTTCGGACTGACTCCAGCCGACAAAAACTCTCAAGACAAATGCAATGGTGAAAACAGATCTGACAATCCCCGCTTTAAAAACGGCAAACAGATTGCACCTACTATGCTGGTAATGTGCAATTTTTTTGTGTGTGTGTGTGTACTGGCTTCATTGTCACAACATCATCTTGGGTTGGTTTTAAAAATTCATTTTTCATAATGAAAGAAATAAAGGTTAAAAAATACAATCACGATGAGTGCTACGCACTCAAATTTCATTAATTCCTATAACCCTGTACCAAGAGGAGAAAGGTTGATTTAGGGTAAATCTTGGATCTAAGATATTAAGACTTTATATACCGCAGTGCGCTAATTTTCATAATTGTCAAATAGGTTGCACATTAATAGCATCAGAAAACAATCCGGAAGTTTGTGACTTTGGATAACTAGAAAGTAAGAAAGTGAGAACGATAGAGGCTGTAGTGGCTTATTTGCTTACCAGCTTAATAGATTAGAGAGGAAACATGTAGATTTTAACTTTCGCTCTGGGGTTTTGCGAATGCGGTTGAAGCAAATAATTTAGTGGCAACGGACTGGCCGACCAGTTTGACTACTTCTTCCTCAGGGGCTTCTTTGAGTTTCTTTACAGAACCGAAATGCTTTAAGAGCTTTTCGGCGGTTTTCTCCCCTACTCCTTTGATGCCGGTTAGTTCTGTATTGGTAAATCCCTTACTTCTTGTATTCCTGTGGAAGGTGATGGCAAAGCGATGTGCTTCATTACGGATCTGCTGGATGAGGCGAAGGGATTCAGATTTTTTATCAATGTACAGGGGAATAGAATCTTCCGGAAAATAAATTTCTTCCAGTTTTTTAGCGATACCAACGACCGTCATGCGATCCCTGATACCAAGTGCATCAATAGATTCCATGGCTGCGCTGAGCTGGCCTTTGCCGCCATCTATAACCACCAGGTCAGGTAATGGCTGATGCTCTTCGATCATCCGTTTGTAACGACGCTCTACTATTTCACGCATGGATGCAAAATCATCAGGCCCTTCAACCGTCTTGACATGAAAATGTCGGTAATCCCGTTTGGCAGGTTTTGCATTTCTAAACACTACACAAGAAGCGACAGGATTGGTGCCCTGAATATTGCTGTTGTCAAAACATTCAATATGCATTGGCAATCCATTCATCCGCAAGTCCTGTTGGAGCGTACGTAAGATTCGTTCTGCAGGTGTTTGTTTCTGTGTGTGATTCATTTTCTCCTTCTGCTTCTGCAAGAGGAAATATTTGACATTCTTTAATGAGAGGTCCAGCAAATCTTTTTTCTCCCCTCGCTGCGGTACCGTTTGCGTCAACCCTTGTTCGACGAGTTCAACTTTGAATGGGACGACAATTTCTTCGGTGAGGCTATTGAATTTTTCACGCAAGCGATCAATGGTAAACGCCAGTAATTCGTGCTCATCCTCATTGAGATTTTTGAGCAACTCCTGTGTATAACTATTGATGATCGCGCCCTGTACCACCTTGAGGTAATTGACGTAGGCATGTGTTTCGTCAGTGGCTATACTGAACACATCCAGATCGCGCTCCATTTGGCTTACCACCGTGGACTTTGCCTGGTAATCTTCAAACAGGGTTAGTTTCTCCTTGATCTGATTGGCCTTTTCAAACTCCATTTCGACAGCATACATTTCCATCTGCCTTTTGAGGTGCTGGATCACATCGCGAAAATGGCCTTTAAGGATATTACGAACCTGGTCAATACGTGCATTGTAAGATTCTTCAGTTTCCAAGCCTTCACATGGTCCGAGACAATTTTTAATGTGGTATTCGAGGCATACTTTATACTTTTTCGCGGCGATGGGCTGAGGAGTCAGTAGCAGCGGGCAGGTGCGAAGTGGGAATATCTTCTTGACAATTTCGAGTATCTCGCTGACTTTAGCTTTGGAAGTGTAAGGTCCGAAATATGTTGATCCATCGCGTATCACGCGTCGGGTCAGAAATACCCGGGGGAATCTTTCATTCTTGATACAAATGAATGTATACGATTTGTCATCCTTGAGGTTGACATTGTACCGCGGTTGAATTTGTTTGATCAGTGTGTTTTCAAGCAGCAGGGCATCTTGTTCACTTTCGACAATCGTGAATTCAAAATGATGCGCCTGTCGGACCATAGTCCGGGTTTTGAAATACTGATTTTTCTGTTCGCCGAAATAAGAGGTTAGGCGATTTCGCAGACTTTTCGCTTTGCCTACATAGATGACAGTACCCTCCCCATTAAGAAAACGGTATACGCCCGGTTCCTTTGGAATATTGTCAGCTACCGCCTTAAAATCCTCATAGGTCATATATCCGTATGTTCGTCGGCGATCATGCCCTTCAATAAAAACTCAGCAGATGCCGGATTAGTGGCCAGTGGGATATTGTGCACATCGCACAGTCTCATGAGCATCTGTACATCAGGTTCATGTGGGTGCTTACCGAGTGGATCCCGGAAGAAGAAAACAAAATCTACTTCTCCGTTGGCTACTTTGGCACCAATCTGGGCGTCGCCTCCACTTGGGCCTGAGAGGACTTTGGTGACTTTGAAACCTGCTTTTTCAAGAAATGAGCCCGTCGTGGCCGTAGCGATCAGCTGTGAAGACCTGAATAACTCCTTGTTGTGCAGGAGGAAAGAGACCAGGTCGGCCTTTTTCCCGTCATGGGCGATCATCGCGATTCTTAGCATAGGTTCAGTTCTTTTTAATTTGGGAGGTAAAGTTCAGTAAAATCTTTGTCGCGGGAGTATTGCACACACCCGCGACTATAGAATACAATCGTCGGGGGCGGCTTCAAGACGCCCCCGACAATGGAATTCCGATTATTGGGGGCGGATGCAGGAAAAGTCTGGGGCGGATGGTAGGGAAAGTCTGGGGCGGATGGTAGGGAAAGTCTGGGGCGGATGCAATACGCCCCAGACAGTCAGGGGCGTATTGCATCCGCCCCAGACTAAAGAAATCCGGAAAAGCTGGTATATTGAATATATTAGCCTCTTCATTTCCAATATCCATATGAGACAAACTTTATTTTTCCTTTTACTCCTCTGTTCCATTTCTCTGCATGGTCAGGACGCCGGGCTTAAAGTGCTTGATCACAGCGACTTTTTGTTTTGGAACACCATTCAGGACAGGCAGATAGCCGCAGATGGCAGAATAGTCACCTATCGAGTTGTGCCAGGCGAAGGCAATCCTGCGTTGAAAATCTACGATGTCATCACTACAGCAACCACACAGATACAGCGGGTCAGTAAATCAACCATAGATTATGAGGGTAAGTTTATTTACGGCCTGATCACCCCGCACCGGGACAGTCTGCGAGCGCTGGAACGAAAAAAAGTGGACAAAAAGGAGTGGCCTGCTGATACACTTTTCATTACGAACGGCGTCGCCGGGAGCATCCTGCGCATACCCAATGTGACTGAATATAAATTTCCTGCAAAGAAGGGTGACTGGCTGGCCTATAGCGTGAAGCCTCAGGCTATGGCGGCTGATTCGACCAAAGAAAAGAAGAAGTCAAAAAAAGAAATTGTAAATCTTATTGTTCGTCAGCTATCCACCGGTCTCGAGGACACACTCAAAAACGTCAAAGAATATGTATGGGCAGAAAAAGCGGCCATGTTGTTAGCTATCACTGGTTCAGGTGATTCAACAGAAACCGCAGGTGTAGCCTTTTGGTCAAACCACGAATGGCAGTATATCAAAAAACAAAAAGCAGAATATGCTAAACTTTCGCTAGCCCCTGATGGAAACCAGATTGCTTTCCTTGGCAATATGGATACGACGAAGGCCCAGATTCAACCCTGGGAACTATACTACTATGATTTCAGGACAGATAGTGCGACAACTCTTACATCTAAAAATAAAAGTCAACTACCGCTTGTGAGTCAGCACGCTGAACCGCGTTGGAGTGAGGACGGCAAATACTTGTTTTACGGTCGCGCTGAACTGCCGTTGGTCAAAGACACCACACTGCTTCCTGATGAAATCGTAGATGTAGAAATCTGGACCACCGATGACAAGGAAATCTATCCGGTACAAAACATAAAAAAATCAATAGAGGAAAAAAAATCTTATACCTATGCCTATGACACGCAGTCAAAACAGCATACGGCTATTTGTTCACCGGCATGGGAATCTGCTGTATTTACGCCTGACCGCAATGGACGATTTGTACTGGTGTATACCGATCAACCTTACCAAAAAGAATCCTCATGGACTGGCGATGCCCGAAAAGACCTGGCCAAAGTGGACCTTTTGACCGGAGCCACCATTCCCTTTCGAAAAGGTATGCTGACCAATCCGAGAATATCGCCGGGAGATAAATTCGCATATGGGTACAGCGACATTGATAGTACATGGTGGACTTATCAGTTTACCACTGGCACCTTTTCACTGATGAAGCGCAGTGATTTACCATCATACTTTGATGAAGAAAATGATGTACCGACACATCCTAACAGCTACGGCATTGCAGGTTGGATCAAAGATGATCAATCGTTGATCGTGTATGATCGTTATGACCTGTGGGCATGGTCAGGTGAAAGCACCAAAGCACCTGTGGCACTGACCAGGGGAAGAGAAAAAAAACAAGTATACCGGTTTATCAGAACAGATGCAGAGGAACGATTTCTCTCGCCATCCGAACCATGGCTCATCCATATCAAGGATGACACAGACAAATCGACAGGATACACGTGGTTTAATCCAGCTAGCTTTTCATTGGATTCAGCATACACTTTATCCGGGTTCGAACATAGCAGACAAGTCGTCAAGGCAAGAACAGCAGAGCGCTTTTTGTTCACCAAAGAAAATTTCACTTCTTTCCCTGACCTTCAACTGTCTACTGACAGAATGAAAACCAGCGTAAAGATTTCGGAGGCAAATCCACAACAAAAGCAATATGCCTGGGGTAGTATACGCCTATACCATTGGATGGATTGGGATAGCATCATGCGAACCGGCTTGTTAGTCCTACCTCCGGGCTATGATACTTTAAGATCCTACCCTACCATTGTCAATTTTTATGAAAAATCATCGGATGATTTACATAACCATCCTACTCCGGCACCTCACAGGTCAACGATCAACTATGCATTCTATGCCAGTCGCGGGTATGTGATTTTCAATCCCGACATCAGCTATAAGATTGGACAACCTGGCGAGAGTGCTTACCAGATCGTGATGTCTGGTGTAACAAACCTTGTCAAGGATAGGATTGCGGATAGTGAAAACCTTGCCCTACAAGGCCACTCCTGGGGAGGCTACCAGATCGCCTATATCCTCACCAGAACGAATATGTTTAAATGCGCAGAAGCCGGTGCCGCTGTTGTCAACATGACCAGCGCTTATAATGGAATACGTTGGGAGACTGGTAAAGGGCGACAGTTTCAATATGAAAAAGAGCAAAGCAGATTAGGTAAAACCTTGTGGCAGGATCCAAACCTGTACATCAACAATTCGCCGCTATTCAAAATCAACAAAATAGAAACCCCTTTATTATTGTTACACAACGATGAAGACGGAGCAGTGCCGTTTGAGCAGGGAATTGAATTTTACCTGGCCCTCAGAAGACTTGATAAAAAGGCATGGTTGCTCAACTACCGTGGAGAACCCCATTGGCCAGTGAAATGGCAAAACCGAAAAGATTTCAATATCAGGATGTCTCAGTTTTTTGATCATTACCTCAAAGGTGCTCCGATGCCGGAGTGGATGAAGAATGGGGTACCTGCGGTGGAGAGGGGGATCAATAAGGGGTATTGATGGGGTGAGAGGTGTAAGACCGTGAGAGGTGTAAGACAGGGAGAGGTGTAAGACAGGGAGAGGTGTAAGACAGGGAGAGGTGTAAGACAGGGAGAGGTGTAAGACCGTGAGAGGTGTAAGACAGGGAGCGGTGTAAGACAGGGAGAGGTGTAGGACAGGGAGCGTATGAGCGTAATAAAAATGAAACATGATGCAGGGGTTCAAAATATTGAACCCCTGCATCATGTTTCATTTTATTGCCATTTCACTACGACCTTTCCGATGGACTTACGTCCTTCCAGAAAGGCGTGGGCTTTGTCGAGTTCGGTTTCGTTAAATACGACACCGACATGGGGGTTTAAAATACCTTTTGCATAAAGATTGGACACCCCTTTGAAAGATTCTGCGAGCATATCGGGGCGATAGTCTGCGATCTTGAGCATATTGACGCCGATGAGGCTTTGTGATTTTCCGAGGAAGGCAATCGGAGAAAAGAAACCAAAGCCAAGTCCGAGGCGGATGAGATTGAGTTTTCCTTTTTTACCACTTAGGGCTGCTGCGCCGAGTGTGACGATTCTGCCTCCGAAGGCAAGAATTGATTTTCCCTTTTTAACAGAGGAGCCGCCTACATTGTCAAAAATAACATCTACCCTCCCGTGGAGATGTTGATGAACATAATCGGTCCATGAAATCCTGTGATGGTCAACAACGTGCTGTACACCCAGATTTTTTAAATATTCTGCTTTCTCCATTCCTCCAGCCACCCCGATGACCGTACAGCCTTTCCAGAGTGCTATCTGGACCAATGCAGTTCCTAATCCACCGGCAGCCGCATGGATTAATACCTTTTCACCTGGGAGCAATGTCTGTGATAAGATGGCAGCATGATAAGCGGTAACACATTGCGTGGCCAACGCACAGCCTGTTCCATCGGGAGTTTCATCTGGCAAATGGCTCACTGCCTGCGCCTGCGTAACCGCAAATTGTGCGTAGCCGCCAAACCTGGTTAATCCAAATACGCGATCTCCCTTTTTAAATCCGTTGACATCATCTGCTACTTCGTCCACATGGCCTTCGACGTCATATCCTATGACACATGGCAATGGGGGGCATTCGCGGTAAAGGCCTTGACGGGCCATGATATCGGCATAATTGAGGCCAAAGGCAGTTACTTTAATCCGGACCTGACCCGGGCTGAGATCCGGAACCGGTACTTCCTGCAGCTCGAAAGAATTTGATGGAGTGCTATTCCTGACCAGTACGTGGGCTAACATGGATTTAAATTTAGATTCAATAGTCACAGGATGTTGCGTGACCTGAAGGTGATGGTTGATACAATGTAACCATTCTTTGCTTGCCTTTGGTTAAAGGAGCCATACTGAACATAGAGCTTTCATCAGCCTTTTGGGGGGAGGCCCCCTATTTCGGCGAAAGTGCTATCTGATCTGAAAGGCGGAGATATTAAAATTTCCTTAGAAACCGACTACCATTCCTGTAGAGTCCTGGAAACCTCTCAATTTCAATACCTTTGCGCGAAATAAACTAGACTTCAACATGAACATTAGGCTTATTCTCCCCTTATCAGCGCTTATACTAAGCTCCATAGCCTGTAAAAAAACATCTTACGATACCTCTCTCTGCACTGACACCAGCCGCATCCATAGATCCGTGGAAAAGACGACTGAAATTATCGTTTCTGATATCTTCTCTCCGGTCGTGGCGGGTAGGATATATGCGTACACTAACATAGCGCTGTATGAAACCCTGCGGCAGGGGCATCCTAAATACAAATCACTGGCCGGACAAATCAGCGATCTTACGGAGGTACCTGCCCCACCAAAAGACGCTTCGGTAGACATCAACCTGGCTGGCCTACATGCCTATATGAGTGTGGCCAAAGCACTGATCTTCTCTGAGACAGATATGGAAGATCACCGTGAAGCTATGTATGCAGATCTCATAGCCAAAGGATTGCCGGATGATGTCTTAGCTGCCTCCACTGCCTATGGGCAGACTGTAGCTGATCATATCCTTGCCTGGTCAAAAAAGGATAATTATGCCCAGACACGCAGTGCTCCAAAATATACTGTCAACGGCGAGTTAGGCAGATGGCAGCCAACACCCCCTGCTTTTATAGAAGCCATCGAGCCTCATTGGAGGGAGATACGGTCTTTGACCCTTGATAGTGCAAATCAATTTGCACCGATATCCCCTACTCCGTTCAGTACAGACAAAAACTCAACATTTTACAAGGAAGCGATGGCCACCTACACTGCTGTTGATTCAAGCAAAGAAGAAAAACTTCAAATTGCTAATTTCTGGGATTGCAATCCTTACGTGATGCATCAACAAGGGCACCTGATGATGGCTACTAAAAAAATTACTCCGGGAGGTCATTGGATGGGCATCGTTGGTTTAGTGACGCGCAAAAAAGGTCTCGATATGGTAGGTACAGCGGAAGCTTATGTCCTTGTATCAATAGGGTTATTTGACGGCTTCATCAGTTGCTGGGATGAAAAATACCGGACAAATGTCATTCGTCCTGAAACCTATATCAACAGGTTTATAGATTCTGACTGGTCGCCTGCCTTACAGACACCACCATTTCCGGAGCATACCAGCGGTCATAGCGTAATTTCTACAGCTTCTTCTGTCATTCTCACTCATTTGTTGGGTGAAAATTTTGCCTTTGAAGACAGCACAGAGGTTCCCTACGATCTTCCGGTGCGATCATTCAATTCTTTTGAAGAGGCTGCCGAGGAAGCATGTATCAGCCGGTTCTACGGTGGCATCCACTACATGCCTGCTATATCCTACGGTGTGGAGCAAGGGCAAAAAGTAGGGGAACATGTATTGGCTCGGGTGAATACCCGAGCTAAGTGAAAAATGATGGTTCGACTACGCTCACCAACCGGATAAATGAAAAATGATGCGCTGAGGCAGTTGAAGCATGAAAAGTTAGAAGTTAGAAGTTTTCAGGTATTGAGGTGGTGGGCGATTAAACAATATAAAAAGCGAATTTCTTAAAGAAATTTCGGAGAAGGCTATCTTTTACTGGCAGCGTAGAAAGATTTTACTACGCTCAATTCATTAGCATTTTTAGCAGGTGGTCTTGGCATCCTTGATTGCAAGATTATCTTTGCAATTCAAATCTTAAATCATGAACTTTAGAATCGAAAAAGACAGCCTAGGCAATGTCAATGTACCGGCTGACGTATATTGGGGTGCGCAGACACAACGCAGTAAAGACAACTTCAAGATCGGTGGCCAGCTGATGCCGTGGGAGATCATCAGGGCCTTTGCCATCCTCAAAAAAGCAGCTGCACTCACCAACATGGATCTCGGCGTATTACCTCAGCCGAAGGCCAAACTGATCGGAAAAGTTTGTGATGAAATTCTAAAAGGTCAGTTGGATGATCATTTTCCACTGGTTGTGTGGCAGACAGGTTCGGGTACTCAAACCAACATGAACCTAAACGAAGTGATCGCTAACAGGGGACATGTCATCAAAGGCGGCAAACTGGATGATGCTAAAAAATATCTGCATCCGAATGATGATGTGAATAAATCTCAGTCATCCAATGATACGTTTCCTACCGCGATGAGCATTGCTGCGTACAGTTATCTGGTAGAGCATACCATTCCGTCATTGAAATTACTTCATGCTGCCCTTGATGCCAAAGCAAAAGCTTTCAAACCCATCGTCAAAATAGGACGCACGCACCTGATGGATGCTACCCCACTCACACTCGGTCAGGAATTCAGCGGATATGCTTCACAGGTAGAGCATGGTATCAAGGCCGTTAAAAATACGCTCGCCCATCTTACCGAACTGGCGCTGGGCGGCACGGCTGTGGGTACCGGATTAAATGCCCCGAAAGGATATGACAAAAAAGTGGCTAAAAAAATAGCTGAACTCACCGGTCATCCTTTTATCACCGCAAAAAATAAATTTGAATCACTTGCAGCGCATGATGCTATCGTAGAATCGCATGGCGCCTTAAAAACAGTCGCTGTATCCCTTAATAAAATAGCAAATGATATCCGCTTGTTAGCCTCTGGCCCTCGTAGTGGAATCGGTGAAATCAATATCCCATCAAATGAACCTGGCTCCTCGATCATGCCCGGCAAAGTCAATCCAACGCAATCAGAAGCCATGACTATGGCCATGGCCCAGGTGATCGGAAATGATGTAGCCATCAACGTGGGCGCCATGCAAGGGCATTTTGAACTCAATGTATTCAAACCCGTCATCATCTTCAACTTTCTTACTTCTGCCAGACTTATAGCAGATGCATGCGTCAGTTTTGTAGAACATTGTGTGGATGGAATCGAGCCAAATCTCGCACGCATCAAAATGCATCTCGACAATTCACTGATGCTGGTGACCGCACTCAACACGCACATCGGCTATGACAAGTCTGGCGAAATTGCTAAGAAAGCGCATAAGGAACATACTACCCTCAAAGAAGCTGCGATTGCCCTTGGATATCTGACCAGTGATCAGTTTGATAAATGGGTACGGGCGGAAGACATGGTTTAAGTGAAAAATGAAAAGTGAAGAGTGAAAAGTGATATGCTGAGCGGAGTCGAAGTATGAAAATCGGAGCGAGGTGCAGATCACGAAGGATCAATGGGATATTGTAGGCTGTTGACACCCAGAAATTATCCATGGATTTGATCGGAGATGATGTCTCTTTTATGATGAACAACTTGACGACATAAAAAAAGAACCAGAGTAATTCAGGACCGATCAGTATATGGGAAAGCTTATTCATTTTTAGGCTGGTTATGGAGATCAGTATTTGATCAAAATGTCGGTTTCACCAATAAAATATTTGCAATTTGACGCCTGGTCGCGAACGACCCTTTTGGCTACAAACTCAAGGACGAGCATACGATCTGCTGCAGGCATTTTGGCTTCAGCTTCCCATCGTTCAGGCGAAGGCACTGTGATAATTGCTACTGAATCTCCTCCGCCGTATTCATAATAGAATCGAGCCGTCAGATCATTGCGATAAAAAATTACGTAACCAGATCTGCCTTCACTTTCATAACCTACATTTCCCACGTGACTTTCATTCATTTTATCAAAACCAAGTTTAAACCAGACATCGGCCAAAATCTGCGCAGGTATTTCTAGTATACGTTTTAGCATATCGGAAGGGATTTCATTTACAATAAGTTTTTCAATCGTCTCTGTCCGCACCTCATTTCTAATCTGTTCAAGATTGGCCTTTCGTTTCTCCTCTATCCGTGCTTCTGAGATTTTATCGGCTTCGTTTAGTATCCGGTTGTATTCATCTTTAGCGGCGATCTGCAGGTCGATGGCTTTTTCCTGTTCGAGTTTGAGATTTGCATTGACAAGATCTATTTTGGCGAGTGCCTCCTCCATGGTTTTACGAAAGACATCTGCTGCCTGATTGCAATCTGGTGATTCAGCCATAGGATACGTTGAGATTAGATGACCAAACTTAGCATTGGCATATAGCTCAATTCCACTTTGGCTTACCAATGATCGCTACAAGAAAATAAATAAGCACCAGGAAACCGGGAATGGCGGACAGAGCTAACAGTCCTTTTGCCATGCCAAGACGATCATGATCCTTGAGCCAATCGGAACCGAGCAATACGCCTGCAACCGCAAAAAGGATGAGCAACCATAAAGCAAAATTGCGCTTTGTGATGGAACCGTCTTTCAATCCAACAAAAAAGAAATATACAGGCACAACGGACATGATCGCGGTGAAAATCCATAGAATCCAGTAGAAGGTCATATACTATGATTGAGGAGTGTCAATATTTAATCCAGAACGGGTGAAAAGTCGAGAAACCTGTCAATAGATTTAAGTTAAAGATAATACCAAAGTCAGAAACGAGGTCATCTGCTCTTAATTCCATCTGACGTCGCCAAAGATAGCAATCGACATAAAGAGTATAGCGATAAGGGAAGGGATGGCCGCAATGATTAGCAACACTTTGGCTGCCAGGATTTGGTTTTTTGTTTTGAGCCAATATGTACCGCCAAGAATCAACGCCACCAACGCCAGGATGATCATCCACATCCATAGATTATCGGCATCGATGGATCCGTCTGACAATCCTTCAAAAAAGAAATAGACAGGCACCAGGCTCATGAGGGCATTAAAAACCCAAAGTATCCAGAAGGAGTTCATAGAAGGGTACAATTAGTTGGTGGACAAAGGTAGAAAGAAGTGGAGAATTGAAGTAGCTGGATTTCTTTTGTCAGGGGCGTATTGCATCCGCCCCTGACAAAAGAAATCTGAATTTTGGAGGCGGATGCAATACGCCCCCGACTAACTAAATTTTCTGCGACCGAAGGTAAAAATGGTAACTAGGAAGATCGCGACAGAAATCAACACTGCAAACTTTGCCACAAGGTCACCCCACTTTGTATAAAAGGTGATCCTGGTTTCAGGTATAACATTTCCCTGGATGGCAGTCGTTTCGCCATACCTGGTTGGCTGAATAATCCGGCCTCGAATATCGATAAAACATGAAATACCGGTATTAGCACTTCGCGCAATAGGCCGCCTGTGTTCGATAGCACGCAATGTTCCAAGTTTGAGATGCTGTATATGTCCAGGGGTCAGATCCCACCACCCATCATTCGTAACGATAAAAAGGGCAGTGGCGCCTTTGCGTACATACCCACCGGTAAAATCTCCATAAATGGACTCATAACAAATAATCGGTGCAACGTTTAAAGGGCCTCCGGTAAAAACAGCACGATCAGCTTGTTTGGTATGCCCCTCGTAAGATCCTCCCAGCTTGTCAACAATGGGCTCCAGGAAAAATAGAAACTCTTTGAATGGAAACATTTCAGGTCCCGGCACTAGTTTGGATTTAAAATAAATCTGGTAGTCCTCTTGTCCTGACGTCAACTGGACGGCTGAATTTTGAATATCCCACAATGTCGTATCCCCCTGACTATTGACATGCGTTCTGTAGAGGATACCTTTGAGTTCATCTTTCTCTAAAACCCTGAACGATGAAATACCTGTGACGAGCCGTAACTCAGGGAAAGAATCTACAAGGCTTTGAAATAGATTTATTACTTGATTTTCTCGGAATGAATTCAGACGGACTCCTTCAAAACTTGTTTCCGGATAGACCAGATAACGTGTAGTGGTATCGATATGGTCAAATGATAATTTCAAAAACCGCATCGATTGCTCGCGTTGAGGAACATCAAATTTTTCGTAATGCGGTTCAAAATTCGGTTGCACAATAGTTATGCCGACCGGAGCTGCATCCCCTTCTTCGATTGTATTCCATATCCAGAGTGAAAGGAGGATCGGTATACCAAATAATCCTAAATAGATAAAAATCGAAAGTGGTTTTTTTACTGCCCATCTCAAATAGATGTTATATCCCAGGTAATTGAGCAATAACACCCATAGCGAACCTCCAAATGCACCAACATATTCATACCATTGGATGGCCCAAGGATACTGCGAAAGTGCGTTGCCATGCGCCAGCCATGGCCATGATATATCCCAGAAATGATGGACATACTCAAAGGATATCCAGAAAGAAATAAAGACCAGGATAGACCATCTCGGATGCAACTGACGCTTGAACACATGGATCAGCATCATCACTGTAGCCATGAGCGCAGCGTTGAGAAAATTAGCTACAATACCTGCAACCAATGCTGTATTCATCACCCAGAATGTCGCGATCACATTCCATAGGAGAAATGCATTGTAGGCATAAAGCCACACTTTACCCGGCCTTATTTTTTGATCACGTTGAAATATTTCATTTTCCATTTGAAGCAATGGAATCCATGCTACCAGCACAAGCCATGTCAGATGAGAGGGTGGAAAACCAAGCCCAAGGCAAATGCCGGAAATCGTAGCTAAGCCGAGCCATCTTTTTTTAAACCTATCTTTTGGAATAAACATCAACATGCCTGCAATCCAGAAGGCAAGAATCATGATCAGTGGCCACCATCCCCATAATGGAAGCTTAAGCATTTGCCAGGCGCTATAAGAGCCGGTAAGGAGAAGGAGCACAATGGCCACTAATCTACCCCAAGGCCTGGTTAATTTAATTTCCTCTCCATTTTCCATTGATGGCTAAAGATAAGATATCGGAATGGACAGAAAATAAAATAATAGGTACGGGAGGGTCGCGACTCACTGCCTTAGAATTTTATTTTCCTGCCTTAGAGATTTAGCTGATCGCCAACCCGCTTTCATCGGTAGCTGCCTGAACAAAATGCAACTGACCATCACCGGATTCGGCCATCAGGATCATACCCTGAGATTCTACACCTCGAATTTTGCGTGGTTCAAGATTTGCAAGTATCACCACATGTTTACCCTGGAGATCTTCAGGTTTGTAATGTTGGGCAATGCCGCTGACAACTGTTCGTTGAACACCATTTACATCAAGCGTGAGCTTTAATAATTTATCAGCTTTAGGCACACTTTCGGCGGCAAGAATCTTTGCAGTACGTATATCCAGTTTTGAAAAATCATCATAAGAGATAGCCGGCTTTTCTACGGTTGGTGTCGTCTCGTTGGGTGGGGTTGCTGCTGCTGACATTTCGTGGAGTTTAGCAATCTGTGTTTGAATCCATTCATCCTCTAACCTGCTGAAAAGATGCTCTGGTTGATTTAACGTGTGTCCTTCGGGAATTAATTTTTCTCCAAGGGATAATGCATCAAGCGTAGTCACCCAAGCGCCTTGTTCGACGATAGGGTCGAGTGCAAGTATTTTTCTCAAACGAGTGGAAGCGCCAGGCATAAATGGATGCATCGCATAACTCATGGCGCCCAGGTACTGGATACAAAGATTTAATACGGCCATGACTGTTTCCGGTTCTTCCTTATGCGCCTTCCATGGTTCATTGAATTGCAATAACTGATTACCTGCGGTGGCGATATCGAGCATGGCTTTCAATCCGGCTCTGAAATCACATTTTGAAATCGCGTCCTGTACTGCCCACATGCGATCAAACAAATCCATCATCTCTACCTCATGCCATGATGCTTCATCATCGCCTCTTGTACCTACGATAGGGGTATCCTCGTCAAACTCAGGAACCTTGCCATCACAAAACTTATGGGTGAGAACAATGACGCGCTGAACAAAATTAGCCAGCGTACCTACGAGGTCTGCATTGACATCAGATTGATATCCTTTCCATGTAAACTCAGCATCTTTTTGTTCGGGCATGTTCTTGGTCAGGACATACCTCAAGGCATCTGTCTGATCCGGATTTTCATTAAGAAACTCATGTACCCAGATCGCCCAGTTGCGCGAGGTAGATATTTTTTGTTCTTCCAGATTCAGAAACTGGTTTGCAGGCACATTGACAGGAAGATTATACTGGCCATGTGCTTTCAATATCGCCGGGAAGATCAGGCAATGAAAAACGATGTTGTCTTTGCCAATAAAATGGATCAGCGAAGATTCAGGATCTTGCCAATATAATTTCCAGTCTTTTCCGTTATCGGCTGCCCATTGTTTGGTAGCCGATACATAGCCGATAGGGGCGTCCATCCAGACATATAATTTCTTTCCTGCTGAGCCTGGAATTTCCTGAGGCACATCTACACCCCAATCAAGATCACGTGTCATTGCGCGTGGTTGAAGACCGCCATCGAGCCATGATTTGCATTGACCGATCACATGTGATTTCCATTCGGTAGGATCGTGATGGTCTGCACCGTCGAGTTTACCATTCTCCACATAGTCTCGTAACCATGATTCATACTTATCGAGTGGAAGATACCAGTGTGTGGTTTTTCTTAATTCGGGTTTAGTACCTGTAATGGTTGACACTGGGTTGATCAATTCAAGTGGGCTCAGTGACGAACCGCAGCGTTCGCATTGATCGCCGTAGGCATCTGGGTTGCTGCATTTGGGGCATGTACCTTTGATGTAGCGGTCGGCGAGAAACTTGCCTGCCTGTTGATCATAATATTGTTCGGACTCCTCTTCAACAAACTGGCCTTGAGCATAGAGTGATCGGAAAAACTCTTGGGCGGTCTCATGATGTAATGCAGATGACGTCCTGTGATAAATATCGAAGGATATACCTGCTTTCTGAAAAGTCTCTTCGAATAGCGAATGGTATTTATCAATGATAGCTTGTGGGGTGCTGTTGTCCTTTAATGCGCGGATGGTGATTGCAGCACCATGTTCGTCAGAGCCACAAATAAAGGCTACATCCTTATCGAGCATCCGGAGCATCCTGACGTAAATGTCTGCAGGGAGGTATGCTCCTGTAAGATGTCCGATGTGGAGAGGACCATTGGCATAGGGTAACGCCGATGTCACGAGATATCGCTGGGGGGGATGGATCATAACTTGTGTAATCGTGGGGCGAAGGTAGGAAAAATCGGTCAACGGGAAAGGGCGGAAGGGCAAAAGGGCGGAAGGGCGGAAGCGCAGGTGAAAGCGGAGGTGAAAGCGGAGGTCAGAACTGATGAATTGAAAATTGAGGACAGGGAATTGAGAATTAATAAATTACGAATTGTTCAATTAAGAATTACGACCTTCAATAAAGGCAATAAGACAATTGAAAAGGGTAAAAGGTGAACCGGAGAATGAATTGCCTCATAGACGTCAATCTGCGATTCATAAGGAAAGACTGTCATTTAAAACGTTAAATTTGGAAAATAAAATATAGGCTCTATCTGTTGTTCTTTTTAGGATGTTTCGCCAAAGAAACAAATGCACAAGGTGGGTTTTTGGATTCAACCTATACATGGACAGAAGTGCATTATTACATGATAGGATCTCAATGTTTTAAATATACCATGTCTGCGGAACCTACCATATTCAATGGCAAGACCTATTTTGAAATGTTATACACACTAATCCCGGAAGAGGAACCATGGAGATCATTCTGAATTTTTTTTCGCTATGAGGATCAAAAACTTTATCAAGGCTACGCTGAAGAAGAATTCCTTGTGTTTGAATATTCTCTTCAGGTTAATGACACTCTCTTCCCAGGGATAGGGCAGGTTTACGTCGTCACGGGTATCGATTCAGTTTTATTAACAAATGGTGAATCACGAAAACAGATGATCACACAGTGTGTAGCTGGAGCATGGGGTGATACCCCCATACTGGATCGAAGGACTCCCCAGTTCTGCAGGTTTGCATAACATTTATGAAATCTGTGCAGCTGATGCAGGTAGTGCGCTTTTATGTGTATTGAAAAACGGAGAACATCTGTTTTCAAACCCTGATTTAGATTCGTGTTGGTATTTGCCGGTAGCTATAACAGAAATCGCCTTTTCTAACATCAGCATATCCCCCAACCCAGTTGAGCGCTGGCTGACCATTTCTGACCCTGATCAAAAAGTAGTTGAGGTCAGTGTAAGCAATCTTCTTGGTCAGCTTGTTTATAAAGGATCAGAATTAAATATTAATGTTGATCATATTCCTCAGGGATTCTACCTGGTTTCTAGATTCCTTAAGGATGGCCATGTGAAGACTGAGAAAATTCTTCGATTATAAATTATTATTTCCTTTTCACCTCCTCATGCCTAAAGCAAGTAACGACGTGGTCATTGTACATCCCAACTGCTTGCATAAAAGCATACACGATGGTAGAACCTACAAAAGTGAAACCTCTTTTCTTGAGGTCTTTGCTGAGGGCGTCGCTGACTGGTGAAGTGGCTTGAAAATCCGTGATCAATCTGAGTTTATTTACGATGGGTTTGCCATCCACGAAAGACCAAAGGTGTTCGCTAAAATCGATACCTTGGTCTTGCATATCGAGATATGCATTGGCGTTGGTGCGGGCGGCAAAAACTTTAAGGCGATTGCGGATGATACGTTCGTCGAGGAGGATTTTTTCGAGTTTTTTAACGGTGTAGCGTGCTATTTTTTCGGGATCGAGATTATCAAAAACGGCCATATAGCCTTCCTGGCGGCGGAGGATAGTGATCCAGCTGAGGCCGGCCTGGGCGCCATCGAGGATGAGTTTGGCGAAGAGGGCTTTGCTATCAAACTCGGGAACACCCCAGACATTATCATGATAACTTACGTACAGAGGATCGGTTCCGCACCAGTGGCATCGAGTAACCTCCATTAATTTCGACATATTCTATAGAATTAATTAATGTTTTCTAATCTTTACAAGCTTTTCGTAAATATAGCATCTGAATGAAAGCAATACTTGTCCTCCTATGTTTGTTGACTGCCGGTCAGAGTTGGGGGCAAAAGCAAGTATTGCATCAAAAACAAATCTGGTATAAATACTTGCTGAAAATACCGATTGGTGAGAGTTGGCAAATCAGGCAAGAAATAGATGATCGAAATTTTGTTGACCCGTCAAGACAGTCTCAATTCCTCAGTCGCACTCACTTGCAGCGTAAAATAGGTAAAGAATGGAGTGTGGCTATAGGATTAGCCTACTTCAACCATTCCCTTCCGCAAGAGCCTGAGGTACAGCATTACTACAACGTACCTGAATTAAGGACTTCGTTTGAAATATCCAATCACACCCATTTCAACGATAAACTCCAACTACATCATCGGTACTGGACTGAATTCAGATTCTTTAAAAAACCAGGAGAGGCATATAAGTTTAATAACGTCCGGATCAGATATAAGCTGGAATTGGGATACGAGTTATCTAAAAAATTCGGTTTTCTGGTTTTCGATGAGCTACATATAAATGTTGGGAATCAGATCACGTATAATGTATTTGATCAAAACCGGTATGGGGCCAGTGTTCTGTATTCGCCTGTTAAAAATATTGGGATTGAATTGATGTACATCAATTGGTTTCAGCAGGCTGCGCAGGGGGATTTGTTTTATGAAAGGGATATATTGAGGATTTCGTTGCACCATACGATTGATGTTTTCAGGGGGGGAGAAGAAGGATCTGAATAAATAGGATTAACCGAGGGCAGATTTTCATATTTCGGCGAAATACATTTCGTAGATATACGAATTGGTTTTGAAAATTGATAAATAGTTCTTTACTGGAAAAGACCTCCGGTTCCCGTAATCCAAATATTTCGGCGAAATATATTTCGTAGATATACGAATTGGCTTTGAAATGCAATAGTTAGTCTTATTCAGGCAATGACCTCGGGCTAATTTAATCCCAATATTTCGGCGAAATATATTTCGTAGATATACGAATTGGTTTTAAAAGGGAACAATTTGTCCTGTCTTGACAAAAGTCTCCGGTTCCCGCAATCCAAATATTTCGCCGAAATATATTTCGTAAATATACGAATCACCTCCCCCGCCCAAACCCACCAAACCCCTACTCCATTATAACAATACCTGTCTCTTATACACATCTCCGAG
>ENA-ORBV01003057-ORBV01003057.1-microbial-mat-metagenome-genome-assembly--contig:-NODE-3057-length-34216-cov-6.166203_pt1 | contig 34216 bp, 28 predicted proteins | sample MGYA00237777_ERZ505514 | MGnify/ENA primary metagenome ERZ505514 (study PRJEB26160, sample SAMN06269048) | microbial mat metagenome | isolation source: Oligotrophic lake microbial mat | place... | reverse complement strand
GTGTATAAGAGACAGCTGTTGTGGCGAGATCCAGAAGTCTTATACGTCAATTCACAAGAGAAGCGAGTGACGGAAATGTGGTTGGAACCCGCCCAACGGCATGCCAATCTCAAGACATCCTCCACCTTGATTGAAGCCATGAAATATGTCAGGTCCGATTGCATTCCAGGCTTCCATGTGCCCTTTTGTGCCTTGCACGGGACCAGTGATCGCGCCGTACCCATTGCGGGAGCATTGGAGTATTTTTTGGAACATGTAGCTACCCCAAAAGAAGATCGAGCCGTGAAACGAGTCGGAGGAGCGTACCATGATTTGTTGGGAGATCCCACAGCAGAAGAGAGCCTAGATTTTGTGTTGGAATGGGTCCATAAGCGAATGTCTAAAAAATAGATCCTACAAATAACAGCATTATGGGCACATTTCTTTGTGAGAAGACCGTTGCAGAACTAGATAGGACATAGAAGGTGTGGACTCCACTTGAGCAATTTTGTGGCAGCAGGATGTCCTCGTCAGTGAAAGGAATTGACGCCACGAAGATTCGCCAAATGCATCAAAAGAGTCCACAGTCCTTTTTAGGAGCTGCGGAACAAGAAACGACAAAAAGCACACACCCCTTGCCGCACATCAGGTTGGCCTTTGGCATCAGCCAGCTGCCAAAGGCAAACCAAAAGGAAGCAGTGTCTTTGTCGCAATGATGATGGAGAGTGACAGTGATTGAACAAGGAAAGACAGCTGCTGCCACTGCTGCAAAACACCCACACAAGTGCAGCCGACACAGAAAAAACCAACTGCTGGATTGCACATTTCACAATGAAACCACGATTGCTCATTCCCAATCTGCTGCTGGTCTAGCCAGCCTCTCGTTGGTGCTGTTCTCTCTTGTGTCCTCAAATTCTTGACACTTCTGCTTCTTTCTTGCGCTCTGCACTTTCGATTTTGTTTCCGGGTTGCAGCTGTCAAATCATTCTTGTCATGAACTTTTCTCTGCACTGTTGCACTCGCTTTCTGAGCCTTGCGTGTTCATGAAAAAGCACGACAACTTGTGTTTGCCATTCAAGACCAAGGGCATTGCCAGCGCCAGTTGAATGTGGGTTGCAAAGGTTGCCCAAGCAATCAAGACAAACCATCTTCTTTCCTCGGCAGACTGGTTTGTTGCAGCGCTGCCCAGTGGGGAGAGAGACAGAGAAGATGCAATGGCATTTGCAGCAGCCCATGGTTCCCATTGATGCAGCGATGTTGGTTCAATTTGTGCTGCGGCGACAATGGCAGCAACGGTGGCCAGCCATGAGGGGGTGGGGCAGATGAACTTGGCACATCATTTGATTGACCGACCTGCTGCTGCTCCATTGGTTCACAAGTTCCGAAGGCACAAATGAGGCCAATTGGCTGATCCCTGAAGGCACAAATGAGAGCAATTGGTCAATCTGTGTTCTGGTTTGTGAGTTCAGAAGAGGTGTGATTGATTCAGACATGGGTCCGATGAATGAAAAACCAAATCTTCAACACACAAAGCAGTGATGTGCGGTTCCTCTTGACGCAAAGTGTTTCCTCTTGATGCACAGCAGTGATGCAGAGACAACAGAAAGCAGTGACGCAAAGCAATGACACATGGTTCATTTGTCTTGATGCAAAATGCTTCCTCTTGGTGCAAAGTGCTGCAGTGATACAAAGCAGTGATGCATGGTTGTCTTGGGATCAGGCAGAGCCACTCAACAGTGACATTGATTCAATTTTTGCCATGGTGACAATGGTGGCAAACCATGGGGGGATGGGGCAAACAGACTTGAGCCACTCTTGATTGATCTGTGCTGTTGTTCAGTTTGCGAGTTCAAAAGACACAAATCTGTTCAACTGGTTGATCCGCGTTTTGCTTCACAAGTTCTGAAGTCACAATTGAGCGCAACTGGCTGATCCGTGTTCTGGCTCATCAGTTCAGAAGACATGCGTGTGTGCAATTGTTTCAGACATGGGTCGAATGAAAAGCAAATTTCACCCTCTTCTAGCTAGTGCAGTGTGACACGCGTGGGGGGGGGGCTCCAGATGAATGCCAATCAGTTGAATGTGCCCAATGTCATGACTCTGGATGAAAGAAGCTATGTGCGTCTACCAGTAGCCATTATTATGCAACTTCTGTTGTTTGTACTGTTTTACTGTGTGGAGAGTCTGGCGATATACTCACATATGATTCTTCGACACGGTACTTAGACGGAGAGATTTCCGCGGTGTCGCTCCTCACAAAATGAGAAAACCGTTGACGCTAAACCTTGACGTCCGAAGGAGCACCTCTCAACAAGAGCGTGTAGACAGAGCTAAGGTCGTGTTTGGTGAAAGTATGCGATAAGGCGCTTCTATTTCATACTGTATGTAGCTTCTCGACATTGCGAGTGAAGACCTACAGCACGTTCCCCGCTGATTCATTCGGCTGCGCTCAACATTCACTTCTTTACTTCAATTTTGGAGTTAGTCGTTCCCAATTGATTTCGATTTTCCATTGAAGCATGCCTCCCGCCATGCGAGAATCAAGACAAGATGAATGTCATCGTGACAAAGCAGATACTACGATTAGTAAGATGCCCGAAACGATCCATTTGGCAACTTCCTTTCATGTGGACAGTTCCAACCAAAAGAACCCATTTATGATTGTGGAAGATGTGAATGGATACGAAGCCATTTTTGGGCAATTTCATGTCTATGTTGGTGTAGGCCGAGAGAAAATCGAAAGTCCGGATTCTTTCGTACACGCTGAACAAATAGAGGCACCACGTGGGGAGGCGCAAGAAGATTGGCTAGGCCCCCTGTCTCCCCATATATCATCCACCAAGAAGAAACAAGGCAACAAGAAAAACTCACTATCATCCACAGTACCAATGGCTCGAGTACTTTCACTTCTAAGGTCATCGAGCGACTTGAGTGATATTACGTTTACAGATGAAACAGAGAATAACGAAACCCATTTTGAAAAGGTGCGGCTGTCCCTCTAGGTCGTCGTTATTCGATGTTCGCGCAGCTTGAGTGACATTACATGTAGGTTTATTGGTGAAACCGAGAATAGCCAAACCCATTTTGAAAAGAGGCGGCTGACCTTGTAGGTCGTCGTTATTCGGTTGAAAGATGCTACTATATATGTAATATTAGACAGAAAGTAAAGGACTAGGCATACAGTTTATTGATGAAGAGAGACACGATCTCACATGTTTTTACTAGCCATCAGTCTGATTAGCTTAATAGGCTGTGTTGTTTTAGGAGTCCGTTATCTCTACCTCTAAGTTCAAGATCACCATAATACTGTGCACTATTGTATCATACCATCAATGGAATAAATGCAAGCGGTTGACTGAACCTCGGCGGTCTATCGACGCGTGTCCTTCAGTTCGGTAAAAACGAAAAGTCGAAAAACGCCCCACGCGCGTGGCTCAAACTCAAATCAAAATCAAAATGCAAAAAACCCCACTGTGCGCCACGCTGCGTTCGAAATCCAACAGACAACGCAACAACTCTATTTTCTAAGCCGTCTTTTCGCTATTCTTCCATTTCTCCTATTTGTTTGGAAGAAGATCACTTTCGTAGACATGAGTTGCAGCCAGTGCAACTCTGCAGTAGCAGAGCTGACGGAAGTTCATGAAAGCTCCTGGGCAGAGTAAGTATCACTACTGATGGTCCGAACGAACTCGATGATGATGGAGTTTCGCTTTGCCAAAAAATCGTCCTCGCTGACCTTTCGTTCGTCGTATTGTACCAAAGGCAGCAGTGCCTCAGCTGGAAAAGCTTTCTTTGTGGGAATTGCCTTGTTGGCAAAGAGATCCCAGTCTTGAGAAGTAGCACAGGCAAATGGCAGATGGCCCACGTCGAGGCGTATGAATGGCATAACCACAAGCATCATGTCGCATTCGGTTTTGGAGACGAAGAAAGTCTCCGGGAATGGGTACAAGTTCCGTCCAATCCTTTTCATGACTATGTTTCCCACAGTGCGATGGAGGATGCTGGAGACGACAAGTCTGCAGTTGCTACTGAAGCAAAAGATTTTGCTGAAGACGATTTCTCCCTCGCCGACTGCTCTCCTCTCCGTATACATAATTTTCATCACAGCGAAGACGATCTACTCTTTCCAGATGGTGAATTTGTATTTGATCGAGACCTCTTAAAAGAAACGGTAAGCTCGACGGTAATAAAAAGTTTTACATAGCTACGAAATACAAGTACTGAACGTGAACCACTCTATCTTTTTATCGCAGGATTCCCACACGGCGGAATTGGCTGACGAAATAAATGAGCACCTCGAAGAAACTTTCAAAGACACTTGGTTGCCGATGGACACGGCTTTGGATCTGGCCACCGAGTGCCAGCTCACGCTAAAAGATGTCGGCAATGAGAAAGAAGAGCCATCGACGAAAGAAGAGCCATCGGAAAGTCCAGGCGAAAAAATCAACGAAGTTGCTACAAAATCAGGTCCTCGACTCTGGAGCCCAAAAGAAGATCGTATGCTTCTTGACTCCATTGAGGCCGTTTCAAACAGCGCCGGTGTCAAGAAGCCTTTTTTGTGGCCAGAGATTTCTCAGCGCATTCCTGGCCGCACAGGAAAACAGTGCCGAGAACGCTACGTCAACCACTTAAAACCAACAATTCGGCTGCACATAGGTTGGTCCCCCAAGGAGGATGCTCTGATTTGGCACTATTACTACTCTCTCGGCAAAAAGTGGGCCTCCATAGCGAGGCTTCTTCCGGGAAGAAGCGACAATGCTGTCAAAAACAGATTCCATTTCAATCGACGCAAGCTAGGAAAAATGTTGGCAATGTCATCAGTAGCTTCTATCAGACAACAAAAATGGTTCGAGCCTGGAAATAACATTGACAAAGTAGAGTTAGGAAGAGCTGCACTCGATTCCCTTCTGGCTCTCAGAATGGAGCAAAAACTGTCGTCTTTGTCGCTATCAAAATCACCCAAACAAGAACCGGAGTTGGAGTATGCGTTTCAATTTGAGCCCTTTGATGTGCATGCCAAGGCTGAAGGAACCGTATGCAAGCGCTGTGCTCTCACTGTCCCATCGCGCCAAACAGGTGCCACTGTATGCAAACAAACAGGCTGGTGTGAAGCCTGCACCAAAGCCCCGCCGTTTGTTCATGGGACCAACTTGCGTAAGCTGCATGATGCCGGCTGTCTCGATCCCAAACATGAGTCCGTCTTCAACAAAGACGGCGTAGCAATCAAAAAAGAAGGATGAATGGTGAGGCGCATCCCAAAACTTGAATCATTCTCGCTTTCTCAGACAATCTGTGTGCCTCTTTCAAACAACAATATTGACTTTAATAACTATAAAGCACTTTCAAGCTATCTTCCCCTCTGCCGTTTGGCTGCCGAGTTGGCAATATCTTGATAGCTAGCCAGAACATCCCATAGCGAGCTGCTGCTGGCAGCCAGAGATTGGTGTTGATTGTTGTGTGTGACTATATCCCGAAGGAGCAGACGAAGAGCCTCCAAGGTGCTGATTTCTTTCCACTGAATGGGGTGCTTCCTGAGCTGAAGGCCATCATCGCAATGACTTAATCGTTCAAGGTCAGGACTAGCCAGCTTGACACGACGTGGACCGCCCTGTGCCTCCTTGGGAATGTATCGGTCGTGAAGCTTTCTGGCTTGCGCCCATGTTCCGTCTAGAACAATAATGTCCACTTTTTCGTCGGGTTGTTCTTCTTTGAATTCATTTCTTTCAGCAATAGAGAAACAGATGTTGTTGTCGCGGACGAGATCTGCAAAAGTTTGTGCTGCTTGAGAGGGAAACAGAACAATGCATTTGTTTTGCCTACCCATGGCCTGCATCATCTCCTTCATGGAGGCTTGGTAGTCAGGTCCAATCCCTGACACAACCAGACGGCTTGTTTGCGGTAAAGCCGCCAATATCATCTTTGATGTATCTACGCTCAAACAAACTTCGTGATGGTGCATCAAAACAAAAATTCGGCGTACTCTGTCGTGGATTGATCGCAGGCTATGGTGAGAGGCAGCAGAAACGCTGCCATTTCCTTCCAAAGAAGGGCATTGAGCACATATACAAAATGAATCTTTCAGCCAACAACGAGGGCATTTTCTACTGCGATGGAACTGGTCAAGAATGGATTTTAGACGCCTTGCCACCATCAGTTCCTCGCGATTTCTTGGATCGAGGCTTTTTGCGTCAATGTCGTTTGGGTAAGCTTCAAGCACCAACTTTGAACTTTCGTGAACTTCCTGTATAAAGGAGAGACTATTGTAGCGATTTTCTGGTCGTTCCAAAGAGTGGTATCGTCTAAAATTACTTGTCCAGTCAGAAGTCCAACAGGCGACCTTTAAGGCGGTACTTCTAGCATTATTGGTGGGAGGGCAAAATCTTGTCACAAATGCATTCTTCATCTCCCGCCACCAATGACAAATACAATTTAAAGAATGATGTTTCTGAGTCTGATTCACCTACCAGCACGTATTGGTGGGCTGCCTGACTAGTTTAAGCTCCGAAAGTCATTAGAGTACTGTAGTGTACAGATCATACCGTGAAGCTATCATTGTGGTGGTACTAGTATAGTAGTTCATTTCCAATTTTCCATTCAATTGATTGATTTTCGCTTCATTCATTGATTGTTTTCGTCATTCATTACTATTGGAGCTACTGTGGGTCAAAAGAACGAACATTTTCGTAATGAGGCAGCGGAGCTGGATAGCTCCGCTAGCTAGAATCTGACATTGCACTCTGCAACAAACATCAACAGAAGCACTGACATTTTTAGCTAAAAATCAACAGTTGTCTAATGCCATGCTCATGGGAAAGTAGCAGATGCCCCCACTCGGGCAACCAATTTTTATTCAGCTTGTTCCATCGTCAACAAACTCAATCCAAACAGCCAACAGCTACCAATGCCACAATGGTGACAAATATAAAAGTGGATGAAATAGGAGCAAGTGTGTTGCCAGTTAAAAAAACTACAGTAGGGGGAGTTGATGGAGAAAATGTGGTTTGGGATAGTCGGGAAAAAAAGCACCTCTAGTCCTTAACCTCACCTAAGAATTCGCAACTGTCCTCTAGCGGAGAAATGTTTACACTACAGGCACAACAAGCTAAGAAAAAGAAGAGAGACCACTGGAGCATGAGATGGGCAAGCAAATTCATACCACAGCTATCTGCTAGTATTTGGTCATGTGAAGTGTGACCTCTCTTGTCTAGATGCAACTGATTGCTTGATGGTAGTTCTTTCAGTTTTTGTAAAAGTAAAGACTGAAGCGTAAAAATGTTTAGATTATCTTTGTTTTCTGTATCATAACACTAGTACAAATAATGAACAGCAGTGGATTGGAAGTGTAAAAGCAGTTGGTTCCAGCTTTGGAAGACAGCATGATCAGCATGAGAACGAATCAATGCTGAAAACTTTGTAGAGCCAGAAATCCAACCTTATTCTTAATAACAACTAGTGATTAATAAATAACTAACCAAAACATTGCTCCGCAGTTAGGTGAAGAGAAGCATTGTCATAGCTGGTGATAGCTCCTTAAGTAACTATTTGAAGGGTCAGCATTAGCACAAGGGGTCATAGACTCCATGCCCAGACTATTGGGATTAACTTAAAACTGAATGCTACACTTGGACCCAGGTCCAAATGGTAGCAAGTTTTGAAGCTAAAAAAAGAATTTTGTGATCCAATGTTTCCCTACTAACATTGGCCACAAATGTTTGTTCGGTCATTCTTCCTGGTTAGAAACATGCCCATGTCCTTCCATTTGGTCTCTTTAGAAATGTCTGACTCACTTGCATGGATCATTCGCAGCACAAAGTGTATCCATTGATCCTCATGATCAACACAGGATGTTGTGGGCTGAAGTAACCAAACATGGTGGCATAGCTGAAGAACTACTAGTAGAGAGTTGCAATGGCACTTCTACTCACTATTTGGTTATTGTACTTATAAATTTTTGGCGCAAAACCTTGAGAGGCTATATCGAACAAACCTTTTTGGTATGAGAAAAAAAACATTAAACTAATGTTTAAAGATTCCTTTCATGACTCAAGCTATACTTCTGCTCAGTCCCTGACAATGAATCCAACAGGAATAGACTTCTGTGAATCCAGTGTAGCCCCATGGGCTTTATGATGGTCTTGAGTCAATTATTGAAGAGAGGAGTATTTGATGGCCAAACAATGGCTCTACAGTTATGGTGGTCCACTATGCCCCACACCTATGTTGGTTCCAGCAGTGGCTCTACAGTAGGTAATTGTGCTTTTCTATTGGCAAAAAAAGAAAGCGGTCAAAGATAGACAAGAAAAGATAACAAGTAGAAGCTCCACTGGCCAGTCAACGCTCAAGCGCAAGAGTGGCCAAGAAAAATTCTAGTTCACACGCGTTAACTAGAACAAACATTTCTGGATTTATTTTGGTCAAGAGGCGGTCAACACTTCCATTGGTTGGCTAACGACCAGAGTAAATGACATCATTTAATACAATATTTATGAAAAGAACCCAAGGCTCACTGGATTGGCAGTGCTGTTTCCGTCCCAATCCTTACAGGAACAGAGATGGCGGTCTTGTTCTCGACTGACCTTGATCGGATGGTCGGTAATGGACACTGATTTGGAAATATTGAACAAGCCGGGCGCACGCACGTACAAGTCTGCATCAATGTCCAACACCAACTCGTCCAGATAATACTCTTTGGTCAAGGCAATAGCTTCCCACTTGTCAGGCTCCAGCGTTCCGAGGACTAGAACATCTGTGATGGCCATAGCCGGTGCTATGACAGCAGGCACTATGTAGTAACCAACCTTCTTGCCATTGTGTTTGAAGATACCTGTGCAATTATCGACAGCGACATTAACGTGGTTGGCATTTTCAATGGACAAGAGAAGCTCAAAGTCGGTTTGGGTCTTCAACCTTGCTATGTTATCAATCAACGTTTTCCATGCAAAGGAATCATTGCAAACACTGTATTCTGGGGTTTTAGGGAACAATCGTAAAGCTCCCAATGTGACGCCTCCAATGAGCAAAACTGAAAGTATGTAGAGACATGTGGAAGCACACATCAGTGCCTTCATGCATTTGGATGGACCACCACGACCCCCGACAGATGCCCCTCCCCCAGCCATGGGTGGTAGCGATCTCGACAGTAATGGGGATTCTTCCTGTTGTTGTTGCTGCTGTTCGACTTCTTCCAAGGCTTGATAGAATGCTTCATTACCTGCTCCTTCTTCTAAGCGACTTTCTGATGTATCTTGAGGACTACTACCATTATTAGTAGCACCGCCATTATCATTATCATTGTTGTTTGTTACTCCTGCTGGTTGTTCCTGCTGTGGATTTTCGTTGGACTTCTTTGCTGGTGCTTTCTTTTTCTTAACAACCTTCTTTTTCCCTGCAGCAGGTTCAGCTGAAGTTGCTGAAGTAGTAGTTGTTGTTGTTGGGGCTGCCGCCGCTTGCTGAGTGACGTTTTGATTTCTTGTCGATGCTGGACGTAAAAGAGCCTCATCCTCGGGCATGGTTCCAAGCGTAGTGTTGCTAGACATTGGAAAATTCCCCGCAATACTGCCTTCATGAACCTCGCCCCACATATCATCCAAGGATCCCTTCACACCACAGACAAAGCACAAACAGCAAGTAACACAAACAAAGAGGAATGCAGCCATGCCCCCCACAACCAGCAAGGTTGTGTGGTCCATGTTGGTAAAATTGGCCATGGACGAGGGCAGTGGTTCGGGTTCTTTGCGGCGGCATCGATCCTCGGCGAAACAATCAACTCCTCGCACACAGCCATAGACCGATCCGATGACATGACAGGTCTCGTCGTGGGCGCACCAATGACAGGTATGAGTGTTCGCGCATGCCGAACAATTTTGGTTGCTTGCACACGAATCATCATCTTTCTTCTTTTTCTTGTCATCATCATCCTTGCGATCGCATGTCGCGCCAATCAGACAGCCATTCCAACTGCCAATTACATGACACTTTTGGTCTTTCTTGCACCAGTGACAGCCAGTTTCCGCCGTGCAGTTGCCGCAATCTAGAAGTTCTGTACAAACATCCAACGAGTCATCAAAACCTCCGAAAACATTGACATTGCCACCACGAACCAATGAATGCCGTTGAGTCTCAAAATTGAATTCGGAAGAAGCTTGCAAGAATGTCTCGGAATCTGCCTCAGACAGAGCAGTTTCTTGCTCCTTGTCTCGCCCAGCTTCTGCAGTGGCAACACAGTGCCCGAAAAGCGCGAGGTAGAGCGATACCAACCCAATGAAGAACCTCATGGTCATGGTTAATTAATTACGGCTACTCACTCATGCAGACGATTTAGCGAAAAAGGACATCAATAACACCACACCATGCATGGGATTCATGGGACTGCTGCGAACGAACAAAAAGTTGTCGTGATGTCAGTTGAGATTCACCCCTCTTTCTCAGAAAAATAAAAAGGGTCAGCACATCATTCGGAAGAGGGATAGTGCGCGTCTTCGATGAGATTCAAATCAATATTAACATACATTCATTAGAGTAGCATTGCGAGCGAGCCAGAATTTGTCTCTCACAAAAGTCGTCACCAGCACTAACACTGCATGGAGAGTACAATATTGAGTAGTAGTCAAGTACCAATGCTACAGTACTATTACACAGCTAGCTAGTAGTAGCTAGTAGAACTCTCGACGTACAGCACAACAACAACAATACTAAAGTATTATTTAATTGGCAGAACAACATCAATAACAAGGCACTTGCTCCATACCAGGTACCGGTATTATAGCATCTTGTTGCTAAATACCTCGGCAAGATGTACATCGAAGAAGTTGTCATTGACGGCTTCAAGTCTTATGCTCAGCGGACCGTGATCAAAGGGTGAGACAGAGTGAAAATCGTGTACTGTACTGTAGGCCAGCAGCATGATTGCACCGTAAAATCTGGACGTCAAGTCTCACCCATGTTTTCTCACCGCCACTCTATCATTTATTGCCCTTCCTTCGATACACACAAATCTATATAGCTTTGATCCCCATTTCAATGCCATCACAGGATTGAATGGTTCAGGAAAGTCCAACATCCTCGACTCGATTTGTTTCGTCCTTGGAATTACAAATCTCAGTCAAGTCCGAGCCGGAAACCTATCGGAGCTTGTCTACAAGCAAGGACAAGCGGGAGTCAGTAAAGCCATCGTCACAATTGTCTTCAATAACGAAGACGAAACTTGCAGTCCTGTCGGATATGAGCAATGCAAAGAGGTGACTGTTTCCCGTCAAGTGCTCATTGGTGGAAAGAGTAAATACTTGATTAATGGAAGGAATGCACCGGCAGGCCAAGTTCAAAATCTCTTCCACTCAGTGCAACTAAATGTCAACAACCCGCATTTTCTCATCATGCAAGGTCGAATTACCAAAGTACTAAATATGAAGCCTCACGAAATTCTCGGCATGGTGGAAGAGGCTGCAGGTACTCGCATGTACGAAACAAAGCGCGTAGCCGCGCTCAAAACAATCGAAAAGAAGCAAGCCAAAGTAGATGAACTCAATTCTGTATTGTCAGAAGAGATTACACCCACGCTCGAGCGCTTGCGTGGTGAAAAGCAAAATTATTTGAAATGGAGCAAAAATAGTGCCGACATTGAACGAATCGAACGCTTCGTCGTTGCGAGTGAATACATGAATGCCCAAAAGGCCCTCGAAAATACCTCGGGGGGATCCGATGAAATGACGGAAAAGATTGAGCAGCTTGAAGACGAAGGCAAGCAGCTGACGGAAGACATGACGACGATTGATACAGAAATGGACACTCTTTCCTCCCAACTGGCGGGTGAATTCGAGAAAGATTATGGACGCGCCAAAGCAGAAGAAGACAAGCGATCCAAAGAGCTTGTAAAGGTGACGTCGACATGGCAAAACAGCAAAGAAAATGTCTCCAAGGCCGAAAAAGACTTGGAGGCTGCCCAGTCTCTAGTCGAGGAAACCAAGGAATCGATTACACTGAAGGAACAAGAACAGTCCAACGAGTCGGAAATGATTGAGAAGCAAAAGCGAGGCGCCGCAGACGCCGAGAAGAAACTTTCCCAGCTTACTACAGACTACCAAAACATGTCAGCAGGAATTAGCTCTTCGCAAGGAGAGGAGGGAGCTACTTTACCAGACCGCATTAGCAAAGCTCACAGCGACTCGAAGACAGCTGAGGCCAAAGCAAAGCAGGCTACAATGAAAATCAATCATCTCAAGAAGGAGTTGAAGGTACGTGTCATATCTAGGTAGTTGATGGGACCAAATTGATGTCATTTTCTTTTTGATTTCTTTTGAGTTTTTCATGTTGGGCCCTTTCCTTTTTACTACGTGCCATAGACTGTTGAAAAGGAAGTGAAAAAACAAGAGAAGACGGCGGGGAAGCTTGCGCGAAATCGAGAGGACATGAAGGCCCGTGTTGCTGATATGCAGAAACAAGTCGAAGAGCTGGGCTTCTCTGAAACAGAATTCAATGCTATTGAACAGGAGAAAAATCAACTAGAAGAAACTGTATCCGAACTTCGCAGCGCTGTGGACACCCTTTCTTCTAAGATCGAGGGACGTCTGCGGTTCAAGTACTCAGACCCCGTGCGTGGCTTTGATAGGAGCAAAGTCAAAGGCATTGTTGCGAAACTTATCACAGTCCATAATCCTGTTCATGCGACCGCGCTTGACGTTGTTGGAGGGGGTAAATTGTACCAGGTTGTCGTGGACGAGGCAATTACGGGCAAGGCACTTCTCGACAAGGGAAAGTTGGAACGTAGAGTAGTCATCATTCCCTTGGACAAGATCAAGTCACGTCAACTTTCTGATGCCGTCACGCGAAATGCTAGTTCGATTGCTAAGTCTTTGAACACAACGTCTTCGCCCGCAATTGAGCTAGTGGGATTCGACGAAGAGGTGAGAACAGCCATGGAATATGTCTTTGGATCCACTCTCGTCGTCGAAGGGGCAAAGGCCGCAAATCAGATCTGCGACCAAACCAAAACTCGTACTGTAACACTCGAGGGAGACGTCTATGACCCGTCTGGTACGATTTCGGGTGGATCAAAGAGTCAAGGTGCTTCCATTTTGGAAACTCTAATGGAGCTCCACCAAGCCACGCGCGAGCACGATGAAAAGGCGGCAGCCCTCAAAACTGCCACGGCAAAGGTTGACTCCTTGAAAGATAAATCCATCGAATACGACAACCTCACCGCTGCGTTAGATCTAAAGAAAGCTGAGCTCGCTGGTGTTGAGAAACATCTATCGCAGACAAGCTACGGCATGTTGGTAGAACGCTTCGAAGGAATGTCCAAAGAGCTAGAGCAAGCCCAAGAAGAGTTCGTGAACATGGAAAAAGAAAAGGAGGACAAATGGAACCTCTACAATGAACTCAAGAATCGCGAGACAGAGCTCACACAACAGCGCGAAACTCGTTTGAAAGAGATCGACGATGCGGTGAAAAAAGCTAAAAAGGATGCCGCGGAAAAAGCTAAGCTCGCTCGCGAGGCTGAGTCAAAATCTCAAACTCTGGTCTTGGAGTTGGATAGTTTGAAGACAGAGCTGGTAGCAGCAAAAGAGGCCGCGCGAGCAGCAGAAAAGGTCCTTAACGATGCCAATACCGAGGAGAGTGACCGTCAAATGAAGGTTGGCGAAGTCAAAGCTGTGTATGACGACGCAAAGGAAGCTCTTACGGCCTCCGAGAAACGCAGAGCGAGCTGCTCGACCGAACTTACAAGGCTAGAAAAGGAACGATCGAATAAAAGGAGAGACAAAGAGAAGAGCATTGTGGAAATTAAAAAGCTGCAAGTAGCCATTGCCAAAATGGAGAAGGAGCGGGTGACTGCTGAGCGCGTTGTCAGTAGCATGCTCAATAAGTATTCGTGGATCGAGAGCGAACAAAGTGCTTTTGGTGTTACTGGGGGCGATTATGACTTCGGTGCCATGAATCCTAAGGAGTACAGCAAGCAGCTTCAACACTTGAAATCAGAACAAGACTCTTTAGCAAAGAAAATCAACAAAAAGGTAATGGGTATGATCGAAAAGGCGGAAGGCGAATACACTGAGCTGCTTCGGAAGCGGAAGGTGGTCGAGAACGATAAAAAGAAGATTGAAGCGGTCATCTCGGAACTCGATGTGAAAAAAATTGCGGAACTCCAAAGGACTTGGGTAAAGGTGAATCGAGACTTTGGCGATATATTCACGACTCTTCTCCCCGGAACCCAGGCCAAGCTTGAACCTCCCGAGGGAATGGAGGCATGGGAAGGTCTTGAAGTCAAGGTTGCTTTTGGCAATGTCTGGAAGGAGAGTTTGAGCGAGCTTAGCGGCGGCCAGCGATCTCTTCTTGCGCTTTCTCTTATTCTTTCTCTGTTGTTGTTCAAGCCCGCGCCGATGTAAGCACCTGTCCATACACGCTGAACTTATTTGATTTGTTGTCGTTAAATCACTCAATTTTGTTTTCATTATTTTGTGACCCATAAGGTATATTCTCGATGAGGTGAGTAACACGGGGCATGTGTGAAGAAGTGATGATGATCTGCTAATATCGGAGGCTGCAACCATCACTCACTCTAAATTTTTCTCTCAATATGAAGGTTGACGCGGCGCTCGACCTGTCTCATACTCAAAATATTGGCAATATGCTCAAGACTCATTTCTCTCAGAGCCAGTTCATTGTTGTGTCTTTGAAAGAAGGCATGTTCAACAATGCCAATGTGATTTTCCGTACAAAATTTGTCGACGGAGTTTCCCAGGTTTCTCGTACCATAGGTATTGGTTCCAGCAAAACATTGGCAAGCGCTGAGAATGCGAGTGGCAAGGGTGGCAAGAACAAGAGTGGTCGTAGTCGAGGGGGGCGCGGGACTGGAAAGGAGAACACAGTCAGCTGAACACAAGCGCCTTACTCTCTACTAAATAGCAAAATTGCGGCCATACCGCATGTACTGATTGTCCCTTCTTAGGGCAATCATTAACAACAAGTCGTTAGTAATTTATTTAAGGGAAGACTGCATTTATAAGATGACGATCCACTAATCTTATTCAAATCGATGTTGCAATTGAATTTATTGAAGCAAAGTAATCAATATGTGTGCTCCTCCTACTAGACAATGTTTCAGCGATGAGCAACCTACTTGCATCATGCCCCCCGCCTGAATTACTCAGGTTGGGCGTCCTTCGATTGCAAAAGCTTTTTTGTGTTCGTATGAAGATCTTTGCTTCTGCAGGTCTATTTGGGCGAGGTTTTGTTTCTCTGAACTTCCAAGGACACTCGCATTACCTTCCAGTTAAGCTTTGCGCCAAGAAATGCAAATCTACGCTGGAGGATAACGCCGAATCACCTCAAATCCTCTGGGTACTGCACTGTAATGATAAGGACATCTCCTGTTTTGCTGACTTGGAGAAAGCTGCAGGAAAGCTGTCGCGATGGGGGTTGCCAAGAAAGCAGACAAGCCCCTTGGGGCACTGACTGCAGGCTGCAGTTATTAGTCCCATGTCATGTAGCTAAAGAAAGCAGACGTCACCCAAATGGTCCAAACAAGAGCTGGCACTGAAAAAATGGTAATGCCCGTCACTTCTTGCTGTTTGGAAATCAGTTTCTTATCTCGGAGCGTCACAAAGAGAGCCCCCATGGCAGGCCCAAAACTTGCCAAAACCTGCAGGTAACACAAATTCGCTTGCATACCAGGGGCTCCCGTTTGTTGATCAATGTATTGACATTGTTCAAAAAACCAGTCTCGATTGTAGAGCACGGCGTCCACCCAACCCGTGGCTAGTACAAACGGGAGTCCCCAAGCCACCGGAAAGACATAGGCCAAGGCGTCCACCAAAAAATTGCCATCGTAGTCTTGTGCCTTGCGATCTCGTCGTCCTTCCACAACATCGGACACTCGAACACAAGTATCCGTGATCAAGACGACATTTAAAAACACCAGAGTTGCAAAGCAAGCTTGGGTGACCAGTTGATTGTTGAAAATATCTGGCCCCAGGGGATTGGTCCAAAGATAGTAAAAGCCACTAAAAAGAGACGACGCTGCCGTCCCCAGAAATGCATTGCGAGCTGTCAAGTCGTATCGTCGGTGTACAAAGGACATGCGAATGCTGATGAGACACATGATGATATTGGAAAATGTAAAGGCGTAGGTGGGAAGGAACAGTTGGCTGGGAATTTCCGCAAAGACTTCGGGGCCCATGGCAAATCGGACAGCTGCAGTGGCCAGGATAGCAGTCCCAGATACCGTAAAGACGATACTAGAGATTTTGTGAATGCTAAAAGGATCTTCGCTGGTGATTAATCTTCGCTTCCAGAGCGAAAGCTGGTCTTCTGGTGGAGCTAATGCTGCTGTGGCTGTTGGGAGCGCATACTCATTCGACATTATCAGATTGGTGTCATTGGAAAAGGATGTAAATTCTTGAGGAGTTGGTTCAGCCGTGTCACTGCTACTAGCAGTGGATGAGGTAGATGGAGATTGTGCTCGGAGCTGGGACAGCACATGCTGATTTGTTCGTGGTCCTTTGTGGGTGAATGTCGTTGGGGATGTAAAGGCCTGAGAGGAAGGAATGAAGCTGGCGGTTTGCCTTGTTACCAACGACAGAAAAAGATACAGGATTGTAGAGGTCCCTGTGGATTGTTTCATGGTCTGCTATGTTAAAGTAGTATTTGGAACAGTGAAAGGAAAGTTCTATTACTATGTAGAAGAGAGAATGGGAAGAGCTCTTGTAAAATGTTCGAAAGAAAAAAGCTAAAAGCTATGGTGAGTGATAAGTCAGTGGATAACACTTCAACCAAGAAGTGCTGACGATTGCGGATGATACACTGTATGTAGATCCGACAGCAGAATTATGTTGTTGTCGAGGTCGCCCTGTGCGATTCCCCCTCAATATCATGAGGGGCAGAAGAAAGGGGCTTGTCCAAGATAGATAAAGTGTGCATCAAATCTATCCGTTGGGGATGTATCGGATCATCGAAAATAACAAATTTTTGTACAGTGTATCAAGCAAACCAGACTGATGGCATTGGTGCCTGCCTTCATGGTGGTGATACAAACCGAGCACAAGACAATTGAGATATAAAAGTAGCTAGTCTAAGATGAGACCCCATGATGAGGGAAGTGCCCAGGGGCCGCGGCACGGTAGCCACAGCGATGAGGTTGCTCCACACCAGCAACAACAGCCACAGCAGCCACAGCAGCAGCCACAGCAGCAACCGCCTCAGCAGCAACCGCCTCAGCAGCAGCAGCAACAACAGCAGCAACAACAACAGCAACAACCCCGACCTCGCCTTGATGATCGCCCTCCAAGAGAACGTCTTGCCTACCCAGGAGCCTACCGTCCACCGAGGACAACGAAGGATAATTTCATGCACCAACCACATGGAGTCAGTGCTATTGGGCCCTCCGGATCCAATATTTCTTCGGCTACTTCCAACACTGGTGCTATGAGTTACCAGCCGCACCAATACACTGTAGAAAGTCCCCTCCCACCGGTCGTCCAGCGAAGTCTGGGTGATCGATCGAACGAAAAGCGAAAAAATGCTGCGCTTGAAATTGAAGCACTCATCAAGTCCTTGCAGGAAGCCAACAACCTGTCCATGATTCAAAGCGTGATTACGGTGCTTTCCAAGGACTTTTGCACCAGTATGAACTCCAATTATCGAAAGGGTGGACTCGTGGGGTTGGCGGCCACGGCGATTGGGCTCATGCACAATTCACGCAACTTTCTAGAAATTTTGTTGCCCCCTGTACTCCATTGCTTTGACGATCCCGAGAGCCGGGTGCGGTACTATGCTTGCGAGAGTCTTTACAACATTGCCAAAGTCTCCAGACAGTCCATACTTCACTATTTCAACCAAATCTTTGAAGGTTTGACAAAGTTGTACGCCGACATTGACGTTGACGTCAAGAATGGAGCTTCACTCCTCGATCGATTGATTAAGGACGTTGTGCTGGAGGCAGAGGAAAGTTTTCACGTGGATCAATTTCTTCCCATACTACAAAATTATATTCGGCGGAGCAATCCTTACATTCGACAACTCATAGTTGGGTGGATCTCTCTTTTGGATTCCATTCCAGATATTAGCATGCTGGATTATCTCCCTGACTTTTTAGATGGGCTTTTCAACATGCTCAGCGATTCCAACCGAGAAATCCGACAAGCAGCAGACTCGGCGTTATCCGATTTTTTACGAGAACTGTCAGTCAGCACCGTCGTTGAGTTCGGGCCCATTGTGTCTATTTTGGTCATCCAGTGCCACTCCAAAGAGCGCCTGAATCGTTTAACTGCCATTACGTGGTTGTCCGAACTCATTCATCATCCGTATTCGGGAGGAGATGCGCTGCTTCCCTATCATGCTGAAATCTTGAGCGCAATCATGTGGTGCATCTCGGATGGGGAAGTGGAGATCAGGCTCGTAGCAGAGCGAACCAACGATAATCTTCTCAACTTGGTCAAGGATACGCATGCCACATTTGCGCTCAAGGAGCTTTTGGAAACTCTGAAAAAAGAACTTCTCAACAAGGACGATGTTCCTACTAAAATGGCTGCACTTCGATGGATAAATATGCTCATGGAAAAGAGAAAAAATGATATGAATAACTTTATTGAAGATCTGCTTCCGGTTCTGCTACGAACACTTTCAGACCGGAGCGATGCTGTGGTTTTGCTGAACCTACAGGTCTTGTCACGCATCTCGCTGGCGCAGAGAGGCGACAGGGGAGTGGCGGCACAGGACGAAACCGAAGAAATCCAATTTCAGCTTGTTCTCAATGCTATTCTTAACCTATTTGCACAAGATCGACAACTTCTGGAAACGAGGGGGTCTCTTATCATTCGAAAACTATGTGTCCTGTTAAATGCAAAGAGTGTCTACATTCGCATGGCCGAGACGTTATCATCCTATGAGTTCGTGGATGGACAACCCGCAGGTACGAATATTAAACAAGCTGTGGTCGGCTATGATTCCTATTGAATAGCGAGGAATCATAATGGATCTAGGCTGGGGTTTGATTTGGAGATGACGAATCGTGCAAATATTGTTGACTCACTCGTTGAACGTCCCTTCCCTTTTTGCCCGCCATTTTAGATGCTGCTACCCTTCAATTCGTTTCTACCATGGTCCAAACACTAAATCTGATTCTCCTCACGGCTTCCGAACTCCACGATCTCCGAAACTTATTGGCGTCGAGCTGGAGAGGGTCAGACAGCCGGGTAGGGATGCCACTGTCTGGTCACCTGCGGCGCCGAGACGATGATTCTGCCGTATTTTCTACTTTATTTCACTGCTGGTGTCACAATCCGGTGTCGACCTTTTCCCTCTGCCTGCTTGCCCAGGCATACGATTTATCCTTTGCTCTTGTTCAAAGGTTCTCACAAATGGAAGAAGTAACAGTTGGATTTTTGATGCAAATAGACAAGTTAGTGTTGCTTCTGGAGAGTCCCATCTTTGTCCATTTGCGATTACAGCTCTTGGACGTCGAGTCAAAATTTCACGCCCCTTTACTCAAAAGTATTTATGGACTTTTGATGTGCCTACCCCAGGGAGATGCCTTTCGACTCTTAAATGATCGACTGACTACGGTTTGCAATTTGCGGGATAATCTTGGCATAACATCCTCGGAAGCGGCAGCAAATGATACGCAATCTCAGACATCTTCCAGTATAAAAGCGATGCAGATGGAAAAGCTGTTGAAACGTTATGATGATGTGGTCCTACTTCACCGGAAAGCAAAAGAGCGATCGCACAAGCTTGCTGTTCAAGAAGAACAATCAAAACACCAATCTGGATCATTTGCGCATGACAACATCAAGGGGAAATTGGCTGCTGACGGAGCACATGGCCCAAACAGTAAGATTTCGGCCGCCATTGCAAACACCAGTTCTTCCTCTGCACTGAACATTTCATCACGACGTTCGGAAGCCTAGGACCTAGAGTTAAATAATTTTCTCATTCACTATGACCGTCTTCATCGTACTCGTCAAAATCAAAGATATGAAACTTGAAAATGCTCGAAAACACGTCCACAGCTTTCTCGAAGTCGAACGTGCCATCTTTTTCGAAGATGCTGGTAAAAGAATTTACCAATTCTTCAAAATAGGCTTGTTCACCTGTAGGACGAGTCGATGGCTCGGCGCTGACAGACGGCTTTGCACTAAGTGACGGCTTACCACTGAGAGAAGGTTGTCCAGTTGGCTTTTTGCTTTGGGAGGGCTGTATGCTTCCTGGTTGCTGGCTACTGGAAGACTCTATACCGTAGGGGCGCCTGTCCTGTGGATATGGAACATTAATGCTTGATGGTTCAGTACTGAAAGATGGTTGTGAACTGGCAGTTGGCTCTGTGACTTGGGAGGGCTGTGTGCTTGCCGATGGCTGGCTACTCGGAGATTCTTTCATTGATGGTTCAGTACTGACAGATGGTTGTGAACTGACAGTTGGAGCTGGTGAAGGGTCAGCACTTGGTAAGATGCTTGGAGATGAGCTCTGGGATGGCAACAAACTTGGATAGAAACTCAACGAAGGCCGACTACTCGGAGAAGAACTGGGGGTGTCAGAGGGAGTGATGGGTGGAAGGTGAGATGGTTGTTGACTCGGAGAATCCGAAGGGTTTGATGATGGAGCTATGCTTGGTTCGGAAGATGGTATAACTGATGGCTTGTCGCTTAGAGATGGATGTGCACTCAACGTAGGTGGCATAGAGGGCATCGATGACGACGAAGGAACATGGGAAAGAGTCGGCAGTAAAGATGGAGAAGAGCTTGGATTCCCACTTGGATTTGAGGTCGGCGAAAGGGAGGGAGTAAAAGACAGATTAGAGGATGGAGAAGAGCTTGGTCGAGTTCTAGACGCATTTGTCCCCGATGGCTGTGTAAAGGTTGTATTGGCACTAGACGCATTTGTCCCCGATGGCTGTGTAAAGGTTGTATTGGCACTAGACGCATTGGCCCCCGACGGCTGTGTAAAGGTTGTATTGGCACTGGACGCATTTGTCCCTGATGGCTGTGTAAAGGTTTTGTTGGCACTAGACGCATTTGTCTCCGATGGCTGTGTAAAGATTGTATTGGCACTAGACACATTTGTCCCTGATGGCTGTGAAAAGGTGTTGTTGTCGGAATCTACAGCCAGAGTTGGGACCATAGATGCATTCGAGGACGGCGCTGTTGTGGAATTTTTGCCGAGAGTTGGAACCATGGAAGGAGCATTCGAAGACGGCGCAGCGGTGGGTAAGCCTGTTAGGATAGTTGTAGGTGCATTCGTTGAGAACTCTCCACTGCTCTGGATCTCCACGGACATTGTATCTCGAAAAAGAGAATCTGCTGGAGTCACGCGCGGGATATATTCTTTCATAAATTTTTGCGAGTCCGATTTTAGCAAAGCAATGTCCAGCATTTCGTCCGTGGGTGTTGCCCCGGCATTTGACTCCACGATTGTTTTTGCGTTGAACTTGAGCATAATGCGAGTGTTTTGTTCTTCCACGGATGATGTCGTCTCCATGGGCATGGAGGCATGGAACGTGACATACGTCCCCTCTCGATTGTACATGAACTTTCTGCTTTTTTGTTCCGAAAAGGCAGTACTTAGTTCTGCCGTGTAGAAATCAGTGATCTGGCTGAGCAGTCCCATTTGCTCTTCCTCCGTCGGCATCCTTTGTGTCGTGCCCGGGATAAGAAAGGAGGTTGTAAGTCCCCTTTGAAAGACCATCTTTGGGGGAATACTACCTTTTGTTGGAGCAACGGAAGGAGATGGCGACTCTTTTGGACCACCCATAGTACCCACCACTATCCCGACCACAGCACCTGCAACGGCTCCTGTGGCAACTCCACCTGCAGCCGCCAACAAAAGTCCCCCCTTTTTGCTTATACCCATTTTACCAAAGAGCCGACCTTGTGCCTCCTCTCGCGACTCATCTAGCGCCGACGGTTCTCTTGTTTCCCGATCTTGTGACTTATCTCTCGACGTATCTAGTGACGACGGTTCTCTTGTTTCTACATCAAGGCTGTCTAAGCCTCTCACTCTGGACCTTACCCGTGTAACCATGCGACGACGACTCATCATAGCCCTTCCAATATTCGGTCTATACAGTGACCTCTTTGGTGGTTTCCGTATATGTGATGATGATTTTGGGTGTGTCATTGTGCCAGTCGCTTCATGTGGAACAGGCACTGTTGGTTCGTTTGCCTCTTCCAGAACCTCTGGCCTTGTGTTGGGTTGGAGGGCGGGATCCAAAACTACACCATCATACTGATCAGAGTAATTGTCGCGATCAAAGTACGGCCTTGTTTTCACCCCAAAGATCAACAAGATACAGGCGAAGAATATCGACAGCTTGAGCATATGCCTCCTAGTCGGATAGTCGCTAGTACTTTTAATAGCGTTCCCTTGGGCTTCTCCAAATGACATTGTGCAAGAAGCGCCCCTATCGTCTTTACTGTTGAATGCATCATTGTCTGTTTCATCTTTGTCACTCCCCAAGTGATGATTACTGGACATCCCCTTTGGAGTTTGATGCGTTGCTTGGGGCTGCCGAGGTCGTTTCCCTGGAATCAAAGTGTCTATCATTTCCATTGCTTGTTTGTCATGGTCTGGTGTTGTCTACTGGTTGTCTGGCTACTACAGCTCTATCTTGGTAGCTAGGTGGCAAGCTTTACTACCGGTACGGTGCTGATATAGCTAATAATCGATATCAAGTGTTGCTGAGAACGACACGTCAAAATTATGCCCGACCGTTGGATGAGCATGTTCCGAAAAACAACTTCGTCAGGCTCTCTTTCTTATTCACGAATAGGACTCAGGCCATTGACAGATTCTTCGGTGCGAAAGATTTAGCTATGATTATTGCCGTACTATGACGTTTGACCGAGAATGACAACAAAAAAGAATATCACTCGATGCATGGTGTGTCTGTTCTTTTCGGCACTGGTATGGCACAAAATACTTTTTGATTGTTTTGGTTTTGTTTTATATTAGAAGATTTATGGACCATGGCGAACATATCCTCCTGTGTGGGCATCACTTTTGTCAGCTTTGCTATGCTGCTAACGCTAGCACAGGTGTGCTCAGCATTCACTCTTGAAAGACCAACACCATTGCTGTCGCCAGCAACCATAATGACCCGTGGCCAAAGTTCCGCTCTGGCAGCACAACGCCCTCGACGAAGAAATCCCAATAACAGCAGAGACGATGCCGATGTGTCTTCCGACGAAATTCCACAATTGCCGTCCTTTGGTACTTCTTCCTACGATGCCACAGCGGCGGTGTCGCGTAAATTTGCCAATCAAGAACAACCCACGGCGGCCTTTGTCTCGAAAAAATTCGAGTTGCAATACACGTGCAAAGTTTGTGATACTCTAAATAATACTCACAAGGTTTCTAGAATTGGTACGTGCGTAAATACCTGCCTACAGTACACCATGAGTCATTCATTGTTTCATTCATTTGATATGTATTTTGACTTTGTAGTGTAATTTTTGGGAAGTATTTTCAAATTCACTCACTCACTTATTCCTACTTACCTTGCCTGATTCCTTTGTTTCCCTGATTTTTTTATTATACTATTTTGCAGCCTACAATAAGGGAGTGGTCATTACAGTCTGTAAGGGATGCATGAGCCAGCATTTGATTTCGGACAACCTTGGATTTACACAACAATTTGATGGCAATCTGGAGGATTATTTAAAAGAACAAGGATTGGAGGAAACCGTGCAACGGGTCTCGGAAGATGTCTTTAATTTGGAAAAAATCCTGGGAATAGACACCAAGTCGGGTTCTATCTTGGGTCCCGATGGAACGTCTCATATGGAATAAAGAAAGCAAGGAATGGACTTTTCCCCCATGAACATACAACGCGCTTTCGTAGTACAACAATCATCAATTACATCGAGTGGACAAAGTTATTTCATCGCCTAGTTTCAGATCAAAAGACAAGACAGCATTTTTTTAATGAAAAAAATGTGATTAGAAAAGAAAGAAAGAATAAAAAAGTATGTGATCCTGCGACGGTTTCATATTGACATCGCCGGGTTGTTGGTGTCAGAGCAAACCAAAACCAATGACTACAAAAAAGTTGAATACAAATCTCGAATCTAGTGAAGTTCAAGTAAAGTAAAGTTTATAATGCAATTTCAAAACAAATACTCATTCTTGTGCTGTTCATCAATCGGAGTCACTGTCACTGCTTTCCTCCGATACGCCATCTGAAAAGTCGACAGCTGGTGTTTCGTTTTCGGTCTTTTCCTTTTTGGTTTTCATCGACTTTCCCTCACCGACTTCCACATTTTTCGCCAGTAATGGGCTAAACCTTGCCAAGGTAATTAACACAGCTTCTTCTGTGCGGATGGTTCTACTTCCTTGAAACGGGCACACATTCACCCTGCAAGGTACCAAGACGAAGTCCAATTTCCATCATGTTTAGTGACTAGGCGATATACAACCGTCACGACGGCGGGGGACAACACAAGCAGACGAAAATATTGCTTAACGTACCACATGTCAAAGAGCTTTTTGCTTTGAGACCCAGGAAGTGTGTGCGATTCGTCGGCATCGACACATTCTTCAATGCCGGCGACTCCTCCAAAGACGATCAAAGAGTGCCGAAATTGAGGTACCGAAATGCCTTTGTCGTCAATGCTGACATCCCCTCGTTCACTTGTTCCTATTTTCACATCGTATCCACCGTCAAAGGGACATTCTTCAAAGACTTTATGAAGAGAATCTGCCATGCGGGTTTGATAACCCCAGTAGGTCCCGTCATCTTCTCGCGGCGATGAAGGTGATACAACCTTTCCCGACATCCTTTTTCCAGGACGGCCGTACTCCTTAACATCCAACTGCACGGTGCACCGAATTCCAATTGGTAATTTACGGTCAATCCTATAATTATATCAGACAGTTTAAGGTTGTGAGTTTTGCACAAAAGGACGGCGAAACATTCCAACATGAGTCTTGAAGAAGACCAAACGTTGCACCACCTACTCTATAGGTCGGTTACGAATTCCACAATTGACAAGAGATGACTCTTCTTTTCCGCCACTTTTGTCTTCCATCACAGCGCCTTCTCTGTATTTGCTTCGATCATCCATTCGGACGTGGTGAGGCGCATCGATCGGTGGTAGTAACCCAGCAAACTGCAAGTCTGGGTGTCGCGGAAAGAAATGCCTGCGAAGATATTGCGGACACTCGCAGTACTGCAAAACTCGTGCCAGAAACGCGCACGATCGATCCACCGATGAGTCCTTATTATTGTCATTTTCGTGATGATTATTTTTCTCGTTGTCGGCAGGTTCCCCTGAAGTGGAATCGTTGTGACCTCTATCTCTGTTCGAATTATGATGATGAAAACGCGAAGCCCCCTTATTATCCTTGGCAAGCTTGTCGTCAAAGACCACAACTTCATCCACATGATAAATGGTGCAAGCTCGGGCAATTTGACCCACTAAATGAGTTTTGAGTTCTCTGGTCTGACAGTTGGAAAGAACACTCCCGGGTACGGCAATGCTTAAAGTCGAAAATCGAGGTTTATTTCGCACGGGAACCGATTCCATCACACGGCCAAACCGATATTGCTGGCGCTGCTGTTGCTGAGGAGGCTGGGTTTGCCTTTTCTTTTTTGGTTTCTGTTTATTGCTGGCCTTCTTCCCTTTTTCTTTGTGAGAGGGCGAGGATCCATGGTTGGGTGACTCGCCGTCGGTCCTTGGTCGCACTCCTCCTGCCTCCGCAATGCGCTGACGTTTTAGCAGCTTTCCTTCCTCTTTGCGGTCCCGGCGGTTCTTCTTGCTGATTTCTTCCGCCAATCCTGTTTCCGCCATTTTTGTTGTTACTCTTGGGAGCTTTTGACGCGAGAACGATCAAGCGAGAGGGTGATAAAAGAGAATTTGAATGAAGTAGCTCTTCACAATACGCCAGAGAGGAGTGGTACGCTTGTCGTCTGGCTGTTGAGCGCGGCCGAATTTAGCAACTGTATGCCTACTACAAGCAACTATCAGAGGGGTCGTCTATTCTAGAGTAGTAGTAGTAAAACAACAATAGCATCAAACAGAATGTTCATTCATCACCATTATTTCGAACAAGATTATTTTCAGTTCGGATTTTTCGGGGAGATACAGTACTATTAACGAGATGTGTCTCGTTGATTGAGGACTCACTTAGTCTTGGGAAGATGACTGGCTGTGAATGAATTGTGGCAGTTCCAGTCATGCTTGGAAGAACCTTCCTTTATTCTAATATTTGCTAGCTCATTAGAGCTAGTCTAACAGCTAGCTAATGAGAGCTAGCAGTTGTACTACTTGTAGCTAGCTTCTTTCTACTAAGTGTAGCACTCTAGCAGGGAGAATGAACGGTAGGATCCGTCAAAGATTGCTGATATAAGCAAGTTTCTAGCTAGCTAGTGAGGCAACACAAGAAGAAGGTCTCTTCAAACTCAGACTGGAAGGGCCTATTGCTTGTACATGTATTAAAACCTCTTGGACGTCGGTCCATAGTACGAAAGAAACTTACAAGAAAAACATGTGAACGATTTGATTATCGTACGAGTCTAGCTAGTAGATTTTTGGAATATTCCGAAACCACCAGAGACCTAGTGAAACATCATGGCAGTGAATTGCACTGCTGCATACACGGTGGAGATAAAGCGAAAGGAAAATTCAGCGGTAATGACTCCAGATGACGAAATGACTCCGTTGTTTGTGTTCCTCAAGTGAGACGAGTCAGAAGTAGGCTTGTCAGTCGGAAGGATGACGCTTGGGCTGGGTGTCTCACCGACAAGTGGAGCATAGGTTGGCGGCGTTGGGACAACCTCAGGGTTCGTTGGTGCATCCGTCAAGTCAATGGCATTGTCCAAGACAAACATTGCGTCAGTGATAGGAAAATCTGTTGAAGTGGTAGTCTCAGCAGACGTTTCCAGTGCCGTCGGAAAAGAAGTGGGGGAGGCTGTAGGAAACGGAGTCGGTAAAGAACTCGACTGTCCATTTACGGAAAGGGCAGTCGGAGCATCGCTCGAGCTGTGGTGAATCAAAGAAGCCGAGGGAGGAGAATAGAAGCTGTAAACACTTCCCACGGATTGACCATCAACGTTTTTGCCGCGTTCAGCTCCGACTACAATCGTAGATCCCTCCTCATCGAGGGACAGTGACGAGCCGAATTGAGTCAGAGGGAACTCGCCAGCCAGATGAATCTTGTGTATTTGGTTGCTGAACTTCTTCGTCCGAATATCTGCACCAAACCCTCCTGGCGTTTGTGATGTTTGGTAGCTGCTGCGAAGATTAGAACTTTTCTGACGTTTCGATTGATAGCGACAGCCTGGCCTAAGCGATCGTTATCGTTGACACCCATGAAAGTCTCATTGCCAACGCGATTCCAGCTCATGCGTTCTCCGGGACTTGGACGGCTCCAACTATAGGCTTCCACACAACCCCGAGGCGAGCCACCTTCGTCGTCTCTGCCGCATCGAGGGGCCCCAACTACCAAGAAGGGGCGGCCACGACGAGACATGTCCATCGAGAATCCAAAGTGATCGCCTACGCTAAGCCCTTCAATATCCGACCCAAATGAAGCCGATCTTCCACGATCGTTGATGTTGAAAACTTGTACCATACCGCGGCGCGCGTCGAAGTTGGGGGAGGCAACAGCAACTTGGAGAAATCGCTTATTCTCGGTGAAGAGTCCTATCGCCCAGCCAAAGCTTCCTCTTTCATGAACACCTTCGATCGAAGCGAAGTCAGTCCATTCATTGGCAAACTCATCATATCGAAGCAGGACCACCTTACCGCGATTTCGATCAAACGCTTCACAACCAACCAAAAGAAAGGTGGTCTCTCCAAAGTCGGAAGACGACGAAGAGGTTTTCCCCAACTTGACCGATGTACCACTCGAATCTCCACAAGGGGAGACGACATGCGAACCCATCGAGACAATGCCATTGTTTTCTTCGTCAAAGTGGTATACTTCGACGCCATCTGCTACAAGTGATGTATTGTCGTACTTGTAACGGCGGATCGCCACTGTTTTACCGTCTTCTGACAAGGAAAAATGTTCCCCCATCATTTCATCGTTCTCTTCCAATGATGAAAGCATCCAATGGAGGCGCCAATGCCATTGGTCATCATGGAATGCAAACTCTCGTTTGTACAGAAAGACAGCGTTCGAGGCCCCCACTAGCATGTGCATACCATCTTCTGAGATTTCCACTTTCGAACCAAATTGAAAGTGTTCGTTTTGCTGAAACTGAAGGGGCGAAGGATCACCATGAATGGGTGGAGCCAAGGGAAGATAGCTATTCCTGAAGGGCGACGCGTTGATGTTGTCATTGGAACCAAACACCGCCGCCGCACTGGCAAAAATGGAAAGAGCCATGATATTAATCTTGCAAAGCATCATGGCTGTGATGGGATCGTTTTGCAAATCGAACGTTGTATAAACTGTGTCCTGTTGCGCCAAGCAAGAAAAAGAGCTCTAAACGAATCCCAATCGCTCAGGGCGAAGAAACGCCTCGTTTCTTGAGAAACGGCAGCAACATCATGCATCAACGGCTCTTTTTCCCCGGCGTACCGTTTTCAGCTATGCCTCCCTTCTCTTATGCTCTTCTTGTATGCAGAGTGTGTCCACTGGCTCAAATGGCTAACAGATGGCAGTACTTCACTATTGCAGCTTAGCAACATTTGCCCGCAAAAGCACCGTAAGCAGAAACTGTTTACCCATGCATGGCAAAGCAAAAATAAGCCTTGCTTTCTTTGCTTTGCCAGACCACAAAGGATACTTACCTATGTGGGACTGGCATCACCTTTTTTAGTCACGGAGAATCCAAACCCTAACTTCAGAGTGTCATTATTCAGGGTTCGTGACCCGGGTTGGCCATCAAAATTTCGCAAACACTATGGCAGTACAATTGTGCCGGCGAGCGGTAAGTACTACGACGTACGGTAATACTGTAGCTAGCTACTAGTTAGCTAGTAGTAGCTCTAGTACAACATACGTAGCAGCTAGCTAGCTAGCTCTTGATAGTTGCTCTACATGCATGTAGTAGTAGCTAGCTAGTAGCTAGCTAGCTAGCAGTAACATAGTTGACTGGATACGACGAAATCTCATAACCAAACAAAGCTTACCCCATTCTTACAATCATTCGTCTAGCATACCATACAGTACCATCATGAGTTCTGAAGAGAAGGAAGAGAGTCAAGAGACAAAGGTCAAGGACGAGAAGGAAGAAGCCAAAGCCGACGTCAAGGTCGAGAAGGACGAAGCCAAAGCCGACTTCAAGGACGAGAAGGAAGGAGCCAAAGCCGACGTCAAGGACGAGAAGGAAGAAGCTAAAGCCGACAACAAAGAAGAAAGCAAACCCGATACCAACGATGAAGGCGCAAGCAAAGAAGCCAAGGATGATGGCAAAGGCAATGACAGCAAAAAAGACAAAAAAGAAGATGCTTCGGCCATCAAGGCCAAGACGAAAAAGGATGATTCGGAGCTGACGAAACAATTGCAAAAGTTAGCACTTGACCGACAGAAGCAAAATACACATGACCGCCTCAAGGTTGTTCAGTCGGATCAGTCATCACATTTGGTCGGTGCCAAAACATTTCAAGAACTCAATTTGCCGAAAGTCTTGTTGGATGCGATTTTTTCGATGGGCTTCGATCGGCCCTCGGCCATTCAAGAGGAAGCCTTGCCTCGCATCTTGGCCGACCCGCCACGTAATTTGATCGGCCAAGCGCAAAGTGGAAGGTACGTTGCTGTCTTGGGTGGAATTTGGAAATGTTGAAGCTGCTCGTTTTTTAATTTATTGAGAGTGGAAAATCGACATAGTCATCTTCAATCTAAGTTTGGTATTCGCGTGTGCCTTTTTATCCCTTGCTGTTGTTTGTTTTCATCCGCATCAATACTAAACTCGACATGCAATGCTCTTCATTTGCAACTCGAATGTTCCAGTGGAAAGACAGCGGCATTTACTCTTGGAATGCTCTACCGTATCAAGGTGGATTCTCCTGCTACCACACAGGCCATTTGCTGTACGCCGACACGCGAACTAGCCATTCAAATTTTTGAAAAAGCCGTCAAACCCATGTCTGCTAATTTGCCTGGACTCAAAGTACAACTTGCTATTGCGGGGACGCAGGTCGAGCGAGGGACCAAGCTCGATGCCCATATTGTGATTGGAACTCCTGGAAAGATTGTAGATTGGCTCAAACGAAAGACCATAACAACAAAAAACATTAAAGTATTTGTTCTGGATGAAGCCGATTCCATGATTGAGGAGTCAGGACATCGAGCAAATTCACTCCTGATCAAAAAGCAAATGCCGAAGAAATGTCAGAGTTTATTTTTTAGTGCTACCTTTCCTCCCGAGGTCGTCACCTTTGCCACCAAAATGGTGGACAACCCCGACAAAATCCTTATTGAAGATGGTGATGAGTTTCTGGTATGTTGGCTGTTACATTGGCTGAATTGTTTTCGGCTGTGCTGTAATTTTTATCTGGGGCCTTCTAGTCTTCGATTGATGCTAACAAATTTGTCCGTTTGTTGTTCAAGGTTGTTGATGTCATCAAACAACTTTGGATTGATACGCAGCAATATGATGGCGGTAAACTGCAATTCCTAGGTGACATCTACGAGCTGCTGACTATTGGGCAAAGTATTGTTTTCGTGGGGACGAAACGGGATGCTGATAGTGTACATAGAACGCTCAGTGAAGCCGGCTATTCCTGTTCGATATTACACGGAGGGGTGGCACCAGAAGATCGTGACACAACAATGCAGGATTTTCGGGATGGAAAAAGCACCGTTCTGATTACCACCAACGTATTGGCGCGTGGAGTAGATGTCGACAATGTGAGTTTTACACAATTTCTTGTTTTTAAATTGCTGAGGATGAGTGCTGCTGACGGCTGTTGATGGAATCAATCGATGTGCATGCTTACTGCTGATATGTCGTGCTCTCTCTGTGGCAACTCTAGGTAATGATGGTGATTAATTACGATGTTCCGGTTGATAGGGAGGGCAACCCAGACTATGAAACCTATTTGCATCGCATTGGTCGCACGGGGCGTTTTGGAAGAAAAGGAACCGCCATCAATCTGATAGGAGACCCACGATCTTTGCAGGTCCTTGCCAGCATCGAACAACATTTCGTCGCTAAAGCAGGCGATTGTATGATTCAACAGGCCGAAGCCGACCCGGAACAGCTAGCAGAAATGATCGAGATCTAGAACAGTGGAGTTCGAGTGGGCGTGGCAATACTAGGACAAATGCAGCATAAGAAGAACATAATACTGTAGGAATGAATAAATGAATGGGAATTTGCTCGCTTTCGAGAGGGAAGGGTAAACAGTAGCCTAGCTAGTGCTTACCAGAAGTAAAGGAATGCATTCACGCCTTAATATTATCATTTCAAACACTTTTAGCTCATTGAGTTCATGAATAGCGGGTGCAGCATAGGAGCCGTCAAACAACCATGAGGAGTGAGATAGCTTAGCTGCTCTGACCGTACAGTACTGTACGGTCTGTGTATGTGTTGGATACCGCTACGGTATCGTACGGTTTAGCTAGAAAAATTAACATGAAGTCAGAAGTCGTCCCAGCTTCCACGGTACCATGACAGGCATGACTCGACGACGGACGGACGCTAAACGGGCCTCCACCCGCGAGTTTCAATTCATGCATCCATCCTCCATGATAGATGTCTGTGATCAATCTTGTCGCACCCCACCCGTTTGAAACTCACGAACGATCGACGAGAGCAACATTTTTATTATTAGACATCAAACATACTGTAGCAGATGAAATAAGAAAGCAACAGACTACCACAATAGAAATAAATACAAGCAATCATGAGCCTCCCCGTCCCTTCTACGTCTCCCTCCTCAACCTTCTCGATGGATCCCAAACGGCTGCAAGCTATGGAAGCACCACTGATTGCCTTGGCGAACTCGGCAGGAGGAGATTTACGCATGCTCTTGTACGCCTTCTTTGGGTTCTTAAACCGCAGAACAGATTTTTATTTGGTACCCAACGCATTGGACTTGAAAGAAGGCAAGGCAAAAATGGGATTTCCTGAAGGGGATGCAGAAAAATTACTACTGGCAGCTTTTCGGCAATTTCCTTTGCGACGTATTCCACGGCAGCAGGCAGGCGCACAGCAAACACAACAGCAAGGAGCAGCAGCGCCAACAAAGTCATCTACAACGACGACGACGGGAAAAGCAAAATCTGCTCCAAACACCCCTGCAATTGAGGATAGTGGAAGTAAAGATTCAGCGACAACAACATCGAAAGAAGCAACCGCAACACCTCCGAGTACATCTCCAGAAAAGTCCAACAGTGAAAAGGATGCGACGAATACTACCACAAACAAAGATAGCATTGAAAGCAGCAACAAAAAAGCTATTGACAGTGACGAGAAGATTCGGCATACCGAGGAGGGGCTCCAAGTCCCCATTGGAAATGGAGGCTCCACCAAACGGTACAAATGGACGCAAACCATTGATGAATGTACGGTTATGATAGGCCTCCCCGAAGGAACTCGGGCCAAAGATTTGGATGTTTCTCTCAAGGCGTCATCCATTCATGTCAAAGCCAAACCAACGCCTTCACAACAGGATCAACCATCAAAAGATGACAATGACAATGGGGTCACAACAGCCTTTGTGGAAGGTCCACTAGTAGAGAAGATAGTACCGGACGAATCGACCTGGAGTTTAGAAGGAGGTGTCATGATCATTATTCTGTACAAAGCTAAAAAGACATTTTGGGATACCGTCATTGAAGGCGATGAGAAAATTGATACCTCCTTGGTCGACTCCCGTCGTCATATTTCCGAATACGATGAAGCAACACAAGGACAGCTACGCAAAATTATGTTTGACCAAAAACAGCAAGAAAAAGGTCTACCAACATCGGATGAAATGACAGGCACAAAAACGATCCCTCCCATGCCCCCAGGAGTCGAATACATTGATAAGAGCACCTTTGAAAAAGATGACCAAAAGAAAGAAGGCGGTAAATAGTAGTGATAATAATAGTGTATGAATGTATGCTTAAATCCCTTGTGGTCAGCCTAGTATTTCATTATCTTTATTATTTAATTTTATGCTACTCGTAGCACCTTTTTGTAAGACTGCCAGCTCTAGTAGCAAGCTCACAGGAATGGACTTCCCAACGTTCTCTGCTAGTTGTTAGTCGAGCGGGACAAGCTAGATGATTGACTCCACATTAGGAAAGCTTGACTCCTGCCCGACGGGAGATTGATGGGTAGTGGCAGAGACATGCGAGACGACTGTTCTTCCGTCGATTAGAAAACTAGCGTGTGCGATACTCTCAATTTAGTACAGTAATTGACCACAGGCCTCACTCGTGGCAAGCTAGACCCAAGTATCATCATCCGTTGCAACATCTTTACGCGATGGTGCCCTGGCACTGGCAAGTTTCACCGTGTTTCGAGGCTTGAAAGCTCCAGAAGTTGGCCGTTTCGAAGCTGCAGCAGTTGACGATTTCCGAACTCGTATCAGCCGCTGCTCGTCGTCCCTTTGCAGTTTGGTACCCGTGGAAAGCGAGGCAAGTGGGTTGTCGCGAACATGAGGAGCGACGGCTCCCCTGTCCAGTAAAATGTACTGGATCCACCTGAGGTCTTGCTGTCCCGTTTTCAAAGGCACACTTTGCGACCTTTTGAGCCCCAAGTGTTTGGTAGCCGATTTATTTCCAGAAAGCACCCACGCCTGGGTTCTACCTGGTGGACAGTTGGAACGCAAAAATGTTCGAAGCGATTCCCAGCTCTCATGGTCGTCGTCGCTCAGGCGAATACCCCAGGGAGGATTCGTCATGACCCAAACTTGCTGTTTTTGTCGCTCTTCCTGCAGGAAGATGTTCCAGTCTCGACAATCATTTTGGTGCACTTCAACGATCCGATCAAGTCCTCCGGCTTTGGCCAGACTGGCTTCCGTCAAGTCAAGAGCACCAGCATGAATATCACTCCCCAACAATTCAATTTTATCCTTATTGTTTCGCATCCAGGACAAACCGACTTTGGCTCGTTGCGATGCATCGAGTAGCATCTCTTTCCAGATTGGCATTAATGTATCTTTGTTTCCCTTCCATCGGAGAACAGGGGGGGCTTGATGGCCTGGTACACCATTCACAATTCTCATCAAGCCGGGAGCATAGTCAGCTGCCATCATTGCAGCCTCCAACAGTAGGGACCCACTACCACACATGGGATCCTGTCTCTTATACACATCTGACGCTGCCGACGAATAGAGAGGTGTAGATCTCGGTGGTCGCCGTATCA
>ENA-ORBV01003055-ORBV01003055.1-microbial-mat-metagenome-genome-assembly--contig:-NODE-3055-length-34226-cov-9.383437_pt1 | contig 34226 bp, 28 predicted proteins | sample MGYA00237777_ERZ505514 | MGnify/ENA primary metagenome ERZ505514 (study PRJEB26160, sample SAMN06269048) | microbial mat metagenome | isolation source: Oligotrophic lake microbial mat | place... | reverse complement strand
ACACCTCTCTATTCGTCGGCAGCGTCAGATGTGTATAAGAGACAGGTTCTGGGACGGCCGTGCGGCAACCCTCGCCGATCAGGCGAAAGGCCCGATTCTCAACCCGATAGAGATGGGCATGCCCAAGGATGTGGATGTGGTCCAGAAGTTGAGCGGGATCTCGGCCTACAAGAAGGCCTTCGCCAAGACATTCCCCGGCGAGGCCAACCCGATCACAGGTAATATCGTGACCGCGCGGCTCACGCTGTTCGAGCCCGAGGAGCTCGCCCCGCTGAAGCGCCGGGTGCGGGCCTTCTGCGCCGAGCGTCTGGCGGCCTACAAGGTGCCGGTGAAGATTACGATCAGCGCGCACGACCAGCATAGCGCCCGCTTCAAGAAGATGCGCAAGGCTTAGGGCGCCGTCCAAGCGAAAATGACGGGTAGCCCCAGGGGCGTAACGGCGCCCCTTGTGGGCGCCCCAGGCCAGGCGAATCACGCAAAAATGCTCGGATAGAGTATCAGGCGCCGAAGAGGCTGCCGATCAGGCGCTCGGTGGCGGTGATCTCGCCGGGGATGCCGAGCTGCGTGAAGAGCGCCAGGGCGCCGGCGAGCTGCTCGCGCGCGCCGCCGTGGTCGCCGCCGCTGTGCATGGCCTGGCCGAGCGCGCGCTGGGCGTAGGCCACCATGTAGCTGTCGTCGTTGGCATGGGCAAGGCGCATGGACTCGCCGAGCTGCTCGACGGCCTCCGCTGACTGGCGGGCCAGCGCGATCTGGCCGAGCGTGAAGCGGGCGTAGGGCGCCGCGTGCCGATCACCGAGCGCAATCACCTCGCCGGCGTAGTGCGCGGCGCGCTCCATGTCGCCGAGCTCGAACGAGGCCTCGGCCAGATTCGCCGCCGCTGCCGCCGCAAAGTAGGGGTCGCCCACATGGCGGAAGAAGGCGTAAGCGGGCGTCCCAGCCTCGATAGCAGCCTCGAAGCGGCGGGTCTGCACGTAGATAAAGGCAAGGTTGCCGCGCATCTTCTCCAGGCTTGGGCGGTCGCCGAGACGCTCGAAGATCGCGGTGGCGCGCGCGGCGTGGGTAATAGCGCAGTCGAGCTTCTGGAGTCGACCATAGTGCATAGCCAAGAAGCGCTCGGCCTGGGCGCGCAACGTGTCGTCGTCGAGCCTATCGGCGAGGGCGAGGGCGCGCTGGAACTCCTCCAGGGCCGCCGGGTAGTCGCCCTCCTCTACGTGGAGCATCCCGCGCAGCACCTGGAGGTCGAACTCGCCGCGATAGATCTCCTCCCAGGCGGCGGCATGCTGGTGGCGGCGGGTGTACAGGAGGCCGCGCCGCTGATGCAGGGCGGCCAGGCGCCCAAGCAGCCTGGAGCTGACGCGCAAACCCTCGCCGTAGCTGTCCACGGCACGGTCGGCGTAGCCCAGGGCATCCTCCAGCTCACCGCGCAGCATCCAGAGCCGCGCCTGGGCCTCGCTCTCCTCGCTCCAGTCGAGCTGCTCAAGCTCGTGCAGGGCCTCGTCGTGCTGGCCGGCAAGCTGGCGCAGCTCGGCGCGGATTGTGTCGAGGGCTTTGCGCTCGGCCGGCTCGAGGCGCTGGCGCGAGATGGCGCCAAACACACGGCGCGCGGCGTCGGCCTCGCCACGGGCGATGGCCTGGCGGCGCTGCGGGAACCACGCCTGCAGCGCGAGCTGCTCCTGCTTGCTCGCCACAAAGTGGAAGGCGGCCGCCGTATACTCGCCGCGCTCCAGGCGCACCAGAGCCGCCTCGGCGTGCAGCGTCTCGCGCAGCTCGGGGGTGAGATCGGCGTCGATGAAAGGGGCGAGGGCGGGCAGCACGGCCACGCCGCCGACGCCGTCGTGCTCGATCAGGCGCAGCCTGGCCGCCGACTCGCGCACCGTCGGGTCGAGCAGTTCCTCCGGGGCGTAGCCCTGGAAGACGGCGAGCCGCTGGAGGCCGCGGCGCTCCTGGGGGGTGAGCCGCCGCCAGAGGCGCTGGAAGGCTGGCAGCAGCGAGGGCGTGGCCACGGGGCCTGTCGCCTCTAGCTCGGCGGTGGCGTCGTGGTCGAGCGTGAGCATCAGGCCGAGCAGGCGCGGGTTGCCGCCGGTGTAGGCGTGCAGCCGCTCCGCCTCGCCGGGCAGATCGGCGCGCCCCGCGTCGCGCAGCAGCAGCTCCACCTCGCCGAGCTTCAGGCCGCTCAGCTCCAGGTGCAGATCGCCCGCCGCGAGGGGACGCTGGCTGATCAGCAGCAGCGGCGCGACGCCGCGCAGCGACTCGATCAGGTCGAGCAGCTGGGCGTGGATGGGCGCCACCAGGCCGAGCCCGCCGGTGGTGAGGTGCTCCATGTCGTCGAAGCAGAGGATGGGCGCGCCGCCCGCCAGGCCCGCCAGATCCTGGCGCAGCAGCCCGGCGGCCAGGCTGAGATCGGCTGGTGCGCCGCCCGTAACTACAAGATACTGCCAGAGGTTTGGGGCGCCGTGCTCGTGCAGGAAGGCGCCCAGGGCGAAGAGCAGGCTGCTGGCGCCGTCGTTGAAGCCGGGGCGCATGGTGTACCAGAAGGCCGGGCGCGCGGGCAGGGCCGCCAGCGCGGTGGCGGCGATGCTGCTCTTGCCTACGCCACCGGGGCCGCCGATGGTGACGGTGTTGTTGTCGGCCAAGGCCGCCACCAGGGCCGCGAGCTGGCGCTCGTAGCCGTAAAGCGTTGTAGGCGGACGCGGGCGCTCCGCGCGCACAGTTGGCCGCAGGCTATCGAGCAGCAGCGCGGCGACACTCTTGACGGCGGCGTCGAAGTCGCGGTAGTGCTGCGACTTGGACCCCGGCAGCAGGTGCGGCTCCTCCCAGATGTCTGAGGTGCGGTTGGGCGTAACAAACTCGTTGAAGCAGCGCAGCTCCAGCACCACATAGGCGTAGCGCGTGTCGTCGGGGTTGCGCCGCACCTCCATGATCGCCGCCAGCATCGCCTCGGGGCTCGCGGGCAGTGGGCCGCGCCAGAGGCGGGCGGCGGCGGCGCGGATCTCCGCCCGCAGCGAATCGCCACGGATGCGCTCGGTGAGCGGCTGCGGCGCGTCGCGCAGGGCGCGGCCAAGCATGTACAGGCTCGCGAGCGGCGACTCCTGACCGAGCCGCTGCGGGTCGTCGAACAGGCGCAGCGCCTGCTTCACATGGCGCTCGAAGAGGCCCAGGGCGACTCCGGGCAAGAGCTCTGTGGCGAGCATGGGCGCCTCCAGTCTGTCAGGCGGATGCACCGCTAGGTGCCGGGCTGTTTCCACAGATGCCACCGATTTCCGGCTCATTGCTGCCCCCAACGGTGTCTGGGAGCTGGGAAAAATGTCGGTGTTCTTGGGACCACAGTGGCGCGGTGGCTTGCTACACTAGGGCAAGTTCTCGGAAATCCGTGGCTAGTTCTGGACGGTAAACAGTAGACGGTAGGTGGAGCACCGTCCACCGTCCACCGTCCACCGTCCACCGTCCACCGTCCACCGTCCACCGTCCACCGACAAGCAACGTTTGCCAAGCTGTGCTAGCTACGTCTCTACAGTATAGGAGCAGCAGCAATGATGTCTACCCACACTCGCCGCATCCGCCGCTTCCTGCCCGCCTTCATAGCGACGCTCGCCCTGGCCGCCGGGCTCACCGCCCCTGCGCGACCTGCCGCCGCCACGCCCACCGAGCCCGCCTGGCTCGGCTACGCCGTCACTGCCGACTTCAACAGTGGACAGCCCAAGATTCTTTACACCGTCTTTAGCGGCGTGAACGGGCCGCCCGCCACCGTGCTCGACTTCGATACGGACGATATTACGGCAGAGTGCGTCTTCACCGACATCACGTACAACGGCGGCTACGCTGTGTTTAACGGCACAAGCTCGCAGATCGAGTGCGCCCTGCCCTCGTTCCGCGACAAGCTCGCCGAGCTCTTCCCGGCTCTGCCGCCCCCTGAGTCGGAGCTGACCTGCCACTCCGGCGGGGCGCCGCTCTGGGCGAGCGCCCAGGCCATCCTCGACCCAGTCTCCGCCGAGCAGCCTGTGATCAACGTGCTCACGCCCGGCGACCGGGGCATGTTCTTCAAGCTGCCCAGCACCGGCGTCAAGGCGCGCAGCGTGATCGAGCTGCCGAACAGCGCCACGCTCACATCGCCGCAGTGGAACCTTGGCGGCAGCAGCAACCGCGTGCTGCTGGGCATGAACGGCCCCTCGATTATCGCCCTCGACGATGCCTTCGGCTGGCTGAGCTACCTGAACCCCGCCTGGGAGGCGGCCTTCGCGCCGGTGGTGGGCGCCACGGCGCGCCACTGGTTCGAGACGCCCAACAGGGCCAGCTGGGTGACGGCGCCCGCAAGCTACAAAATGTACAGCGATACCGTGCAGGCCACCATAGGGCACAACCCCGTTACGGGCGCCTACTTCCGTGGACGGCTGCGCTACGCGCGGATCGACCCCGGATGCGGCAGCTGGTAGTCGCTCGCCACGGTCCTCACCCCCCAGCCCCCGCTCCCTGAGCGGGCGAGGGGGAGCCCAGGCCGTCTGGACCACGAACGGCGCGAACGCCTGGACCACGAACGGCGCGAAGCGGCACGAACGGCGCGAACGCGAAACCACACGGGCGCGACCGGATTCGCGGTGGTTCGCAGCCCTTCGTGCCGTTCGTGCTCCAAATGGCTCGGGCGCCCAGGTGTGAGGTCTGCTCGGATCACCGTGCCCAAAAACGGAGGCTACGCCCATGTCTTTTTCCCATCGCCGCGCCCGCCTGCTGGCGGCGCTCAGCCTCACGCTCCTGCTCGCTATGCTGGCAGGCGCCTTTCCGACCCATCACGCCCAGGCCGCCACGACGACCACCGTCGAGCTGGAGGCGATCGCCGACGCGCGCACGCAGGCTGGCTCGCCCGACGTGAACTTTGGCGCCGGCTTCCTCTTCGTCTCCACGCTGAACGGCCACGTCAGCTTTGTGCAGTTCGACCTGCTGGCCCTGCCCGCCAACGCCGTGATCGAGGCGGCCCGGTTGGAGCTGAACGCGCCCACACTCAACGATGGCCCCAACAATGTGGAGATCGGCCGCGTTGAGGGCGCCTGGGACGAGGCGACCCTCACCTGGAACACCCAGCCCGCGCTCACCTGGGGCGGCCCGGTCACGAATGTGGTCGGCCCTACGCTCGCCACCTGGAACGTAACGACGCTGGTGCAAGGCTGGCACAGTGGTGCGGCGCCCAACTTCGGCTTCTCGCTGCGCGGCGACGGCGGCGAGGCGCTCTCCTTCACTTCACGTGAGGCGGGCGAGGCGCCACCGGCCCTTGTGATCCGCTACAGCACGCCGCTCAGTGAGGGCGCTCGCCCCGACCTCGGCGACGCCCCCGATAGCAGCAACAGCCTGGGCGTGACCCCCAACACCGCCTACCCCGGCGTCCCCGGCAACTTCCCAACGGTCTGGGGCAGCACGCCCGCAGGCCAGCCCGCCGGGCCGCGCCACAACAATGTGACGCTGGAGGCCGTGCTTGGCGAGGCGCTCTCCCGTGAGGCCGAGGCCGACAGCGGCGTCGACGAGGACGGCCCGAACAATATCCTGAACGGTGGCGCCGACAACGCCGACAACGACCGTGGCGACGACGGCTGGCGCAATCGCACGGTGCCCTTCCGCCCCTGCTTACCCACCACGCTCACGGTGCGTGTGAGCAAAGCAGCGGCAGCCACGCTAGACCGCATGTTCCTCAACGTCTGGTTCGATGGCAACCGCGACGGCGACTGGGCCGACAACGCGCTTTGCACCCCGCCCGAGCAGGCCCTGGCCATCCCCGCCACCGAGTGGCTCGTGCAGGACTACTTCGTCGATCTTACCGGGATCGCCGCCGGCGGCTTTGTGGATATCAACATCACCACCGAGACCGTGCTGAACGTCACGCCGTTCGAGCGCCACTGGATGCGCTTCACACTCAGCGAGGAGCGCGCCGTGCAGGTCGCCAACGGCCGCGCCGATGGCCGTGGGCCGCACCCCGACAGCGCCCAGCAGGCCTTCCGGTTCGGCGAGACCGAAGACGTGCTCCAGCGCTCTCAGCCCCCCGGCGAGGACGGCACGCTCGAGCTCCAGAAGCGCGTGTTCGCTGCGAACCAGCCCGTGCCGTACGCGAGCCTTGTCACCTACCAGATCCTGCTGCGCCACAACGGCGGCACGCAGCCGGTGGAGGCGCGCATCCGCGACGCGCTGCCCTGGCCGCAGGTGATCCCCCCCGGCGGCCAGTATATAACAGTAGAGAGCGCCACCGGCGGCGCGCTACCGCTCCAGGCCCAGGTCGACATCGAGCCGCCTCAGGGGGGCCAGCCGCTGCAGCAGGTGGTGAAGTGGGCTGGCACGCTTGCGCCCGACGCCGAGGTGAAGCTGACCTTCCAAGTGCTGGTGCTCCCCATCTGCGAGCCGAACCAGCAGACCAAAAGCATCCGCAATCTCGCCGAGGCGAAGCCGGTTGGCGGCGCGACGATCAGTGCAGAGGCATTCTTCGAGGCCCAGTGCTCTGGCTACGACGCCGGCGACCTTGAGATCGGCTGGGGGGAGCTCACCCCTAACCAGTTCGACCTGAACGACGTCACCGGCGTGCCGCTCAGCGGCGTGATCGTGAACCCGCTGCCCGTGACCGTGACGCTCGGCGTGAACCTGGAGCGCAAGCGCAACGGCCCGGCGCTGGCTGCCATCGTCCAGCCCAGCCTTGGCCTTGTCACCCTTGGCCCCGGCGAGCGCCGCGAGCTGAACTTCGAGCTGCAGATGGAGGCGGAGGCGACCGACGAGCTGACGGCGCCGCCCGACCGCAGCGAGGTGGCCAGGCTCCAGCTGTGCATTATCCCTGATGAGGGTGGCAGCTGCCCCGACCGCCAGCTGTTCCCGCAGCTCTGGAGCGAGACGCGGCCCGTTACGTTCACGCTGCGCCCGAACGACCTTGGCGACGCGCCCGACAGCAGCAACCACGCTGGCGCTGCGATGACGGCCTTCCCCGGCGTGCAGGCGAGCTACCCCACCGTCTTCGACCCCGCCACCGGCCTGCCCGAAGGCCCGCGCCACGCCGCGCCGCGCCCCTTCCACCTTGGCGAGCGTGTGAGCCGCGAGGCCGAGGCCGACGTGGGGCCGGACCAGGACCCGGCCAACAACATTGAGCCCGCCGCCAACGTGGCGAACCTCGACCGTGCGGACGACGGATCGCGCCTTGGCGCCCTAGCGGACTGCCAGCCCAGCACGGCGGAGGTGCTGGTGGCCGTGAGCCCGCAGGCCTGGAACTATTTCAAGAACCGCGAGCAGAAAGCCTACCTGAACGTCTGGATCGACAGCAACCGCGACGGCGACTGGGCGGACGGCTTCAGCTGCCAGGCCCAGGGCCAGGCCCAGAATGTGGTCGAGCACATTTTGATCGACGCGCCGATCGACGTGGCGGCGCTCGGCCCTGGCCTGCACCCCCTGAGCCTGGCGACGGCCCGCGTGCCTTGGCCGGCGCAGCTGGCCCAGCGCCCCAGCTGGGTGCGCTTTACGCTCAGCGAGCGCCCCTCGAACAAAACCCTCAGCTTCGGTACGCTGAGCTACGGCGACGGACGTGGCTTCGCTACGCCATTCCAGACGGGCGAGACCGAGGATCACCTGCTGCGGCCCCAGGCGGGCGAGGGCGCCGGTCCCGATATGGGGCTACACCTGGGCGGCAAGCTGCGCGTTGGCGGGCAGGGCGAGGGACAGGTGGTTTTCAAGCTGGATTACGCGAACCAGGGCTCGCAGCCCGCAACGGGCGCCGTGATCACATTCACTAAGCCGGAGCAGCTGCGCGATCTGGAGATCGTGCTGCTCCAGGCGCCGGGCATCCCGCCCGCCAGTATCACGCAGAGCCCCGCGACAGTGACGATTGCCCTGCCGAGCCAGCCCGTAGGCGCGACGGGCAGCCTCTTGCTCGGCTGGAACCTGCCCGCGCCAGGGGCGAGCCTTGGGCGGCCATCTGCGCCATCTGCGCAATCTGCACGAGCTGAGCTGCTGGCGGCTGCGGAAGCATATCGCGCCGAAGCCACAGTGGCCCTGAGCGGCGACGTGGACCCGAGCAACAACCAGGCTACCGCCACCGTTACGCGTGGGCGCCGCGCGCCGATCGTGGCCGCCGTGGCGGGCGACGGCACGCTCTGGGGCCGCGCCGACAGCACATGCCGCAACAGCGTGGCGCTGGTGGGCAAAGGCGAGCCGAACAGCATCATCGCCATCCTGATCGGCCTGCTCAAAGTTGGCGAGGTAACAACAGACGGCGCCGGGAACTTCAGCCACACGCTGACGAACCTGGCGGAGGGGCGCCAGCGCATCCAGGTGGCGTACGAGCTTCAGTCGCCGCGCGACCAGAACAGCGGCCTGGCGCTTGATGTAGACACCAGCCTGCCGGTGGACCCGCTGAGCCTGAGCTTTACCGACAGCAAGGGGCGCACCCTGCACCCGCAAACCCTGGGCTGGTCGTTCGGCGCCTCGCAGAGCGGCGCGTTCCTGCGCGCTGGCGAGCGCTACGAGGTTGGCATAAACAGCTGCGTGGACGACCCGAACCAGCGCATCACGCTCGCCCTGGGCGACACGACGCTGCGGCTGCGCGACGACGACGGCGACGGGCGCTACACCGGCAGCATCGAGTTCGGCGCGGGCGCGGCCCTTGCGGCGAGCGGCGAGCTGCGCATCACCGTCGCCAGCGGCGCCAGCGTGGTGAGCCTGGGCAGCACGCTGGGCACCCTAGCGCCTGGCGTGGTGCGTGACAGCGAGAGCGGCGCGCCCCTGGCGGGCGCGAGCGTAACCGCCCTGGCGGCGCAGGGCGTGGAGGGCGGCGGCGTGAGCTTCGGCCCCTGGCCTGCGGCCGCCCTGGGCCAGCCGAACCCCCAGACCACAGGCGCCGATGGGGCATTCAGCTTCGTTGCCCCGGATGACGCTGGGCGGGTCGAGGTGCGCGGCGCCGGGTTCCAGAGCTATCGCAGCTGGGCGGGCCAGGTGCGCGACATCCGGCTGACGAAGGCGCCCGCCGGGGCGGCCACCCACACCGTGCTGATCACCGAGAACGGCTTTGTGCCTGCGGTGCTGCGCGTGGCGCCGGGCAGCGTGGTCGAGTGGGTGAACGCCGACCTGGCGGAGCACACGGCCACCGGCGAGCGCTGGGACAGCGGCGCCCTGGCGCCGGGCGAGCGCTACGTGGCGGCGGTGGGTGCGGCGGGCGTGCTGAGCTACGGCGACGCCGCCGACCCGCTGAGCCGCGCGACGATCATCGTGGAGGGGGGCGGCTTCCGGCTGCACCTGCCGCTGGTTAGACGGTAAGGCAAGGGTACAGGGCACTGGGTACAGGGTACAGGGCCGCCCCACCCTAACACAGAGCGTAAGGGCGCCCCTTGTGGGCGCCCCACCCTGCAAGATGAAGGAGATTCACAATGTTTCGCACTCCATCCCGATGGATCATGGCCTGGATCGACGGACTGGATCGGCTCGCCGCCATGCACCCTGGTGTGATCGCCGTGAGCATGCCGTCGCGGGAGGAAGACTCCCAGCGCGAAAGTGTCCGCTCCGCCGCGCTCGTGTCGCCGGACACGGGCGAAGTCGCCCTTCCCAGGGTGGACGCAACGTCCGGTGTCGACGCGCCTAGCACATCATTCAGGCCGAAAATGGGCAGGAAATCAGCGTAATCTGTGGACAGGAGCTGTTCGACGCACGGTAAGCCTCCGTATGCTATAATCCCGCCGCAACCTTGCCTTAGTACCAGGGAATGTGCATGCCGGACGCGACGCTTGTCGCCGAGCTTGAGCGCCTGCGCGAGAGCTACAGCCAGCGCCAGAAGACGACCAACGGCCTGCTCGCGGCGCTCAAAGGCACCAGCAGCGCCCTCGCCAAAGCCCAGCGGGCCATGCGCGAGTACGCCGCCCAGGGCGAGCCCACCGCCAACGGCGCCCTCGCCCAGGCCCAGCAGGCCCTCGCCGCCTCGCGCCTAAAAGACGAGGCCGTAGACCCGCTGCTGCCCGAGCTGCGCCGCGAGGCTAAGGCGCTCACCGCCACCGCCGCCGCCCTCAAAGACGCCCTCGCCGCCCTGCGCGCCGAGACGCCCGATGTGATCAAGCTTGGCCGGGCCTACGAGCAACTCCAGGCTGGTAAGCGCCCTGACCCGGCCTTGCGTGCGCTGCTGCCCGGCCTCGCCCAGGAGCTAGACGCAGGCCAGCGCGCCCTCGGCCACACCTTCGGCCTGGCCCTGCGCCACGCCCTCGCCGAGCAGGGCGTGAGCCTGGGCGGGCGCCCGCCCGAGTTCGAGCTCGGCCCGTTCGAGCTCGATGCGAACTTTGTGGGCCGCTCGGCCACGCTCAGCTACGGCAAGAACATGGTGAACAAGCGCGTGCCGCTCAGCGTCGAGGCTGTGGTGGGCGCCTACCAGCGCGAGCTGAAGCAGATCACGGGCCGCAACGAGGACGGCCCCCGCTGGGTGGAGCAGCTCCACAGCGCCTGGGAGAGCGTGCGCCGCCGACGTGGCAGCACCGAGCTGCGGGCCAACATCGTGGAGTGCTACCTCGAAATGGTGCTGCTGCGCCAGCCCAAGGTCTTTCGCAGCGCCCCGAGCAAGAGCAGCTTCGCCGACTACAGCCGCGCGCAGTTCGCCCACGACTTCTTCGCCTTCACGGGGCGCCGCCCTCTCCTGCACAAGGGCCTGCGCGCCTTCGGCCACGTCGCCACGAAATCGCAGACCGACAATGACGAGCGGAGTATCTGGATCGTCGAGGGCGACAACGCCCACGCTGGGCGCTACATCGCCGATCTAAGCTTCGACCGAGACGAGTAGCTATGCTGCCTGAACCGCGCCTCGCGCGCCAGATCATCGAGACCCTCGGGCAGTCGGGCACGCCGCTCTCCAAGGGCGTCAGCTACTACAACGTGGGCAACGAGTCGCTGCTCAACGCCATCGACAGCCACTACCTCGGCTCCTACCTCGCCGATGGCGGCGCGGTCTTTAAGCTGGTGGTGGGCGACTACGGCAGTGGCAAGAGTCACTTCCTCTACTGTGTGCGCGACCGGGCGTGGGAGCGCAACTTCGCCGTGAGCAAGGTGGATCTCAGCCCCAAAGAGAGCCCCTACGACGACCAGCGCCGCGTGTACGCCGCCGTGGCCTCCAACATCATCTGGCACGAGCTTGGCAGCCTGGGCGAGGATGAGCGCGGCCTGACGCGCTTTCTGGAGGGCACGCTGCGCCGTATCGCCGCCCCCAACGGGCTTGATCTGGAGGACGCCGCAGCCGCCGAGCTTTCCGAGGTGCGCGCGCTGCTCCAGACGCTCGCCACCACGCAGATCGACAGCCTGAGCTTCCAGAAGGCTGTGCTCGGCTACCTCAACGCGCTGCTGCGCGGCCAGGCGCTGCGCCAGGAGTCGCTGGGGCGCTGGCTGCACGGCGAGGAGGTGAGCCCCGAGGATGGGCGCGACCTGCGCTCGATCGGCGTGACCGAGAAGATCAACAAGAACAACGCCTTCAAGATGCTGCGCTCGCTCTGCCAGACCGTGCGCGCCCTCGGCTACACCGGCCTGGCGCTGCTGTTCGATGAGGGCGACCGCATGCTGAGCGTGGGCGGGCGCTCCGAGAAGGTCGCCACCGACAATCTGCGCGAGGTGATCGACCGCTGCCGCGAGGATCTGCCCGGCGCGATGTTTCTCTACGCCGTGCCGCCCGCCTTCATCCACGATATTGTGCCCAAGTACCCAGCGCTCCAGCAGCGCATCCAGGCCCCCGGCTACTTCGCGCGCGCCAACCCCTTCAGCCCCCAGATCAACCTGGAGCGCCTGGACGTGCCCGATGAGGAGCTGCTCACGCAGATCGGCTACCGCCTGCTGCCGATCTTCGAGAGCGCCTACGCCATCAAGCTCGACCCGGAGATCCAGGCCCAGAACATCAGCACGCTCTCCGCCGCCGCGCGCGGCTCGTTCCTGGCGATCAGCCACCGCCGCCTCTTCGTGAAGGCCCTCGTCACCGAGTGGTTCCGCCAGAAAGAGGAGGGCGAGCGCACGCTGGAAGAGGCCTACGCCGTGGCCGCCATCCGTGGCCAGAGCGACACGCTGATGGCCCTCGCCGACAGCGAGCAGCGCCCCTATTAGTACGACAACGAAGGTTGTCATTCCGAGCGCAGCGAGGAATCTTAAGGGGACGCCTAAAAGACCCTTCGACTGCGCCTGCGGCTCCGCTCAGGGTGACATGGGTATGCCGTTCTGATGCGGCAACAGGTGAACCTTCGTTGGAGTACTAGGCAGATTGCGCGTCCGGCTGCGCTCCCCCTGTACCCTGTACCCTGTACCCTGTACCCTGTACCCTCGCATTAGAAGAAGCTCTATGGCCGAGATCGACCCCCAGCCATCGCGCCGCGTCGTCCACCCGCGCCTCGGCCCCGGCAGCCTGCTGAGAACCTACATGAGCGGCTTCGAGTTCGAGGTGCTCTTCGACACGGGCCGCCGCTTTCGCCTGCCCGCCCGCGAGTTCGAGACCGAGTCGGCGAGCCCCTGGCAGGCCCAGAGCGTGACCGCCGCGCCCGCCGCCCGCGCCCCCGTGCTGGAGACCGACCAGTTCCGCGCCCGCCAGACGCTTGAGGCGCTGCGGCTCGGGATCGTGCCGGTGCAGGACGTGGAGACGCTGACGATTGGCCTGGAGGCCGAGCAGGTGACGCTGGATCGGGCCCTGGCCCGCCTGCGCGAGCGCGGCGGCGACGCCCTGGCCGTGATCGGTGATTACGGCTTTGGCAAGAGCCATTTTGTGGAGATGGCCGCGCGCCGCGCCCTGCGCGAGAACTGCCTTGTGGCCGCCGCCAGCCTCGATCTGGTGGAGGTGCCGCCCGGCAAGGCCAACGAGATCTACAAGGCGCTGCTCCAGAATCTGCGCTACCCCGACAGCGACGCGCGCGGCCTTGGCCCGCTGCTGCGCCAGGCCCGCGAGCGGCCCGAGCTCGTGGCCCAGCTCGCCGCCCGCAGCCCGCGTGAGCAGAACGACCCGCTGGTCGCCGCGCTCAACGCCCTGGTGGACTGCCCAAGCCAGCTGGCCCACGACGAGATCGTGCTCTGGCTGAGCGGCCAGATCCGCGCGCCCACCGCCGAGCTGCGCAGCTGCCTCAAGCGCCCGCCCCGGCTCTACCTGGGCGGCGAGGTTGCCCGCCAGTACTGCTACCTGCTCACCGCGATCAGCGTGCTGGCAACCCTGCTTGGCTACGGCGGCCTCGCCGTGCTGATCGACGAGTCCGAGCACTACTCGCTGCTGCGCGCCACCCAGCGCGGCCGCGCCGACGCCTTCTTCAAGGCCATGATCTACGCCGCCCTCGGCCAGGCCAACAGCCGCGTAGATCCCAAGAGCATCCCTTACCACGCCGGGGTCGAGTACGAGCTCGCCTTCGCCTCCAGCTCGAACCTCTTCTTTCTGTTTGCGCTCACCGAGAGCGAGAACCGCATGCCGGTGGACAGCTGGCTCGCCCCCTCGCAGATCCTGCGCCTGGACGACCGCTTCATCGAGCGCGATATTCTGGCCTTCTTCAAGACCCTGATGCGCTACCACAGCATCGCCTATGGCTACAGCTACCCCCCGCCCCGCGAGCGCTACGAGGAGCCCGTGCGCCAGATCCCCGGCATGCTCTCGCGCGCCCTCAGCCAGCATCGCATCAATCTGCGCGAGGTGATCCGCCTGGCTGTCACCAGCTGCGACCTGCTCTTCCTCTACCCGGACTACAACCCCGCCACGCTGGTGGAGGAGCTGGCCCAGGGCCTGAAGCTGTGAGTGGCCGACCCACCATGCTACAATAAGCCCACGGGCAAACAGATGTGGCGGGAGGGACGCCGATGACAGCGACAGCTTCCAGCAAGACGCGCAAGGTGACACCGGGGGCCATGCGGAAGGCGCGCATCGCACGTCTTGCGCCGCCGGTACCTGAAGCTGCACTCTATGAAGAGCTTCTGCTCGATCTGCTCCCTGCACAGGGTGAGTGGAGCGAGGAGGCGTATCTCTGGCTCACAGATCGGACGAATCGACTGATTGAGTATACCGACGGCCATATTGAGGCATTGCCGATGCCGACAGATGAACATCAGCGTATTCTACTCTTTCTCTACCGCATCTTCTACGCCGCTGTCGAGCTGGCCGGCGGGAAGGTTCTGGTTGCCGCGCTACGTTTGCGCCTGCCGAACGGCCACTTCCGCGAGCCTGATCTGCTGCTGCTCCGCGTCGCCGAGGATCCGCGCCGTGGCAACCGCTACTGGTTCGGCGCCGATCTCGTGCTGGAGGTAGTGAGCCCCGATAAGCCCGAGCGCGATCTGGTTGAGAAGCGCGGTGACTATGCCGAGGCCGGCATCCCCGAGTACTGGATCGTCAACCCGGAGGCCGAGACGATCACGGTGCTGCGCCTTGAGGGCGCCAGCTACGCCGAGCACGGCGCGTTCGCCCGTGGCGCCGAGGCAACCTCCGCGCTGCTCCCAGGCTTCAGCGTAAGCGTCGCCGCAACGCTAGACGCCAGCTAGGCTGAACAGATGCGGCCAGCCACGCCGCCAGCGGATCTCGCCGCGCAGCTCGCCCTGAAGGCCAGGCTCCCGCGCAGCTGGCCCGCCTTCTTCGCGCGCCACGGGCGCTTCACCCCCGCCCAGCTCGCCGCGATCCCGCCGCTGCTGGATGGCGCCGACCTGCTGCTCTGCGCGCCCACCGCCAGCGGCAAGACGGCCGCCGTGCTCGCGCCCCTGATCGAGCGCCACCTTGCCCCAGCTCGCCCGCCTGTGCCCCTCGCCATGCTCTACCTTGTGCCCACCCGCGCCCTGGCGAACGATCTGCGCACGCGCCTGGCCCACCCGCTTAGCTCGCTCGGCCTGCGCCTAGCTGTGAAGACCCACGAGAATCCCTTTGCGGTCGGCGCCTCGGCCGACCTGCTGATCACGACGCCGGAGGGCGCCGATGCACTGCTCGCCACCCAGCCCGGGCGCTTTGCCGGCCTGCGCGCCCTAGTGATCGACGAGCTGCACCTGTTCGATGGCACGCCGCGCGGCGATCAGCTGCGCGTGCTGCTGCGGCGCCTGCGCCAGATCCGCGCCTACGCCGCCAGCAGCGGCGACGCCCCCGACGCGGCTACGCAGCTCGTGGCGCTCTCCGCCACCCTGGCCGACCCGGCGGGGGCCGCCGTGCGCTACATGGAGCGGGCCGAGATCGTGGAGCTTGGCGGCGCACGCCCGCTAGAAGCAGAGCTGATCAACCTCCAGGGCGGTGGCACCGAGGCGCTGCTGGCCCACCTGGCGAGCTTCCGCGCCCGTGGCTGGCGCAAGGCCCTGGCCTTCTGCAACAGCCGCGCCGAGGTGGAGCGCTACGCCGCCGCCGCCCGGCCCGGCTCGCCCTTCGGCGAGGCCGTCTTCGTCCACTACTCGAACATCGAGGGGCGCCGCCGCCGCGAGATCGAGGCGCAGTACGCCGCCGCCGACAGCGCGATCTGCTTTGCCAGCAGCACGCTCGAGCTCGGCATCGACATCGGCAGCGTAGACAGCGTGATCCTGATCGGCCCGCCGGGCAGCCCGGCCTCGTTCGCCCAGCGCGTGGGGCGCGGCAACCGGCGCGGCAGCGCGGCGCGCGCCACCTGCTGCTACCGCACGCCCCTGGAGCGCCTGCTCTTCACGGCTCTGCTGCCGGAGACACGGAGACACGGAGACACGGAGACACGGAGACACGGAGACAGTCCGGGCATGCCGTCAGGCGCTCCCGCGCTCCCGCTCTCCGTGTCTCCCGCTCTCCCGGTCTCCCGGTCTCCCGCTCTCCCGGTCTCCCGCTCTCCCAGTCTCCCGGTCTCCCAGTCTCCTTGTCTCCTTGTCTCCCGGTCTCCTGGGTCTCCCTTCCGCCCCTCCGTCGCCGTGCAGCAATGCTTCAGCCTGATCCAGCAGAGCCCAACGGCTGCGCTGCGGCTGGCGCCACTCGCCGAGCTGCTCGCGGGGCTGCTGGAGCGCACAGAGCTTGAGCAGATCCTGGGGCAGCTGGTCGATGCGCGCTACCTCAAGCCAGGGCGGCCTGGGGAGTGGCGGGCGGGGCCGAGGCTGAATCAGCTCTTCGACGCGCAGCGCGCCGAGCACGTGAGCCTTAGTATCTACAGCAACATCGAGGGCAGCAGCGCACCCACCGTGGCTATCCGCGACCAGCATACGCAGCAAGTGATCGCCAACGTGGACGCGCTCTGGCTCGACCGCGAGGCGCTGACGCTGGAGGGGCGCCCGATCTCGGTGGAGTGGAGCGACGGCGAGGCGCTCTGGGTCAGTACGCAGCCGGGCGGCGCCGGCGGGCCGCCGATCTACCGCGCCGCGCGCCAGCTGCTTAGCCTGGAGCTGGCGCAGCTGCTGCCCGCCCAGCTCGGCCTGCCACCGAATAGCATGGCGCTAGTGCAGCTGCCCGGCGGGTGCCTCTGCTTCCACTGGCTCGGCGATCTCTACGGGCGGGCGCTGCGCGATCTCTTGGGCCCGATCTTGGGCGCCGCCGACACGGCAGCCCCCGGCCTTGCGCTGCTGCTGCCCGAGGCGCCGCGCGCGCTGCCGCCGCTTGGCGAGGGCGAGCTGCTGCGCTACCTGCACGGCGCCTACCGGCAGTACGAGCCCCTGCTGGAGCTCGGGCCGTTTCAGCCCATGCTGCCCACGCCGCTGCGCCGCCAGGCCGTGATCGCGCAGTTCGGCGTGGCGCGCTTCCTGGCGGCCTACGCTGCGCTTACGCCTGTGGCTGCGCCGCCGGAGCTGGTGCCGAGCCTGGAGCAGCTGCTAGAGTGATCAGCCGCGCCGCGCGAGCGCTGAGGCTGCCGCGAGCACGACGGCATCTTCAAGCAGGCCGGCAGCAGTGCTGGAAAGCCCGCCCCGCTCGCTCGCCAGCCGCCGCAGCTGGAAGCTGGCGAACGTAGCGGCGAAGGCGGCGGCCCCTGCCAGCAGCGCGGCGACGACGACCGAGCCGCCGTAGGCTCGCGCCGCCAGGGCGCCCGATGCCGCGCCGAGCGTGACGCGCCCCACCAGTGCAGGTGGGCTGGTGCGGTTCGGCACGCTCGGCAGCTTGTCGGCGGCCAGTTCCGCCGCCGCAAAGGCCATCAGCAGTGGGCGCAGACGAATTGCCAGCGCCAGAGGCGGGCTTCGTCGTACTAGCCCGCGCGTTCACGCGCTGGGCGGGGAAAATCAGCTGGCAAACAAGGAGCTTCAGCATGGCAGTGCTCATTATCGCGGAGAACTCGGCCATGCTGTGGCTTTCGATCTGCGTGCGACGCGATGGCGTCGGGTATATTACAAGCGGCCAGTGCCGCTACCGGGGAGCCCAGAAAACCCCTACACTGCGCTCAGCACTGTCGAAAGGTCAGTATTACATGCGCGAGTTGGTTATAACTGCGTGCTACGCTTGCTTCTGACGAGAGGCACACATCCTGCCAGGAAAGCACGCACGATTCATGCATACTCCGCTTCTTAGCGCCGACCTTCGCAGGCAACTCCAATCGCTCACCGTCGAAGCGCAATCTATCTCACCAGCTATTTATGATACGGCAATGGTACTCCGCTTCGCCCCGCCGTCGCCATTTTGGCCTGCTTTTTCGTGGCTGGTCGAGCAGCAGGCAGAGGACGGCGGCTGGTGCGATGCGGGTGCCGACGACCGGGCGCGCACCGTCCCGACCCTGGCCGCTGTCCTGGCACTCTATGAGCACCAGGAGCGTCAGAGCGTGCGCGGTGCGCTGCACGCTGGCGTGGCCTGGCTGCACCGTACTGCGCACACCTGGGAAGGCCCGCTGCCTGACGATCTGCCGGTCGGGGTCGAGCTGCTTTTGCCCGCGCTGCTTGCCGATGCGAGCCACACCGCGTTGAGTCTGCCGCAGGCGCCATTTGCGGAACTGCTCGGGCTCGGCGCCCGCCGACGAGCCAAACTTGCCACGATGCCCCCGCAGCTGCGCGCACAGACCACTGCTACGCACTCCTGGGAGGCGTGGGGCGTCGAGGCCGATCCGGGCCTCATCAGCGCCGAGCGTGGCGTCGGATGCAGTCCAGCGGCGACAGCGGCCTGGTGCCGAGCGTCCCGCGACGAGCAGGCCCAGCAGCTCGCTCACGCCTACTTACAGCGCGCTACCGCAGCGACCGGGACAGGCATCGCCGGTGTCGTGCCAACCGCTTTCCCAATTGGTCGTTTTGAGCAGGCGTACAGCCTGCACACGCTCGCCCAGGCTGGGCTCATCACCCATCCGCACCTTGCCGACCTCGTACAGCCACTCCTCGACAGCCTTGCGGCGGCCATCGGTGTCGATGGAATAGGCTGCGCTGACGGCTTTGTCGCTGACGGCGACGACACTGCTGCGGCGCTCGGTGCGCTCCTCGCAGCGGGGCGTAGCGTTGACCTTGCACCGCTCTACCGCTTTGCTGCGGGCGACCACTTCGCCTCGTATCGCGGCGAGCTACAGCCGTCTGTCATCACCACGGCGCGAGCGACCCAGGTGGCGCTCGCCGGCGGCGATGATGTGACACGGTTCCGCCAGTGGATTGTGCGCCGACAGCAGCCTGATGGACGCTGGCTGGCCGACAAATGGAATGGCCTGTGGCTCTACACCACCTGGCAAGCGATACTTGCGCTCCGCGACGATCCTGCTTCACTCGACGCGCTTCAGCTTGCACAGATGGCGATAGGTAACTATCAGCGCGCCGATGGCGGCTGGGGTGTCCGAGAAAGCACCTCAGAGGCCACCGCCTACGCGGTGCTTGCGCTCACCGCGTTCTCCCCAGTGCTGTCGGTTCATCGGGATGCTACGTTGCGTGGCTACCACTTTCTGTGCGCGAACTATCGGCCGCTCGTGCCGATGGCCGAGCGCCACTGGCTCGCAAAGGAGCGCTACACGCCATTTCGCCTTAGTCATATCATCATGCTGGCGGCAATGACGGTCGCCGAGCAGTTGCTATGATCTGGCGCAGCGCAATTGTGCGGCCGCTTGCGGATGTGCTCCGGGTGAGTCGCGCCTACTCTATTCCGTACACCGTGCTCTGTGGCCTTACCGCAATGCTCCTCGCACCCACGCCGCTTCCCTTACGCGCAGTGGCTATCGGGTGTATGGTGCCCGCGCTCTTGGCCGTGGGCCTCGCCGCACTCAACGACTACACGCACAGGCAGGCCGACATAGCGGCGCAGCGCGGGCGCTCCTACCCGCCCTGGTTCCTGCTGGCCCTGGGCGTGGGTGGCACCGGCGCGGCGCTCCTGCTCGCCGCGTGGGGCGGCACAGGGCTCGTGTGGGGGCTTGCAGGCTGCATTGTCGCCGGGCTGGCCTATGGGCTGCTGAAGAAGTACCCTGGCGCGGGGAACCTCCTGCGCGGGGTGACAAGTATCCCGCTCATCCTTGGCCTGGGTTCGCTGGCCGGCAGCGATCTCGGTGCCATGCTGCCGCTGGCGGGCGGCATCGCGCTGCTCGACGCGGCTGGCAACCTGTACGGAGATGTGCGCGATGCGGAGCGGGATCGCCAATCTGGCACGCGCACACTTGCGGTCGTTGCCCCAGGCAGCGCCATCCCGGTCGCCGTAAGCCTGCACCTGCTGGCCGTGGTACTCTGGAGCCTTGCAGGCTGGCTTCTGTGGCCGACGCTGGCGGGTCTCGCCTGGGTTATCACGCGCCAGCAGCACTGGCAGCATCGCGCGTTTTTGATGCTCAAATACGCCACGGTCGGCGTGCTTGCGCTCACCCTGGCACGCAGCCCCGGCGAATACGCCCTGAGCATGGCCGTGGCACTCGGCGGCGGTGCCGCGGCCTGGGCGATCTATACGTCTATTCACCAGGAACGAGGAGAGGAGCGCCACTATGCAGCTTCGCATTGATGAACGTCAGGCACGGCTCATCGTCATCGGCATTCAGGCCGCAATGAGTCTTCTGGTCGGTCTCGCCGCCGTGGCACTCAACCTTGGCCCGGTTCTTTTGAGCGGTGCTGTCATCGGGGTTGTGATCTACACCATCCTGGGGTACGCCTACTGGCGCGGGATCGAGCTTGCGCGCCATGTCGTTGTGGCAGTGACCACGCTCCTGACTGGCGCGGTGATCGTGCTCGACGCACAGGCGGCGACCGCATTTACCCCCGCCTTCTTTGTGCCACTTGTGCTCGCCTTGATTTTGACCGACTGGATCGGTATCCTCGCAAGCGGCGTCGCCATGATGCTGATTGTCACCGTTGGTATTGCTGGACAAAATCCGTATGTCGAGCCGGTGCGCGTCGTAATGGTGGGTATTGTGGTCGCCGGCATGATCGTCGCCCGCGCCGTGCTAGACACCATGCGGGCCAAGGCGGAGGCGGCAGCAGCGGAGGCTCGCGCTGCGCAGATGCGCGCTGAGGGCGATGCAGCGGCGGCGATTGCGCAGGGTGAGCGGCTGCGACAGCAAAATGAGGAGCAGCAGCGTCTGCTCGGCCTCGTCGCCGAGCTAGAGACGCCAACGGTCGCCCTGGCTGACGGGGTGCTCCTCGCACCTATCATTGGCTCGCTGGACACCCTGCGCACCGCCCAGCTTACCGAGCGGTTGCTGCATCAAGTGGCCGAACAGCGCGCTCGGATCGTCATCCTTGATCTTGCCGGCGTGCGGCTCGTGGACACCGCTGTCGCCGCCTCGCTCCAGCAACTCGTGCAGGCGATCAAGCTCCTCGGCTGTGCGGTGACGATCACCGGCATCTCGGCCAGCGTGGCGGCCACACTGACCGACATCGGCGTCTCGATGCACGGGATCGACATCGCCCGCTCGCCCCAGGAGGTGCTTCAGCGCCACCTCCACACCTCTTCCTCATCGGTTAAGCGGTTTGCCAATCTGTCTAGCTGACGCGCGAGCGCACCGTAATGCGCCATGTCACCCCGAGCCCTTCGCGGAGTTCACCCTGAGCAAAGCGAAGGGCTCGTAGGGTACACTCCGCAAGGGGCCTTCCCGCGCATCAGGACGGAAGCTTCCTCGCTGTGCGCGGAATGCCATGGGCGCGATTGCACGGCGTGTCGGCTGCTCCAGCGCACCTGGCCCGCGAGCGCGTCCTCTGGGTCGAGCGCCAAACCGTGAGCCAGTCGGCGCGCTCCGACCGCTCTCTGGACTTCCCTGCCGTGCGCTTTGAGCGGATGCTCTAGCAGGTCTTGGCTCAGCTCCCAGACCGCATCCGTGCCCGGACGAGGCCACAGTCGGCCCTGCGCGCGGGCGTTGCGCCCCTTGTTTACGGGCGATATGCGCGCCAAGTCGCTCAAGCTGATGGCGATGATCGCGTTGCGATACACTCGGCAGCGGGGTATACTTGAGCCACGCAGCAACACCGATGCACGAGGAGGGGCGACGATGGTGATCGATCTACGCCATGCGCCGGTTCACATGGTGCGCGAGGCCGACGGGCTCGTCATCGATTTAGCACCATTACAAGGCCTCTGGACAGCAGAGCAGTATCTCAAGCTGACCGACCACACGCGCCATCTCGTGGAGTTTACCGGCGGTCGAATTGAGGTGCTGCCAATGCCGACACAAAAGCATCAGCTCATCTTGGCCTATCTCTACCGCGCATTTTGGGCTTTTCTTCAAACCGGCGGCGGTATCGTGCTCTTCGCCGCGCTGCGTGTTCAAGTGCGACCAGATATGTTTCGCGAGCCGGACCTGCTACTGCTCGTCGACGCAAACGACGTTCGCGCACAGGACCGCTACTGGCTCGGCGCTGATCTGGTCGTCGAAGTGGTGAGCCCCGACGACCCTGTGCGTGATACGGTCGAGAAAGTGGCCGACTACGCCGAGGCGCAGATCCCCGAGTACTGGATCGTCAACCCGCTCGATGACACGATCACCGTGCTCACGCTGCAAGGCGACGCCTACGCCGCCCATGGCGTGTTTCGGCGCGGCGACACGGCGACCTCGCGCCTGCTCGCTGGCTTTGCAGTGGGCGTAGATGCGGTGTTCGACGCGCGCTAGTTCGCCCTACTCCACCCGCCTCACTGGCCCGCGCCATCCAGTTGGCAGTGGGCGCGCAGTTCTGCCGGGCCCATCTCGGCGTTGCTGTGCGCGTGCGCCAGCGGGAAGCGGCGCCCCTGGCGGTCGCGCGCCACCTGCACGCGCGCACGGATGGCGGCCGACGGCTCGCCGAGCCGCGTGCTGGTCAGCTTCTCGTAATTCACGCGCGGCACCTCCACGTGTATGTCGAAGCGATCCAGCAGCGGCCCCGAGATACGCTTCTGGTAGCGTGTCACCATGGCCGGCGAGCAGACGCACACGCGCTCGGCGTCGCCATGCCAGCCGCACGGGCAGGGGTTCTGAGCGGCCACGAGCATCACTGCGGCGGGGTAGGTGACGCTGCCCGTGGCGCGGCTCAGGGTGATCACGCGATCCTCCAGGGGCTGCCGCAGCACCTCCAGCTTCGCCCCGAACTCGGGCAGCTCGTCGAGGAACAGCACGCCCCGGTGGGCCATGCTGATCATGCCGGGCCGCGCCCGACCGGCGCCGCCACCTACCAGCCCCGCCTGCGAGGTGGTGTAGTGCGGCGCGCAGAACGGCCGCCGCCGCATCAGCGGCGTGCCCCTGGGCAGCTGGCCGCACACGCTGTAAACCTTAGTGACCTCCAGGGCCTCGTCGAGCGCGAGCGGCGGCAGGATGGAGAGCAGCGCGCGGGCCATCATTGTTTTACCGGAGCCGGGGGTGCCCGCCATCAATACATTATGCCCGCCGGCCGCAGCCACCTCCAACGCGCGCTTCACATGCTCCTGGCCCTTGATCTCCTGAAAGTCGATCGGGAAAGCGAGCTCCTCGACGGCGGGACTGTCCCTGGCGCTGTACGGCGCGATCAGCGCTTCGCCGCGCATGTGGCACGCCAGCTCGGCCAGCGTCGTCACCGGCATAATCGTCAGGCCTTCGATCAGGGCCGCCTCGGCCGCATCCTCGGCGGGCACAAACACCGTGTCCATGCCCTTGGCGCGGGCGATGGCTACCATTGGCAGCACGCCGTCGGTGTGGCGCAGCGCGCCGTCCAGGCCAAGCTCGCCGATGAAGGCCGCGCCCTCCATGCTGCCCGTAACCTGGCCCGAGGCGAGCAGCAGGCCCACGGCGATCGGCAGATCGTAGGCGGGGCCGGCCTTGCGCAGGTCGGCCGGTGCAAGGTTGACCGTGAGGCGCTTCATGGGAAAGCTGAGGCCCGCGTTGCGAATAGCGGCGCGCACCCGCTCGCGGCTCTCCTGCACGGCCGCGTCGCCCAGCCCGACCACCGCGAAGGCCGGCAGGCCCTGCGCGATGTCTACCTCCACCTCTACCAGCCGCCCCTCCAGGCCCACCACCGCGCAGCTATAGACTTTTGCGAGCATAACCAGACCCCCTCGATACAGCATTGCCACTGGCAGGTATACCGAGGGGGCGGGGGGAAAGATGCGCGGGCTAGCTCGCGCGCAGCACGTTCTCGTTCAGCGTGCCCGCCTCGGCGTCGCTCAGGTTACGCAGCGTGGTCTCGGCGATGGTGGTCATCGCCTCGTGGGTGAAGAAGGCCTGGTGGCTGGTGAGCAGCACGTTGGGGAAGCTTATCAGGCGGGCGAGCACGTCGTCGTCCATCACGTTGTCGGAGAGATCGCGGAAGAACTTGCCCTCCTCCTCCTCGTAGACATCCAGGCCCACGGCGCCCATGTGGCCGCGCTGGATGAAGCCGATCAGGGCCTCGGTGTCCACCAGGCCGCCCCGGCTAGTGTTGATCAGCATCACGCCGGGCTTGGTGAGGGCGAGACTCTCCGCGTTGATCATGTGGTGCGTCTCGGGCAGCAGCGGCGCGTGCAGGCTGATGATATCGGAGCGGCGCAGCAGATCCTCAAGCGGCACATACTCCATGCCAAGCTCCAGGCACGCCTGGCTCTGGCGCACATCGTGGCCCAGCAGCGGGCAGCCGAAGCCGTGCATAATGCGGGCGAAGATCGCGCCGATCTTGCCGGTGCCCACCACGCCAACCGTGCGGCCGTGGATGTCTTGTCCCAGCAGGCCAGCCAGGCGGAAGTTGAACTCGCGGGTGCGGTTGTGGGCGCGGTGAATGCGCCGGTTGAGCGTCTGGAGCAGGCCCACAGCGAACTCGGCCACAGCGTAGGGCGAGTAGAAGCCCACGCGCATGCAGGTGATGTCGTGGCGCGCGGCGGCGGCCAGATCCAGGTTGTTGTAGCCGGTGGAGCGCTGCGCGATCGCGCGCACCCCGCCTGCGGCCAGCTTTGCCATCACCGGCTCGCTGGCGTGGTCGTTCACGAAGAGGCAGACGGCGTCGTAGCCAGCGGCGAGGGCCGCCGTCTGCTGATCCAGCTGGGCGCTGGTGTAGACAAGCTCGTGGCGTCCGGCGTTCGCGGCGTCGAGAAAGGTCTGGTCGTACGAGTGTGTATCGTAGACAAGCACGCGCATGGGTGGCTCCATTGCAGATTGCAGATCGGCGCAGGCGGCGGCTCGGATCAAGTCGTGTCTACTGTACCAGATCTTTTGCGGCGAAGGGACGGACAGCGCGCCGTGGCCTCACGAGCCCGCGCAGGCGGGCTTGGCACACCTAGCCTGCGGCTTCAGCCGCCAGGAAATGTGCGGGAATCTGCAATCACCCCTGGCAACCTGGGCAGAAGAACGTGATCGCCTGGCCGATGAAGGTGCGCTGGAGCGTGGTGCCGCAGCGGGGGCATGGCTCGCCAGCGTGATTGTAGATCTTGCGATCCTGGCGGGCGGCGCCGCGCACGCCGCGCAGGTCGGTCATGGTGCCGCGCAGGCCGATGCCCTCGGCGAGCACAGCGCGCGCCGCGTGGAACAGGCGGGCAATCTCCTCTGGGGCGAGTGAGCCGGCGACGCGGCGCGGGTCGATCTGGGCCTCCCAGAGACTCTCGTCGGCGTCGCGGTTGCCAAGGCCGGCGATGATCTTCTGATCGACCAGGGCTGTCTTGAGCACGCCGCGCCGCCCCGCGAGGCGTGCGGCCAGGCCAGCCGGGATGAAGCTTTCGTCCAGGAGCTCGGGGCCGAGGGCGGCCAGCTTGAGGCGGGCAGCAACTTCGTCGGCGGGGCCGGCGGCCACTCGCGCGTAGCCTTTACGGTCGCGCAGATGCATGGCTTCGTCGCCTTCAAGCTGGAAGATCACCATTGTGAGCGCGTCGGGGGGCGTGTTGGCGGGGAAGAGGCGCAGGGTGCCGTGCAGCATCATGTGCATGGCCAGGGTGTGGCCGCCGCTCAGATCGCAGAGCAGCTGCTTGGCGCGCCGGTTCGCGTCCTCCACGCGCCGCCCCGCCACCAGATCCTCGAAGGCGGCAGGCTCCGGGAAGCGCACCGCCGCAGGCATCAGCACGCGGGCGCCCTCGATCCTGCGGCCCACCACGAGCGCGCACAGGTCGCGGGCCAGGATCTCAACTTCGGGTACTTCAGCCATAGCGGTTCTGTTTGTATCATAATAAGGTAGCCGCTGCTGCACGCTGTGTCAACATCTATGCCAGCGGCTTCGCTCACAGCATCTGGAGTGCTCAATGTGGCCTGAAAAGCGTGGCGTGCAGGATGGCGCGTAACAACATCGCCGGAGGCAACCCGGCGCCGCGTTACTGCCCCGCCAGCCGCGCCAGCAACGGCGCCAGCTCCTCGGCCTGGGCGTCGGAGAAGACGTAGTAGGAAAAGCCGTAGCGCGCCCGGCGCTCCACCATTGTTGCGGCGATCTGCGCTACGTCGCCCACGAAAAACGATGGCATCGCCCAGACGGCCTCGGGCGTCACGCCGCGCCAGCCGCGCTCCGCGATCAGCCGCTCGGTGGCCGCCTGCCGGTCGTCGCTCAGGATCACCGTGGGGATCAGGCTCAGCTCGATCTGCGCGTAGCGCGCCCCCGCCCCCGCCCGCACCCAGCTTGCGCTCCACCGCCTCCGGCGTGCGCTCGGCCGGGTCCTGCACCAGCTCGCCGCTGGCAACTGTGCTGGTGAGCAGGCCCACGATGTCGGCGTGGCGCCCGGCCAGGTTCAGCATACGCTCGTGGCCGCCGCCCAGAAAGATCGGCGGGCGCTGCGGCGGCGTGGGCGTCACCCGCAGCTCGGCAAGTTGGTAGTGGCGCCCAGCCAGGCTCACCGGCTCGCCCGACCAGAGCGCGCCGATGATCGTCAGCGCCTCTTCCAGCCGCGCAATGCGCGCCCCCGCCGGGTCGAGCGTCAGGCCCATCGCCTCGTACTCGGCGCGCAGCCAGCCCGCCCCAAGCCCAAGCTCCAGGCGCCCGCCGGAGAACGCGGCGAGCGTCGCGGCCTCCTTGGCGAGCAGCGCGGGGTGGCGGAAGTCGTTGGCGAGCACCATGGTGCCCAGGTGGATGCGCTCGGTGGCGCCAGCTGCGGCGGCGAGGGCCACCAGCGGCGCGTACTGCTCGCCAAAATAGTCGGGCACCAGGTGGTCGCGGATCAGGAATGTGTCGTAGCCGAGCTGCTCGATGCGGCGGACATGGGCGAGCCATGCGCTTGGCGCTAGCATCTGTTCGTTGATCACCCCGAAGCGGAACGGTCGCGTGCTCATCGCTCGGCTTGCTCTCTGTGGCTGTCTCACTGAGAGGAGTGTACGCCCGGCGGGCCTGCGCCGCACTCACAGGCTTGCGCTCACATTCGCGGTGGCCTGCCGCATCGCAGCTGTGATGATGCTTTGACATCGCTTATGTGATGTGCTAGCATCAAAGGAATGTATGCGCTCACAGACTGAAGGAGGCAGCCCGTGCGAACAACGGTAGATCTCGACGAAGATGTGCTGATGGCTGCGAAGGTGCTCGCCCGCCAGCGCGGCGTCTCGATCGGCAAAGTGCTCTCTGAGCTTGTGCGCCAGGCCCTTGCCCGCCCCGGCGCCAGCACCACGCGCAACGGCATCCCGCTCTTCCCCGTGCAGCCCGGCGCTGGTGTGGTTACACCCGAGCTTGTGAGCCAGCTGCGGGATGAGCTGCCATGAGCAGCTACCTGCTCGACATCAACGTGCTGCTGGCGCTGAGTGACCCAATGCACCTGCACCACGACGCCGCCCATCGTTGGTTTGCGGCAGTTGGGAGCCCAAGCTGGGCAACCTGCCCGCTCACCGAGAACGGCTTTGTGCGCATCGCCAGCCACCCCAGCTACCCGAATCGGCCAGGTGATGCTCCGGCGGTGCTGTCGCTACTGCATCAGCTTTGCGCCCTGGCAGGCCACGTGTTCTGGCCGGCTGCCGTGAGTATGCGCGATATTCTTCAGCCCGGCGCCGCCTTTACCCACAGCCAGGTGACGGATCTGTATCTGCTTGGCCTGGCGAGCGAGCGTGGCGGGAAGCTCGCCACCTTCGATCAGCGCATCACGCCCACAGCCGTGCGCGGCGCCGCTACGGCCCTGGAGCTGATCAGCCCCTGAGCGCTCTTCTCATCTGCGTCATCTGCGTCATCTGCGGATGATTCGCCCTACCCCACCTCGATGTCGAGCCCAATATCCAGGGCGCGTGCGGAATGCGTAAGGGCGCCAACCGAGATGTAGTCCACGCCGCTCTCGGCCACGGCGCGGATCGTCTCAAGCGTGATCCCGCCGCTGGCCTCGCTCAGGGCGCGCCCGGCGATCACAGCCACGGCGGCGCGCAGCTGCTCCGGGGGCATGTTGTCGAGCAGGATCATGTCGGCGCCGGCGCTGGCGGCCACGGCGGCCTGCTCCACGCTCTCCACCTCCACCTCCACGCGCACCATCGGCCCCACGGCGCCACGCGCGCGGGCCACCGCCTCGGCCAGCCCAAAGCCCTGGGCCGCAAGAATCGCCAGGTGGTTATCCTTCAGCATCACGCCGTCGTAGAGCCCAAAGCGGTGGTTGGTGGCGCCGCCCACGCGCACGGCGTACTTCTCCAGCGCCCGCAGGCCCGGCGTGGTCTTGCGCGTGTCGAGGATGCGCGCCCGCGTGCCGCGCACGGCCTCCACGTAGCGGGCGGCCAGGGTGGCCACGCCGCTCATGCGCTGGACGAGATTGAGCGCCACGCGCTCGCCAGTGAGCAGCCCACGGGCCGGGCCTGCCACCGTGGCCACCGCCTCGCCGCGCTCGATGTGCGCGCCCTCGGGCCGCAGCTCCGTCACCACCAGGGCTGAGTCTACGGCCGCGAACACCGCGCGCAGCACCGGCAGCCCGCAGAGCACGCCTGGCTCGCGGAACACAAAGCGGGCCTCGGCGCGGGCCTCGGCGGGCACAGCGGCGAGCGTCGTCAGGTCGCCGGAGCCCACATCCTCGCGCAGGGCGCGCTCCACCACGTCGCGGATCACGTCGGAGGCAAGCTCGAGCACTGGACACTCCTTCTAAAGCCTAGGCGATGGACGGCGCCCCAGCCACCGTCCACCGTCCACCACCCACTGTCCACCACCCACCGTCTACCGGAGCTGTCCGCGCATTGCGCCGGCGGGGAACTCGGCGGTATGCACGTTCACGTAGTAGCTGGCCGGGTTCGCGCGAATCGCCTGGAGCAGGTTCGGATCGACCGTTACGCAGCCCTTCACGCGGCTGCCGTCGATGAACTGTGTGAAGTCTACCACCACGGGGCCATTGGCGCCGGCCGGTGCATTATGGATGTGGGCGAGGGTGAGGGGCGCCAGCTTGCGCACGCGGGCGTTGATGCAGATCTCCAGCTCACGGGCTGCAAGCGTTACCCTGGCGCTGCCGCTGCCGTCGGGGTCGCCGGGGTTGCCCACCTCGGCGGCGCCCGAAAGCGTGAGCTGGAAGCTGCTGCGCAGGCTGCCGCGCGGCTCGAGCTGGCCGCGCACAGCGCCGGCGCGGAATGTCTCGGAGTGAATATTGAGGTAGTAGGCCGCTGGGTTCGTAATGATCGCGTTGATCAAGCCTGGCTCGGCGCTGACGCAGCCCTTCACCACCGGGCCGTCGATCAGGCCGGTGAAATCGACCACCACAGGGCCGTTGGCGCCGGCTGGCCCGCTGTGAATATGGGCGAGCACGAGCGGATCAAGGCTACGCGTCTCTGCGTTGATGCAGACGCGGCTTTTCGCGGGCACAAGGCGCACCCGCGCAATGGCGCTGCCGTCCAGATCGCCCTGGTTGGGCTGGCCCGCGCTGTTCACCTCGGCGCCGCCCGTGAGGAAGGCCACAAGCACCTCGCGCGCCGGGGCATGCTCATCGTTGTCGCCGTCGTCGCCGTGGTCGCCATTGTTGCCGGAGCCGCCGTGGTCGCCGTGGTCGCCGTGCGCGTATGTCGGCGCAAAGCTAAGGGCAAGCGCGGAGAGCGCAATGATCAGGCCAAGCGCCATGCCTCGAAGCTGCTTCGTCATGAAGGTGTTCCTCTCGCTAGTGGCTCGCACCAGCTAAGCCGTCGCTCATCTGGGGCGAAACATCGTATGGGTGTGAGGTGCCTCGCAAGAATATACGGCCCGGGTGGGCGCTTTGTATCTTCGCAATCTGCACCAATACAGCGGACCCGCTTGGCTCGTATGCTTGGTAGAGCGGTAGATAGAGTCTCGCAAATCCATCGTCGAAAGGTGCGGTATGATGGTCCGGTGCGTGCAACCGCTAAACCCAGTATTCAGCAGCGTTGGCCATGTCTCGCCTACAGCTGAGAAAGAGTTTATGGCAGCTACGCCTGATCTGGCGGTCGCCGACGACCAGACGCTGCTCATCCAGGCATCTGCGGGCGACACAGCGGCGCTTGGCGTGCTGTACGATCGCTACGGTCGGCTGGTCTTCAGCGTTGCGCTGCGTGTCACCACGAACCGCGAGAGCGCCGAGGAGATCACACAGGATACGTTTCTGCGCCTGTGGCAGCAGTCCACGCGCTATGCGTCCGAGCGGGGCAGTGTTGTCTCCTGGCTGCTCACCATCGCCCATAACCGCGCGATCGACGAGCTGCGCAGCCGACGCGGCACCAGCCGTCGGCGTGAGGTGGAGCTGCCGGACTTCCTGCCAGACCAGCGCGGCCTCGACCCCACCACCCTGGCCCAGTTGCGCATCGATTTGCAGAGCGCCCTTGCCGAGCTGCCGCAGGCGCAGCGCGAGGCGATCGAGCTGGCGTTTTTCGACGGCCTGAGCCGCCAGGAGATCGCGCGCAAGGCGGCGTGTCCGCTGCCCACGATTCATACGCGGCTCCGCCTTGGCATGGAGAAGTTACGCACAATTCTGCTGCGCGGCGAGCGCATCGACGAGCGGGAGGGGATCTAGACGATGCGCACTGAACAAAGCCTCCCTGAGTCTGCCTGCGATACCTGCGCCGTCTCGCTTGCCGCCCTGACGCTCGGCGAGCCCCTGGCCCCGGATGAACAGACTCGGCTGCTGGCCCATCTCGCGCGCTGCGAGCGCTGCCGCCGCCGTCTCGACGAGTACGCCACGGTCGCCCAGCTGCTGCCGCTTGCTGTGCCCGAGGTCGCCCCGTCTCCCGAGCTGCGCGCACGCATCCTGGCTACGGCCGGCGGTCAGACGCGCGCCGCCCCTCGCCCGCTGGCGCCACGTGGCACGCCGTGGGCCGGGTGGCGGCGGCTTGTGCAGCCCGCGCTGGGGCTGGCGCTTGCCGCCCTGCTCGCTCTTGGCCTCAACCGCGAGCTTGCCGTGCGCGGGCTCCAAGCGCAGATCAGCGCGCAGCAGGCCCAGACCCAGACCAACATCGGCATTGTCACCGCGGCCTTCGGCAACGACGACGCGATCGAGGCATCTCTCGACCCAAGACCTGCCGCCCCGGCCAGCTCGGGCCGTGTGTTCATCTCGCCGGGCGAGCCGGCGGTTGCGGTCTACGCCCGTGACCTGCCACAGCTGCCGGAGGGCCAGATCTATCAGGTCTGGCTTGTCACCCCGGCAGGCACCATCAGCGCGGGCACTTTTGCGGTAAACCCCGCCGGGCGTGGCTGGCGCCCGCTGCGGCCATCAGAGCCGCTCGTCAGCGTCGAGCGCGTGTTCGTCACCATGGAGCCAACCGGCGGCAGCCCGCAGCCCACGGGGCCAGAGCAGCTCTCGGGCACCCCAGTGCGGGACGGTGGACGATAGACGGTAGACGGTAAGGTCGCGGCACCGTCCACCGTCCACCGTCCACCGTCCACCGTCCACCGTCCACCGTCCACCGTCCACCGTCCACCGTCCACCGTCGCGCGCTCCTAGTCCGCCGCGTGGGCCAGGGCAATGGGCTGCGGTGCCACGCTGGCGACCACGAAGGGCGCCCGGCCCCTGGCCTGCACCGCGTGGGCGTGCCAGGCGTCGCGCTGCCTGGGGAAATCGCTGCGGAAGTGGCCGCCCCGGCTCTCCTCGCGCAGCAGGGCGCCGCCCACAATCAGGCGCGCCGTGAGGGCCGCGTTGGCGGCGGTGATCCCGTCCGAGTCGTCGGGGTCGGCCTGGAGCGACCAGGCCGCGAGGGCCCTGACGCCCGCCCGCAGCTCGTCGCCGCTGCGCAGCGGGCCAGCAGAGCGAACCATGATGCCGGCGAGCTCTGAGCGCCAATCCAATGCAAAATGCAAAATGCAAAATGGCACCTCCCGAGCGGTCGGCGTCTGCTCGTGGGTGGCTGCCGCAGTATTTTGCATTTCCGCTGCGGCGGCATTTTGCCTTTTGCCTTTTGCATTTTGCATTTGCTGCGCAGCAGCCCCCCCCGCACGCCTACCAAACACCAGGCACTCCAGCAGCGAGTTGGAGGCCAGGCGGTTTGCGCCGTGGACGCCGGTGCATGCGGCCTCGCCTGCCGCGAAGAGGCCGGGCAGGCTGGTGGCGCCTTCCAGGTCGGTGCGAATCCCGCCCATCAGGTAGTGCGAGGCGGGGGCCACTGGGATAGGCGTTGTCACAGGGTCGAGGCCCTCCTCGCGCAGGCGGGCGCAGATCGTCGGGAAGTGGTGCTCGATCAGCTCGGCGGGCAGGTGGGTAAGGTCGAGCAGCACATGGTCGCTGCCGGTGGCGCGCATGGCCGCGTAGATGCCGCGCGTCACCACGTCGCGTGGGGCGAGCTCGGCGCGGGGATCGTAGGCGGGCATAAAGCGGTCGCCGTCTGGGGTGCGCAGGATGCCGCCCTCGCCACGGGCTGCCTCGGTGATCAGGAAGCCCTGGCCGGCCCTGGTGCGGTAGACCGTGGGGTGGAACTGCACGAACTCCATGTCGGCAAGCTCGGCGCCGGCGCGGTAGGCCATGGCGATGCCCTCGCCCAGCGCCACAGGCTGGTTGCTGGTAAGGCCGTAGAGCGCCCCCGCGCCGCCGCTGGCGATGATTGTGGCGCCCGCGAGGATGCGCTGCCAGCAGCCCTCGGGGTCACGGGCGAGCACGCCGACCACGCGCCCCGCGCTGTCGAGCAGATCGGCGGCCTGCCAGCCCTCCAGCAGCGTGATGCGCGGGTGGGCCTGGGCCTCGGCGATCAGCTGCCGCGTGACGGCCCAGCCGGTGGCGTCGCCCACGTGGACGATGCGGCGCGCGGAGTGGCCGCCCTCTAGGCCGAGCGCGAAGTGGGCCTCGTCGTCGCGCTCGAAGGGCACGCCGTGGGCGGCAAGCTCGCGCATCAGGGCGGGGGCCTCGTAGGCCAGGGCGGCCACAGCGGCCTCGTCGGAGAGGCCGGCGCCGGCCACCAGCGTGTCGACGATATGGGCGTGCGGCGAGTCGGCGGCGTCGAGGGCTGCGGCGATGCCGCCCTGGGCCCACGCCGAGTTAGACTCGGGCAGGGCGCCACGGGCGAGCACCGTCACCTCGGCGTACTCGGCCGCCGTGAGCGCCGCCGTGAGCCCCGCGGCCCCCGCGCCGATCACCAGGACGCCGGTGCGACGGGCCGGGGCGGTGGGGAGGTGAGTAAGGACATAACGTGGGGCGTCGATCATCTCTAGCTTAACCTTCCTGACCAGGTGACCAGGTGACCAGGTGACCGGGTGACCGGGTGACCAGGTGACACCTAACGGTAAAACAAAGCTATCAGCGGGGCACACGTTCGTTATGGGTCGCCCATCTCCGCCGTCAGGTGTCACCTAGTCACCCGGTCAGCGCGAGCGGAGCGAGCACATGTCACCCGGTCAGCGCGAGCGGAGCGAGCACATGTCACCCGGTCAGCTCAAAGCGCGATCATCCGCTCAATCGCCGTGCGCGCGCGCGCCGCCAGCTCGGGCTCCACCGTCACCACGTGGGTCAGGTCGCGCAGGCTGTTGCGCAGCTTCTCCATGGTGATCATCTTCATGTACTTGCAGGAGATCGACTCGTCGATGGGCAGAAACTCTTTGGCGGGGTTGGCCTTGCGCATGCGGTGCAGCACGCCGATCTCGGTGGCCACTACAAACTGGGTGGCGCTGCTCTTGGCCGCATGCTGGATCATGCCCTCGGTGGAGAGGATATGGGTGCCTTCGCTGGCGATCTTGCCCGTGGCCAGATAGTGCATCGTGCTGCTGACGCAGCCGCACTCGGGGTGGATGAGGAACTCGGCGTCGGGCAGGGCTGCGCGCTGGCGCTCCACCATCGCGGGGCGGATGGCGGCGTGGACGTGACACTCGCCGGCCCAGATCTGCATGTTGCGGCCGGTGATCTGGCGCAGATAGCTGCCAAGGAACATATCGGGCAGAAAGAGGATCTCTTTGTCGGCGGGGATGGCGCGGATCACACGCTCGGCGTTGCCCGAGGTGCAGCAGTAGTCGCTCTCGGCCTTCACTTCGGCGGTGGTGTTCACGTAGCTCACCACCACGGCGCTGGGGTGCTCGGCCTTCCAGGCCCGCAGCTGGTCGGCGTTGATCGAGGCGGCTAGCGAGCAGCCCGCGTCGCGGTCGGGGATGAGCACCGTCTTCTCGGGCGAGAGAATGGCTGAGGTCTCGGCCATAAAATGCACGCCGCAGACCACGAGCACCGGCGCGTCGCTGCGGGCGGCGTACTGCGCCATGCCTAGCGAGTCGCCCACGTAGTCGGCGATGTCTTGGATCTCGCCGTACTCATAGTTATGGGCCAGGATCACGGCGTTGCGCTGGGCGCGTAGCTCGCGGATCTCCTTGCCCAAAGCGGCCGCCGCCTCCGGCGTGGCCTGGTAAAGCCCGATGGTCATAGTGCATTCCTTGTGCCGCCGCTTAACGCGGGGTTGTTAGTGTGAAAAAGACACCATTGCATGCCGTTAAAAAAAGCCGCGCAGCCGCGATTTAGTGTGATACTGACACCAAAACCACGCCCTAAAAAATCGGCTGCGCAGCCTGTTGTAAATGTGACACCTGCGAGAGTATACGCCCGTTTTGAGGTGTTGTCAAGACACTATTTTTGTGAGAAATAGTACGAAGCAGCACCGGCGCCCGCTTCGGGATACGTTGGAGCGCCGGTCGCTTCCTTACACTACAGAACACTCAGCACTCAGCACTCAGCACTCAGCACTCAGCACTCAGCACTCAGCACTCAGCACTCAGCACTCAGCACTCAG
>ENA-ORBV01003054-ORBV01003054.1-microbial-mat-metagenome-genome-assembly--contig:-NODE-3054-length-34231-cov-8.669878_pt1 | contig 34231 bp, 17 predicted proteins | sample MGYA00237777_ERZ505514 | MGnify/ENA primary metagenome ERZ505514 (study PRJEB26160, sample SAMN06269048) | microbial mat metagenome | isolation source: Oligotrophic lake microbial mat | place... | reverse complement strand
TTCAAGCAGAAGACGGCATACGAGATTCGCCTTAGTCTCGTGGGCTCGGAGATGTGTATAAGAGACAGATTAAAAAATAAGTCGTTGTGGCTACAAGAAAGAGTTTCTGACGACTCACTTATTGAATACCATTATTTACCTCACACTGAATACTAACAAAACACACATGAAAAAATTTGCCCCTTTTTTAATTCTTCTTTTTATTGTAAGCCCATTTATAAATGGTTGTAAAAAATATCCTGATGGTCCAGGAATAAGTCTTTTATCCAGAAAACAACGATTAGCAAATACTTGGCATGTACAAACTTATCAGGAAAATGGAGTCGACAAAACAGCGGACTTTAATAACGTTTTTCAAGGTGCGATAATAACCATTGATAAAGAAGGCGGATATTCCTTAAAATACAAAGCTTTCGGAATAGTAGATTACAATGAGGCTGGGACTTGGCGATTTACCGACAATGATGAGTTTTTTGAAACAAACCCTACAAATGGCTCTGGATCGGTTGGTAGACATGAAATACTTAGACTAAAAGAGGCTGAACTTTGGTATGTTGATACGGATGCTAATGGCACTAAAGAATACCACTTAATACCCTAATTATTCTTCCATATTTTTCTTTTAAATATCGATTTTATTAATTAGATTTGTTTAATGAATACTATCGGCAAAGCTCTTATTATCGATATTAAACAGGTTACGAAACGTAATCCTGAGTAGTAATACATTTCCCTTCAAACTAAGGTTTTGCACCAGCGAGACTTTTAACTTCTAACTCTTTTAACTTCTAACTTTTAACTATTAAAAAATGCCTATATATCATAAACTGGGAGCATTCCCTCAAAAACGCCATACTCAATTCGAAAAGCCGAAAGGTGGATTGTATTATGAGCAATTATTCGGTACTGAAGGATTTCACGGACATTCATCTTTATTATATGAAATTCATCGCCCCACTCAAGTCAAAGAAATATTAAAGTCGACAGATGTTTCTCCAAAAATTGCCATCAATAAAAACATAAAAGCACTTTTACTCAAAGGATTTGAGGTAAAACCCACCGAAGATTTTTTAGAAAGTAGAAAAGCAATGCTTGTTAATTCGGATTGTATTATCGGTTTAGCCGCTCCGCAAAAATCATTGCGTACCTATTTTTATAAAAATGCAGATTCGGATGAACTACTTTTTATCCATAAAGGAACAGGAAAATTGCGTACCATGATGGGAAATATTCCTTTTAAGTATGGTGATTATTTAATTATTCCTCGAGGAATGATTTATCAAATTGATTTTGACACAACGGACAATCGTATTTTTTATGTTGAATCACATTCTCCATTTTATACTCCTAAGCGTTATAAAAATGAATCTGGACAATTGTTAGAACATTCTCCTTTTTGTGAAAGAGATTTTATTTTGCCAAATGAATTAGAAACGTTTGACGAAAAAGGTGATTTCTTAATCAAAATAAAAAAAGAAGGAATGCTACATGAAGTTGTTTATGCAACGCATCCTTTTGATGTGATTGGCTGGGATGGATACAATTTCCCTTACGGATTTAGCATTCATAATTTCGAACCCATTACCGGTCGCGTTCATCAGCCACCTCCAGTTCATCAAACATTTGAAACAGCTACGTTTGTTGTTTGTTCATTTTGTCCGCGCCTATACGATTATCATCCAAAAGCAATTCCTGCTCCATACAATCATAGCAACATTGATAGTGATGAAGTGTTGTATTATGTGGATGGAGATTTTATGAGCAGAAACAACATTGAGCAAGGACATATTACTTTGCATCCAAAAGGAATTCCTCACGGACCAGCACCTGGAGCGTATGAAAGAAGTATTGGTCACAAAGAAACTCAAGAGTTAGCCGTGATGGTGGATACTTTTAAACCTTTGATGGTAACAGAAGCTGCAATGGGAATTGATGATGGGAAATATTACAAGAGTTGGACGGAGTAAACCTCGCCCCGCCCTTCTGCAAAGGAAAGGGAGTGTTTTATTAAAAAACTGCGGATTAAATATAATTTTCAAATTAACTAATTTTCAAATTTATACAAGATGAGTAAAGAAATAAAAAATGTAGAATACGGTTTAGAAAAAATATTTGAAGGAGCACAAGATTTTCTTCCATTATTGGGAACCGATTATGTAGAATTTTATGTAGGTAATGCAAAACAATCTGCACACTATTATAAAACCGCTTTCGGATTTCAATCTTATGCCTATGCAGGATTAGAAACAGGTTTAAAAGACCGCACTTCTTATGTATTGAAGCAAGATAAAATTCGCTTGGTCTTAACAACAGCGCTAGTTAGTGATTCACCAATTGGCGAACATGTAAAAAAACATGGTGACGGAGTAAAAGTAATTGCGCTGTGGGTAGAAGATGCTCGCAAATCTTGGGAAGAAACAACCAATCGTGGTGCAAAATCATTTATGGAACCAACAGTTGAAAAAGACGAACATGGCGAAGTAGTTCGTGCTGGAATTTATACTTATGGCGAAACCGTTCACATGTTTGTAGAACGCAAAAATTATAAAGGAGAATTTTTACCCGGTTTCAAAAAGTGGGAAAGTGCTTACAATCCAACACCTGTTGGATTAAAATTCATCGACCACATGGTAGGGAATGTTGGTTGGAACCAGATGAACTCGACTGTGAAATGGTATGAAGACGTTATGGGCTTTGTAAATTTCTTATCGTTTGACGACAAACAAATCACTACAGAATATTCAGCTTTGATGAGTAAAGTGATGAGCAATGGAAATGGAAGAATTAAATTTCCTATCAACGAGCCGGCAGAAGGAAAGAAAAAATCACAAATTGAGGAGTATATTGATTTTTATGAAGGTGCAGGAGTACAACATTTGGCTTTAGCAACAGATAACATCATTCAAACCGTTACCGAATTAAGAGCAAGAGGAATTGAATTTTTGCCACCTCCTCCGCAAGCATATTATGATGATATTCCAAATCGTTTGGGTGTTCATATGGACATTATGAAAGAAGACATTTCTAAATTACAAGAATTATCAATTTTGGTAGATGCCGATGAAGATGGGTACTTACTTCAGATATTTACGAAGCCGGTAGAAGATCGTCCGACCTTATTTTATGAAGTGATTCAACGTATGGGTGCCAAAGGATTTGGTGCAGGTAACTTTAAAGCATTGTTCGAATCAATTGAAAGAGAGCAGGCTAAGAGAGGAACGTTGTAGGTTGTAGGCAGTGGGCAGTGGGCAGTGGTAAATTAACAGTTGGCAATTGAAGTACTAACCACATAATAATTAAATCCCAATTCGCATTTCGAGTTGGGATTTTTACTGACATTTCCCTTTAAAATGCCTACTTTTTGCGCTATTTTTAATTTTTACATGAAGACATTATTTGCATATTTATTATTCATTATTGGTCCTATTGTGCAGTTAAATGCACAAGAGAATTCTGCTATTGATTCTCTTCAAAAAATCATTGCCACCACCAACGATAAAAAAGTAAAAGCGGATGCAATGGTCGACCTCTCTGTGGAATGCACCAATTATGATTCCCCTAAAGCTTATGAATATGCGCAACAAGCGATTGAATTTTCTCAAAAAATAAGCTATCCGCACGGAATTGTAGAAGGAATGAATTCTTTAGCAACACTTGAAAACAATCGAGGGAATTTTTCGCAAGCATTAATTACTTTAAGAGATGCGCTTATTTTGGCTGAAAAAGCTGCGGATAAAAGCGCAACTGCCAGATGTTTTTTGAATATGGGAAATATTTATACCACTTTAAAAAATAATCAAAAAGCTATTGACTGTTACCAAAAATCGTATGACTTATATTACCAAAATAAAGATTATGACGAATGCATTACCAGCTTAAACAGAATTGCCAATCGCCAGATGGATATTGGGAATGAGCTGAATGACACTAACTATTATTTTAAAGCCATAAAAATTTATTCTAAAGCTTTTAATATTGCAGTTAAAATTAATGACAAAAAGAAAATCATTAATTCATATGCAAACATGGCAGATTCCTACAATCTATTGGGTTCCAAAACAAAAAACAAAAGTCATTTATTCTATTCGCTTGATAACTCACTGAAAGGATTGAAATTATCACGCGAAAACAATCTGACTCGACAAGAAGGTCTCAATTTCTTGAATATGGGCGAAACCTACGAAAGATTAAATCAACCATTTAAAGCCATTCATTTTTATGAGGAAGCGCTTCACAAATTTGAACATGCCCGTGATAAAACTTGGATTCAAACCACACACCGCCTTTTAGGAAAAGTGTATCACACATTGGAAAATTATGAACAAGCCATTTTTCATATCAACAAAAGCATCGAACTTGCAAAAGAGCAACGATTAATTTCCTACCTAAGAGATAATTATGAGATCCTGTCTGAAATTTATGATTCTAAAAATGATCTGAAAAAATCGTTGGAGTATCATAAATTATATACCGAGTATAAAGACAGCATTTTAAATGAAAATTCCGCAATTCATATTGTCCGCCTTCAAACTGAGTTTGAGTTTGAAAGACAAAACCAAGAGATTGAACTTTTAAGAAAAAATACAGAGATTCAAGAAGAAAAGATAAAGACTCAAAATACACAAAGAAATTTTTTAATCTTGATCATCATTGGTGTTTTAATTTTGTTGATTATCATTTATTATCGTTACCGCGAAAAACAAAAAGCAGAAGCACAAATATTAAAAGCAAAAGAAGAAGCAGTACTCGCAAAAGAGATGCAGGAACAATTTCTGGCAAATACGAGTCACGAGATACGAACTCCAATGAATGGAATTATAGGAATGACGGAACAATTGCTGGATAGCAAATTATCAAACGAACAACTAGAATTTGCTTTGGCTATTAAAGAATCTTCCAATAATTTATTAGTAATTATTAATGACTTACTTGACCTTTCAAAAATAAAAGCCGGAAAAATGGCGTTTGAGGCCATTCCGTTTAATATTTCTGACTTATCTAAGAATCTAATTTTTTCATTACAATATCGATCTGCTGAAAAAAACATCCGTTTGATTTCCATCATTGATGAAAAAATACCCAAATCTTTATTAGGTGACCCTGTAAGACTAAACCAAGTACTGTTAAATCTTGCAGGAAACGCCATCAAATTTACCGAACGTGGAGAAGTGAAAATAAATGCTAAGCTTTTGAAAGATGATGGAAAAAAAGTGAGGCTATTATTTTCGGTGCAAGACACAGGAATTGGAATTCCTGCTAATAAGCTGGAAAAAGTGTTTGAGAGTTTTACACAAGTGAATGCAACTACCACCAGAAAGTATGGTGGAACCGGATTGGGGCTCACCATTGCGAAACAAATTATTGAACAACAAGGCGGGACCATTTCAGTTAGCAGTAAAATAAACGAAGGATCTACATTTGTATTTGTTTTAGACTTTTTGAAAACAAATACAAAGCCAATTGCAATTTATGAGCAAAAAATAAATTCCCCTTCCGGTCAATCAATTCAGCTATCGAATGTAAACATTCTTGTGGTGGACGACAACAGAGTAAATCAGAGAGTGGCTACGCTCACGTTGAAAAAATGGAATATAAATGTTCGTGTTGCAGATGATGCTCTTGCTGCTATTGAATTATTAAAAACCGAACCCTTTCACATTGTTTTGATGGACATTGCAATGCCTGAAATGGATGGTATTGAAGCAACTAAATTTATCCGGAATGAACTGCCTGCACCTATCTGTAACACACCCATTGTTGCTATGACAGCTTCCGCATTGATTGGGGAAGAAGAAAAATGTATTACAGCCGGCATGAATGATTACATTTCAAAACCATTTAATCCAAACGATTTACTAAACAAAATACTACGTTTCATTCCACAAGAACTGGTTAAAACGAGTAAAAAGTCGATCGATTTGACAATGCTTAAAGAACGAGCTGAGGGCGACAAAGATTTTTTGATTGAAATTTTTGAAACCTATATCAGTGAAATGCCTATTTATCTGAACGAATTAAACACTTTTATAAAAAAAGAAAGCTGGCCTGAAATCGGTAAACAAGCACATAAAATGAAAAGTCCAGTAGCTTTGGTTGGAGCACACGAACTTAGATTTATTTTCGAAACCATAGAAATTGGGGCACCTACAGAAAGCAAAAGGCCTGAACTAATTGATTTATTTGATGAAATGAACAAACTAACCCTTATAACTATTGAGGATATTAGGAAAGAAATGATTAAACTAAGATAAAAACAATCTTTCAGAATACTTTTATTTAACAATAATTTTTCTGTACTTTGCTTATATAATAAAAACAATGGCTAATCGTCTTATTTTACTTTTCATTATCCCTTTTGCGTTTGCATCCTGCAAGCACGAAACTGTTTTTACGGAAGTGAAAGTGAATAACAGGTATTCAATGAATATTCCAGATTACCTTCAGCCTTGCACAGATTTACATAAAGATGCTTCTATGCAATATCAGAATGTTGAAAAAGACGTTTATGCAATGGTGATTGACGAGAAGAAAAAAACAATGCAGAATTATAGTTTGGATTATGATATTGACACTTATTTCAACAATATTGCTTCACAAGGTTTTGCCGATAATATTAAAGATGGAAAAGTAAGTATTCCAGGTCGACAAGAAATAAACGGACATAAAGCTTTGATTGCTGAAGTAACAGGAAAAATTGAAAACAAAGAGGTTTATTATAAATTAGGCTTAATAGAAACGCCTTATGAGTTTTACCAAATTTTAGTTTGGACTCGCGGACAAAACAAAGAAGAATTAGAATCAGATATTATTAAGATGGTAGAATCGTTTCAGGAACTTCCTCATCCAAAAGAAGAACTTCCAGATCCAAAAATAAGTGATAGTGTAAATATCATTCAAACTTGGTAAACAAAAAAAGCTTCTGAAATCAGAAGCCTTTTTTGTTAAAAATAAAATCCATATTATCTTATCTCAACAATTTTTTTCACTGCAATTTTTCCTTCAATATTTATTTTCACAAAATACACACCTGCATCATAACCTTTCTGTTTTGCACTATATGAATAGATATGCTCTCCTGGGATTTGATTTTCGTTTACAAGTGTTTCCAACTTTTGTCCCACAGCATTATAAACTTCAATAATGACATCCGATTTTTTATTTAACACATAACTGATTTGTGTTTGAGTAGCGTATGGATTAGGGAAAATACTTATTCCATTTTCGATTTCAAAATCATTTAATCCAACTGGAATATTTATTACAAATGGTGAAGCATTGAAAGAAACGGGATTTCCAGCAGAATCAATTGCATTGTAATATGAAAAACTTAGGTTCATTGAATCGCTAGAAACAATTGTATTTTTTAATTGGAATTTGAAATTGGCAATTTTACCATAACCATCTGCATTCAATTGATTGATACGCGATTCCGCACCATAAGCAGTGTTGGATGGAACATCTATTTTTGAAATTTTTATTGCATTTGTTCCAGGTATTCCTAGCCAACTAGAAGGATATGTTAAACTTTCGGTTCCAGCTTGAACGAGTGAAGGATCATAATTAATATTAAATGCAATACCATACAAATTGCTAACCGGAACAACAGAAGTTCCCAACCAAAGTTCTGCATCCACCCAATCACCAGGCAAGTAACTGCTGCTACTTGTTACAAAATAAATAGACGGAATTAGTTCTCGAACATCGTTTGATGTTTGAGTAAATGTATGCGTTAAACTAAAATTTATATTTATTGCAAGTGTATCATTATCATCTATGGTTCCATCACCATTACAATCAGCTTGTTTTATATCTTGACCATTTGACTGAGCAACACCCCAATCTGTTGAAGGCCATGCTTGCCAAACATTACTGATTGTTGATCTATTTAAACCTGTTTGTCCGTAATGCAAACCGATAGGAAGCAAATCAGTATTATCAACAAGACTGTCATTATTTGCATCACCAGGCCATGTGTCGCAATCAAGTGCTACATTAATAACCAAAGAAGAATCAAAACAGCCTAAAGTATCATAAGCAACAAGACTATAGTTACCTCCCCAAAAAGCAGTAAGCGAAGAATCGGATGCTCCCGACACAACTGTTCCATTTAACAACCATTGATAAGAAGCCGCACTGTATGTTGAATAAAACAATACTGAATCACCAGGGCAAAAAAGTGAAGCATCTGGTGAAGCAATTGCAACTGCAGGTAGAAAAGCATAATTCAAATTAAAAACTGCAGAGGTATCTGCACAACCAGAATTATTAGAAACAATTACCTGATAGTTGCTGGATGATGTAGCAATGTATGTTGAATTGTTTGCACCAGGAATAAATCCACCTGGATACATCCATGAATAATATAAACCAGAAAAACTTGGAGTACTTAATGTAGCTGTATATCCTGCACAAATTACAGCCGGTCCCGAAACGAAAGGCACTCCAATTGGGTTTACAAATAATTGTGTGGTGCCAGAAGTATCTGCACCAAATGCAGAAGTTACAATGCATCTGTAATAAACAGAATCCATTGCTGTTACAACACTATCTATTGTCAATGATAAACTATTTACCCCAGAATAATATGCTGAACTAGTAACATTGTTCCAACCACTTCCTTGATCAATCTGCCATTGATAGGTAAATGGACCTGTTCCACCAATTGAAACCGAAATGTTAACTGGGGATAAATTACAAGCTAATACGCTTGTGTTTGTATGATTAAGAATAGGAGGTAATGGAGATGAAATTTCTATTAAAGAATACAATGGAGGTGATGCGGCAATACGATTCACTTCATCCATTTCTAAAAGCGAGCGCAATGAATCTGTAGCAAGATCGTATTCGAAGACAGTACCGTTAAGAGTAATTTTTCCGTTTCTTGTCATTCCATACAACTTGCCATTACTTCCGATCATAAGATCACCAATAGGATAATAGCCATGTGACGTTCTTATGAATTGAAAAAGCATTGTGCACATACTTGTTGTGTAATCATATTCATAAAGCTGTCCATTAAATTCAGGTATTGATGCATTAGTACCTGTAGTCACCAATCCAATAAGTTTGCCTGGAGCAACTTCGATTACTCCACCTCCAGGACATTTACCTAATAATGTGCCATCAAAAATATATTTGTCTATTAAAATTCCTGTTGTAATATCATATTCGAAAAGGCGACCAAAAATGGTTGAACAATTTCCATTAATGGCTCCATAAATTTTTCCATTACTAGCCTGAGTAAGATTTCCTACCGGAGTCATGTTATTGCTTGCACTACCATAATCATATAACAAGTTGCAAAGATTTGTAACTGGGTCAAATGAATACAGCACAATTGTACTAGGACCAGCAGCAGGATATTTTACTGCGTGCCCATATAACAATCCATCACTTGCAAAAAGCAAATTCGAACTCAAAGCAAGACCATTTAATGCTCCAGAAAAAACATATTTTTTTGTAACTATATTAGGCATAGGATCCCACTGATAAATAGCAGATACATTATAAAAGCCTGAAGAAAGAGAATCATATATAGCAAATCCGTAAAAAGTACCATCTGGCATTTCTGTCAACCTTGATGAAGGTGAACGAAGATTATAACTTTGAAAATCAATTTTTTTGGTATACGCATTTGTTATTGGTTCATATTCATAAATAACGCCTTCATTTGACACTCCTCCTTCAATTGCGCAACCGTATATTTGTCCAGTAGAAGCCTTGGTTAATCCGCCATAAGGATTAGCACCATTTTCTGCCCAGCCAAAACTAAACGCACTTATTTTTGTAGCAGTAAGAGGATTAAATTTAAAAACTTCTCCTACCCCCACAATACCGCCACTTCGTGTAGCGCCATAGCATTGACCATTAGAAGCAAGCAACAATCCAGATCGTGATCCCCATCCTGAATTATCAATATATCCTACACCTAAATCCAATACTTTGGTACATGCAAGAGATGTTACATCAAATTCAAATATGGAGCCTTTATAGTCGAGTGCAAAATTGCTTGTTGTGCCATACAACTTTCCATTACTAGTCTGGATCATTCGTCCCATTGGCTCTCCGCCACGCGTAATGTCGCTGTCAAAATCATAATCAAATGAAAAGGCTCCAGAAATTGGGTTGTATTCAAAAATTGATCCGGTACTAGCCGTTATAGGACCTTTCCATACAAGTCCATATAATTTTCCATTTGACGCTTGCATTAATCCATTACAAAAAGAAAAAAGTGTTTTTCGTGGAAAAGTAAATACAGTAGTTGCAAGATTTGTTGCAGGATCATACGCAAAAATCCAGCCAATAGGTGTGAAACCAGAGCCTTTGGCAACTCCATATATTTTTCCGTCACTTGCTTCCAACAAGTATCCCGTTGCTGTTCCCGTATTCCCATAATTATCCTCATAACTATTTGCTATAGGATCGTAACGATACATTGCATTTGTTACACCATATAATTTGCCATCACTAGCCAAAATTGGCGAACCATTTGGCTTGTTTACAAAATCTATTTTTTTCAGAAATGTTTTAAGAGCTATATCATATTCATATAAAACGCCATTCATATACGCACCACCCTGGACACTCACACCATACAATTTACCATTCGTTCCCTGAACCAATGCTCCAGAAGGAAACTCAATAAAGGAAGGGAATAACGATTCGAGCCTGTAATTGCCTGTTGCTGTATCAATGGAAAAAATACTTTTGCCTTCCTGTGTGAAACCATACAAACGTCCATCCGCTGCTTCCATCAAATCCATATCAACTGGTTTTGCTCCATTAAAACCAGGAAGATCAAATTGGCGAGTAATGTGATTAATGCTATCTACTGAACACCCGAATACGGAACCAAAAGCAGCTGTAGGGATGCTTACAGAATTACTTTGAACAGAAGTTCCTAATAGTGTTATCTGTGCTATTATTGTTTTTTTTAAAACAATAAAACATACAAGCAACAACAAATTACGTTTAGACATTTTCATTTTTATAATTTGTTATAACCGTTCTATTTCTTCAATCCAATCATCAACTCATCCAACTGCGCCTGTGCGATTGCTGATGGCGATTCAATCATTACATCTCTACCTGAATTATTTTTAGGGAAAGCGATAAAATCACGAATCCCATCGGCACCACCAAATAAAGAGCACAATCGATCAAATCCAAAAGCTAGTCCGCCATGTGGAGGCGCACCAAACTCAAATGCATTCATCAGGAATCCAAACTGCGCTTGTGCATCTTCTTTGCTGAAACCTAGTAAGCTAAACATTTTTGCTTGCAAATTTTTATCGTGAATACGGATAGAACCTCCACCAATTTCAACTCCATTGATTACCAAATCGTAAGCATTGGCACGAACTGCACCCGGATCAGTCTCCAACAAAGCAACGTCTTCTAATTTAGGAGAAGTAAATGGATGATGTTTTGCATGCCAACGACCGCCTTTTTCACCAATAGACGTTGAATCCACTTCTTCGCTGAATTCCAACAAAGGAAAATCAATAATCCAATGACAAGCGAATATATTTTTATCTCTTAAGCCTAAACGAGTTCCCATTTCCAATCGCAATTCGGACAATGCTTTGCGGGCTTTGTTTTCTTCTCCTGCAATTAGCATTATTAAATCTCCTGGGTTAGCATCAAATGCAACAACCCATTTTTTTAATTCTTCTTCGTTATAAAACTTATCTACAGAAGATTTAATTGTTCCATCAGCATTGTAGCGAGCATATATTAAACCGGTAGCACCTATTTGCGGACGTTTAACAAATTCTGTTAATTCATCCATTTGTTTACGTGTGTATTCTGCCGCACCTTTTGCACAAATACCAATAACAACCTCAGCATTATCAAAAACTGGAAAATTCTTTCCACGCACTAAATCAACTCCCTCTACTTCGGAGAGGGTTGGGGTGAGGCTTACAAACTTCATTTCGAAGCGAATGTCTGGTTTATCATTTCCATAATATTTCATCGCATCGGCATAGGTCATACGTGAAAGTGTAGGGATATCAATTCCTTTCACATTTTTAAATAAATGGCGAATCAATCCTTCAAACGTATTCAAAATATCTTCTTGCTCCACAAATGCCATTTCGCAATCTATCTGAGTAAACTCAGGCTGACGATCAGCACGTAAATCTTCATCTCTGAAACATTTTACAATTTGGTAATATCTATCGAAACCACCTACCATCAATAATTGCTTGAATGTTTGTGGCGATTGTGGCAGTGCATAAAATTCACCCGGATTCATTCGTGATGGCACAACAAAATCTCTAGCACCTTCAGGAGTAGATTTAATTAAAACAGGTGTTTCTACTTCTAAAAAATTTAATTTATCTAAAAAATTTCGAGTTTCAATCGCCATGCGGTGACGCAATTCTAAATTTTTACGTACCGGATTTCTTCTCAAATCCAAATAACGGTATTTCATTCTCAGCTCATCTCCACCATCGGTTTCATCTTCTATTGTGAATGGAGGGGTGATAGCTGTGTTTAATACAGAAATTTTTTCTGGAGTGATTTCAACATCTCCTGTTTCTAATTTATCGGATTTCGAATAGCGCTCCGCAACAGTACCAATTACTGAAATAACAAATTCGCGACCCAAGGTACGCGCCACAGCCACCAACTCCGCTGAAGCTTTATCTGTTTCAATGGTAATTTGAGTGATTCCATATCTATCGCGTAAATCTATCCAAAGCAATGAACCTTTATCTCTAACACCTTGAACCCATCCGCTCAATGTAACTGTTTGCCCTGCATTTGAAATGCGTAATTCTCCACAAGTGTGTGATCGTAACATATAAAAAAATTGTTGATTTGTAAATTTGTTGAATCAGATATTTATTCCAATTCTTCAACGAAATTACTAAAAATTAGGCTAGGTTGAAAGGTTAAAATCGAAGCCCTATTACAAGTATATCATCAACCTGTTCTAAATCAGATTGCCATTGACTGATGTCCGCTTCCAGCCTTTTTCCTTGCTCATGTAGCGGTAACGATTGAATAGCTTCTAATCGTTCTTTTAAACGCTTTGTTGAATATTTCTTGCCCCTTTCTCCACCAAATTGGTCTACATATCCATCTGTAAATAAATAGAATGTATCTCCTTTTTTTAGTTCAAAATTGTGGTTTTTAAAAATATAATCGTCTTGCATTTCCAATCCGCCAATGGATTGTTTGTCGGCTTTCACTTCTGTAAATTCATTTTCTAAAAAACAAAACAAAGATCTTTTTGCTCCCGAATACTGAAGTGTATTTGTATTCAAATCAATTACCGTTAAAGCCAAATCCATTCCGTCTTTTGATTCATAACTATCTCTATCTTGTTTTAAAGATTTTCGCACTCCGTTATGTAATTTTTTTAAAACACTTGCTGCATCGTGATTTCCTTTTTTGCTGACAATCTCGTTTAACAAAGAGCTGCCAATCATACTCATAAAAGCGCCAGGAACGCCATGTCCTGTACAATCTACCGCAGCAATATAAACGTAGTTGTCTTTTCTGTTAAACCAATAAAAATCTCCACTTACAACGTCTCGTGGTTTAAACAAAACAAAAGATTGTGGTAAAGCCTTTTTAATTTCTTCATCTAAAGGCAAAATGGCATCCTGAATTTTTTTCGCATAATTGATACTGTCTTTAATATCTTGAAAAGCAATAGATAATTTATCATTCGCAGCCTTCAATTCAACCGTACGCTCAGTTACTTTTTCTTCTAATATTTTTTTCTCTTTAGCGAGTTGTGCTGTTCTATAGTTTACAAAACCAAAAACACCTGCTCCAATTAATAAAACAGCAAGTGTATAAAACCACCATGTTTGCCACCAAGGTGGGTTAATAGTAAAAGTAAATGCCAAAACTTTATCGCTCCAAATTCCGTTGCTATTAATTGCTTTAACTTTAAATGTATAAGTCTTACCAGGATTAATGTTTGTAAAAACGGCTTCTGCATTAGTTGATAATGGCGACCATTGTTCATCCTGTCCTTCCAAAATAAATGTATACCTTACATTATCCGTTGTAAATGCTTGAAAGGTGAACGAGAGATTATTATTTTTATGTGACAATGATAAATTAACCGGCAATCCATTAGAAACATCTACCGAATCAGCATAATTTTTCCAGTCTACAATTTGATAGGCCAATTTCAAACCATTTATATGAATTTTAGGAGGTGTTGTATTAGGGAAATCATAAACACGATTGTATCTACTTAATCCATTAGTACCACCAAACCACATAATTCCTTTCGTATCCAAAATTACAGAATTTGTGTTGGTTGCTATCCCTTGATAACCTTCTTGCTCACCATAATAACGAACAGATTCGATTTCAAAATTTTTCTTGAATTTAATTTTATTAATTCCTTTTTCTGTCCCTATCCAAATACAATCATCCATATGATCATATACAATACCTGAAACATAATTGGAGCACAATCCATTGGAAACATTTACGGATTTAAATTTTTTTCTATCATAAACAAAAACACCACTTTCATTTGTTCCTAGATAAAGAACACCATTCTTATCTTCTGTAATGCTCCAGATTCCTTTATCTGTCAAACCATCCTTTAATGTGTACTGAGTAAAATTTTGTCCATCGTATTTTACAAGCCCTTTATCTTTAGTTCCAATCCAAATAATGGATTTGCTATCTTCAAAAATGGTAAGAATATTATTTGAAACAAAACCATTTTCTTCATTGAACAATTCGCTTTTATCTCCGCTGATTTTTGCAATTCCATTGCCATAAGAACCTAACCAAACTGAATTGTTTTTATCTTCTACTACAGCAATAACATTATAAAATATGGTATTGTTTATTTTTTCAAAATTCTGCTTCACCTTATACAAGGGTCCTTCTTTTTTCAAAACAAAAACACCTCCCTGAGTTCCAACCCAAAGCTGTTTGTTTTTATCCATCATTGTACTTCTAACGTTACAATTCTGAACTTCTTTTGAATCTGTTAAAGGAGAAAAGGTATTGGTTTGAACATTTAAAATATTCAGACCTAATCCTGATGTTCCCAAAATGTAAGTATGCTCTGTTTCTTGAATGATAGAAACCACATTTTTATTTAGGAGTCCATCTTTTTCAGTATAGTTTACAAACGATTCGTTATTAAAAAGATTCACTCCTCCATCTTGTGTTCCAATCCAAATATTGTTTTCGTAATCGTGGCAAAGTGAAAGCACATAGTTGGATGCTAAACCTTCTTTTTCTGTGAACAATAAAAATTGTTTCCCATCATATTTTAATGCTCCGTGATCTGTTGCAAACCACATATTATTTTTATTGTCTTCTGTAATACTTCCAATAAAATCATTTTCTACCGTTTTAGGAAGCACAAAGGATTCAAAATCTGTTCCATTGTATTTGATGACTCCACTCTCTTGAATACCGCCAAACCAAACATTTCCTTTCGAATCTAAATAGGAAGAAAAATAGGTTTTGTTGTTTACAGAAGGATGTTTGTCATAACTAGTGATTCTATCTCCATCGTATTTTGCAATTCCATTGGACAAGCCAAACCAATAATTTTTATTTTTATCTTGAGTAATTGTAAAAACATTATTTGAAGGCAAACCATCTTTCACTAATAATTGCTTGAACTTTTTGCCCTGCACATCCGGCTGATTAGCATCATAAATATTTACTCCACCATCCTGAACAGCAAACCAAATAATATTTTTTTCATCTACATAAATACAATACACCACTCCATTTGCTAATCCATCCTTTTGAGTAAAATTGGTAAAAGTAACGCCATCAAATTTTGAAACACCTCCAGAAGTAGCTATCCAAATATTCCCGAGTTTATCTTCTGTAATGTAGGTAACATCATTATCAATAAGTCCAGATTCTTTATTGAAATTTTTAAACACTTTGCCGTTGAATCTACTCACACCTCCACCTTGTGTTCCAAACCAAACATAACCTTTACTGTCTTGAAAGATACTGTTGACAATAGAACTTGCCAATCCATTTTTTGGAGTGAAATTTTTAAAATTATACTGCTGTGCCTTTAATGTGCTTAGAGAGAAGCACAAAAAAACAATAACAGATAGAAAATATTTAAGCGCAGTATGTATCATTTAAATTTTATTCCCTAATAAATTTTAGGCTATACAAATTTAAAATATTAATTGACAAATACCCTTAAATTAACCTTTGTTTCTTGGACAAAATCAAGGAACTTTTTGAAATTAATGTTACTTTTACTAAACAATATACCGCTATGGAATTAACTGTTTTTAGTGACGAATCGTTTATGAGAGAGGCTTTAAAAGAGGCCCAAAAAGCATATGATGCTGACGAAGTGCCTGTTGGCGCGATAGTCGTTTGTCAGAATAAAATAATTGCTCGAGCCCACAATTTAACCGAACGCTTGAATGATGTTACAGCACATGCAGAGATGCAGGCTATTACTTCGGCAGCCAATTTTTTAAACGGAAAATATTTAAATGAATGTACTTTGTATGTTACATTGGAACCTTGTGTAATGTGCGCTGGAGCCATTTCTTGGGCTCAATTTGGTAAAATTGTTTATGGAGCTGCGGATACAAAACGGGGCTTTAATCTTATCACCAATTCTTTACTCCATCCTAAAACAGAAATACTTTCTGGCCTTCTGGCTGATGAAAGCACTGCTCTATTAAAATCTTTTTTTCTAAGAAAGAGGTAAAGGCGATGTTTGTTTTTGGCGTCATTGCTAATAATATGAACGCCATGCCTGCCAGCAGAGAGGTAGCCGAATAAGAAGGCTTTACAAATCATTGTTGTACTCTATCTCGGATTCTCCGCATTTCTTGGTGGAGGTTTCACTGTACCATTTGGATTGTTTTCGTTTCCATTTGTATTTGATGGTCTATCTCCAGATTTATATACATCCTTTTTCAAGTCCGGGCCTTTTATTTCATTCCCATCTGCATCCAGCTCAATCACCTCGTAACCTAACTTTGTTAATGGTAAAAGCACTTTGGATTTATCACCAACAACCAATATGGCCATTTTATCATACTGCAATTGTTTTTTTGCCAAAGCATTTACCTCTTCCTTCGTAATTGCTTTTAGAATTTCATTTTGCTTAGTTGTGTATGTTTTTTCTAAATTATAATCCAAAATACGTTTTACAAAACCTGCTTTCTGTCCTGCTGTTTCATACTTTAATGCTTCATTTTGCCCCATCGAATTTTTCGTAAAAAGCAACTCTTCGCTAGTAACTCCTTTGTCAGCAAATAATTTTATTTCCTTCATAAACTCCACCACCGAACTATCAGTTGCATCTCCACGCACTCCTGCACTGGCAGTATACGGGCCAGCAAATTGATTTCCAGAAAACCCTGAACGCGCTCCGTAAGTAAAACCGTGCGCTTCACGTAAATTCAAGTTAACACGACTATTAAATGCTCCACCTAAGGTGAAGTTCATAATTCCTGATTTATAAAACTCACCTGTTGCATCGTATGCCATCGACATAAAACCAATTCGAATTTCTGATTGTGGTGCTTTGTCTTTATTTACAAAATAAATTTTAGTTTTATCAGCAGATGGAACAGGTGTCTCAGTTACATGCACTACTTTTGGTCCTTTCCAATTTTTTAAGAAATTTATTTTTGGTAAAATTGCTTCTTGTGAAACATCTCCAACAATTACAAGTGAAGAAATACTTGGAGAAATATTATCAGCATAATATTTTTTTACATCTTCCAATGTGATAGCGGTCACCGTTTCTTTTGTTCCCATTGCAGGAATTCCCATCACGTGCTCTTTCCCATACAACAATTTTGCATACACATTGTTTGCTACTGTTGTTGCTTGCGTTACTTGATTCGCAATGGCTTCCAAGCGTTGTTTTTTAATCAACTCAAATTCTTCTTTGTCAAATTTTGGTTGAAACAACATTTCTTCAGCTATTGCCAACGTAGCATCAATATTTTTTGTTAAAGATGAAACATATAAAACCAAATCCTGTCCGTTACTTCCAATACTCACACTACTACCCAACTTTTCTAACATTTCACCAATTTCTTCGGCACTGTGTTTCATTGTAGATTCGTTCATCACACTTGTAAGCAACTGCGAAATTCCGGATTGTTCTTTTTTCTCATAACGATGTCCGGCTTCAATACTAAGTTGAAAAGTTGTGCTTGGAACTTCATCACTTTTTGCTCCGATAATTTTTATTCCATTGTCAAAATTTTGCTTCCAATATTCTGGAACTTTCACAACAGGATTTACGCCCGGTGTTGGCTTTTTACTTCTATCAAAATTATCTTTTGCTTTCGTGTAAACTAAGCTCTTGTACTCAGCGGCTTCAGGTGCATCCACATTACGTTTTGCGGGCACATAGTTATCTGGCTTAGCAGCAAGATTTGATTTTCCTTTCGGACAAACACTTAAAATTACTGCAAATTTATTTTTGATGTATTTATTATAAACACGCATTACATCTTCTTTTGTTACTTTATTGTAACGTTCAATCTCTTTTGTAATGTAATTTGGATTGCCGGTATACGTTTCATTAGAAGCCAACATTCCGCCTTTACCTTGAACACTTGATAATGAATTAATCATTTGTGTTTCAAAACCTGCTTTGAATTTTTGTATGTCTTCATCGGTAACACCACGTTTTTCAAATTCTAATAAAGAGTAGCGAACCAAGGAATCCATTTGTGCCAAGGACTTGTCAGGAAAAGTACGAATCGTAATATCAAACGTTCCTGCTAATTCTGCAGTAGGATGACCTGCGTTTGCAGATAATGCCATTTGAGATTTTACAAAATTCTGATAAAAAACAGAAGACTTCCCTCCTGCTAAAACATCTGCCAAAACATCCAATGGTGCTTCATCAGGGGAACGAGCAGGAACAGTTGGAAAAGAAAAATCCAACATCGGTGCGCGGATATTGTCTTCATAAGAAACATATCTGTCTTTTTCTAAAACAACTGCCGGAAAAATTTGTGCTTTTACTTCCGGGCCCGGAACAATTGGACCGAAATATTTTTCTGCCAATTTCACAACTTGATCAGGAGTTACATCTCCAGAAACTGTTAGTGTAGCATTGTTTGGACCATACCAGCGCATAAAGAATTTTTTCAAGTCATTTACATCAACACGGTTTAAGTCCTCGATATACCCAATGGTTAACCATGAATACGGATGGCTTGTGGGATACAAAGCGGCAGAAGATTTTTCGCCTGCCAAACCATAGGGACGATTATCATAATTTTGCCCACGTTCATTTTTTACTGTAGCGCGTTGTACTTCAAATTTTTTCTGAGTAACAGAGTCTAGCAAAAAACCCATTCTATCGGACTCTAACCACAAAGCAACTTCCAACTGATTGGAAGGCATTACTTCAAAATAATTTGTTCTATCTAAATTGGTAGTTCCATTTAATGTTCCACCAGCTTCACTTACGATTTTAAAATGTTGTTCATCACCAACATGTTCAGAGCCTTGAAACATCATGTGTTCAAAAAAATGTGCAAAGCCCGAACGACCATCTTGTTCACGAGCAGAACCAACGTGATAAGTAACATCAACATAAACAATGGGATCGGAATGATCTTCATGTACCAATATAGTTAGGCCATTTGCTAGTTTGTATTTTTCGTAGGATATAACCAACTCCGAACCCTTGCGAGTTACCTTCTCAATTAATTTTGTTTGAGCAACCATTGAAGTAGCAAAAAATGTTGCTGCTATTAAATTCAAAAATGATTTTGTTTGCATGAAATTCTTAGAATTAAATTGATTAAAAAAATAGTATAGTTTTAATTTCCGTTTAATACATAGAGGCGAACCATTTTAGTTCGCCTCTATTTTAGGGTAATACAATATTAATTGATTATTGAATCACAACACGTTTAAATGAACTGCTGTTTTCAGTTTGAAGATTCACAATGTAAATTCCTTTTGTGAATTCACCAACATTAATAGTATGAGTCAAAACTCCATTGTTTGAAGAATCATTATCCAATTGTTCATTCAAAACCATTTGTCCTAAGGCATCAAACAATTGCAATTGATACTTTTTAAATCCTGCAGGATATTCAATTGTAATCATATCAATTGCCGGATTAGGATAAACATTAATATTAGAATTTAATATTTCTTGGTCAGCAATGCCAGAAGAAATCAATCCGGCTCTTCTGATATTCGAACGTGTTGTATTGATAGATGCACGTGTTGGAGTACAAACGATTGACCAATTTGATTCCAATAAATAGTCGACAAATGCCATAGACACAGGAGGTGCATTGTCGGTATAAACTGTATTGGAACCCGGCACAGAATCGATGGCAACATACACACCAATACCTAATGTATCTCTCATGATACGATAAAAGTCAACTGTTGCTCCTTCATAAGGAACCCAATTTAAGTTCACAACTCCACCAACACCTTGATTTGCTTGCAAGAAAACAGTACGGTGGTGATTGCTCAAAGCGCTTTCGTTTCCACACGTATCAATAACAGAAATTTTATATCTGAAATTAGTTGTATTCGGATCAGCGGCTGGTAAATAAGTGCTATCAATATATTCACTCAAGGAATCGTAAGCAACTGCACCAATATTTACAAAAGAGCTCAACACTTCGCGATAAATTCTGAAGCTATCAATATCCGCAGCAATTGGTTTTTCCCATGTAACAACGTTATAGGTTGAACTTGGATCAACTGAAACCATGCACACTTCCTGAACTGGAACAGATGTTATAAATACTTCGAATGTTGATGTACTTCCAACACCACAAGCATTTTCGCCATACACGGTAATTGAACCAGAAACAGCGATGCTGCTATAGTTTACTGTAATTGTATTTGTACTGTCACCACTTACAATAGTTGCTCCTACTGGTACCGACCAAACATAATAATCAGCATTAAAAATGGATGGTACAGAATAAATAATAGAATTAGAAACGGGACAAACAGTTATAGTGTCGTTACCAATTACACTTCCTGCAATATCCGGCAATGTATTCACCGTAATTATAAGTGTAGAAGTTAATCCATTTCCACAACTGTTAACTGGTGTTACTGTTATGCTACCAGAAACGGCAATAGCAGAATAATCCACCGTTATACTATTTGTTCCTGCACCTGCAACAATGGTTGCTCCAGAAGGAACTGTCCAATTATAAGAAGTTGCATTGCTTACTAAAGGAATTGAATACGTAACTCCTGTAGTAGATGGACAAGCAGTAATTGCAACTTGTCCAATAATGATATCGGCAGCACCAGGATATGGGTTAACAACAACACTAGTTGAAGCAGAAACTCCATTACCACAACTATTTACACCATAAACAGAAATAGTTCCGCCTGCAGAACCACCAACAAAATTAACGGTGATGGAATTTGTTGTGGCTCCCGACATGATAATTACACCACCAGGAATTGTCCAATTATAAGAAGTAGCATTGGTTATAGCAGCAACACTATAAGTAACACCTGTTGCTCCGTCACACACACTTGTTAATCCAGTAATTCCTCCAGAAGCAAAAGGCAATGGATTAATTGTTACTGGGAAATTAGCAGATGATAATCCGGAACCACAACTGTTGGTTCCGGTAGCTGTTATATTTCCTGAAATAGCTCCCGTTCCGTAATCAATAGTAATACTATTTGTATTAACTCCCGAAATCAAAGTAGCACCTGAAGGCAAACTCCAAATATAACCTGTAGCACCAGTAATTACAGGAACAGAATAAGCTACACCTAATTGTCCTTGACAAACGATTGCAGAACCAGAAACGTTTCCAGAAGGATTTGGCACATCATTAATATTTACGAATCCAGCTTTAATTTCAATATCAGAAGCAGCCAAATTATCGGTTACTTGAAGCGAAACAGTTTTTAAACCCGATGTTGAATAAGAAACTGTATGTGGTCCAACTCCTGTAGCAGTAGGTGGGAAAGCACCTGCACCAAAATTCCAACTCCAGCTAGTAATAGTTGCACCTGATGCAACGGATGCATCTGTATAAGTAATAATAGGCGTTCCACTTAAACACTGAGTTGTTGAACTAGCTGTAAAATCAGCTGTTGTAGGACAGTTATTTCTTTTTACTCTTGCATTATTTCCTGAACTTGCACATGCACCATTGCTAATTGTCCATCTAAAAGTTGCAGAATCTCCAATTGCAAAACCAGTTACTGTAGTCGTTGGATTGGTTGGAGAAGTAATTGTAATTGCGCCACTTGTAGTTGCAAAGATTGTCCACAAACCAGTTCCAAAAGTTGGAGTATTACCTGCAAGCGTTGCTACTGATGGACACACTACCTGATTAGGTCCAGCAAGAGAAACTGTTGGCGTATGATCAATTGTTACAGTAAATGTTCTAACAATTATATTGTTATTACTTGCTCCATCATTTACAGTTACAGTTATAATTGCTGTACCAGCAATTCCAGCAACAGGAGTATATGTTAATGTCCCTGTTGGATTTGGACTCGTATAGGTTACTGTGGGATGCGGAATTAATCCTGTATTACTTGATGTTGCAGTAATAGTTAATGTTTGGATCTCACTTCCGGAGCCAGTTGCAATACCCGACATGTTGACCGTTTGCAAACCAGAACTTTGACAAATAGAAGTTGGATTTGCAATGGCTGTTAATGTAGGTGGATTATTATTTGTTGCTTGACTAGCGCTATTGCCTGTAGTGTTTGGCATGTAATTGTATTGACAATTTAATACGCCATTGTATTCATAAACACTAAACACATAAGATGTATTTGAAAGCAAACCACTCACAGTAACACCACTGGCATTTCCATCCATCACACAATAATTTCCTCCACCCAAATCGGTGCCGCTACCAAATGTTGTGTTTGGAACATAACCCACTCCATCAGTTGGAGGACCAGACACAGGAGATGCTACTGCACGAACAAACACAACTTTATTTGCACCATTACCTGGTGTAAAATTACAAGTAATTTGTGTTGTAGTTACACCCGCAAATGTGAGTCCGCTTGCCTGCACCGTTGGTTCTGCAGCAAGAGGATTTATATTGTTTTGAAAATAAGTACAATTGCTTGAGTTGGTAGTTGACAATAAATCTGTTTTTGAATCATTATTCATATCACACAATCCTAGTGAATAGGATCCTGCGCCTGATGAAAGATTAAAATCAAATTTTGTATTTACAGTTACGACAGCTCCTACACTCACATTTTTGAAAATAGAAACTTGTGATCCTGCATTATATCCAACTGACACATCTGCTTTTCCATCTCCATCAATATCGCCTAATTTAATATCACTTGGAGTATTAGCAAGTGTAGTTAAAACAGTAGGAGAAGCGGAAATCGTGATTGTACCAGAAGTAGAATTGTTTTTTAGAATTCCTACTGTGCTAGTACTAGCCCCATATAAAATTTCAGGTTTACCATCTGTATCAATATCTCCAATAGTTATACCCGTAATCGTTCCAGAAAGAGTTGTTGTGGTAAATGCTGCAAATGTTATAGAACCTGCTACACTTGTATTTCTCAAATAATGAATCATTGAACTTGAACCTCCTGCTATTGCCACATCTAGTTTTCCATCTCCATCAATATCACCTGTAGTTATTGCATTTATTACAGAGGAACCCGACACAGCAATGTCTGTACGAGGAGCAAATGAAATGCTACCTATTGAACTGGTGTTTCTAAAAAAGGATAATATATTGTTGGTATAACTAAGTATAACATCTGGTTTACCATCTTTATCCAAATCGGCAACCGTAAGATCTGACACATCATATCCTGGAGCTCCGGCAAATCCATCATTTGCAGCCATTGTTATACTACCAGCTGAACTGGTATTGCGAGTAATAAGAAATGATGCATCTGTACCAGATGAATTTGAAAACAGAAGATCTTTTTTTCCATCGCCATCAAAATCTGCTACTTCTAAATCACCAGCATAAATAGTCGGGTTATAAACATAATAAATACTACTAAGATTTACTATTCCGGAAGCTGAAGTGTTACGAGTAATACTAGCATACGAAGTGTACAATCCAACTAGATCCGACAATCCATCTTGATCCATATCCGCTAGACGAATTTCATTTGGGTAATAGGATGTTGCATTTACTCCGGCACTAAATGTTGCTGCAGAAAATACAGTACTACCACAAGGAGAAGTAACATTAAAAGCTTTTGTAGAATATGCTGTAAGTGTATTTTTTGTAACGGAAATGCGTTCGTAAGTAGAACCTGCAGGGACTTTCACCGTCATAACTGTACCTCCTCCAGTTACAGCAAGTACGATAGCTTTAGCCGCTCCAAAATAAACGGTGTTATTTGCCGGAGTAGTATTAAAACCTGTACCATTAATTGTAACTACAGAACCTACATAACCAAATGCAGGTGTAAAACTTGTAACAGTTGGAACTATACCAGAAAGTGTTTGCACTTCGCCCACGGCATAACTTTCTGTTAAATAATTATTATCTCCAGTCACTCCGTTGTAATCAAACACACCCATCGTATAAAAAGTAGCCGGTGAAAGATTGGTAACATTAATAGTTGTACTGTCTGGTCCTTTGTAAACAGTAAAATATAAATTTCCATAGTAGTAGCCTGATCCCGCAACGGACATAAAAGCGGAGTTATCAGCATAATAAACATAATCCAATGGCACATTCACTTTTGCTCCTGAATTCACCCATCCGCTGGTTGCAGTAAAATTAGTTGCAGCAACTGTAGATGCAAAATTTACCAATGTTCCATTTGTTAAAGTAGTAAACGAAGAATTTGCAATGACTGTAGAACTAGCAAATCCTTCATTCATTTTCCAATATCCTGCTAGTCCCGACTCATTACCAACCACCGTTTTGTTCATATAGCTTACAATGGTTGATGCTGTATTACAAAGATTCCAAATACGAGCCTCATCAATTTTTCCGTTAAAATATTCTCCGGTTGGTGTTGTTGTTGTTCCTACATCCGCCCCAATAATAACAGAATTGGCATAAGTGTATTGAATAGAATAATAAGAACCTGCACTATTAGATGCGCGCTCCGTTCCGTCAACATATATTCTGGCAACCTGGCCATCATATGTTAATGCAAAATGATGCCATCCAGATATAAGCGTACTAATATCGGATGTAGGCGTCCCAAAAGCACCATTTCTTCTTACAGATCCGACAACTGTTGTTCCGGCAAGATCAATACTATATCCACCTGTTTCTGAATTTCCGATCAAGTTTTGATTTCCTGAAATTGAAGAAGCCCAATTGCTGCGGTATGCCCAACACTCAACTGTAAGTGTACTTGTTGGCTGCAAAGCACTGTTGTAAGGAATCTCCACATAATCATTGGTTCCATCAAATGAAAGCGCAGTTTGTTTACGTCCTGCAGCCACACCAACAACTCTTCTGTTTCCATTTCCATTAGCCCAAGTTGCTCTAAAAGAATTAGAAGTGATACTGCTAAATGCAAGCGATGTTGCAGATACACTAGGCTCTATTGCAGGCGTTCCCTGCACTCCAGTTAAATATCCTGATGTGTAATAATTGTAAGTATTGTTGTAAAGATTATTCGCCACATTGTATTCGAAAACCGAAAAGCAATAAATTGTTCCGGAAGTAAGTCCAGTCACATTTACAAAATTTCCTGTTCCATTATAAATACAATATGCTCCCGATGCACCACCAATCTGAGCTCCAGTAGCATAAACCGCCCCAGGAATATAATACGTTGCATCCACTGGTAAATCAGCGTTTACTGTTCCAGGTTTACATGTTACGATTCTATACGTGCCACTTGTTGGAGGAGTCCAGCTAACGGTCATAGATGTGCTGGTTTGATTACTAAAAGCCAGTGGATAAGAATAGCTAGTCGGTTCCGCTGCGAGAGTAGTAAAAGTGGTTGTAGGATAAGAAGTGGTTTTGTAATTATTTGTCCCGCTGATACCATTGTATGGAAATACTGCAGCAGTATATGTGGTTCCGGCAGCCAAAGAAGTTGCGTTAATCGATGTTGATGTTGCGTCTGATAAAACATAAGAATAAGGAATTGTTCCTGTAATAGAACTACCCGATCCATAAGTTGTACTAGAAGTATAATCTGTAGCATCTACAGGCACATTGGTATAAGAAGTTGCAGATCTGATAGCAAGCAAATCGTATGTTCCCGAACCAGAAGTAAAGGCTAAATTAGCTCCACTTACTGTTACATTCGAAAATGCAAGAGCACTGGCTGCCGTTACGGGCTCTGTGTCCAAAGTGATTTCTGTATAAATAGGATAACCACTTGTGAGATAATATTCAGTAAGAAAAATAGTATTGTATTCATAAATTCTAAATCGATAAGACGTGTTGGCTGCTAATCCAAATGCATTACAACCAGAAGATGTACCATTGTATATACAATAGTTACCACTACCTAAGTTACTTCCTGAACCAAACGTTGAGTTTTGTGTATATGTTGAGCCCGTAGTAGGCAAGGCAACTGAACTTGACGACAAAGCACAAGTTACAATACGCTTGCTTCCATTTCCTGAAGTCCAATTAATAGAAATACTGGAAGTGGTTAAGCCTACTGTAATAACACTGCTTGAATTTACTGTCGGTGCTTGTGCTTGTGTTTTTTCTGATACAAACATTGCTGACAATCCTAATAAAATGGTAAGTATTTTTTTCATTATTTATTTTTTTGATGTTTTTTAATTCAAAATGGATTTATAATAAACAAAACCACATTTCATTTGTTACGTTTTCAAATGTTTCTTTAAAATTATTGGTACGCTAAAATATAAAAAATACCGATATAAACAAGGGCTTTTTTATTCACTTTTAACTGGGCTTTTTTGTACATTTGTTGAACTATTATTCGAAATAAATTAACTAAAAAACATATCATGTATCCAGAAAGTATTGTATCGCCAATGAAAGCAGAATTAACTGCTGCTGGCTTTGAGGATTTAACCAGTCCAGACGCTGTAAATGCAGCTATTAATAGCCCGGGAACAACCTTGGTAGTTGTTAACTCTGTTTGCGGTTGTGCAGCAGGCGCTGCTCGCCCAGGTGTTAAATTATCTTTAACAGGAGCAAAACGTCCAAGTAAGATTGCGACTGTTTTTGCAGGATTTGATACCGAAGCAGTTGCTGAAGCTCGTAAACATTTTGCGCCATATCCGCCATCATCACCTGCTATTGCATTGTTTAAAGATGGGAAATTGGTACACTTTGTAGAACGCCACCATATTGAAGGCCGTAGCGCACAAATGATTGCCGATAATTTAAAAATGGCATTTGAGGAGTTCTGTTAGACCGACCTCGCCTCTAACCCCTCTCCAAAGGAGAGGGGAATGGCTTCGAAATATTCTTCTCTACTGCGTAAACCATAATTTTCCATTTGGGGTTTACCAAATATATAAATCCATTTATACACCTTTTAAACAAATAAAAATCTGCGCGCCTGCAGTAGGTATGTTTCAACTTTTCATTCTCTGAGCTCAAAGCTCCATTCATCCCCTCTCTTAACCATTCATACAATATCCTTGACTTTCTCCTTATAAATCGGTAAAGATTACTGAAATATTTATAATTTAGTGCTTTAAACCAATTTCAAATTATGAAGACCATACTCATTTTAATAAGCTTCCTTTTTACTACTTCTGTTTTTGCACAGAAAAAAAATCCGGAAAATTGGCCAACACTTGATCCTAAAAAAGATAAAGTATATGGCGTTGGCTCCGAAGAAGCTTATAAAACCCTTGCCACAAGCACGTCCAAAAAAATGATTAAAACTACAATCGTTGCTGTAATTGATAGCGGTGTAGATCCCAATCACGAAGATTTAAAAGATGTGATTTGGTTAAATGAAGGCGAGATTCCTGACAATGGAATTGATGATGACAAAAACGGATACATTGATGATGTAAATGGATGGAGTTTCTTAGGTGGGAAAAATGGTGATATCAATTATGAAGCTACCGAGTTGGCACGCATTGTTCAAAAAGGAAAAAAGAAATATCAAAATCTTACGGATGAATCTAAATTATCTGGAGATGAACTTAAAGAATACCAAGAATATAAAAAATTAAATGAAAAATTTACCAACGAGCTAATAAATCAGGAAAAGCAATTAGAAAGCATCAAAGCTGTTGAAGCCTATTTGCAAAAAGTAAAAACGCAAAATAACGGTGTTTTAAATAAAGAGGCGTTTAAAAATTATAAGCCAGAAGGTGAAATGGAAACGCAATTGAACAAAGCCATCATTCCTGCTATTTCATTGGGCTTAGTTAAACCTGAAGAAATTGAAGCTCAAGTAAAAGATGGAATTGATCACTTTGAACCAATGGTAAAATATAGCAAATTGGATTCCGATTCGTTAAGAACTTTTATGGTTGGAGATGATGTAAATAATTCTTCTGAAAAATATTATGGAAATAATCATGTGCAAGGACCGGATGCTAGACATGGAACTCACGTTGCGGGAATTATTGCTGCAAGTCGTGGAAACAAACTAGGGATAGAAGGAATTGCAAACAATGTAAAAATTATGATTTTGAGAGCTGTTCCAAATGGCGATGAGCGTGATAAAGATGTTGCCAATGCCATTTATTATGCAGTTGATAATGGTGCAACGGTTATCAATATGAGTTTTGGAAAATATTATTCTCCCGATAAAAAATTGGTTGATGCCGCTGTAAAATACGCTCAATCAAAAGATGTATTGTTAATTCATGCCGCTGGAAACGAATCAAAAGACAATGATGTGGAATTATCATTCCCTAACCGCGAATTTTTGGAAGGTGGAATTGCAAGTAACTGGATTCAAGTTGGAGCAAGTGCATATAAAAAAGGAGAAACAATTATTGGAAGCTTTTCAAATTATGGACAAACTAAAGTAGATTTATTTGCACCAGGAGTTGATGTGTATGCAACAGTGCCAGGAAGCAAATACGAAAGTTTATCCGGAACAAGTATGGCATCGCCCAGCACTGCAGGTGTAGCCGCTATTCTAAGAAGTTATTTCCCTGAACTAAAAGCCGAAGAAGTAAAAGCAGTAATGATGAAAACTGTTGTTCCCTATAGCGGGAAAGTAAATGTACCGGGATTGAAAAAACCAAAAGGTTTGAGAAAGAAAATGAAACCGGTAAAAAGAAAAGTCTCTGAACTTTGTATCTCTGGTGGTTTCGTAAATGTAAACAATGCAGTAATCGAATTGATGAAGAAAAAATAGTTTAACAGCATCCCCTTTTTAAAAGCGTCACGCAATTTGTGTGACGCTTTTATTTTTCTGACAACTCTTTTATAATTTGAAATTTAAAACGGTTTTTTTGCAAGCACCATCCAGTCCCAAGGGTATGGCGCCTTTAACCATTTTGGAGGATTTTCAATCTCCGTGTCCCAAGAATATTGAACCTTTTCCACCTTTTCTACTTCTAAACCTAAATCACTCAAGATAGAAATTAATTCTTCTTTTAAAAAATGTTTATGAGGCACATTATCCAAATCAACAATTCCATTTTTCAAATAGTTATTTTCACTGATGCTAACTGTACCTATAACTTTCTTAGAAGTATTCTTCTTTTTTTGATTTACTTTATCGCATATAAATTCACTAAATAAAATTGATTCCAAAGAAGGAATCACCAAAATTAAAGACCCGTTTTTATTTAGACTTGCATACAAATTGTAGAAAAAATTTGTTCGTTTATTCGACTGTTCCATCATCAATGCATTCACACAAAGAATCACATCATATTTGCCTGGTTTGTGTTTTTCAATTGTCATATCAGCCAACAAACATTCAACATTTTTAAGACTCTTGAAGTTTTTTTCAATAAACTTTAATCCCGGCTCCATGTAATCGATGGCATACACCTTTTTAAAATTAGAAGAAAGCAGAGGAAGCCACTTCCCAATGCCACAGCCAATGTCGCCAACTACTTTCTTTTTAGATGCTAGTTTCTCAATAGCTGATTTGATTACATCATTTCTGTCACTCTTCAACACATCAAATATTTCTACATTGTAGGTTTCGTAAATTTTATCCCAATATTTTTTATCCATTTGTATATAGTAAATTAATTATAATCTTTGCACCACCATGATTTATCATTACGGAGCGATTAATTTGAGCCCTCAATTTACAAAAATAATTTACTCATTACACGAAAAACTACACCAAGTAGTGCACGTCTTCAAACCAATTTGAACTTTCATAGTTAAAAATATTTGGACACTTTCCGATAATTAAACTTAGCTAAGCAACTACATGCAGGACAATTAAACGGAATATATATACCAACAGAATCACAAGATCTTTTAAAAAGTTTGCTTCGCCAACGAGCAGAAACATCTAAACAACTGCGAGGAATAAAATCAAACATAAAAAGTTTGTTGCTTTATCATGGGATAGAAATTCCTAAAGAATATGATAATCCGAATTGGAGCATCGCTTTTCTAAAATGGATAGAACAAATTAAATGGACTCACGTTACAGGAAAAATTTGCATCGATAGTAAATTACGAATGCGAGCAGTAATTCATAAAGAATATCTACAACTGGCCAATGAACTCAGATCATATTGTAGAAAACATCATAAGAAAGATTATTATCTTTTAAAAAGCATTCCAGGAGTTGGAGGCTATTTAGCATCTGCAATACTAGCAGAAATTGGTGATTTGAGAAGATTCAATAATGAAACGCAATTTGCTTCTTACATTGGCATTGTACCTACTATGCGGAATTCAGGAGGCACAGAAAAAATTCAAGGAGTAACACCACGATGTAGAGGTTTGTTGAGAAGCTACATCATTGAAAGCTCCTGGGTGGCATTACGAATGGATCCAGAAATGCAAGCATATTATAGAAAACATACTGGAAGAAACCCCAAGAGCATTATTGTAAAAATTGCAAGAAAGTTATTAAACAGAATGTTAGCGGTAATAAAAACAGAGAAACCATATCACACAAATTATTCATTAAATAATGGAAAGGAAACTAAAAAACCAGCAATGATTTCACAGCAAAAAAAATAAAATAAATAATTATTCAAACAATAAAACATCATCAATGCTCAAATAAAAATGAAAATAGACTACAAAACAGCACCGGTGAATTTGTTTATGACAAATGTCACATTTTGTAGCAGGTAGCTATTTTTTTTAAACCATTACAACCATACAGGTGCTGGTAGCTGCATTAATGCAGACTACACATAGGAGACTGAGCTTAATGATTACAACCCAATATGGGTGCATTGAAATGTGTAAAACTTTCAGGCGCGCAAGCCTGTGCGAAGTTTTTCACATTCCAACACACTAATAACAACAACATGATTTAAAATTGAAATAAAAATATTACTTTTGGTTCTCGATGAACTGCTTTACATAGGAGGTGCTGTTATGCCCAGTGGTTCTTTTCATTGTGTCGGAATATGTTTGTCGTTACAATACTTTTCTACTTCTGTGTCGTTTGCGAAATAGCCGTCACAAAACTCGTCAAGTTCCTTTTCTGTCGATTTGTAATAGCGGTCTTCTGCTGTCATAAGTTTTTCAGTCTGTTCAATAAATTTTTCAAATTCTTTGTTGATTTTGCAGAGTTTGTCAATTGTCTTGAAGTCCAAATTGCGAAACTTTGCAGGGAACAATATTTTGCTTTGATAAGGATTTGCGTTTAGTTCAATTACGCCAATTCCAAATGATTGATTTAGTCGTTCCATCTCTTCGGTCAAACTGTCGCTGAACTCAAATGCAACCAAATAACCGTAGTTCGCCCAACTTGAATTTGAAACTGCTTGAAAGAATGCTTTTTTCAAGTCGCTGTCGCTGTTAATTTCCTTTTTAATTTCGTAGGAACTAAGTTTGAATGTGTCAACTCGATTGATAGATTTTAAAAAGTTTTGACTGGCTTTGGTTTGCAAGTTTAGAAATTTAATTCCAACCATATCGGGATGTGTCCAAATTTGATTGTTATCCTTTCCGTTTGATTGTTCGTGAAAAATTGTCTTTGAATAAATGCCAGTGTTCTTCAAATAACTACTCAAAAGATTGTGCAAATCTCTTTCGTCATAGGTTTTGGTTTTGTCAACCTTGACCACTTTAGTTACCGTTGTTTCTGTCGCCCCACTTAAAATGTCAATGCCGATATTTTGCTCATTTTTAGTCAAGTAGTATGCGTAAGTTCCACCTTCTTGTTTGATGCGTTTTACTCTGGTGTCACCGTTACGAATGAAGTCGCCAAGCACAGCCGAAATTGTGGAGCCAGGAGTTTTTGCACCACCAAAGTCATAATAATTCTTGTCGGCTATATGGTTGTAAACAGCCAAATAGTTTGTTATGTCGTTGATGTCTTCTAAACTTTTTAATACGGCTTCTTTTAATGTCATTGTCGTTCTGTTTTTATGTTACGGTCGTGTCGTCCTACCATTGGGCATAACTCTGTTATATGTGCAACTAATATACGAAAAACTTCCCCAATACACCTACCCTTGGTTGGCTTTGTGCAACTTCATTATCCGTTTCTAAACGGGTATGCTTACTTAAACTTATTTCAATTCGCTAATTTGCTAACTCTATGCAACATGAAAATATTTATGACAGCAAAAACAACAACAACATAACCTAAGGTGTTATAATGTTCAAGCGGACTGAATTTTGTTTTTTGAACAACTATCATTCCTCCAATGATAGAAGCAATTCCTCCAGCCAATTGTTGAAGCGATGAATTGATGCTCATGAATGCTCCTCTGTCGTGCATTTCTGGAAGTGCAGTTACCAAAGCCATTGATGGTACCATTCGTCCCATAATTCCAATCATCATTGTAATGTTTACAATAATTACAATCCACAATGGAGTTGGACCCATGTTGGTATAAATCACTACTACAAGAATCATCCAGATGGAAGCAAAGGTGAAGATGGTCATCTTGTTTAATTTATCACTCATTTTTCCAATAATTGGCATAACAAGTAAGGTTGCAACTCCTGCAACCATAAATAAGATAGGAAGTTGTTCGTTGGTGATTTTTAAATTGTTGATTGCAAATGCACTTCCCCAAGGCATCATCATAAATCCGCCCAAAGAAAGTAGGGCAGTAGTTGCAAAACCAATTCTATAGTTTCTGTTTTTAATGGTGTTCCAAAGATGGAGAAATGGATTTTTTTCTGTGATGTTATTTAAATGCTCTGTAATAGGTTGCATTTTTAATGTAAGGATGGCAAGAACAATAGTAGCCATTCCAACAATCATAAAAAACGGACTTTCCCAACCCCAATGATTGGAAAGGTATAAACTAATTGGAATTCCCAATACTTGACTTGCGCCAAAGCCCATTTGCATAAATCCCATTACTCGTCCGCGTTGTTGAATTGGGAAAAGATCAGCAACAATCGCCATAGAAATAGAACCAATCACACCACCGAATAGTCCAGTGATAATTCTTGCTGCTAGTAACATTTGGTAGTTGTTTGACAATCCACAAAATAAGGTTCCTAAAATAAAACCGATGTAAAAAAATAGAAGTAATTTTTTTCTGTCAAATCTGTCAGCAAATCCTGCTGTTAATATTCCTGAAAAGAATGCACTTATCGCATAGGCTCCAACAGATATTCCAAACTGTGTTGTAGTGAGATCCATTTGTTTCATAAGCATGTCGCCCAATGGCGACATTACCATGAAATCGAGTACAACTGTGAATTGTGTTAATGCTAATAATGTAATTGCTAATTTTTGGTGAGAGGTAAATTTTATTTTGTCTGACTGAGTTGGTTTCATATTTTTAATTGTATTCTAATTGCTTCTGTAACTCCATTAGGACTGTCATCCCGTGCTACGACACGGGATCTTTATGTCGCTAAACGTGTGTCATTTGATTGTGCTCCCAATCGTGAGCTAAATCAACCATTTCAGAGTTCATTTCTTTTATCAAATCAATTTTCCAACTGCGTTTCCATATTCTTTCAATTGTTTTTCTCTTCGAATTGCTTGTGTTATTTCATTATGGATTTCATAATAAACAAGATCAAAACATTGTACTTTTTTGTAAACCCTTCAGAAGTTCTACTTTTATGCTCTGAAACTCTCCTTTCTAAGTCATTAGTAATCCCAATGTAAAAAACTGTTCGATTCTTATTTGAAAGGATATAAATGTATGCTCTATTTAGATTCATGTGGTTTTCTAATTAACAGATCCCGTGTCGCGGCACGGGATGACGATTGGGAGAGTGTCATCACTCCGAAATTATTA